>ENA-UOXV01006251-UOXV01006251.1-marine-metagenome-genome-assembly--contig:-NODE-6251-length-12607-cov-14.327677_pt1 | contig 12607 bp, 12 predicted proteins | sample MGYA00238165_ERZ766961 | MGnify/ENA primary metagenome ERZ766961 (study PRJEB28924, sample SAMN03173240) | marine metagenome | biome: Marine; feature: Water; material: Subsurface seawater | place: North... | reverse complement strand
TGAAACTTGGAATTTGTGGAGAACATGGTGGTGACCCCAAAAGTATTGAGTTTTGTGCTAAAGTAGGCTTGAATTATGTATCTTGTTCACCTTATAGAGTTCCAATTGCAAGGTTAGCTGCTGCTCAAGCAGAGATAAAACTTAAAAGTTTTAAAATTAAATATTAATTTATTTACTATAAATAAGATTTATGGCTTTAGAATATTTGCTGAATCTGATTAAAGGAAATGGAAATAAAAAATTAAAATTTTTTTCTGCATTAATTGATGATTTAACCTCAACAATTATGTCTTTTTCTTTTTTTAAGAAAATTGAACCAACTCTTTTGTAGGTAATATTTCGATCTATAGTTATTCGATAACTATTTAATTTATAATAAGATCTTAAATAAGAAATTTTCACTTTAGGCCTTACCAAGCCATAGTTTGAGTCAGACAAAGAATTATTTAGGTTTTTAATTATAACTTTTGATGAGGTTTTTGCTCTATAAGATTGAAACGTATATTTTTTTTCTAAACGGTATTCTTTTAAATTTTCATAAAATCTGATTCTAATTTTTTTTCTTGGTGCAACTCCTTCTTCGGAGTCATAAAATGATTGGAATCTATTGTTATCATAATAAATTGAATTCACAACTCTATCATCATAAAGTTTATATGCACTATTAACTTGCAACCAGTTTTTAAAATAATTTAATTTATTATTTTTAATAAATATTTTTTTTTCTAATCTTGGTTCAATTTTCATTTTTTTATTATTTGAGAATAGTTATCTGTTTGGAATTTGTTTAAATAATTTCTACATGATAAATTTTTAAATATTATTTGCCCCCCATTAAATTCTGATTTTTTATTATAAGCAGTGAGACAATTTTTTGTATCTTCTATTATTGCTTTGTCCATAAATGTATATGAACTATCTTTAGATGCAATTCCAGTATCAGAATTTTTTATTAATATATTATCTAATTTAATATTAGATTTTTCACCAACTGAAATTGCTTTATCTTTACAATTACTTAACTCTGCATTTAAAATTAAATACTTGCCAAAAGAAAAATCTATGCAGTCGTTAGACGCATTATCAATTATAGCTTTTTTAATAATTACATTTGAAAAATCAAAATCTATTGCATCATACTCTGAATTTCTTAAATTAATTTTTTTAATTGTTCCTTTGGTGTCAATAAGATTGAATGCATCTTCACACTTTGAATTTTTACTTAATAAACTTAATTTTTTAATGACTATTTTATAAAACGTCACACAGCCAGTAATATTTTTCATAAATTGTGATGACAAGACTCTTTTATCATGTAAGTTGACTGTCCAATTATTAATCTCTCCATCAGAAAATAAAAACCTTGTGTTAATATTTTCTAAAAAAATATCAATATTTTTTTCTTTTTCATTAATTTTTATTTCTTTAGGACTATTAGTAAAAATTTTAAAATTTTTATTGTAAATATTTTTAAAATTTAAATATTTTTGATTTAAAAAAATTTTTGGATTAAAAATTTTATGATCACCCAAAAAATAATATTTTATATCGTTCTCTTTAAATTTTTGTTCTAAAAGTTTTTTTTTATCTTTTAATGTAAGTCTTTTAACATCACATTTAATTTCATTTACTTTTACACAAATATTGAAAGTATCTTCTTTAAGGTTGTATGTAATATAACCCAAGTTTTTATTTGTAAGTTTTTTTAAAAACTTGTTTATCTCAAAATCTATCAAAATATCTTGATCTTTATTTATGACATTAACCTCTGATATTTCTTTTAGTCTATATAAAAGTTTATCTAATAAATTTTCAATTTCAGTTGTTTTTAAATAAAGATTGTTTTCTTCAAGTTTTTTTTTAAGTTCTGATATCTTAATTTTTTTAATTTCTAAAATGGCCTTATTTGCACCTTCTTTTATATTGGTGGTTACAATTTCTTTTTTAATATTTTTTGTTAAACCTATAAAATTAGAAAAGCCGTCGTTATAAATTGGTTCAAAATTTTCTGTAATGGTATTATAGTAAAATCTACTATCTGTTGATGATAAATGTGCATCAGCCTCAAAAGCTTGAATTAAAGCATTATAAGAATTAAAGTCTAATTTATCTCCATAAATTTTATTTTTAAAAAAAATATTTTCATAACCATCAAGTAAACCTCTTAACGGGTAGGTTTTTTGTCGATTAATATTAAATAGCGTTATGAAGAAAATATTTAATTTTGTAATAGCATTAGTTGAATGAATAAATTTATCGTTATCATTTTTAATCCATTTACTATTTCTAACTTTAGCTAAACCTAAACCTGAGTAAGATTTGTCATGTAACATTTCAAAAAATTCATCCTTTGAAAGTATAGGACTTTCCTTTCTTTTTGTACTTTCTAAAAATTCCTTTCTATGTACACTTTCATGAAGTAAAAAAATTAATTCTCTTTCAAATATTTTTACTTTTATATTAGATATTTTTGGACTTAGAAAATTTAGCTCTCTTAATACTGTAGAAATAAAAATTTCATTATTTCCTTTTCTTGTTTTAGGTAACAATAGTTTTATTTGAGTTGAATTTTCTAGATGACCTGAAATATTTATATTCATACTTGAAATTATCTGGTTATTGATAATCTGAATATGATCTCTCATATCACCATTAAGTCTAATTTTAGTTTCGAGCTCACATTTTGAGCCATCTTTAAAAAAAATTATTAATTTTGATGCGTATCTTTTTTTAAATTTTTTCTCAATAGTTCTACTTGGAGCCATATAGGCATTCATTAAATTTCTAACCCATTTTCTACTTTTATTAATCTTTACCTCGATGTATTTAATATCACTCGATTTGTTTGAGGATCCTATTTCACTGTTACAAAAAGGATTAATTTGTTTTGAATATGTCGGCGAAACTAAAAATATAAAAAATATTTGTAAAAAAAAGCAGAACTTTAATTTACTCATTATAAAGTTTAATATTTAAAATATCTTTATGGTTTACATAGTTTTTATAAAGATTATCTGCCTTAGTTTTTTCAGAATAAAAAATTTTATAACAGTAAATTTTATCCATCGAATTATAAAGAGTTTCTACCAAACCTTGATTTTTTTCAAGATCTTCAGATCTTTCTTTCATTTCAATTTCAATAAATGAACCAGTGTCACCCTCCACATAAGAGGTAGAGAATAAAAAATTACTTTTAAACACCACATTAGCTAAATAAATTATTATTACTGATAAGCAAAAAAATACTGTTAGCGCTAAAGAATATTTCAGGTGAACTGCCGCCGCTATACCTATAGTGATTAATGCAAAGTAAACTACAATTTCTAATGTATTTTTAACTGGATTTCTAAATCTTACAATTGATAATGCGCCAACCATTCCCAATGAGAGAGCTATATTATTTGAAATTACATTTGTTATAACGAATGTTATAACAGGCAAACTAATACATGTAATTGTGTGTTGAAAATTATTTATCCATTTTTGTTTTGCGAAAACAAGTGAATATTTAATTAGTATACCACTTACGCTACAAAGTAGTAATTTTATAATTGCTAAAAATTCAGTTTCTGAAATCATTTTATTTTTTTAATCAATTAACAAATTTATTACCAAATAATAGTTAAATTTAACATTTAAAAAATATATATCTTTAATATGGGGCGTTCTGTTGCCAGGTGCCCCGGACCCCGTGCTTAATTAACTATGTTAATTATGCAGCAAGTGCGTAACTTTCGTTAGCAATTATAAATTAGCCCGTTACGGTGGAACAATCCCGAACGAAAGAATAGCTTTTAGTCATCCGTCGAATCTAGTTCACCCCCATAAGTTGTAATGGTGGAGGTGGTGGGTACTGCCCCCACGTCCGCAATGGTTATTACGAAATTCGTTTATCGTCATAGTTGGAAATCCAACAAACTTAATATATTAGTAATTATAAAAGTAACAAGATATTTGTTTAAATATTACAATTTATAAGAATGAAAAGAATATTAATAACTGGCTCGAGTGGTCTAATAGGCAACCATCTCGTTAAAAGTTTAGCGCAAAATAAAAAATATAAGATATTTGCAGTAGATAAAAAAAAATTCAATTTTAGAAATTTTCAAAATATTTATGAAATAAATATAGATTTAAAAAATCAGAAATTAAAATTTCCAAAAAATATTGATACTGTTATTCATTTAGCAGCATACAATGGCACAAAATTTTTTTATGAAAAACCTTTAGATGTAATTAATGATAATATTTTGACAACTTTAAATTTGATAAATTATTTCGAAAAAAAAAAATTAAAAAGATTTATTTATGCTGGATCACCCGAAAGTATTGCTGGTGCTACAGATTTTTATAAGTACAAAGTACCAACAGATGAAAAATGTCCATTTGTAGTTCCTGACCCTACAAATAATAGATGGAGTTATGGAAACTCTAAAGCATTGGGTGAACAAGCAGTTATATTAAGTGGATTGCCTTTTACCATAATAAGATATTTTAATGTTTATGGACCTGGTCAGAAAGATCATTTTGTAAGTGAATTTTATAATAGAATTAAGAAAAAAAAATTTGAACTTTATGGGTATAATAATACTAGAACATTCATATATATTGACGATGCTATTGAAGCAACCAAATTGATAATTAATAACAAGAAAGCCAAAAATGAAATATTTAATATTGGTGGAGAAAAAGAAATTAAGATAAAGGATGTTGCAAATATTATTATGAAATTATTAAACTTAAAAAATAAAATTGAATTTTTCCCTTCACCTGAAGGTAGTGTTTTAAGAAGAAGACCTAATATTAATAAATTAAAAAAGATCACAAAATTTAAAATTAGCACTCATTTAAAAGAAGGACTAAAAAAAACATTAGATTTATGAAAATAGGGATAGTTGGTTTAGGTATAATAGGAAAAGCTAATTCAAGAGGATTTAAATTTTTGAAACATAAAGTGGTTTCTCACGATATAGCTATAAAATCTAAAATTGAAAATCTAATAAATTCAGAAATTATCTATATATGCGTTCCTACTCCGTCAAAAAAAAATGGTTCTTGTGATACAAATATTGTTGAGAGTGTAATTCTAGAATTAATTAATATAAATTTTAGTGGAATAATTGCCATTAGGTCAACTGTAGAACCTGGTTTCACTGAAAAAATGATTAATAAGTACAAGAATAAAAAAATTTGTTTTGTACCTGAGTTTTTAAGAGAGAGAGCAGCTTATAAAGATTTTATAGATAATCACAATCTATGTCTTGTTGGTACGAAAAATAAAAAAGTTTACAAAAAAGTTATTAAATCACACGAAGGACTAGCTAAAAATTTTGTAATGCTAAAGCCGAATGAGGCTGAGTTAGTTAAGTATTTTAGTAATGTTTATGCAGCTTTAAAGATTACATTTGCTAATAATATGTTTGAGATTGCCAAGAAAATGAAATGCAATTATAAAAAAATTAAAAACACATACATGTATATGGGTAGATCTAAAGATGTATATTTAGATGCTAATAAAAATTTAAGAGGTTATGCAGGTGTATGTTTACCAAAAGATACTAAAGCTCTAATCTATTTAATAAAAAAAAAAAATATTAATTTAGACTTAATTAAAACAATTGAAAAAGATAACAATAAATTAAAAAAAACTATTTTTAAAGGAATGAGAAAAAGTTAGCTTATGTATAATTCAATTAATCAAAAACTACCATATAAATCAATTAGAGCAATTAATGATGCAAATGTTGTAAATTTTTTAAAATCAATTTTCAATAAAATACAATTAATAAAAATACTTAACGATACTACTTTAGAGAAAAGATTTTTGACAGAATATAAGAAATGGATATTAAGTTCAAAATTAAATAAATTAGATGGAATTAAAAACTTTAAATATTCAAATTATGCCAATGGATCTAGTCAAATATTTGATTATTTTTATGACAAAAACAAATCAAGAAGATTTAGAGCTTTCAAAGGAGAATATGCATACCATTTCACATCATGGAGAAATCATTTTCCAAATTGGAAGCATATAAACAACTTAGACATAAAAAAAAATGATGCTGTGGTAATATCATTACCTTTTTCAGATACTGGATCAAAGCATGTAGAGATGGAAAAATTAATAGAAAAATGTGATAAGTTGAATGTCCCGGTGTTAGTCGATTGTTGTTATTTTTCGATGTGCAAGGGAATAAAATTCAATTTTAATCACAAATCAATAAAAGAAATAGCATTTAGTTTAAGTAAAGCGTTTCCAGTGAGCAGAGCTCGTATTGGCATGAGATTAAGTAAAATAGATGACGACGACCCTTTATTCTTTATTAATAAACTTGGATTAGTAAATAGAGTTGGTGCTTTTATAGGTTTAAAATTAATAAAAAAGTTTAAGTTTGATTATATTTACAAAAAATATTTTAAAAAACAACTTTACTATTGTCATAAATTATCTTTAAAACCTTCAGCGGTAGTATGTCTTGGAGTTGGTGGTAAAATTTGGAAAAAATATAATAGAGGGAATAAAACAAATAGATTGTGCTTAAGTAGATTGTATGAAAAAAAATAATTATTGGAAGAATTATAAACTCAACTTTAAAAATAAATGGCATTTCAATCCATTAAAAAAAAATACAAAAGATTATATTTACATTGGAAATATAAAATCAGACTATAAGACATTATTTAAAAAAATTAATATAATAGAAAAAAAGGTTAGAGTTTCTGCAATTGTAAATCCTGATAAAAAAATCAAAAAAGCAAAACTTGAAGATAGAATTCAATCATTTCGAGACTGGGGATATAAAAAAGAACAAACGAAATATGTACAAATTTTTTCTAACGATTATCCTGATATTTTTGAAAAATTCATAAATATATCAGGACTTAATTTTGCAACTTCCAGTCTTATAAAACAGTATCCAGGTAACATTATTCCTTGGCATTATGATACCCACATTACATTTAAAAATAAAATTAAAAAAAATACAAAGTTGAAAAACAAAAAAATTTTAAGATACATGATTTTTTTAACTGATTGGGATTGGGGACATTATTTTTGTGTTGGTAACAACATTGTACATCAATGGCGTGCAGGCGATATTATAACCTGGGATCCAATAGTTCATCATTGTGGTTCTAATGCAGGTATGACACCTAAAATTACCTTAAATATAACAGGGTTAGTTAATTCAAATTCAATTCATCTATCAAAAAAAAAAAATTATATACTTAAATAAAATATAATTTATCAAATCTCTTCTCTTTCTCTAATCTTTTTCCTAATAACCAAATTTTAGGTGCAATACTAATAATTCTTGATTTAGATAAATAGGAAGACATGTAAGAAAATGTACTGTTTGCTATAATTGCATATGTATAACAAGAAAATAAACAAAATTCTTGATCGTCACTAAAATTATATTTTTTTATGTAAACAATTTTATTTTTAGAGGAATGTTTTTTTAATATTTTTTTTGCAAATTTAATATCATTTGTAAAAATATGAAACTTTGGTTTATTGAATTTTTTATTAAAATAAAATATACCTTTATCATAATAATTTTCATTTAGAAGATTATGTGATTTTAGATAAGCAAAATCACCCCCTCTTATATGTATTGCTATAGTTTTGGAGTCTATATTTTTTTGAATAAAATTATTAATTTTTTTTTTTTTAATTATTTCTTTAATAAAATATTTGTATAGATCATTTTTAACTTTTTTGACATATTTTATCTTATGCCAATATCCAAAATAAAATGAGTTGTAACTTATTTTAAATTTTTTTCCCCCTTTCCAGAATTGATAAATAAATTTTCTTATATCTATATTAAAAAACAAACTATAAATTTGAGGTATTACTTTATCAATTTTTAAAATTTGAAATATTCTCAAATATGACAAGAATCTGTAGTCAAACAAAAATGATTTTGTGACAAGTAAAAAATTATTTTTTATCGCCACTTTTTTTAAAAAAAAATTAAATTTATTGTAATTATGAGAACTTTGATAATAAGAAATATCCAAATAAATATTACAATCTAATTTTTTTTTTAAATAATTTGCGAAAGAAAATTGGAAAATTTGATCTCCTATACCACCCATTATACAAACGTAATTATATTTTTTAGAATTCATATTAAATTTATCCAATATTTATGTTTTTAATAAATTTAATCAAAGTGTTTGTCCACAATTCTCTTCCAGGAGATGGATTAAAATGTGTTGGTAATAAAAAGTATTTTTTATCCTCTATAAGCAATGGAGATTGAATGCCTAAGAAATTTTCACAATTTTTTTTAAAATCAAAAAAAATCTTTTCAACATCAAAGATGTTTTTATTTTCAATAAGCATAGGAGTAATTACAACAATTAATTTTGATTTAAAATTTTTGTCATAAAGTAGATTTTCAATTTTATTTTTTATATGAATATTAATTAAATCATAATTTATTGAATATTTAGGGTAATTGAATTCTTTATTAAAACTAGGATAATAAGTTCTGTCTCCAAAACTATTAAATGATTTTTTTCCTTGAAAATGAACTCTAATTAAATCATTAATTGTTATTCTAAATTGAGGGAGTAATAATCCTAAAATACCCGACTCTTCAACTCGAATTTTCTCATTATTTATTCTAAAAGAATAAATAATTGTGTCATTTTCGTTAGTTAATGCTTTTAGCTTATTAATAAAACTTTTTTCATATACTTTGCGTTCAATTCCGTAATTACATAAATTAAATGTATTTGTTTTGAGCTCTTTTTGAAGAATTTCAGCACTTAAGCCAAAGTCACAATGTGAACTTCCATAAATGATAAATCTGTTATTTTTTTCTGTTTTGTTATTATTTTCAATTAGTTGAAATTTTATACTCGCTTTATATTCGTTATAAATTTGTTCAGCTACAATACAAAGAAGATAAAGTATAATAGCAAATATTGTACCAAGTTTAAATACGCGCATATAAAAGCTCCATTGAATTAAAGCCAAAAAATATAGTTATTACAAAAAGTAAAACAGAAATAATTGGTTTTCTAAAAAAATGATATGATTGTCTTTTGAAATATTTAACTTGTATAAATTCAAAAAAAATAAAAATTATAAATATTATAATTACAATTATTGATGAAGTGCCAATTAAAAAAAGATTATATATATAATCAAAACTAAATATTTCATATAATTCATAGTCAAAAAAGTTAATCCATTTTTCTAATAACCTACCTTTATTAATATCTATGGCTATCATTCTTCCAAGTACAAAAAATAAAAACATCGATATGTATCTAATAAATTTTGGTACATTTTTGAGTTTAAAATATTGTATATAAAATAAGTACATAAGACCATGAAAGATTCCCCAAAAAAAATAATTTGCAGTTCCGCCGTGCCATAGCGCTGATATAATAAATATTGAGCTAGCAAATGTTGCTTTGGTAACACGTGATTTAAAAATGTTCAAATTTTTGTTAAGTATATATCTTTGTAGAAATCTTCCTAAAGAAACATGCCATTTATGCCAAAACTCCACTACATTATTAGCAGTAAACGGATGGTTAAAATTTAATATAAGTTTTAAGTTGAATAATTTTGCTAAGCCATAAACAATAAAACTATAACCAGCAAAATCAAAATAAAATTTTAATTCAAATATAAATGCACAAATAAATGATCCCATTGGATCAGTAAGATGCAATAATTCACTTGGGGTTAATCTGCTTGAAATACAAAATTTCATGAAGAGTCCAAGCGATATCCAGCTAAAGCTATAAAGTAGTCCGGCGGTACTCTTAAACTTAAATGAAATATTTTTAAATTGATTTATAATCTGGGGGTTTTCAAGTGGGCCAGCCAATAATTTAAATGGTAAAATTAAATATAAATAGAGATTTACGAATTCATCTATACAATTTTCTTTTGTGTACTCAATTTTATTGTCTGATATATATGCACCAGCACTAAGTATATAAAATGTCACTCCAACAAATATTAATTGTATAGACCCTTGATTTTCTATTGTGCCTGTCAGAGTTTTTATAATACCAAATATATTAAATAAAACTAAAATGATGAAAGAAATAGGAACTGCTAATTTTTCGATATTTTTTCTTACATTAAAATCTTTTATTTTTAATTTTTGATGGGCTAATAAAAAAGCAATAAAAGTTGTAAAAGTTATAAGCAATATTGAGAAAAATGACTTACTAACTAATAAAAGTAAAACTAACCCTATAATTATTAAAAAAATTTTATTTATATTATTTGTTATTTTAGACAATTTAATTTTAATTAAATTTGATTAAAGTTATCTAGTATTTTTTCTAGATCTGTAATTTTAACATTGTTTTTTTTTGAAAAAAATAAAATAAGTTTATCCATTCTCTCAAAGTTCTTATTACCAGAATAAGCCTGTCTACTTACAGAGGAGGGCGCATTCAAACTTTTTGAGGCTTTTAAATAAGTTTCAAATTTTATTAAATCTTTGTCATTAGCACCCATTTTTTTGCAAAGATTATAAACATCATTGTATATTTTTTTTGAATACTCTAAATCTTCATTTACTGCTTCATTTATAGATCTCAATTTTTTATTTTCTAAACATCTATAATTGCCAGTAATAATCATTGGCCATTTACTTATTGGTACAAATTTAGATTTATAAATGTTGAAATTTACTGGAACCCTAAAACTTTTATTTTCAATTACAATTCTGGTAAGTTTAATTTTATCTGAAATTTCTTTGAGAATTTTGGAACTTTCAATATCTTCAAAATCAGCAACTTTAAAATTTGAGGCCAATCTGACGTACACATCATTTATCTTAGCAGTATTTGGTTTAAAAATTTGAGGGTCAGCACTGGCATGAGTTATAAAGTTTTGATCAAATTTCTTCCAAGATTTGTTGTTCACATAAATATCCTCAAGATCATTTAAATTAGATACATCAAATTTTTTTAAATAAATTGAAGGAGGGATATTCATGATAGAAATAGTCGGAATTTTTTTTTTTGCTATTTCAAACAAAATTGAAGAGATTTTTGAGTCTTCATATTGAGCTTCCTGCATCGCTAGAATTACAAGTTTAATATTATTTAAATTGATATTTTTAGGTTGGATAGCTTTGAATTTACCCTGAAGAGTTTGTGATTTTATATTTAATTTTGTATTTAAATATCCTGGAATATTTATTGAAAAGCCATTTTCATTTAAAATTTCTTCCTCATCCTTTTTACATACACAAAGAACGTCATACCCAGCTAGTAGAAATTTACACGATGCTAAAATACCATATGAAGCGCCAAAAATTAAAATCATGATTTAAAAATAAAATTTAATATTTTAGTTAATTTCTTATGATTACACTAATTGAGTAAATTTCAAATAACTTAATGACAAATTAATTATTCTGATTAATAATTATTTAATGAAATTTAAAATAAACAAAATAAATTTTATAAGAAAAATTTATATTTTTTTCCTTATATTTGGGATTAATTTAAAAAAAATGTTTAATTTAATTCATGTTTTTCAATATATTAAGGATTTTATTAAATTTAAAAATAAAGGAGGGAAAATTAATAATATTTATCCTTTCTTAGAAAATTTTAATCTAGTTTCCAATGAACATAAGAATCAATTCTTCCATGCAGATTTGTTGGTATCAAAAAAAATATATGAAAGTAATCCATCCTCTCATTTAGATATTGGATCAAGAGTAGATGGGTTAGTTGCTCATTTGGCTTCATTTAGAAAGTTAGATTTTTTAGATGTCAGGTCTGTAGATACATCTCCTCATGAAAATATAAATTCTATAAAAAAAAATATAATGAATTTAGATACTTCAAATTTTGATAAAAAATATGATTCAATTTCCTCAATTGGAGTTATAAGTCATGTGGGCCTTGGAAGATATGGTGATGAGATAGACCCGCATGGACATATCAAGGCTATAAAAAGCATTACAAAATTATTAGATAAAAATGGCACTATATATGTAATGGTGCCTGTTGGTAAAAAAAGAACAGAATTTAATGCACACAGAGTTTTTGCACCAGAGGATATAATTGAAATTTTCAATAATAATGGGTGTAAATTTATTGAATTTAGTTTAGTAGATGATGAAGGAAATCTTCATATAGATTGTGACTTACAACTTTCTAAAGATTTAGATTTTGGTGGGGGAATATTTATTTTTAAAAATTGATATAAATTAATAATCAAAAAAAATATATAATAATTAAATGAAACTAACCAAAGAACAATTAGGCGAAATAAAGAATCAGCAATCTCAAAGCAATCAAACCAAAAGAGTTACAGTGCCAGAACTTGAAAATGTTCTTTATGAGGCAATTCCAGCTTTAGACCATGGTTTTGTAAGAGTAATTGATTATATGGGTGACGATACATCTATAGTTCAATCAGCCAGAGTATCATATGGTAAGGGAACCAAACAGGTCTCTACTGACAAAGGATTAATAAAATATTTAATGAGACACTGGCACAGCACTCCATTTGAGATGTGTGAAATTAAATATCACATCAAGCTTCCTATATTTATTGCAAGACAATGGATCAGACATAGAACTGCTAATGTAAATGAGT
>ENA-UOXV01006250-UOXV01006250.1-marine-metagenome-genome-assembly--contig:-NODE-6250-length-12609-cov-6.887606_pt1 | contig 12609 bp, 16 predicted proteins | sample MGYA00238165_ERZ766961 | MGnify/ENA primary metagenome ERZ766961 (study PRJEB28924, sample SAMN03173240) | marine metagenome | biome: Marine; feature: Water; material: Subsurface seawater | place: North... | reverse complement strand
TATCGTGATTCTACCCGATTAAAACTTGGGGCGGGGCTATTTTTAGAGGTGCCCGAATGTGTCTCATAGGCCTGAATCGGGTAAAACTGAAATCGTCTATACGACGAAGTTTAGCAAGCAGCATGACCCGCAAAGTGTGATTGGTGCACTTCGCCAAAACGAGGCGATCACCGACCTGAACCTCGTTCCGCTATCCGACATGGTGAACTATTAAGGTTCCGTACTGCGGCCCACAGAGCCGGATTCTGATTATAATCTATTACAAATCTCGCCTGAGTCGTGAAGTCGTAGATGCCCAACCTATCAGGTCGGCATCTTAACGAGATCGTGATGATTTTGTAGCGTGGTTGTCCATGATCTATCGCGCAAAGTATCATAGTCTTTTATGACATAATGCTGCGTGTTTTCTTATGGGCTTTTTGTATTGGATAGAAACGACGTGCATCTGTTTGTAACGCCATTTCGAATCATCGCATTGTTGGTTGTGCTTGTGGCCGTTATGCCCAACATCACACCTGCACATGCAGATGGGCTATCGGCTGCAGAAGCACGTGAGTTTTCCGCCGCCTTAAAAGCCGTTGAGCAGGGGTCTAAAAAACGCCTCGATCATCATGCCCGGCGCTTGCGTGATCCACTGGCCCGCAAAATCGTTTCTTGGTACGTGCTGTTTCAGGGTGGGTTTGGCACCAAGTTCGATCCAATCAACCGTTTCATTATCGAAAATCCCGACTGGCCGCGCCGAAATCGCCTGATCGCGCGCGCCGAAGAAGCCATCACTGGCTCGCCTGATACCATTATCCGCTGGTTCGGTGATCGTCTGCCCGTCACCACCATCGGCAAAACCAAGCTGGGCAAGGCGCTCATTGATGCTGGTCAAAAGCTGCAAGGAGTTGCGATTCTGCGCGATGTTTGGATCAACGGCAACTTCGCCAAAGCCGAAGAGGCCCGGTTCTACAAAAAGCATCGTAAATACCTGACCCGTGAAGATCATCGTGCCCGCACTGAACGCTTGATGTGGCAGGGAAAATATTGGCCAGCACGGCGTATGATGCACAAAGTTGATGCCCAATACCGCAAACTAATCGACGCCCGTACGTCGCTCCGGCGCCAGCGCGGCAACGTCGATTACTTGATCAAACACGTTCCCGAAAAATACAAAAATGACCCCGGTTTGATTTTTGAGCGTATGCGCTGGCGGCGTAAAAAGAACAAAGATAACGCGGTTGAACTATTCAATGGTTTGCCTGATGTTTTGCCACATGCGGACCGCTGGTGGGACGAGCGCAATATCCTGGCACGCCAACAATTGCGCAAAGGTCACATTTCAGAAGCCTACAACATCGCATCTCGTCACGGTCTGACCACGGAACATGCCGCTGATCACGCGACAGCTGAATGGCTGTCCGGTTGGATCGCGCTGAGTTTCCTGAACGAGCCAAAGGTCGCCCGCGATCATTTCAAGAAAATGTATGACGGGGTGAGTTTTCCGGTCAGCCGTGCCCGCGGTGCATATTGGATGGGCCGATCTTATGAAGCGCAGGGAAATATCGAACAGGCCACCATCTGGTACACATCTGCGGCTATTCATCCCACGGCCTATTACGGCCAGTTAGCCGCTGCAAAACTACAGCCAGGGGCAGGGCTAAAGCTTCACCCCGAAGCAGCCATCCCCGAAGACATCCGTCAACGGTTCAATACCCATGAATTGGTGCGCGCCGTGCGCATGTTGGCATCTGCGGGCGAGGAGGAACGTCTCCGCTCCATTATCCTTCGGATTGCTTCACTCGATGAAGCACCCGGTTGGCAGGCACTGACCGCACGCTTGGCGCGCCTCAGCAGACGGCCTGATTTGGCGATCCGCGTCGCCAAAAATGCACTCCAAAATTATGGGCACTATGTTGCGGGCGGCTATCCAACATTGGTGCCGCCACGTATCCCAAGACGTGTAAAATCAAAACAACCTGAAACGCCGCTCGTGCTTGCCGTGATCCGCCAGGAAAGCGAATTCGATGCCAAGGCCCAAAGTCACGCCGGGGCGCGTGGCCTGATGCAACTCATGCCAGCAACGGCAAAAAGTGTGGCTAAATCGTCCGGGTTAAAATACTCGAAATACAAACTGACCGCCGATCCAGACTTCAATTTAATGCTGGGACAATCATACATCGCCGGATTGATTGAGGATCATAACGGGTATCTTCCAATGGCGATTGCAGCTTATAACGCAGGGCCACACCGGGTAAGACAATGGATCAAACAGCACGGTGATCCACGTGAAAGCGATGTCGACGCGGTTGATTGGATTGAAATGATTCCGTTCACCGAAACACGGAACTATGTGCAGCGCGTTTTGGAAAACGTCCAAGTTTATCGTTTGCGGTTGGCCGACACCGAGGTCGCACTCCGCCTTGAAGAAGACCTCAACAACTAGTGCGTAACCGCGATGACTGAGGATGATAAGTTCGCAGATTTGTTTACGGGTAAACCCGGCAGTGTCCTGGGCAATCAACGTGAACAGGGTTCTGCCGAAAAAGCCAAAATCAAAGCTGCCGACGAAAAGCGTTTCCCGCCGCGTCGTGATCGCGGCCCACGCGTCCCACCGGGTCAAGAAATCGTCGATAAATGGCCTGTGTTAGACTTGGGCCAGCGGCCCCATGTGCCAACCGATCAATGGACGCTGGAAATCAAAGGAGCCGTTGAGCGTCCTCTCAATCTCGACTGGAATGCTTTTCATGCGCTTCCGCAAACAACCATCAATGCCGACATTCATTGTGTGACCGCATGGTCGTTGCTGGACAACGATTGGGAAGGGATCGCGGCGACTACGTTACTGGACATCATCAAACCACTACCGACAGCGAAGTATCTGATTTTTCATGCCCATGACGGGTATCGGACAAACGTGCCGCTCACACGCTTTGCAGAAGCAAATTCACTGTTGGCCCATAAACGCAACGGCGAAGGTATTTCCCGCGATCATGGCGGACCCATTCGTCCCGTGATCCCATCGCTATATTTCTGGAAAAGCGCAAAGTGGGTTCGCCAGATAACATTCCTGGAAAACGATGTGAAAGGGTATTGGGAAGCGCTTGGATATCATAACAATGGTGATCCCTGGAAAGAGGAGCGTTACGAATGACTGTGCTGCATTCCATCAATTCATCCGACGGGCATCTTTGCATCGATGTATTCGATCGCCCAGACGGGACATTTGGGTTCGAAGAATTCCGTCGTGATTATGAAGACAAGTCCGGCTGGTTCGCCGTCGGTGGTCATATTGAGCGGGTGTTTAAATCCCCCGAAGAGGCACTGGATGCTGCCATCCGAGATGTTGTTTGGTTTGAGGGAAAATAAATCCGCTTTGGCTATGGCTTCGTATACAATTAAACGGTCTTACGTGAGGTCAGCCATGCGCCTGATATCCATATTTGTTTTATTCGCCATGCTCGCACTGCCGAGCCAATTGAGGGCATCGACTATGTCATTTCACGATTTTGAATTCACATCGATTGAAGGCAAGGCACTGCCTGCCAGCACGTTTGCCGGAAAAGCCGTGCTTGTGGTCAACACCGCATCTGAATGCGGGTTCACCAAGCAATACACGGCGTTGCAGAACGTTTATGAGCAGTATCGCGATCAGGGGCTTATCGTCCTGGGCGTGCCCTCAAATGATTTTGGCGGCCAGGAACCCGGTTCTGAGGCTGAGATCAAAGAATTCTGCGAAGTAAATTTCTCGGTCGATTTTCCGCTGACCGGCAAAGTCGTGGTCAAAGGTGACAACGCGCACCCGTTTTATAAATGGGCCAAGGATCAGGTCGGCATGGTCGGCTCACCCAAATGGAATTTTCATAAGTATCTGATCGGACCCGATGGCGCGTTGGTTGATTGGTTCTCGACCCCGACGGCCCCAACCAGCGGCAAAATCACCAAAGCGATTGAAGCTGTGTTACCGAAGTAATTCGTGAATGATTAAAGCGTTGCTATATCTCCCCCTCACCTAACCTCTCCCCCATAAGGGGGAGAGGGATGAGAACGAATTGTGTTTGAACAGGATTCCTCTCCCCAGCGAAAGCGGGGGAGAGGACAGGTGAGGGGACAACTCGTTAGAACGTCTAAGATTTATCTTTGTAACGCCGCCCATGGTCGTCATCGTCATCATCGTGATGACGTTTGAATTTTTTGTGGCCGCGATACATTTCTTTGATTGATAAGGCGCCGTCTTCGTCCTTATCCATCCAACGCATCATGCGCGTCATCTTTTTGTCGACTTCGGCGTCGGTGATTTGACCGTCGCCGTCATCATCCATCATTTGGAATTTATCGACCATCATCGGCCGCATCATCGTCAACCAGATTCCTTCGAACTCGGATAAGCTGATCGCTTTGTTGCCGTCCTTGTCATGCTCGGCATGAAGTTGTTCCCGGTGCGCGTTCATTTCCGCCATGGTGATTTTACCGTCAGCGTTGGCATCAATCTGTTCGATCATTTCCATGCGATGACTTCCGCCCATACCACCCATGCCCTTGGCCATTACCTGGGTACCTGCAAATGCTATGCCGCCGACGATGGCGAGAGTGCCGGCAACACCGATGAAGATTTTTGTATGTCGTTTCATGTCTAGAACCTCATATTTTCAAGTTGTTGATGAGGCTTAGAAATCACATCCCACGCGAAAAAGTATCCCGCCAAGGTTTCGAATTGTCGCAAAGTGTCGCTAATGCCTGGTCTGCGACATTCTGATACACTTTTGTCCGCGACGATGGGCCAAGGCTGGCATACCCTGCCTCCGCAAAGGGAAATACATGACTGACGGACCACACATTCTGATCGTCGACGATCACCGCGATATCCGCGAACCGCTCAGGAAGTATCTTGAGAAAAACGGCTGCCGGGTTTCAGAAGCGGCGGATGCGGCTTCGGCGCGCCAAGCGTTGGCCAAAAGCGCACCCGATATCGTGGTGCTGGACATCATGATGCCCGGCGAGGACGGGTTGAGCCTGACCCGTGATCTGCGCGCACAGGGTAACTTACCGATCATCTTGTTGACCGCTGTTGTTGAAGATACAGACCGCATCATCGGGCTAGAGATGGGTGCCGATGATTATATCACCAAACCGTTCAATCCGCGCGAACTGCTGGCCCGGATCAAGGCCGTGTTACGACGCGCACAGAACCTGCCACCCGAGCGTGACCCCGTCGACGTCACAAATTACACATTTAACGGTTGGACGTTTGATACCGCCGCCCGCGAACTGATCAATCCTGCGGGTGTGAACATTGCGCTTAGCACCGGGGAATACATGCTGCTTCATGCGTTCGTGAAGCGCCCAGGCGTCGTGCTCAGTCGTGATCAGTTACTGGACCTGACGCGGGGGCGTGATGCCGTTGCGTTCGACCGCAGCATCGATAATCAGATCAGCCGACTTCGCAAAAAGATCGAAATCGATCCCAGCGACCCAAAGGTTATCAAAACCCACTGGGGCGGCGGGTATAGTTTTGTCGCATCGGTAACGACACGATGAACACCGTCAACATTTCACGCTTTCTGCCAAAATCTTTATTTGGGCAGCTGATCCTTGTCGTGCTTGTCACGCTTGTGCTGACGCAGATCATTGGCGCGTTCGTATTTTCAGATGAACGCCGCTTTGCGCTTCGAACACTGGGCGAGGGGGAAACGCTGTCTAGGACCGCATCGATTGCCCGGGTTATAGGTGAAACGCCTGATAATCTGCACAAACGCGTGCTGCGTGCTGCGACATCGAAACGCCTCAAATTCTGGGTCTCTGACGTCAGTGCAGTCCCGCGCCAAGATCCCGCGTTTGCAAAGAACCAAGTGGCTGAGCGCCTGCGCGCATTGGCCGAAGTGCCAAACGATCGCGCTGTCTTGGTTGATGTGCGCGAAATCAAGATCGGGATGTTTCGCAACAGAATGGAACGCACCCTCAAACGCCGTCATGAAGAAGAAGATGATGATGATGAACACGATAACGATGATCACCGCCGCTGGCATCCCAGTCATGGCCCGACAAGTCTGTTGATCGCGATAGAACTGAGCGATGGCACGTGGCTTAACGCCGAAAACCAATTCAGGGCCCCGCCAAAGACCCGTTTTTGGGCCGTTGGCGGCATTCTGGCATGTATGATCATTGTGATCGCCATTGTATCCTTTTTGCTGCTCAGACGCATCACAGGACCGATGCGACAGCTATCCGAGGCTGCCGAGAAACTGGGCCGGGGTGAAGACGTCCAACCATTGACCGAAACAGGTCCTCGTGAAGCACGCACAACGATCCGTGCCTTTAACGACATGCGCGAGCGATTAATCCGATTCATGGATGACCGGACAGAAATGCTGGCCGCAACCAGCCATGATTTACGAACACCGCTGACATCACTGCGGCTACGCGCTGAATTAGTCGACGACCCAGAACTTAAATCCAAGATGCTGGCGACACTGGATGAAATGCAAAGAATGGTCGAAGCGATGCTGGCATTTACCCGCGAAGACAGCGCACATGAGGAAACCCGAGACGTCGATTTGGGATCATTGATTCAAAGCATCACTGATGATTTGAATGATCTTGGCCATGATGCTGTGTTTATATCTGGCACCTCACACATCATTCGCGGGCGACCGTTTACCTTAACTCGTGCCATTCGCAACATCATCGAAAATGCGGCGCGCCACGGCGGCGGGGCACACGTGTCTGTTGAGCACGGAGATGCAGAGACCTCCATCATCGTCGTCGACAACGGCCCTGGCATCCCTGAAGGTGATCTAATGCATGTGTTCAATCCATTTGTTCGTTTGGATCAGGCTCGAAACCAAGAAAGCGGTAACATGGGTTTAGGATTAGGGATCGCACGCACGATTATTCGTGGTCATGGCGGCGAGATCGATATTTCAAACCGACCCGAAGGTGGCCTCCGCGCCATCATCCGTTTGCCAAACGCATAAAGCGGCTCTCTTGCGTGAATCAACAAGCCTGTCATATCCTGACCAGAGGAGGCGACATGACCATCACTATAATTCCATCGGAACAAGGCCTGGGCGCAGAGGTTAAGGGCGTCGATTTTTCCCAACCCATTGATGACGCCACACAGGCTGAGCTCATCAACGCATTCAGCGATCATCATGTGCTGAGCTTTCGCGGCCAAGACGGATTGTCGACCGATCATGTATTGGCAGCAAGCAGGGTGTTCGATGAGCGATTAGAAGCGCACGCATTTACCCATTTTCACCATCCGGATGAACCATTGATCATGGTGCTGAGCAATCGAGTCGAAGGTGGCGGTAAGCCCAAGGGCATGCGCGATGCCGGGACATTCTGGCATTCCGATGTGGCCTATAAACCGAAACCTGCCAAGGCGACGATGCTGTATTCATTAGAGGTACCGCATAAGGGCGGCGACACACTGTTTTGTAATCTGACGCGCGCTTATGAAGATTTATCTGCAGACATGAAGGATCGCCTGGAAGGCCTGAAGGCTTGGCATTACTACGCCAAACTAAAACGCGATGTATTTGAGAGCGGCAAAGTCACAGCACCACCGGAATGCCTACACCCTGTTGTGCGCACCAATCCGATATCGGGCCGCAAGGCGATCTATATCACACCCGCGTACACCACCCGCATCGATGGCCTGTCCACCACGGATAGCGACGCATTGATGGAAGAAATCTTTGAACACTGCCTGCAACAGAAATATCGCATGGACTATAAATGGCGGGCAGGGGATATCGTGGTCTGGGATAACGCAGCCGTCATGCATTCGGCCACCACCAAGGACCTAGACCCGACCAAATATCGAACCATCTGGCGCACGATTATTTCAGGCGACGACACGTTTTAAATTATGAAAACTGTCATCAGGAATTGAGTGTGACCGAGCCAAAGTCTATGGTCGCGGCAACTTAATCTATGACAATGGGAGATGGCTGAGATGGCTGATAAACCCTTACTGCACTTAGTGTTCGGCGGAGAAGTCGCAGACCCGACAGGGACCGATTTTGTTGATACCGAAAACCTCGACATCGTGGGGATCTTCCCAGACTACAAAACCGCAATGGTCGCTTGGCGCGGAGCCAGTCAAAAGGCCGTTGATCATGCGCACACAAAGTACGTGATCGTACATATGCACCGATTGCTTGAACCGAATGCCGATGGTGATCACGAACATTGAATTGAGTTACAGTTTCTTCACAACCTGCTTCACGGACATGTTTTGTGCACCCAGGATATCATTTTGTAAGCTAATTCATCCGTCTCAAGTCGTTTAGATCACAATGAAACTTCATAGAAACGCTCTCAATTGGCTGAGATTACAGGCTTTTTTTCATTCTATATAACGACTAATCAATATCTCGACAATATGGAAATTACCTTTTCTGACTGCGTATCACCGTGTAAATAAATCAATTTTTTAGTATGTGAGCTTGGAATGAGAATACTAATAAGAGTCCTGAGAGATAAGATACTGCTCCCCGGATACGTTTTGTATTTTAAGATGATTTCTTTGGAGCGTCTGATTTATCTCGCTTCGTTCATCTATCACGATAGTTCGCAAGAAACGTCCAATCAGAAAAGAACTAGAAGGTATCTTGGGACACATACCAATTTAGCATGTAAAATTCTGAACGAGCGGATTCTAGCGTTATCTTCAAAAGAGCGCGATTTGGTTACGCCGAAAATATGGCAACAAGATGCAGTCAAAGCTTGGTCAGAACGTGCTTTTCTTAACCCAGAACAAAGTTCAAAAGGTTATGCATATGAGGCAATCAATAAGATTCAGCAAAACCTAAAAAGACCATTGTCAGTCTTGGAACTGGGATGCGTGAATGGAATAGTCTCTTCTGTCTTGAACATCTTGGCGTAGACATAAAACGATTTGTTGGTTTGGATTTATCCGAAGATTTACTGAAAGTCGCATGCGAACGATTTTCAGCAGAAAAGTACAGTTTTCTGCCCTTGGATTTTGTTGATTACCTAGAGAATACCGATGAAAAATTCGATATCGTAATCATCAAGCAAACAGCATTTTTTTTTGGAACAAAAATATCTTGAGCGTATTTTTGAACTATTGAAAAATAGATCCGTTACACAATTTTTAGTCATTCAGGAAACCATTTCCCTTACTTTCGGGCATGGGGACTCGATTATTTTGAATGAAGCGTTGGAGTATGTTTGCCCGCCGCCATTATCACATGACTACAATTATTTAGCCGAAAAATTTAGCTGCAAAATTGTAAGTGGCGGAAGCAAAACCGATGGAAAAATGGGGAAATTTCATGGCGTCATTGAGTTTACCTGAGAATCCTAAATAGCATCTCTTCTAGAATTCAATCTCTGCAGTTTTTTTGTTTTGGGACAATCTGCATGGAGAATTTATCAGTCGTTAACGGGGTCTTTGTCGTTTAAAGCCGAATGATCGAGGTGCTTTTCTAAGCGCTTGCGGGTTTTCTCGTCGGCTATTTTCTCAGCTTTGGTGCGACCAAAACGAGTTTTATTTTCTTCAGACGCCTTTTCTTTGGCCGCTTTCTCTCGGGTTTTTCTGAATTTATTGAGTTTGACGATCTCGGCGCTCAAAATCTACTCCCAAAGCCAATTGCCATTACAGAATACTTGGGCTGGGGAACACTGAAAAGTGCGCACCGTCAGTTGCCCGTTAAAAAACCACGTATATCATTGAAAACATTGATAAACATTTGCTCGGTCAATTTGCCGGTATTGGTGTTGTAACGAGAACAGTGATAGCTATCGAACATGGTCAGGCCCGAATCCAATTGATGCCGTGCCTGATGGCCGAACTTATACGCAGCCTTACGTTCCCCCAGAACACCTAACACGGCACCGTGTGCCAACCCACCAAGTGCGAGGATGGCGCGGATGTTGGGCATCCCTTCGATCTCTGACGCTAAGAAGGGGCTACAGGTTCGCGTTTCGGGTCCTGTTGGCTTGTTTTGCGGTGGCACGCAGCGAACGGCATTGGTGATACGGCAATCGACGAGTTCCAGGCCATCAGTCGCGACCTTGGCATACGTACCTTTGGCAAAACCGCTACCAAGTAACGTCGCATATAGCAGATCGCCCGCATAATCGCCGGTGAACGGTCTTCCGGTCAGGTTGGCACCTTTCAGCCCAGGTGCCAGCCCCACAATCAGCAAACGCGCATCAACAGAACCAAACGTAGGGACGGGGGCATTGAACCATTCAGGATGTTTCGCCGCATTGGCGTCACGAAAATCCTTAAGACGGGGGCAAAGGCCACAATCAGTGGCAGGGTTGAGAATATCCATAACCGAAAATCTAATACGCTATCGGCACAGAGTAAGCGATGCAGAATTGAATATCTCGGTCACAAGTACAGCTTGAGACATCTATGCGACGCTAGATTCTTCTTCATATTCTTCGATGTTATCATCGTCTGCGAAGCCGACTTCAGCATATTCTTCGACACGTTCTGGTCGTCTTGGCGCAGAACGGCGGCCGATTTCATCGCGAATGTCTTGAAGTTCGATAAACTCATCGGCCTGGCGGCGCAGTTCGTCGGCAATCATCGGTGGCTGGCTGGCGATGGTAGAAACCACGGTCACTCGAACACCTTTTCGCTGAACGGCTTCGACCAAGCGGCGGAAATCGCCATCACCGGAAAAGATCACGATATGATCCAGGTGAGGCGCCATCTCCATCACGTCGATGGCGAGTTCGATATCCATATTGCCTTTGATTTTACGGCGACCTTCGGCATCGGTGAATTCTTTGGTCGGCTTTGTCACCATCGTATAGCCGTTGTAGTCGAGCCAATCGACCAACGGACGAATAGGTGAGTATTCCTGATCTTCCAGAAGTGCCGTGTAATAAAACGCCCTGATCAGGCGTCCTTGATCTTGGAAAAGACCAAGCAGGCGCTTGTAATCGATATCAAAACCAAGCGAACGAGCAGCGGCATATAGGTTTGACCCGTCGATGAAGAGGGCCACATTTTCTTGCTTGTAGATCTGCATCACACCCCCCGGTGTTTTGAAATCAATTTGCTAAAATGTCGCGTTTATATCTAACTCAGTCGTACGCCAGCTTATAATTGGCGCTATAACTCACTACGCATGGCTTTGTTTTTTGGATCACACTAATCGGTTGTTTTATGATTTTTCTTGGATTGGGCGGAAATTTGAACTGCGAAACCTACGGAAGTCCGCGGCGAACTTGCGGTGCTGCCTTGGAGTTACTGGCGCGAAAAAATATCAAAATCGTCGCAAATTCACGATGGTACGAAAGTGCCCCTGTGCCAATCAGTGATCAGCCCTGGTTCGTCAATGGTGTCGTTGGCGTCGAAACCACGCTGTCACCAAAAGACCTTGTTGCATCCGTTTTAGAAGTGGAAGCTGACCTTGGACGCCGTCGCAGCGTGCCAAATGCCTCTAGAACGATCGATATCGATGTGCTCGCGTATGATGATCAGATCATTTCGGAGCACGATCAAAGTGATGCATCCAATGTCGTGATCCCGCATCCCCGCATGCATTTGCGCGCCTTTGTGTTGCTGCCGCTCGCTGACATTGCGCCCGATTGGGGGCATCCGATATCTGGAGCGCATATTCGTGATTTGATCAATGGGCTGCCCAAGGACCAAGTCTGCAAGCCCATGCCAGACGGCGAGGGGCTTTCTGGCACGGAATGGCAGCCCGAAGCCGCGTAAGGACTCTGCAATCAATCGCAGCTTTTGCTTGCGTGGGCAGCCCAGAACACATATAAACTGCGCAAATTCCATTACTTTGGCCCGGAGATTTTCGCCATGGCTCGCGTCACCGTTGAAGATTGCGTCGAACGAATTCCTAACCGCTTTGAGCTGGTTGCATTGGCTGCGCAGCGCGCACGTCATCTGTCAGCAGGCGCTGAACTGACTATTGAACGTGATGATGATAAAAATCCCGTCGTCGCACTTCGTGAAATTGCCGACAAGACAATTGATCTCGACGATCTCAATGAAGACCTGATCAAAAGCCTTCAGAAATTTGTCGAAATGGACGAGCCTGAAGAAGACGTCGTAGATGATGCCGCTATTCGCCAAGAAATCACTGGTGTCAGTGGCACAGGCGATGATGAAATCGAAGCTTTGGCGAAAACCATGTCAATTGGTGATGATGCCGCGGCTGCCGATAACGCCGGCGCCGTTATGTTTGACGATGTGGTTGACGTCGAAGACTAAGAATTTCGGATCATAATCAATGAAAAGGGTCCTTTGGGGGCCTTTTTTATTGCGCCGCAACAATAGCTTGGGCGCGTTCTCATCTTCGTGTTAACATTTCAACCATCATGATGCGTCAATTTGAACTGGTTGAAAAAGTTAAGTCCTACAAGCCCGAGGCGGACGAGGATGCGATCAACCGCGCCTATGTTTTCGCGATGCAGGCGCACGGCTCGCAAAAACGCGCATCGGGGGATCCGTATTTCTCCCATCCTATTGAAGTTGCAGGGATTTTAACGCGCTACAAAGTTGATTCCACAACCATTGTGACCGCACTCCTTCACGATACCATCGAAGATACCGACGTTACACACGAAGATATCGAACGGCTTTTCGGCGAGGAAACGGCCCGCCTTGTTGATGGG
>ENA-UOXV01006247-UOXV01006247.1-marine-metagenome-genome-assembly--contig:-NODE-6247-length-12618-cov-64.841280_pt1 | contig 12618 bp, 8 predicted proteins | sample MGYA00238165_ERZ766961 | MGnify/ENA primary metagenome ERZ766961 (study PRJEB28924, sample SAMN03173240) | marine metagenome | biome: Marine; feature: Water; material: Subsurface seawater | place: North... | reverse complement strand
ATTTTAACATCTCTTCTTCTCAAATTAGAATTTTCATCCCGTAACGTCCGACTAGAAATGATTTGCCCCGCCTTAACGGTATCAGCACCCCCTGGGTCAACCACTACTTTTTTATCAAGAATTTGATCATTTTCTTCCATAAAACTCAACTTATCTACAGATTGATTCGTAAGGAACGAGGTGTCCCCCGCATCTATAATGATTACTTTTTGCATCATTTGACGTACGATCGTTTCAATGTGCTTGTCATTAATTTGAACACCTTGCAATCTATAAACCTCTTGTATTTCATTCACCAAATACTCTTGAACTGCCGTTGGTCCTTGGATAGCTAATATATCAGCTGGGGTAATCGATCCATCAGATAAGGCCTCTCCCGCCTTGATAAAGTCATTATCTTGAACTAAGAAATGCTTGGATAGCGGTACTAAATAACGCTTTTTGATACCATCTTTAGATTCAATAAACACTTCTCTATTTCCTCTCTTTATTCCTCCGTAAGTCACCACACCATCAATTTCTGTAACGACGGCCGGATTCGAAGGGTTTCTTGCCTCAAAAAGCTCTGTTACTCGTGGTAGACCTCCAGTAATATCTCTTGACTTCCCTGTGTTTCGAGGTATTTTAGCTAACACTTGGCCCGCCTTTATCGTAGCATCTTCATCTACCGACAGGTGGGCACCTACCGGAATATTGTATCCTTTCTCAGTATCTCCCGAATGGATAATGATGGTTGGATTTTTTGCTTTATCTTTAGTGTCAATGATGACTTTTTCTCTGTGGCCCGTTTGTTCATCTGACTCTTCCTTAAAAGTGACCCCTTCAATGATAGACTCAAAAGTGACCTTACCATCAAACTCAGACATGATCACAGCATTGTAGGGATCCCAAAAACAAAGTTCATCACCCTTACTGACCTTTTGACCATTTTTAACTTTAAGTATGGCACCATATGGGACGTGGTTACTCATCAAAATTTTGGACTTTTTAGCATCCGTTATTCTTAACTCACCCGATCTACCCATGACCACTTGAATCGGATTTGCTTCATCATCAGTACTGTTTACCGTTCTTAATTCATCAAATTCAACGGTCCCATCAAACTTTGAAATAACAGTAGCATCTACTGCAATGTTCGATGCCGTACCTCCAACGTGAAAGGTTCTCAAGGTTAACTGGGTACCCGGCTCACCAATAGACTGCGCAGCAATCACACCCACAGCTTCACCTAAATGAGACATTCTTCCTGCTGACAGGCTGCGACCATAGCACTTCGAACAAACCCCTCTTTTTGATTCACAGGTCAATACAGAACGTATTTCAACCTCATCAATATTTGTGGCTTCTATGACCTCAGTAATTTCTTCGGTGATCTCATTACCTGATTCAAGAATCATTTCTTCCGTGATTGGATCATAAATGTCATGTACGGATACGCGACCCAATATTCGTTCTGATAATGATTCAACGATATCTTCATTGTCCTTCAAGGAGCGAACAACCAATCCTCTCAAAGTACCACAATCAGGTTCATTTACAACGACATCTTGTGCCACATCAACCAGTCTTCTTGTGAGATACCCTGCATCTGCCGTTTTCAATGCAGTATCTGCCAAGCCCTTTCGAGCACCATGCGTTGAAATAAAATATTCAAGAACATCTAAACCTTCTTTAAAGTTAGAAAGTATTGGATTTTCAATGATTCCACCGACAGAACCTGCTAGGTTTTTTTGAGGCTTGGCCATCAAACCTCTCATTCCTCCCAATTGTCTAATTTGCTCACGAGATCCCCTTGCACCGGAGTGCATCATCATATATATGGAATTAAAACCTTGATCATCTTCCTCTAGTTGCTTCATTAGCGTCGAGGTCAATTGCGTATTGGTTCTCGTCCATATATCGATCACTTGGTTGTAGCGCTCGTTATCAGTAATCAGTCCCATCAAATAATTGTTCCAGACGCTGTCTACTTCTTTTTTCGCATCTGCTACCATTTGAGGTTTAGTTGCCGGGATATTGATATCACCCAATCCCATAGACAGACCACCAGTATAGGCCATTTGGAAACCCAATGACTTGATATCATCTAGAAAAACAGCGGTTGCTGCCATTCCTACAATCTTAAAGATCCTAGAAATAATGTTTTGAAGCTTTTTCTTAGTAAGCAACTCATCGATATAGCCTACCTCTTTGGGAACAAATTCATTGAATAGTACCCTTCCCGCAACGGTATCCACTAATTTTTCTTCTAATCCTTCTCCAACTCTTACATGGGTTCTTACTTTGATGTGCGCATGCTTTGAAATTACACCCTCATTTAAGGCAATGATCACTTCCTCAGAATTGTAGAAAATCATACCCTCACCTTTCACCACTTCTTCAGCGGTGCTTTTTCTACCCTTAGTAACATAGTAAAGGCCAAGAACCATGTCCTGAGATGGCACGGCTATCGGCGCTCCATTAGCTGGATTGAGAATGTTGTGGGAGGAAAGCATCAAAAGTGAAGCTTCCAAAATAGCCTCTTGTCCCAATGGAACGTGCACCGCCATTTGATCTCCATCAAAATCGGCATTGAATGCTGTACAAACCAATGGATGTAACTGTATGGCCTTACCCTCTATAAGTTTCGGTTGAAATGCCTGTATCCCCAACCTGTGTAAGGTCGGAGCTCTATTTAAAAGAACTGGATGTCCTTTTAATACGTTTTCAAGGATATCCCAAACGACCGGATCTTTTCTATCAACAATTTTCTTTGCTGATTTTACCGTTTTTACGATCCCTCTTTCAATCAACTTTCGGATCACAAAAGGTTTGAAAAGCTCAGCAGCCATGTTCTTAGGCAATCCACATTCGTGCATTTTTAATTCTGGACCTACCACAATCACTGATCGACCAGAATAATCTACTCTTTTCCCTAATAAGTTTTGACGAAAACGCCCTTGTTTTCCCTTAAGCATATCACTCAATGACTTCAGCGCACGGTTTCCATCTGAACGAACTGCATTCACTTTACGAGAATTATCAAATAAGGAATCTACTGCTTCCTGAAGCATTCGCTTTTCATTACGAAGTATTACTTCCGGCGCCTTGATATCAATCAACCTTTTAAGTCTATTGTTTCGGATAATTACACGCCTGTAGAGATCGTTCAGATCTGAAGTCGCAAAGCGTCCTCCATCCAAAGGAACAAGTGGTCTTAATTCAGGCGGTATTACAGGAACCATTTTAATGATCATCCATTCCGGTCTGTTTTCGATCCTAGTTTTGGCTTCTCTGAAAGCCTCAACTACTTTAAGTCTTTTTAATGCTTCCGCCTTACGCTGCTGAGAAGTATCTGTGGCCGCTTGATGTCTTAATTGATAGGATAAATCATCCAATTCAATCCGAGAAAGTAACATTTCTAAAGCCTCAGCTCCCATTTTTGCAATGAATTTTTGTGGGTCATCATCAGGCAACAGCTGATTTTCTCTAGGCAACTTATCGAGAATATCTAAATATTCATCCTCAGTTAAGAAATCAAGTTTATTTATTCCTTCTTCTTCTTTTGCTCCCGGCTGAATAACAACATAGCGTTCATAGTAAATGATCGTATCCAATTTTTTGGATGGCATTCCTAATAAGTAGCCTATCTTGTTAGGCAATGATCTGAAATACCAAATATGGGCTACAGGGACGACCAATTCAATATGCCCCATTCGCTCTCTTCTTACCTTCTTTTCGGTAACTTCAACCCCACATCTATCGCATATAATTCCTTTATACCTTATCCTCTTATATTTTCCACAATGGCATTCCCAATCCTTAACAGGACCAAAAATACGCTCGCAAAACAAACCTCCCATTTCTGGTTTGTAAGTCCTATAATTAATGGTTTCCGGCTGAGTTACTTCTCCATTAGATTCCTCTAAGATGGATTCGGGTGATGCCAGACTAATGGTCACCCTTGAAAAGTCAAGTGTCAGTTTTTTATTTTTTCTGAATGCCATAATTTATCTTTTCTAAACTTAAATAAGCGATAACTATTTAATCTAATGTAATTTCAAGAGCTAAACCTCTTAATTCATGAACCAACACATTGAATGATTCCGGTATATTCGGCTTTATCATGTTTTCACCTTTAACAATGGCTTCGTACGCCTTTGCTCTTCCGATAACATCATCCGACTTGATCGTGAGAATTTCCTGAAGTACGTGCGCTGCACCAAAAGCCTCAAGCGCCCAAACTTCCATTTCTCCAAATCTTTGACCTCCAAATTGAGCTTTACCACCTAAAGGCTGTTGGGTGATCAATGAATAAGGCCCGATCGATCTAGCGTGCATTTTATCATCTACCAAGTGACCCAATTTCAGCATGTATGCGATACCCACTGTAACGGGTTGATCAAACTTTTCACCTGTCAATCCATCATAAAGATAAGTTCGCCCAAAAGAGGGTAGTCCGGCCTCTTTTAATTCATTTTGAACTTGCTCCTCAGTCGCTCCATCAAAAATAGGCGTTGCATAAGTTCTGTCTAGCTTCTTTCCTGCCCATGCCAGTACGGTTTCATATATTTGACCGATGTTCATACGGGAAGGGACTCCTAAAGGATTCAAAACGATATCCATAGGTGTACCATCTTCCATAAAGGGCATGTCTTCATCACGAACAATTTTAGCCACAACACCCTTGTTACCATGGCGGCCTGCCATTTTATCTCCTACTTTGAGTTTACGCTTTTTGGCTATATAAACTTTAGCAAGCTTCATAATGCCTGCAGGAAGTTCATCTCCCACTTCATAGGTAAATCTTTCTCGCTTAAACAGACCCGTAAATTCATTCCTCTTTATAATATATCGTTTGATCAAACTGAAAATTAATTCATTTGTCTCACCGTCTTTCACCCATCCTTCATGGGCTAAATCACTTACAAGATTGGACTCTTCAGGAACAGAATACGTACTTTCATCTCTGAATATGTTTTTCGCAGGAAATAAATTCTCTTCTATATTCTTTCTCGAAAATTTAGCTCCTTTTGACATTACCGGTTCGCCAAATTTGTGATTGATCCCCTGACACGTCTTACCTTCCAGTAATGTGACAAGTTTATCTACCATCTGATTTCTAACTTCAGTCAACTCAGCACCGTATTTTCCTTTGAGTACCTCTACAGCTTTTTTCGTTCTTGCCCTGAGATCCTTATCCTTTTTGGGGCGAGCAAATAGCTTAGTTTCAATAACTACCCCCGTTAATGAAGGTTTTGCCTTTAAAGAAGCATCTTTTACATCACCTGCTTTATCTCCGAAAATAGCTCTTAATAATTTCTCTTCAGGAGTTGGATCCGACTCTCCCTTTGGAGTGATCTTACCAATCATGATATCCCCTTCCGTGATCTCCGCACCGATGCGTATGATCCCATCTTCATCTAAATTCTTAACAGCCTCTTCACTCACGTTAGGAATTTCGGAAGTTAATTCTTCTAAACCTCTTTTAGTATCCCTGACCTCGAGTTCAAACGAATCAATATGTATAGAAGTAAAGACATCTTCGCGAACCACACGATCTGAAATAACGATTGCATCTTCAAAATTATAACCTTGCCATGGCATATAGGCTACCATAAGGTTACGACCCAGCGCAAGTTCTCCCTGCTCGGTGGCAAATCCTTGACAAAGAGGTTGTCCTTTCGACACCCTCTCGCCTTTGAGCACTATGGGCTTAAGATTGACTGAAGTATCTTGATTGGTTCTACGAAATTTTATCAACTCATAAGTTGCAGTATCTGTGTCAAAAGACAGGATTTTTTCATTTTCGTCTTGATCATATTTTACCGTGATCATCTTGGCATCAACATATTCTACAACACCGTCTGCCTCCGCTAAAATCAAAGAGCGCGAATCTAAGGCTACCCTACTCTCCAAACCTGTACCTACAATAGGTGCCTCAGGAATTAAAAGCGGAACCGCTTGGCGCTGCATGTTAGACCCCATTAATGCCCTGTTTGCATCATCGTGCTCAAGAAAAGGAATCATTGAAGCGGCTACCGATACAATTTGGTTTGGAGCTACATCCATATAGCCCAAATCTTTCGGCTCGACGACCGGAAAATCACCTTCGAATCTTGCCTTTACCTTATCGTTTAAGAATTTACCCTCATCGGTTAATGGTGCATTCGCCTGTGCAATGTTGAATGTATCTTCTTCCTCTGCGGTCAAGTACTTGACGTTTCCGGACATGTCAACTTTGCCCTTGTCTACCCCTCTATATGGCGTCTCAATAAAGCCCATCTGATTCACCTTGGCATGTACACACAATGAAGAGATTAAACCAATATTCGGACCTTCAGGAGTTTCAATGGTACACAATCGACCATAATGCGTATAATGAACATCTCTCACTTCAAATCCAGCTCTTTCTCTTGAAAGGCCACCGGGTCCTAGTGCAGACATTCTTCTTTTGTGCGTAACTTCAGCCAATGGATTGGTTTGATCCATGAACTGAGACAACTGATTGGTTCCAAAAAAGGAGTTGATTACCGAAGACAAAGTCCGGGCGTTAATCAAATCAACAGGTTTAAAATCCTCATTATCTCGTACATTCATCCGCTCTCTAATGGTTCTTGCCATTCTTGACAAACCCACACCAAATTGCGCATAAAGTTGCTCACCAACAGTTCTTACCCTTCTATTACTTAAGTGATCAATATCATCAACAAGTGTCTTGCTGTTGATCAAACCAATTAAATACTTAATGATAAGAATAATATCTTCGCTTGTCAAAACACGCTTATCATAGCCTGTCGAGAGTCCTAATTTTTTGTTAATTCTGTATCTCCCTACTTCTCCCAAATCATATCTTTTCTCACTGAAAAATAGATTTTGAATAATATCTCGTGCCGTCTGCTCGTCAGGAGCCTCGGTGTTTCTTAATTGACGATAAATAGTCTCAACAGCTTCCTTCTCAGAGTTAGATTGATCTTTTTGAAGTGTGTTGTAAATAATAGAGTAATCGGTAACATTCACCTCTTTGCGATGGAGGATAATGGACTTACTTCCTGAATCAAGGATGGTTTGTATGTCTTCTTCTTTCAACACACTATCCCGCTCAAGAACTACCTCATTTCGATCAATAGAAACTACTTCTCCTGTATCTTCATCAACAAAATCTTCAATCCAAGTACGCAGTACTCTTGCTGCTAAACGTCGATCGATGACTTTTTTAAGTGCTTTTTGTGTAGCCTCAACCTCCTCCGATAATCCAAATAAATCTAGTATGTCTTTGTCAGTACCGTACCCAATTGATCTGAGTAACGTAGTGATTGGAAACTTTTTCTTCCTATCAATGTACGCATACATGACGTTATTTACATCTGTTGCAAATTCTATCCATGATCCTTTAAAAGGAATGATTCTGGCCGAATAAAGCAACGTACCATTGGTGTGTTTACTTTGAGCAAAAAATACCCCTGGGGATCTATGCAGTTGGGAAACAATGACTCGTTCTGCTCCATTGATTACAAAAGAGCCCTTATCGGTCATATACGGAATATTCCCTAAGAACACCTCCTGCTCAATGGTTTCAAACTCTTCGTTTTCTGTGTCGTTGCAAAGTAATCTTAACTTGGCTTTCAAGGGTACTGAATACGTCAATCCTCTCTCAATCGATTCCTGTATCGAATATCGGGGGGGATCTACAGTATAGTCAATGAATTCCAACTTAAAATTATCTCGCGAATCGGAGATAGGAAAGTTCTCCATAAAAACCTTATAAAGGCCTTCGGAATCCCTCGATTCAGTTGGAGTGTCTAACTGAAAAAAGTCAACAAATGATTTGAGTTGTACGTCCAGAAAGTCGGGATAATCTATCACAGACTTAATAGATGAGAAGCTTATTCTCTTATTTATTTTTTTGGTAGCCAAGGATTAAACAGGTTATTGTTAAACTACATTACAATTTCGTCGTACCTATGTACAAACAGGAAAAGACCTGACCAAATGGCCAGGCCTACTTCCGAGATTTTATGTAGAACTTACTTTAATTCTACTTCCGCTCCAGCTTCTTCCAGTTGCTTTTTGAGACCTTCGGCCTCTTCTTTAGCAAGACCTTCTTTTACCGCCTTTGGAGCAGAATCCACAAGATCTTTAGCCTCTTTTAGACCTAACCCTGTCAATTCTTTTACCAGCTTCACGATTGCCAATTTGGCACCCCCTGGTGCTTTCAATATCACATCGAAAGCTGACTTTTCTTCAGCGGCCTCTTCGCCACCGGAACCTGCTACCATTACTGGTGCAGCTGCTGCTGCTGGTTCTATACCATATTCATCCTTAAGGATTGTTGCTAACTCGCTTACCTCTTTTACTGTAAGATTGACAAGCTGTTCCGCAAATTCTTTTAAATCCGCCATTTTAATTAGTTAATTTATTGATCAATTATTTATTGTCTTTCAGATAATGTCTTCATTATTCCAGCTAATTTGCCACCCCCACTCTGTAGAGCAGAAATAACATTTGTTGCTGGAGACTGTAACAATGTGATGATTTCCCCAATAAGCTCTGTTTTTGATTTCAAAACGCTAAGCGTAGCCAGTTGATCTTCACCAATGAATATATCTGTATTAATGGAAGCCGCTTTAAAATAGGGTCTACCGTCAACATCTTCCTTCCGATATTTTTGGATGATTTTTGCCGGGGCTTTCCCATTTTCTTTTACAAACATCACCCCAGAAAACCCCGTAAGAGTGGCCTGTATGGATGAATAATCCGTATCCAAGTTGTCAAGCACACGTTTTATAAACGTATTTTTGATAACTTTATACTCAACCCCTTCCTTGTAGCACATCCCTCTGAATTTGTTGATTTCGGCAACATTTAGTCCAGAGGTATCTGTAATATAAAAGTGATTGTTGTCTTTGAATTTTTCAGTCAAATCTATAATTAGCTGACCTTTATCGTTTCGTGTCATATCAAGTACTTGCTATAATGCTTTTATCAATACTTATCCCGTTACCCATTGTAGAAGAGAGTGAAATTGAACGAAAATAAGTCCCCTTTGCTGACGCTGGCTTTAACTTATAGATCATATTTAACATCTCAAGTGCGTTTTCGCTAATTTTCTCTGCTTCAAAAGACACCTTACCTATACTGGCGTGGATAATTCCTGTTTTATCGACTTTAAAGTCTATTTTTCCTGCCTTGACTTCTGTCACCGCTTTGCCTACTTCCATAGTTACGGTACCTGACTTTGGATTTGGCATTAAACTTCTAGGTCCTAATACTCTTCCAAGACGACCTACCTTTGCCATCACTGTCGGCATAGTAATAATTACATCTACATCTGTCCAGCCTCCTTCGATTTTTTTAATGTACTCATCTAGACCTACATAATCAGCGCCGGCTGCCTTTGCTTCCTCTTCTTTATCTGGCGTACAGAGTACAAGTACTTTAACTTCTTTACCCACACCGTTGGGCAGGGTCACCACCCCTCTTACCATTTGATCAGCTTTTTTCGGATCAACTCCCAACCTTATATCTAAATCGACAGAACTATCGAATTTACTGAAAGTGATCTTTTTTACAATTTCGGAGGCCTCCTCAATTGTATAAGACTTGGTTGGATCATATAGTTCCAGCGCCTTTTTTTGATTTTTTGTCAATTTTCCCATTCCAATAACCTATTATACTGTTTCTGTTTGAGGGAATTCTCCTTGAACCCTAACCCCCATACTTCTTGCCGTTCCTGCCAACATTTTCATAGCTGATTCCATTTTAAATGCATTCAAATCTGGCATTTTAACTTCCGCTATTTTCTTAATCTGATCCCAAGTAATCGAGCCTACTTTGTCTCTGTTGGGCTCCGATGAACCTTTTTTCTTTTTTATCGCCTCTAATATCATTACCGGAGCCGGTGGCGTCTTGATGACAAAGTCGAAACTCTTGTCCACGTATATAGTGACTAAAACAGGTAACAACTGACCCATTTTTTCTTGGCTTCTTGCATTGAATTGTTTGCAAAAATCCATTATGTTAAGCCCTTTAGAACCCAAAGCAGGTCCTACTGGAGGGGACGGATTGGCTTGGCCACCCCGAACTTGTAACTTAAGATATCCTGAAATTTCTTTTGCCATCTTAATCGTCTTTTTCTACCTGCACGTAATTTAATTCTACAGGTGTATTTCTACCAAAAATTTTAACTGTAACATTAAGTTTCTTTCGATCCTCAAAAACCTCTTCAACGGTTCCTGTAAATCCACTGAAAGGTCCATCCATTACCTTAACGCCTTCTCCAATAATGAAGGGAGTCCCTAAGGTTTCTTCTGTCTCTTCTACTTCGTCAACCTTTCCTAAAATTCGATTTACCTCATTCTGTCTCAAGGCAACGGGGTCTTTGCTCGTACCCATACCTCCAGCACCTAAAAACCCAATAACTCCTGGAATGCTTGTTATTAAATGTTGCGTCTCTCCGAAACTTAAATCAGCAGAAACTAACATGTATCCTGGAAAAAAATTACGCTCTCGGACACGCTTTTTCCCATTTCTCATTTCATATACTTTTTCCGAAGGGATGAGTACCTGAGTAATGGTTTCTTCCATTCCATTTCGTGCAATTTCGTTGTCTAGATAAGTTTTGACTTTTCTTTCTTGGCCACTAACGGCGCGCACTACATACCATTTCACATCAGCCATTGTCAAAACTCGTTATAAAACCAGGTCACTGCATTGTCAAAAGCAAGATCAATGACACCTATAAGTAGGGCGAAAATTAATGAGGATACCAGCACTAAGATAGAACTGTTGCTCAATTCCCCATACTTTGGCCAGGTCACTTTGTGAACAAGCTCGACATAGGAATCCTTAAAAAATGTTATTATCTGCGACATATTATTTTTAGCACGGGAGGAGGGACTCGAACCCCCAACCAATGGTTTTGGAGACCACTACTCTGCCAATTGAGCTACACCCGTATAACCATGCGCTCAAAAGGATTGCAAAGTTAGATCAATTCAAATTGAAAACAAATGCGATCCTTATAATATTTTAGGATCGCATTCATTAAAATGGGTTTTAGTCTAAAATTTCTGTTACCTGACCTGAACCAACGGTTCTACCACCTTCTCTTATGGCAAATCTCAGTCCTTTTTCCATGGCAATCTTATTAATTAGAGACACTTCTATAGTTACGTTGTCTCCGGGCATTACCATTTCAATGTTTTCAGGGAGCATGATCTCTCCAGTAACATCAGTAGTTCTACAATAAAATTGAGGTCTGTACTTATTGAAGAAAGGAGTATGTCTTCCTCCTTCTTCTTTCGAGAGCACATAAACCTCAGCTTTGAATTTTTGATGGGGCGTTACTGATGCTGGCTTACAGATGATCATCCCTCTTTTGATTTGATCTTTTTCAACTCCCCTTAAAAGGAGTCCAACATTATCACCTGCTTCACCTCGGTCTAGAATTTTTCTAAACATTTCAACACCCGTGATAGTAGATTTTAAATCTTCCGCACCCATGCCAATGATATCCACAGGATCACCTGAATTAATCACGCCTCTTTCTATTCTTCCCGTAGCTACGGTACCTCTACCCGTAATTGAAAATACATCTTCAACAGGCATTAAAAAATCTTTGTCGGTAAGTCTTGTTGGAATCGGAATAAACTCATCGACCGCAGTCATAAGTTCTTCGATTTTTTCAACCCATTTTGCGTCTCCATTAAGACCCCCTAAAGCAGACCCTTGGATGATAGGAATGTCATCTCCTGGAAAATCATAAAAAGATAACAGCTCTCTGATCTCCATCTCTACAAGCTCAAGCAACTCAGGATCATCAACTAAATCTACTTTATTCATGAAGACAACTAGTGCTGGTACACCCACCTGACGCGACAATAGAATATGCTCACGTGTTTGAGGCATAGGTCCATCTGTTGCAGCCACCACAATAATAGCACCGTCCATTTGAGCCGCTCCTGTTACCATGTTTTTAACATAATCAGCGTGACCCGGACAGTCTACGTGCGCATAATGTCTCGTCTCTGTCTCATACTCAATGTGAGAGGTATTGATTGTGATGCCTCTTTCTTTTTCCTCAGGTGCGTTATCGATCGAAGAAAAGTCTCTCGCTTCTGCTAATCCTTTTCCAGATAGCACAGCAGAGATAGCAGCGGTTAGGGTTGTCTTTCCGTGATCAACGTGACCAATAGTTCCAATATTTACGTGCGCTTTTGAGCGATCAAATTTTTGTTTTGCCATTTTTGATAATCCTCAGGTTTATAATTTTTACTCTTGTTGTTTAATAATTTTAGTTACTCTTTTTTAATAATTTTTACTGTCTACTATTTGTACACTATATTTTTGTACTCTTTACTTTAACTCAAATATGCGTGCAATATAAGTTAAATACACCAATATTTAAGTAGAGCCAACGATGGGAATTGAACCCATGACCTCTTCCTTACCAAGGAAACGCTCTACCCCTGAGCTACGTCGGCTGATTGTTTTTAAAGGCAAAAGCCCCAAAATTTGGAACAATCAACTCCAGAAACTCAATCTTACTACTTATTAATCTGAGCGGGTGACCAGGTTCGAACCGGCGACCTACAGCTTGGAAGGCTGTCGCTCTACCAACTGAGCTACACCCGCTTA
>ENA-UOXV01006241-UOXV01006241.1-marine-metagenome-genome-assembly--contig:-NODE-6241-length-12634-cov-5.706892_pt1 | contig 12634 bp, 23 predicted proteins | sample MGYA00238165_ERZ766961 | MGnify/ENA primary metagenome ERZ766961 (study PRJEB28924, sample SAMN03173240) | marine metagenome | biome: Marine; feature: Water; material: Subsurface seawater | place: North... | reverse complement strand
ACGGACCTCGAGCCGTACCTGTCGCGCCGCGGCGACGGCAGCGGGCAGGAGCTGGTCAGCTGGTACCACCGTCAGTTCTGGGAGGCGGCGGAGCACTACCTCTTTTCCGATACGCCGTCCGACGCAGGCGGGTCAAGTGGCAGCGCCTCGGAGTTCGTGCCCCGCGCAGAACGACACTGCCAGCTCGCCGACTACTACTCAGGAAGGTGGGCCAACTGCCCGAAGCCCTACAGTCCGTGGCTCGCGGAGCGGGTGCGGCGCCCGCAGTTCTTTCCCGAAGAGACGGCCGGAGACAGAATGGTGCCGGCCCAGCCGCTTGCCCTCAGCGGCCTCCTGACGTCACCTGAGGACGCGCGGCTGCTGAACACGCGGCGGATCAACGAGCGCATGCACCACGCCATCCGCGCGGGGGATGTGGTCGCTGTGCAGCAGGACCTCTGCTCCGTTGCGTACATCGCTGCCAAGGTTGCTGCTGGTGTTGAGAGCGAGCTTCTCCGCGAGTACGGAGACGCAATTGAGATGTTCGCGACGCGGGACACTGCGCTCGTGGCCAATCTTGTTGAGTGGGCGGCTTTCGTCGGGCGGAATCTCGACGTGCTGCGGCTGCGGATTCCCATGGCTCCATTCCAGTTCGCTCTGCAGGAAGCGATTGCCTCTGCGCAGCACCAATCATTGCTTCAGTTTGCGACTGCAAGCGAAGACGCCAGGCTCGACCCTCGTCTTCCACAGGATGTGATCCGCGATCTTCGCGAGAGGATCGGTGTCCGACGCAATCTGCGACGCCTGCTATCCCAGGTCCGCTCCCGGATCGGCGGAGGTGTCGCAGCCAGAGACGACTCAAAAGGCTCTGATGCCGCCGCGCGACGGCTTATCCACTGGTTTGACAAGCCGGAGCGCTCTGATCCTTGTCAGCTAACGATCCGCGAGCACCAAGGCTACGACGTTTGGGCGGTCGCGTACTCGCCGTGTGGCAAGTGGGTCGTGAGCGGCTCCTCGGACAAGACAGCCAAGGTGTCCTCAGCGGTCACCGGCGAGGTGCGGTGCACGCTGTGGGGGCACACCGACTGGGTCAGGGCCGTTGCGTTCTCCCAGGACGGCTTGAGTATCGCGACCGGATCCAACGACAGGACCGTCAGAATCTGGAGTGCAGTCACAGGCAGTCAGGTTGATGTCTTCTTGCTGAGTACATTTGATTCTGCAGGCTTTGTGCACGTGTTTACTGCTCTCCAATCGCTAAGGAGGGCCGGGGACAGATTGCAAAGATGATCGGACACATGGGCCGCATCGGCACGGTGTCCTTCTCGCCCGACAACAGACGCATAGCGAGCGGGTCGGACGACAATGCTGTGAAGATTTGGGACGCGGCGACCTACCAAGAGGTTGGTTGATTATGTGCACCTAGTCTCCTTTTTGGTGCTGTTGCAGCACAGCCTGTCATGAACTTCAGATCTAGATTGTTTCTAATCATGGAGATGAGCAGATACTCACACTAGCGGGGCACTCCGGCTGCGTAAATTCCGTCTCCTTCACGAAAGATGGCCTTCGCACTGTCAGTGGAGCAGTTGACGGCACTGTCAAGGTCTGGGACTCAAGCAGCGGAGATGAGGTTTGTGCACCCGCAGGAATTTCTCCTTATCCATGATCCTATCTGTGATCATGAATGGACCTCCGGTGAGCAGGTTTATACGCTGAGGGGGCACTCGGGTGCGGTAAACTCAGTTGCTTTCTCAACAGACGGCACTCGGATCATAAGTGGTGGACGAGACAAACTTATCAAGATCTGGGACGCTGAGAACGGCAAAGAGGTGCAGTTTGTCCCTTTTGTGCATTAGTTGCGATTGGGCTTGTACTGATCGGGAAAATGCAATTGTTTCCTGGCAGATCCAAAGTATAGGCCACACGGGCACTGGTAGCTGCAGCTGTTCACGAAATGTGATCGGAGAAGTCGAGATGAGTGACGAATGCGCCCTGAGTGGGCACTCAGCTTCAGTGAGCGCAGTCTCGTTTTCTCCAGACGGTACGAAAATTGCAAGCGGTTCCGTCGACATGACTGTCAGGATCTGGGACGCGTTGAGTGGCAAAGAGGTCTACTGATCACTCGCTGCCTGAGTAATGCTCCGAAGGAAATGGATTGTCACTTCTAAGATATTGGCCTGGGTTCAGATGTCTACGCTGATAGGCCACTCAAAGGAGGTGCAATCTGTGTCGTTTGCACCCGATGGCACGCGAGTTTCAAGCTCATCTGAGGACGCGACCATCAAGTTCTGGGACGCTGACAATGACGCCGATGTAAGCACTGTCGAAAGTTCACTTCAAGCGAGAAATATGAGACTGGTTTCTTATCACTAATTGGGGCACACCTCGGAACAGATACATGCACTCTCAGGTCACTCCAAACACGTGGGGTCGTCGGCATTCTCATGGGACGGCACGCGAGTTATCAGCGCATCAGATGACAGGACAATGAAGATCTGGGACACCGTGTCCGGCAAGGAGGTTTGCAACTTGAGGCACTCTTAGATATTTGTCTTTCTTCGATTGCGTGCTTATTTGCAATTGTTACAGGTGTGCACCGTAACGGGCCACCAGGACCGTGTGTACGCGGTTGCGTTCTCGCATGATGGCAAACGTATGGCTAGCGGTTCGGGGGACAAGACCGTGAAGGTTTGGGACACGGTGACTGGTAACAACGTGCGTTCCCATTACGATCGTGTTTCACGGACAGGGAACTTGCAATGGCTCACAGCGTGTTTGCTGCTGGCTCGTTTTTTCCTCATTTCGTTATATTTCAGAGTACCTATGGGCAGGTTTGCACGATGAAAGGACATAGGAAGACGGTGACTTCAGTGGCATTCTCACCAGACGACAAGTGCGTCGTCAGTGGCTCGTTCGACCTGACCGTTCGGATCTGGGACGCAGTAACGGGTAGAGAGGTGGGTATTTGGCGATATGCGGGAAGTTGCGTCGCTTTGTGTTGATACCTGATTCGGGGGTGGCAGTGTGATCAGCTTGAAGGACATGAGGGCGTTGTGAGTAATGTCGAATTCAATGAGAATGGCCTGCAAGTCATCAGCGGTAGCGAAGATGGCACGGTCACGCACCCCGCCCGTACCTCGAATGAGGTTCCAAGACGTCCAACGCCCTTCGCAAGCCTGCATTGGCGACTGCGACATCTTGCTCGTTCACAGAAAGTGACCCCTGTCCTTTGTCGATAGGCGCGCTTCTGGGATGTGGCACGTGGGGAGCAAGTACGGCAGATCCCGAGGAAGAACTTTCAGTTCCGCGATGGTCCGGCTGACCAGCATCAGACGGGTCAATACGCCCTCTCGGCCAGAAACGACCTACTGCTGATCCACGAGCGCGAAACTGGCGCTCATCAGCACAAGGACGCTGTGCGCTCTGTCGCATGTTTTAAAGCGCCACAGCCGATCTCGTCAGTGCGCTGCCATGGCGCAACTGCCTTCGTGGGATGCACAGGTGGTGCTGTTTGTTTTCTCCGTGCGCCGTTTCTCGCCACGGGAGCCCAATAAATGTAAGGCGGGCGTGCATGCGCCTCCGGGGCACCGGGCGTGCCCTCCGCCTTGAATCACAATCACTTGTCCGCGTGTGGTAGCTTTCACACGCAGACGCCGTTTGCAAGCTTTCTGCAGTAGAAACACAACAATAACGAGGGCGGGGAGACACGGGGCCAGCACTCTCTATGTACCCTGAAACGCAGCAAAAGTTAGTTTCAGTCAACTTCGTTCGTTCCCGAAGATCTCAGATTTGTCTCATAAGGGATCCACAGATCCGCCCATTCGCTGCAGGCGCCGGTCCTCCCGCCATGTTTCTCCGCCGCTCAATCTTGGCGGGCAGTGCAGTCGTCCTTCTCTGTGCTTCCTCGGGCGAAGCGTTCGCCCCGTCCTCTCTTCCGGGCAGAGTTGCCACCCCGCGCGCTTTGTCTCAACTGCGGATGGTAAGGACGCCGCCGCCGGTCGAGGATGGCACATTGGAGGATGGTTCTGCTGATGACTCTCGCCGTGCATTCATCGGCAAGCTCGGGCTCGGCGCGGCGTCGCTTGTGGGCGTGCGCAAAATCGCAGACGGCGGCGTCTACCTGGATTCGCCCGACCTCTCCGGAAAGCAGGCACGGCAACCCAAACCCAAAACGCCCCTCACAACCGAGGTCACCACAACAGAAGGGCATATTTCTAAACCACTCTTGCGTTCCTCTTCCTGCACAGGTGGTCGTGACGGGCGGCAACACGGGTCTCGGCAAGCAGACGTGCATCCGTCTCGCATCGATGGGCGCCGATGTGGTGCTCGCGTCGCGCAGCGCAAAGCGCGGGGAGGTAGCCGCACAGGAGGTCCGCGACGCAACAGGCAGCGACAAGGTGAAGTCCGCCGTGCTCGACTTGGCGTCGCTCAAGAGCATCGAAGAGTTCGCGGCGGCGTTCTCTGAGGTCCGCAGCCAGTGCCCCTTTCACAGACTGTCTTTTGAGCGGCACGCTCCTTCCGCAGCCGGCAAGCTCCCAGCTGCGTCTTTGATCCCCTTGCGGGCGTAGCGTCCTCTCGATGTGCTGGTCAACAACGCCGGTGTTATGGCGATCCCCACCCGCGAGACGACCGCGGTGAGCCCGACCCTCCCTTTTCTCTGCACCGGCCCACACTGCCCTCGACTTCGCCAACGCCGCCTGCGCGCCGCTGCGGCTGGCGATCGCGGCTCAGCACGGTGCGAGCTGCGCAGGAGGGCTTCGAGCGGCAATTTGGGATCAACCACCTCGGGCACTTCCACCTCACGAGCCTGCTCATGCCCGCGCTGAAGCGCGCGGGGGGCAAGACGGGCGACGCGCGGGTGATCAACGTGTCGTCAGAGGCGCACCAGATCGCGTTTGCCGGCCTCGACTTTGACGACCTCATGTTTGACAAGGACTACGACCCCTGGAAGGCGTACGGGGGGTCCAAGCTCGCCAACATCCTCTTCACGCGCGAGCTCCAGCGCCGCCTCGGCGATGCCGCGGGCGTTTCGGCGTGCGCGCTGCACCCCGGGGTCGTCGCCACCGAGCTTGGGCGCAACTTCTTTGTTCCCGAGTCGGCATGTAGCGCGGTCGGGAGCACCGATTGCAAGGGCAACCTCCCACCGCTGGCGCTGGCGGGGTTTGCGCTCACCGCGCCGGCCATGGCGCTCACCGTCAAGTCCCCTGCCCAGGGAGCGATGACGCAGGTGCGAGAGCGCCCCAGGACCCGCGCTAGTCTTGTTACCAGGCACGGGGCGCGGCGCTGAGCGGGTCGCGGCGGGCAGGTGAGGTGCGCGGCCGACCCCAAGCTGCAGAAGCTCAACGGCGACTACTTCAAAGACTGCGAGGTGACGGGGACCTCCGGGCCCGCCAAAGACATGGCGGCCGCCGGGCGGCTCTGGGACGTGTCCGAGGCGCTCACGGGGCGGGTGTTCGCGCTCTGAGGGGCGCGGTCCTCGCGGCCAAGGACGCGGTCGGCTGTGTTGGCGCGCTCCGGGGTTCCAAGGGCTGCGGTCGCAGCTGGGGTTGTGCCCCTAGCGCATGCGTTGCCGCGCGCGACGAATAGAGGGGAACAATCAGCTGCGATGCACGGCAAAAAGCAGGCGCCGCGCGCCCCGCGCGCACCGTCACAACCCTGCCTTTACGCTTTCTTTCTTTACACCGTCACGCTGCGGCATGCGACGCACGCGCGTCACTCGCCAACCTTCTCTCTCGTCGACGGCCGCGGGGCGATGCCCTGGCCCTCCACTGTCACGTCCGCGAGCACGCTGGTAGCGTCCGTCTTCGTCGGGATGGGCACCCCTCTGAGAACCTCCGCCCCGGACTCGGCGCTCTGCGAGGACGAGCTGTCGTCGCCGTAGAGCATCGCCTCAGCCGCGATCTCCGCCCGCGCGTCCTCGATCTCCCACATGCCGCTGCGCGCAGCGGACGCGGCACGCGTTACGAGAGGGCCACAGGCGCGCGCGCGGCCGTCACGGCGTGCACTGTGCTCAGAGCGCGAGGGGACGCGGATCGGGCAGGCGCGGGGGCGAACCTGAAGGACTTGCGCGCCTCCATGTGGAAGGCATCCTGCGAGTACTCGGAGAAGCAGAGCCCATCGCGGAACGACATGTCGTCCTGCGCGCCCGCGCGGTGCCCCCGCTGAGCCGCGCGCGGCACTGGCTGCGCATTCAAGCTATCTTGTATCTGTTTGACTGCATAATGATATCAGAAAGGGGCGGGGCGGGCGCACCTCGCGGTCGCACTTGATCATCAGGTCCTCCGCCGCGGGCGAGCGGTCCATGATGTCGCCGCGGATGTTGCGGAATGACCGCTCCAGCGGCGTCTCTTCGTCCACCGAGATCGGCATCTGCCGGGGCGCGCGGGGCGAGGGGGTACATCAGGCAATGTCTGGCGGCAGGCGTGTTCGCAACTCTGTGTGCTAGGTCTCTCGGCTCTGAGCTGCGAGCTGGCAGCCAACGCAGCCCGTGTTGGGCTGGTCGACACCGTGTTGCCCGCCTGGTGCTGCGTGTGCAGTGGCATGTTGAACGGATCCTCCACGATGTTGCCAACCTGGCGGGCGCAGCGGCGTAACGTGCGCGCACGCCGTGCTGAGACACGTTTGGCCTCGCCCGGTTGCAAGTGTTCACTTTGGAAAAATTAATTTTGAGGATTTGGAAGGCAGGAGTTCTGGCAGACCTCCTCGATGGCGAGCAGCGCCCAGCCCATGATCGCCGTCGCAGGCACGCAGCGCCACGACCTGCGCGCGCGGCGTTCAGCTGCGCGCCAAACGCCATGTGCCTCCGCGCTGACTGCCCCGGGGGAGCAGGAAGGAGGAGATGCGCTCCTTGACAACAGGCTCAGACGAGCACAGGAGCTGGGGGGCGAACACGCACATGGTCTCGACCAGCACGAGCGGGAGCGAGAAGAGCCAGACGCTCAGGAAGCGCGACGTGTGCTTTGAGTATGCCCTACCGTGAGAGCTGCACGTCAGCGCGGCGCACGAGGATGCGGTGAAGCAGGCGCGAGGAGGTTGCAACGCGCGCTGACCGACAGGCACAGCCCGGGGTCCCGGGGGCAGAGGGCGCTGCGCACTTTGGGATCGCTGTCTTGACGAGCCGCTCCGCGGCGGCGCAGGACGCGACCAGCCCCTCGATGTTCTTCTCCGCCGTCGCGTGCGCCCGCCCTGGCAGAGCACGAGCGCGGTCAGAGCCCCGGCCCTGCGCACAAGACGCGCCTCCAGAGAGAGGGCGCGCTGCAGCACCCGAGTCCCTTGCTGCTGCGCAGCGTGCGTCCCTGCGGGGCGCACCGATTTCCGCCTTGATAATCGAGATCTCAAAAGAGGTGAAGGACGCGCCGCGAGCGTCGAGCGCGCCGTACTGCCGCGCGAGCCGCGGGATGTCCGACATCGCCACCCGCACGATCGCCGAGATCATCTTGAGCACGCACATCGGCCTGCTCCCCGCGACGAGCCCGCCTCAGTATGCTTCCCCGCGGTGCGTGAGCCCCCGCCTAGCCTAGCCCTACCCCAACGCTCTCCGCACGGAACGCCATGCGTGGTGGCGCGGCGGCGTCGCGGCAGCGCGGTGCTGAGGTTGCGGGGGGCGCGTGCCGATGCCGCGAATCCCAGATGAGGCGGACGTCCGACTCGGAGAGCAGGCCTCCCAGCGCCTCGCGCTGCCGGTCGGACCCCTGCCCGCGCCCCGAGCGCAGATGCTGCAGCAGCACCGGCGGAAACTGCAGCGAGGCGCGGGGTGGCGTCAGGCTCCGAATCGCACAAAAAGCATGGAGGCCGCGTGACGGGCTGCACAACGGATCGCGGGCCCGAGGGGGGCGGGCGCGTGTGCTATGCGCGCACCGCGGCGAGGATCTGCAAAACGTGCTCGCGGTCCCAGCCCCTGAGGAAGACAAACGCTGTGAGTCGCTTTGCAGGATAGAGAGACGCACAGCGAACGTTCATCGACCACAGTCGTGAGCGCAGCGGCGGTGCTACCAGAGAGCACACGGGCGCGGAGAGAGGCGCGAGGGGCACCGGAGATTGGCGTGCGCAAGCCGCGCGAGTTCGCGCAAATGTGTGATCATGGCACTCCAGATCTGACCACCGCACCGTTTTCATCATGACAAATTGAAAGATGGCCGGCTTCGCTGCCTCGGGCACGCGCCGCGGCGCTGACTCCCGGCGTGTCCCGGTGGCTGCGAGCGCTAGCGCGCGGAGGGGCGACTGCTCGCGGAAGCGGGGCGCGGGACCTTGCGCGACTCCCAGAAGCGGTCGTACGCGGAGTTTGTGCGGAAGACCAGAAGCAGACCTGTTTCGATGCATCCGCGTTTCATTTCACCCATGTTTCACTCGACACACCTGTACATAATTGATTGCCCTAGCTCCGAGACCCGTGAGCTTGCGCACGCTGAGCGGCGAGCAAGTATCGCGCGACGGCATGCGGAGTCCATGTGGGAAAATGGGGCGAACCGAGTGCACCCCCCGAGAGCGAGTGCGGGACCGCGGACAGCCCTGCTGTGCCCTGGGCCGGGGAGTTGCGTGGTCCGTGAGAGGAGGCGAGGCCTCGCGGGGGCGCGGGGGCGGGAAGAGGGACAGCCGCGCGCTTTCGCTTTCGCGAGTCAGCATGGGCGGAGGGCGCGCAGGAGGGGTGGTACCATCTTGAGGGTGGCGGGGAAAAGCAGCATGCCGAGGTACACGAGCGCTGCCCAGGCCGTGTTGGCGAGGAGGTGCGAGCGGATGCGCCTGAGCGTGCGGGACCGCGGGATGGACGAGAGGTTGCGAAGCCACTTGACTGACGAGTTGCGCTCCGCCGATCGCACCTGGTGGCGCCGCGGGACGGTGCTGTCGAGGCTGAGGCGCGCCTCGGCTGCAGCGTCGAGGCGCGTGAGCGTCAGACTGCGCGATGGTGCCGCCGCGCTCGCCCTGACTCCCCGTAGACCAATCCCGCAGAGCGCGCTGGTCTGGCGGTGTGCTGCAAGGGGAAGCCGGTTCGGAGCTGCAAACGCCTGTGGGGTGCGCTGCACGTCGGTCAGCACTCCTCCAAGCGCTCAACGCAGTGCGTCACACCAGTCAGGCCTCGGGCAACACGTGCTCACGAGCACAAGTTGCATCATCAGGCGGTGATTCCGGTGAATCACAGGGGCATCAACAGTCTGTAGAGGACAATCCTAGACGCAGGGTTGTCCCTATTTGATTCCCAGTGAAAATTCGCGCCGCAAGGTAGGTACAGAATGTGCCCCACGACCCGTGGCTCCATACCTGCCCACGTCGCGGCCAGAAGCTATCGCCAATGGTGCATCCAAATCCAGCGCCCACTGTGCTACACAATGAAAGTGCAAGAAGCAGACGAAGCGCCCTTTGCAACTTCATTTGTCGATACTCCACGTTCTCTCAACTCGATCACTCGTAAGAAATGGGATCTTTGGCGCTTTCCCTCCCGTCAGCGCGCACCCTTGGCCAACGCGGCCCGAGAAGCAAAAGTCCGCCTCTGTTTTAGGCTAATGTGAGTAAGTGCGGCCAGGCTGAAGGCAAGAGATCCCGTCCGCGCTGTACCCGGGGCGCACGCCTCGCACCCTTGAATAGGCTGGGGTTTGGCCCCCGGACGTTTTCAGCTGTGTCGCCCTGAGGCGGGCCCTCGCGAGGTTGACTGAACATGACCGAAACTGCCGAGCTCGGCGTGGGTCTCTTGCGACGTGGGCTCGATGTCCGAAGGGGTCGCCGAGAACCGAAGGCCGTGGACTCAGGAGGAAGATGACACGATCGTGCGACTGGTCAACCAGCATGGGCTTCGGAAGTGGGCGATCGTGGCTGCGGCCCTCAGCGGCCGCAGCGGCAAGCAGTGCCGGTCTGATATCCTCCTTGCACCCCCTAGCTGCCGGGGCCGCGCCCCCGTGGTGGATGTGGCCCTTTTCTGCGGGCTTTGGACTGCCAGCTGGTTGTATAGATCTGGTGCCTCGATTCAGCGGCGATCGGGGGTCTGGCCGTGCCACCGTGCAGTAGGGCCTCACAAGATTTTCTGTCGTCACGCAAGGGGATTGGGGTTCGCTGCGTACAAAATGCTCTTGAGCTGACCGCGGCTGCACACGTGGACAGGGAGCGTTACAAGAACCAATTGGACCCGGCGATATGTAAGGACCCCTGGGCGGTCGACGAGGACCGCGCCATCTGCGTTGCGCAGCGGCGCTTCGGGAACCGCTGGACGGAGATCGCGAAGCTGATGCCGGGCCGCACAGACAACTCGATCAAGAACCACTGGTACTCGACGCTGCAGCGCAAGTCGCAGGGGATCATGGACAACCTGACACCTGCAGAGGAAAAGGCCCTGAACATCCCCGCGTCGCTTGCGGCACTCCAGCCCGCAGCCGGCGCGACGGCCTCTTCCAAGGGCGCTGGGGGGCGCGGCGCGCGGGGCGCCAAAAAGGGCTCTCCGAAGCGGTCTCCGACGTCGTTGTCGTCGACTGAGTCCGCGGGCGGCAAGGGGAGCAAGGGCGGTAAGGGCGGCAAGGGCGGCAAGGGCGCGATGAAGGTGGAGGTGGATGCCGCCCCGCGCTCCGCGCGAGGGCGCTCCCCGCGCTCCGCGCGCTCCAACGCGCCGTTCTCCGGGCGCTCCAACGCGCCGCGCTCCGCGCGCATGGGCCTCGACGACCCTCCAGAAGACCTCTGGGGGCTCGGGGACGACTCGCTTGTGGCGGGCTCGCCGCTCTCGACGCCTGGGCTCTTCGCGGGGCTCGGGCGCGGGCTTCTCGACGGGCAGTCGCCGGGCTCCGTCACGCTCGGCGGGCGCTCGCGGCGCGTGGCGAGCGCGCACGGCATGTACCTGCAGGACCCGACGCCCACCTCGCGCGCGTCGCGAGGCTCGGGGCGCGCGAAGCACCTCGGCGAGGACACGCTCATGCCGCCTGTGAGCGCGCGGCGCCGCGGCGCAGCGCACGGGCTGCCCTCCGCGCATGCGGGCGACTTGGACCTGGGAAGCGGGCTGACGCCGAGCGCGCTGCTCGGCGTCTCGCCGCTGCTGGGGGGCATGCTGCAGACGCCGTCGGGGGTCGACATCGGCGGGTTCTTCGACGAGTCCGCCGCGCCCGCGTCGGCGCGCCCGGCGTCGGCGCGCGCGCGGGGCGGGCCGTCGCCGCGCTCCTCTCGGTCGGCCGCGGCCGCAGTGTCGCCCTCGGTCTTCCTCCAGAGCCCGGCGCAGCCGCGCTCGGCGCGCGCCGCGGGCGCGTCGGCGCAGCAGCCGCGCTCGGCGCGCGCGGCCAAGGCGGCCGCGGGCGCGGCGGCGGCAGCGGACTTGGGGCGCGAGACATCCTTCTCGCGGAAGCGCGGCGCGGGGCCGGCGCCGCTGCGGGTCGACGACGGTGCGGTCGGCACGAGCGCCCGCGCGGTGCGCCCACGGCTCTCGCCGGGCAGCGCGCGTGCGGGGAGCGCGCGCTCTGCGCGCCCGCCCGCTCCTTCCAGTGCTCGCTCGACCCGCCCGCCGAGCGCCCGCTCCGCGCGGCGTTAGACGGCGACTCAGGGTGCTGCGAGACGCGCGGTGGGAGGTGGCAGGGTTACGGCACTTTGTCTCTGCAGAGCACACTCCGCGCGTCGCGCCGGCGCCTGGGGCTAGACTGTCGGGGGCTCGCCATCATTAATAAATAGGGGCTGTCGATCCGCCCTGTGCTTCTCTCTGCCAGAGGGGGCGAGCTCTCTATCTCTCTATTAATAAGGAGCCGACCGCCGCTCCCCTTGCGCCCCTCAGCACACGCGCCCCCCCGCGCGCAGTGCGTCCTACCTGATCTATCCCCCCGCCCTGATCACTGACTCTCTCACACACAAACACCCTGCGCTCCCCCGCGTCTACTTACAAGGCAAGATTGTCGTCCATGGATGGCACATCGCCGACCTTGCGCCCAACGCGCTCTGCGGCGCTGGCCCAGAGGTTGTTGGTCTGCATGTCCGCCGCGCGCTGCGCAGTGAGGTACAGCGGGAGGTGCGCGGCGTTGATCTCGAGGAAGGCGTTGAGCCCGTCCTGCACCGTGAGCTTGGCGTCGCCGGTGAGAACCGTCTCCGTCATGCCCACTTCGGACGCAACCTTGTCCCCCGCCTTGATCTTTTGCCAGAGCGCCTGCACCACCGCCGCCATGTTCTCCGACTTGTTGGCGGCCTGCTCGAGCTGCTCCCGCAGCGCCCCGAACCGGTCGTGCAGCAGTGCGCGCGCCCAGTCCTGCGGGAGAGAAGAAGAGAGAGAGAGAGAGAGAAGTAAGCGGGCTTTACGCGCAGTGCGGCGCAGGCGCGCTCCCCCAGCTCTCAGGGGGTTCGGGGTGGGGGGTCTCAACACTCCTATCGAGGAAGTTTCGGTCCAATAAAGCAAGTGTTGGTCCTATCAAGCAACTGTTGGCGGGGGTCAGACCTGGTAGAGGAAGGCGCGGATGTCGTGGACGAGATCCACCTCGCAGCGCCGCACGATGTCGTTGAGATACGTGACCGGGAGCCCGACCAGCGCCGCGAGGTTCCACGCCGCGGGCGCGGGCGGCCCGGCTGCAACGAAGCACAGCGATGCGACGCGCCCGTAGCGATCGATGGCAAGGCGCGAGAACGACAGTGGCTCGAGAACCTCCGTCTGCGCACAATGCCGCTTTAGGGGCGGCGCGTCCCCGGGCCAGCGTCGCGCAGGGCGGGGTCCGCT
>ENA-UOXV01006239-UOXV01006239.1-marine-metagenome-genome-assembly--contig:-NODE-6239-length-12634-cov-5.945544_pt1 | contig 12634 bp, 14 predicted proteins | sample MGYA00238165_ERZ766961 | MGnify/ENA primary metagenome ERZ766961 (study PRJEB28924, sample SAMN03173240) | marine metagenome | biome: Marine; feature: Water; material: Subsurface seawater | place: North... | reverse complement strand
TATATTTTTGTTTTACTAACTTTGCTAATTCAAACATAGTAATTTGTTCATTTTGCTTCAATAAAGTTAATGCGTATTTAACTTGTTCATTAGTAATTTTATATGACACTGGTTTTCTGCTATATCTTTTTATTGATTTATCCTTTTTATATCTATTAACCCACCTGGATAATGATTGCTTTTTACACGAAAAAATATCACATACTTCATCTAAACTTTTATTTTCTTTAAGATAATATTTAACAGCACTAATTTTATAATCTTCGGGTTTATGTTTCATCTAATATTATTATAGAATTAAAAGTTGTCTCATTTTAAATCTTCAAGGGTGTAAATAAAAATAATTTATATATTAAATCTCATTTGATTAGAATAGTTAATAAAATTTAAATTTTCATAATATGAAATCATGTGTTTGTCACAAAATAATACTATTTTATAACATTTTTCTAATTTAAAATACATTTTCGCAAAATCAATTAATTGTTTTCCAATTCCATTATTACGATACAACTCAGAAACATAAACATCTTCTATATGCCCGACTTTTCCACTATTATTTATAATTTTTTGTTCAATAATAAGCGTTATGGAACCTACAAGTTTTTTATTTTTTATATAAACATATATTCTACTATTTTTTTTTATTTCATTATAAATCTTTATAAATTCGGATTTTGTCATATTAATATTAACTTTTCGATAGTTATTCATTAATGATAAATATTCATTGTAATCCGTCTCATTTAATTCTACAATATTAGGATTCATTATAATTAAAATTGAAAAATATTTTTAAGATATAAAATTAATCAAATTTATTAATTATGCTATTTAATTATACAGAAATACATAATGGAATAATGGTAAAACGGCCGTCACGAATATGTAAATCACCATATGTTGCAGATGTATTGATTCATAATATAGATATAGATAGTATTTGTCCACAAAATACAATTTTATGTCATTCACCTTCATTGGGGTGTAATGGATTAATCGATAAAAATACGAATTTGCTTTTAACTAAAATAGGTGAAAATAACAAATGTAAATATCGTATAGAATTTGTTATGTATGATAAATTAATTATAGGAACCAATCCATATTTATCTAATAAAATTGTGTTTGATATGATAACTGAGAATTATTTTCAATCACAAGAATTATATGATTTCAAATATCTTAAAACCGAATATAAAATTAATAATTCACGCTTTGATATTTATGGTGAAAAAAACGATAAAAAATACTATATTGAAATCAAAACGGCCCCAGTTAAAATTGAAAATGATATTGCTGTTTTTCCAAAAGGATTTAGAAAAAGTAAAAACGCAACAATAAGTGAACGCGCAAATAAACATTTAAGAGAATTGATGGAATTAAGTGTAAATGATAATTGTTACATTATATATCATGTTCCAAGAAATGATTGTAAATATTTTACAGCCAATTTTGAAGATAAAGAATATAGTGATTTATTTAAATTGGCTATAAAAAGTAATGTAAAAATAATAGCATTTTCTAGTTATTTAGATATTGAATCTAAATGTATAAAATTTGATAAATTCTTGAAAATATTAATGCCAAATAATAATTATAAACAAAAAATGATTATAAATCTTTAAAATTGATAAAAAAATATTTTTTAATAATAATTATTTTTATTATGTTCTTATTTTCCGAGGTATTAAATTATTCTTATGAAAAAAAAAATTATTTAAATAATTTGCCATTAGAGTTAACACATAAAATTTTGTTGTATAGTTTTATTTATTCATTAAATGATGTCAACTATTCTTTTCAAAATTTACTATTGGTAAATAAAAATACTAAAAATATAGTATTGTCAGGCCAATTTATCAATATTTTGGCAAATGTAATTACTAAAAAAAATCCAAAACTAATTATAGATAAATATAAAAATTTTAGTTCTATTTATTATTTCATAACAAATAAAATAATTACCATAAAACACCATTTAGACAACGATGAATTTACTAGTGAAAAGTTATATATTGAGGGTAAACCTAAAAGTATTCAATTTTTAAATATACCAAAATCAGATTTTTATAAAAATAATATCATAAATTTTGAAAATGACATTTATAAACTTGAAATCAGTTTCGAATTTGCCCACTACTCTTATAATCAAATTCGGTTGACATTAACAATTATGAGTCATAAAACGTATCATAGTAAAAAAACAATTCATGTATTCACGATAAGAGAAAAAAATTATATTCCCGAATATATTATTAACATTAAAGGAATGGTAAAAGTTCAGAAAAAACCTTATTTTGTATTTTAATTTTTTTCAAATGTAAATATGTCATTTCCACATTCCCAGTAATTGTCTATTAATATAAATCCCGATTTATGTGCCAACTCTATTAATTCATCGGTTTTAAATATATAATAATATCTGTGATATGTATCATTTTTATTTTTCCAACTTACATAATTATCTCCATAATTTTTAAATTTTCGCTTTGTTTTTTCAGGTTGTGTTTTTGACCAAACTGTTAATAATAGTTTACCACCAGGTTTCAATATACGATTCATTTCGGAAAAACACCTTAAGCGTCTTTGCACAGTTGATAAATGATGAAATGATGCTATACTAATTATACTATTACATAAATTTTCTTTTAAGGGTATATCTGTCATGCCACCATAAATAGCAGATAACCCTTGATTTGTACATATCTCAATAAATTCTAAACAAGTATCTATTCCTATAAATTTATAATTCTTATTTTTCATATTACGACCATTACCACATCCAATATCAACAATTGTGGAATTTTTAGGTTGTTCATTAATAAACTTTTCAACATAATTCCATTTATAGTGTCGAGTATTGTTAAATTGTTTGGCTATTTTTGAATATACTTGTTCAACATGTTTTTCTTCAATAGTGATATTCATATCAATTATATTACCAAAAATAAAATATGAAATTTATTCAAATTTTGTTTTATTTGTTTTAATACTTATAAATACGTGAACCATTACTAAATCTTATGCAAATATTTCTAAATTTAAATTTCTTGTGTTAATTAATATGGAAATAGCACCTACAAATAGAATTGAATCAGTTAATTGTTTTCATGATGAATATTCATTAATATTGGAAGAAATGGAGGAAGATATTGAAAATCAAATGTGTAAACATATAGAAACATATATGTGTGATATGTGTAATAAAACAGGCATTTTAATATATTTTGTTCCTATGTATATTGATTGGTTTGAAAATATTATTGAATTAAAAACAGAAAATTGATATTTATATTTAATATTTTTATAAATTAATATTTATTATAAACTAAATTGTTATCTATTTTACTATGAGTATATGGCATTGTAATGTTGGTACTTCAAATAATCAAAATTATATGTTCATCATAATGTATTTGCAATAGGTTTAGGTAAAACTATAGAAACTATAATTCTAAAAATACAAGAAACGGAAATACAACACCCAAACAATATAAAAAATTTTTGAATATATGTAATAATCATGATATCATGATATTATGATATTATGCTCGTGTGCTCTTATACAAAAAATAAAATTGGTTATATAGTATGGGATATTTTACTGGCGAAGTGTTTACACCTATTGCAAATAAAAGATGTCCTGATTGTCCCGAAGAAATACAAAAAAATATGTGTGTTGAAAATTGGAATTTAATTGCGACTCCATTTAAATTTGATAAGGTTATTAGAAATACATTATATAAGATGAATGAAAATCATGTTATGTTTATAAATGATAAAATAAATGATAAAATAAATGATAAAATAAATGATAAAATTGATTATTAATAAAATATTAAAATAGTTAAAAAAAAACAAAAAATATTAAAAAAATAAAATTTAAAAATTTTTAGTTTTAAAATTCGGTTCCCCCCCCCCTCAAAAAAAAAAAATGTTCATTGTTTTCCACAAATTTTCTTTTAAAAACACTAAAATGCACTAAAAAACATGGTCTTAATTCTTTCGAAAAAAAAAACAATAAAAAAAACAATGAAAATTATTGAAATTCATTGTTTTCCAATGAAAAAAACAATAAAAATTACGCTACTTAAATATTTTTTTTCTAATTATATTATAATTATGAAACCTTATTTCTGTAGCATTTGTATGTTTACGACAAAATTAAAAGGAAATTACAAACAACATTTAAACACAAAGAAACATGATAACAATTTGAAAAAATATGATGAAAAAAATCATATTATGGTAATGACCCAAAATGACCCAAAAATGACCCAAAATGACCCGCAAATGACCCAAAATGACCCAAAAATGACCCGCAAAAATTTGGCCAGAAAATTTAGTTGCGATTTTTGTAATTCTAAATTTACAACACATGCGCATAAGAGACGGCATGAACTACATCGGTGTAAGGAGAATAAAGTAAAAGAAATTCAAACAATTAAATTATTAAAAGAAGAAAAAAAAATTTTATATAATCAAATTGATAAATTAATTGATAAAGCTGGAAATACAACAATAAATAATCAGCTAAATAATATAAGTTTAAATAATTATGGTAAAGAGGACCTTAGTCATATAACCGATTCATTTAAATCTGATTTATTAAAAATACCATTTGGCATGATTCCAAAAATGATTGAAGCCGTGCATTTTAATCCTGTAAAACCTGAAAATAATAATATTGCATTGCCGAATAAAAAAGAAAAAACAATAAAAATTTTTAGTGGTAATAAATGGATATATAAAGACAAAGAAGATGTAATAAATGATTTATTGGATGGAAAATATTTTATAATGGATACATTTTATGATAAAGTCGCTCATAATATGAATTCATTTCATACTCATAATTATCAAAAATTTAAAACTGATTTTGATGATTGTGATAAAGAATTATTAGAAAAATTAAAAAAACAATGTGAATTAATTTTACTAAATAATAGATAAGAAATTACAATAACAATAACATAAAAATTGAGAATTTGTTTGATAAAATTAAATATCATTAAAATGAAAACATGTTACTACAAAAAGTATGCTAAAACTAATTTTAGTGAACTATTTGATAAAAGAAAAACATTTATAAACGAATTTACTATTGAGTTACCATCAATTTGGCACTCAAAAAAATATAACTATGATAACTATGATAATTGTAGATTTAATATTAAATTAATTTCTATGAACGAAAAGTTTTATATATTTGAAATTAATGGATTTTACGATGAATATTTTGGCGGTGATGTATTTAGTTTTAAATTTGTTTGGAATAAACCATATAATTTGTATGTATTTATTAATAATTATAACCAAAAAGTAGATAAACTAGTAAGTGGGTTATATGATTATAATTATATAGATTATACATTTATACTACCATTTTGTTTTAAAAATATACCAAAATATGATTATAATTATTAATTCGTTATTGGTTATTGATTCAATAAACTATCCATCATTTCTTGATATGAACGCTCTCTAACAGCCTCGGCCCTAATCCTATTTTTTTTATTTAATTCTTTTGTTGTATTATACATATTAGGTATTGATTTTAATTGAATGCCTCTACAAGAGTTGTATAAAATTACAACTTTTTCATCGGGTTTTATGGAACCTTCTTCATAAATTATATCTATTGCTTGTTTAAGTGTAAACGTTTGTGTCTTTTTATTTTTAGAAGGTATATATATATCAGTATATAAACGTTTATTAAATTTAATAGTTTCTTTTCTATCTTCTTTTTCCTTTTTGGTTTTTAAATTTCTATCAGTTAAAATCCCCAATCTATAAATTGGTTCTATTGGTTCTTGTTGTATTTGTATTATAGTTTGTTTTAAATCATCTTTATTATCTTGAGTTAGTTCAAAAATGCCAGTAATATCGAGTTCTTGATGAACGCCGAATGATATATGTGAATTATTGGGTATATTATTTTTTGAATATTTTACTGGATCTAGTATAAATTTTTTACCGAATAGTTTTTTAAGACTATTTTCAAATTGTTTATATTGGATTACAAATAAATCATTATTATCTTCTCCATCCATTCTTATATTTACGTGATACCCTTTTTGAAGTCTAAGGTAAAAAGTTATAAAATATAATATAGTTACAAATTTTTTTAATAGATTTATTTCTTTTTGCGTTTTAAAATTATAAAGTAAACTATAAATATTTTTATTATTGAAATGTGAACTTATGAATAAAGATGGTATAATTGTCGAGTAATTACCAAATGATTGTGTAGAAATAATTTTTAAATTATTATATTTGGGGTTATCAAATATAATTTTACCGCGTCTACTTGATTTATTTTTTTTTAAATTACTATATTTTGTTTTTAAATCTTTCAAACTACACGAAGGTCCATGTCCCAATACTACAAATACTCTATATTTTGAATTATCATTATCATATATTATATTTATTTCATCTTTTATATTTTCTAATGCTTGTTTTTTTAATATTGGAAATAATTTTTTTAAAAGTTTATTAATATAATATTGATTTACATTTGGAAAAATTTCTATTAATTTGGCATTATCTATACTACGAATTTGATGCATGGTAAGTTGTTTTAAATCAAATAATCCCTTTTCGCCATTCGGTTGCTTTACAATAAAATTTAAATTTTTATCTATCCAATCATTTTTTCGTTCTTTTGACCAATCATTTTGTATAACAGATTTTTCTTTTTTAAGGTCTAATCTTAATATATTTAATTTACGGAATCCTTTTATTGTTTTATCTAAATTTAGTATATTATAGTTATTATAAGGTTCATCTTTATTTAAAATACTAATATTTTTTAGTAAAAATATATAAAATTCGTTATGTGTTTTAAAATAATTCATTAAGTCTTGAACCGTAGTTATTTGTTTGATTTTAAGAATTTTTAATAAATTTTTAATATAATAATAATCCAAATTTATATTATTTAGCCATTGTAGCAATGTTTGGCGCAAAGTAGTTGGTACATAATAATCCCTTTTGAATGGTAAATTACTATATACCATTTTTTTTCTTTTTTTAGATTGTAATCCTGTTTCACTTGATTTACTTATAACTGTTTTCTTTCTACTATATTTTTTTTTTGGTTGCAAAGAAAAATCCCTAAAATGTCTTTTTGACATATATTATAATACTAAGAAAATAAAATACTAAGAAAAATTTTTATAACACAAAAAAAATTGAATAATAAAGAACATAATAATCCTTAGTATAATTGTTCACAGAACATCATGAAGAATTCTATCCCCGTCACCTACAGCAATGCGACCGAAATTACACAAACTGCTTTTGAAACTCACGGAATAAATGTTTGGGTCATTGAAGGGAATCGCGAAATCTGCATCACCTTCTTCTACAATCAGAGTTCAGGATTTCTTGAATACGCGGCCTGCATCTATAGAAAGTCAAATAAGGAGTACGAACTGACAGATACGGATATTGACAATACGCAACACACTACTAACCGTCGCTTCGCAATGCGCCCTGTATTTATTTGGATTCCCCCAAACCTTGCCCTCAATCAAATTCTAAAGATGATTCGGTATGAGATGTGTTTTGGCCACGGTTGCAAGGGATATAGATATAAGACCAGTAGCGGTTCTTATGCTTCGTCCGAAAGTTCTAATGATTATCTTTCGGAAACATCTGAATCATATACTGTAAAGCCCTTCATCCACACTATTAAGGAAACAAAGATGTCGCGTTGGCAGGGAGTTTGTGAAGATGGTGAATATCGAGAAGTATTTATCACTTTTAAGGGCGACCCCAAGACTGGCGAACTTATTTACGGGGCCAGCATTCATCATAATTCTGAATATATTTCCCATAAGGTGATAAATACTGAACAAGTAGATGATTCATTCTATATTGAGGACCATTATTCAACGGCATTTTCAAGGCTCGATAAGTGTCCGGTACATCTCAAGATTCCAATTCAATATGCATGGCAATTAAATAACGAATCAAATGGGTTTTGTCCCCACAAAGATATTAATAACCTTATTTGGAATAACATTTTTGACAGGGTTAATGGTGAAATGCAAATTAAGGGACCAAGACTTATGACAGTATAAATTAAAATGATAGTATAAATTAAAACGATGACATAAACTAAACTAAACAAATAAAATATAAATTTTATATTTTTTTTGATACATTTTTTCTCTTTTTTCTCTTTTTTTTTCGAATTGTTTTTTTGTTTTTTCCTAAAGCAGTGATTTGTTTGATTTTAATTTCAAAAGATTTATTTGTAATATTATCCAAACGTTTATCAAATTTTAAATTTTTAGTATTATAGTTTACTATTATTGAATTATTTTTATCATAAAATTTACGAAATGAATAATCCAATTTTTGTATAGTTTCATGCAATACAAATGAACCTTCTTCTTTATTTGAATCAAATTGATAAAAATTAAATGCGCATAAATTTACAAAATTTTCAGAATAATTTAATTTTATTATTTGTATTTGTTCTTTTATAGTATGTTTATTAGGATATATTCTTACTAAACACATATCATGACTATATGATAAATCTGCATCAGAAAATTTTTGAGATAACCTTCTACCAATTCTTTCTTTCGAAAAATGAGTTATGTTAGATGAATATAAAACTTTATTATCTTTTATAAGAGGCTTAAATCTAAATAAAATTTTATTCATTAAATCTTTTAATTTAATTTGTTCACATCGTTCAGTCAAACATAATTTATCATTACTATATTTTGCATACAATAATTCTTCATAATTTAAAAATACTGAACTTATTATTTTATAAATTTTTTTTAACATAGATTCATGTGTAACTCCCCAAGGTTTTCTTGAGGTATCTATTGTAATTATAAATGGATAAAAAGAATTACTTGATGCAAATTTATCTCTTATGTATTCTAAAATATTTTTTAAAGTAAATTGCTTATCATTTGGTAATTTTGTATATTCTTGCGTAACATGCTCAATTTTAATATTATTTGAAATATTGCTATAAATGTCTAATTCTATACAATTCGGATATCCATGACCATATTTATTTATTATAGTTTTATCCATTTGATAATCAATTACAGATGTAGATAACTTACCTCCGATTTGTTTTCCATAAATAGCACTATTATGTGATGCTAATATTTTTAAACAATATAACGGCACCTCCAGTATATTATTTGTTAAATTTAATTTTATGGAGTTTATTGTTTCACAACCTATAATTTTTTTTTGACATGACATATAATATTACACTATTTTTTTTTAGACATTTTCTTTTTTTTAGAATTTTTCTTTTTTTTTGATTTACGTTTTTTTCTTTTCTTTTTAGATCTATAACCTCCGAACATGGCGTTGCCGTTCATTTGATTATATGTCGGTTTCATAATTTGTTTTATATTTTGAGTCACTAGAGGGCGGCGTAAAGTGGATGTACGTCTAAGTGTATTGGTATGAGTTAATACGACGGGGTTTGTTGGACTGCAAGGTTGCGTTGGCTTTCAAGGTTATCTAAAATTGATAATTCTCTATCTAATTTTAAGCACGCACTTTTGCTGTTAAACCATTTCAGTAATCTTATATCAAATTGTATAGACGAATTTGTATATGTTTGTTGTTCTTAATTGATTGTGTATTATTAGCAAAATTAAAAGCAAAAACATGGTTTTTACGTAGACATCCTAAAATATTAGATTTTAAATTTGTAGATAAAATAAAAAAACAAGATAAGGCAAATGCTATAATATCATATATAGAAAATGATTTTACAGATATAGAATACAATCGGTGGAGTCAATTATTTGATAGTGTTCCAGAACCATTATCATTAGCCGAAATTAATAATTATATAAAAGAACAAACAAATGTATTGTTGGCTTCGGATGCATTTTTTCCATATCGTGATTCTATTGATAAAGCCTCGCAAATAGGTGTAAAATATGTAGTTCAACCAGGTGGAAGTATTGCCGACAAATCAGTTATTACTGCTTGTAATGAATATAATATGGTTATGGTAAATTCAAATATTCGCTTATTTCACCACTAATAAATCAATAAAATCAATAAAATAAAATAATATTATATTTTATATGGCTAAATGTAAAGGACCATGTTTACCTCACTGTACTAATACAAATTGGGCGTTATTTGTAATAATAGGTCTTTTAATTTCCCTATTAATTTACATAAAAGTCCATGAAAAAAAAAAAAATATTAAGGTTATTTAAATATAAATCGTATTAAATAATATATATAATAACACTTACTTAATGGAATTATTATCACTAAACGAAGATATATTTCTATATTATATATTTCCTTATTTAGTTCCATATTCATATGAAAAAATAAAATATAAGGGATTCATAAATTTAAAATTGGTTTGTAAAAAATTTAATGAATTATTAAATCAAGATATATATTGGTTTAATATTTCTAATCAATATAAATTTAATATGACATTTTTAAATAATACAGAAAGTAAAGATTTTAATATCCAAAAATCAATAATAAATAAATTACACGATATGGCTTCAATAGATTATTATTTTCCTAAAGAAATAATAAATATTTTCGGGTCAATACATAATTTAAGTAATATTCCAATATTGGATATTAAAGAACAAATGGGAAGTTCAGATTATATAGATTTTATTTTAAAAGACACTGTCACTCACAAAATAATGCGTGGCAAAGATAAATATAATCGTTTATTCTTATGCTTTCGGTATAAATTGAATGACATAAATAATCGTTTTTCTCCAGAAGTATTTGTCGAAACTATTTTTCAAAGATATACAAATAATTCGGAATTGTGGACATGTGGTGGTCACGATGGATTAAATATGATTAAAGAAATTGGTAATTCACATTATTTAAATGAAGTGAATTACAATTATTTAAGAAGATTAGTAAATGGCAAATCTTGTAGAACAATATATTATGATAATTTGTTAGAAGAATACACCGAACTTCCTAAAAATTTTGATAAAAACGATTATTTAAATAATGATTTTTCTGGAGACATATTTTTAGTATAATTATACAAATAATATTGATTCGTCATTTTTTCTATTTATAATATAACCTATTTGTTGATATATTATTTTATTTTCATTATATATTTCCTTCATTTTACTATAATTATGTTCATTTAAAATAATTAACATTCCATAGCCACAATTAAATGTGCGATACATTTCATAATTTGATAATTTTCCTAATGTTTGTATTTTTTTAAATTCATCGTATATTAAATATTTTTTTTCAATAATCATAGTTTTATCATTTTTTAAAACTCTTTTAGGATTATCTATAAATCCACCGCCAGTAATATGAACTAAACCATTTATATTTATATTGTTGGTCATTAACAAATTTATTTCATCATAGTAACATCTATGGGGATTACTTAAAAATTGTTGCAGAGATTTATCGAATTCTTTAGTTTCATTTAATTTACGGATAAGAGAGTATCCATTTGTGTGTAATCCGTATGATGGTAAACCAATAACATAATCACCAGTATTTATAGATTTTTTACCATTAATTAGTTTATTTTTTTCGGCTATTCCAACAATACATCCGGCTATATCTAATTCATTATTGTTGTATATTTTGGGCATTTCCGCGGTTTCGCCACCTAATATAGGACAATTATATTTTTTACATAATTCTGACATTCCTTTTATTGTATTTAAAATAGAGTTTTCGTTTAATTTGTCGCAGGCTATATAATCTAAAAAAAAATAGGGATGTCCTCCTTGCACTAAAATATCATTAATACTATGCGACACTATATCGCGTCCAGCAATTATATATGCCTCATCATCTATTATGTTTTGCAAAAACGATGTTTTACTACCCACTCCATCTATACTGGCTATTAATACAGGGTCATCAAAATGAGTGGGTAATTCAATAATACCTCCAAAATCACCTTTATTGTGTAAACAGTGGGAATTTAAAGTATTTGTAATATATGGAAATATGCCATTTACAATTTTATTAGCATGATTAATATTAACGCCAGATGATTCATATGAAATAGTATTAGACCCAATATCTTCGCGGAATTTAAAATCAGGACTCATTGATATTAATTTTTTATTAATATCCATAGATAATTCACTTAAATCATATCCTGTTTTAAAATAAACCAACGTTCTCGAACTACTACTTAAAATAGTATTATCTACCATTTGATTCATACCAGAACAAATAATGTTATTTTTATTTTTATTGTACCATTGTGTATTAATATTAAATATTTTATCAGATTTATTTGGATAATAATTGGGAACTAAATATTTTGATATTATATTTGTATTTTTATATCTTACATCAACTAAATTTAGCGAAGTATGTAAAATTGCCAAATATATTTCATATAAATTAGTCTCAAGTAATTCTAAAATATTTACACATTCGGGGTCACCATAGCGTGCATTAAATTCGATTATTTTAATAGTTCCATCAACACATCTTATAAAACTTCCATAGATTATTCCTTTATAAATAGAATTATTATCTTGTTGAAGTATATCTATTGTTTTCATATTTATTGTTTGTGCTATTGATAATTCTGTATTATTTAAAAATGGAGAATTTTGAGTTATACATCCCATAC
>ENA-UOXV01006234-UOXV01006234.1-marine-metagenome-genome-assembly--contig:-NODE-6234-length-12642-cov-8.165647_pt1 | contig 12642 bp, 9 predicted proteins | sample MGYA00238165_ERZ766961 | MGnify/ENA primary metagenome ERZ766961 (study PRJEB28924, sample SAMN03173240) | marine metagenome | biome: Marine; feature: Water; material: Subsurface seawater | place: North... | reverse complement strand
GGTATCGACGCCGCCTTCTATTCCGGTCGGGTCAAAATCTGGATTGTATTCTGCATTCATGCGGGGCCTGCCGTAATCCACGTCTCTTGCATCATACAATTAACCCCTGTTTGCGCAAGTGAACCAATGCCCGGTCTTTACACATCGGCCATGGCAGCAATACCCGCTTGATCCGTGATCGTGCCAATGACGGCCGCCTGATCAAAGCCCAACGCCTGTAATCGCGCAACAAGGCCTTCGCAGGCGTCCGGGGCGACGCTGATTAACAACCCACCAGAAGTCTGAGGATCAAACAACAACGACTGCCGAGCCAAGAGGCGCTCGTCCGAAAAGGCCTGGGTGCGCACCGAGGAAGCGGCGCGCTGATTATTGTCATGGGCGGTGCTGTAAACGCCCAGCTCTGACAGACTGGTTAACGCCCCTTTCAGTACCGGCAGGTTCGGCAGTATCAAGTCCGCGCCTTGGCCTGGTGCTAACATACTCTGCAGATGGCCCGCGAGCCCAAAACCAGTCACGTCAGTGACCGCATGGATCGACGGCGCTACAACCAAGGCGCCTGCCGCTCGGTTAGACTGCGACATCATCGCAACGGCCTGATTGATCCACGAAGGCGCCGCAAGGCCGCGCATTGAAGCTGCGAATAAGGTGCCCGTCCCGAGCGCTTTCGTCAGGACTAAGCGATCACCCAATTGCGCGCCTCGACTGGTTTTGATCTCACTCGCCGGCGCCCAGCCCGTCACACTGACCGAAATATTGAGCTCGAGGCCCTCGGCTGTGTGGCCCCCAACCAATTGTCCGCCCTCAGCCCTCGTTTGGCTGAGCACCCCCGCCATGACTTGCTGCAGGAGCGAGCGCGTAATGGCTTCACTGGCATAGGGCAACGTTAAATTGACCATAACCGGCCCCACGCGGCCGCCCATGGCGTAAATATCGCTCACGGCATGCACGACCGCGATTTTCGCCAGCACATACGGGTCATCAACAATGGGGCGAAACGCATCAACTGATTGAATCATGAGCTCGCCGCTTGGTGGCGTCAGCACCGCCGAGTCATCCAAGACCCGGCCGCCATCAGGATCTAGCTCAGACAGCACCTCGCTCAGAATACTCGAGGCAACCTTTGCGCCACACCCGCGGCACTGCGTATTGGGATCTATCGCTTGCGCATTCGATAAGCTCGGCGAGGTCATCACTGGCAAATTTTTAAACGAATCCAAAAATCTGTAATCAATGCTGCGTTTGAGGCGCCAAAGGCTGCGCCCCCAACCCCAAAAGGGACCTTTGTAGGCTAGCGCCCTTTGCGCCCCCAATGAGATCAACGACAGATATCGTGACTGCGGCTTAAACCGCGTCAAAGGCTGGCCGCGATGCATCCTGATTAAGTTTTTAAACAGCACCGGCGCCTGACGGACAGCATAGACCCCTGCTTTGGGTCGAGATTGCGCAACCATATCGGCCGCATCCCCAACCGCGAAGACATTCGGGTGACTCAGTGATTGCAAATTTGGGCCTACCGCGATAAATCCAGATTGGGTAAGCGCTAAATCGCTGTTCTGCAGAAAGGCTTGGGGCGCGGCGCCGGTTGCCCAAAAAACTTGATCGACTTGTAATACTGCCCCACTTGCGGACACCAGCTGGCCCGCGCCTTGGCGAACCGCGCGAAACTCGGGTTGAAATTGAATGCCTTGGTCGGCCAGCGCCTTTTGAAGGCCCGCCTGCAGTCGACGCGGCGCCTCAGGCAGCAGCGCTTGTGTCGCCTGACATAGATAAATGAGTGGTTTTGGCCAATCATTTTTTTCGGCCTTGCCGCGAAGCCGATGATTTAACGCGAATGCCAATTCAAGGCCCGCCGCCCCAGCCCCAACGATGGCAAAGGCACCTCCTCCACGATATTGCCCATAAACCGACTTAAAGCGGGTCATAAATCCGGAAATGGGCTTTACGGGCACAAGGGCTTCATCAAATTCTGCGAGATCCGATAAAGCGGGCTCAATGCCCACGTCAATGGACAAGTAGTCATAGGCTAGATTCGGTCGATTTTCTAATCCGATTTCTGAGCGCGCTGGATCAAGGGCTGTGGCGGCCGCCAAGATCAACTCGGCACCTGCAAATTGACACAGCCGACCTAAATCGATGTATAAATCTTGCTCTGGAAAATGCCCGCCAATCACACCAGGCAAGAGCCCAGAGTACGGGGTTTCTCGGCTCGGGCTTACCAACATTACTTTGAGATCCGGCTCAGGGTGCATGCCAAGCCTGCGCAATACGCCGATATGAGCATGCCCACCACCGAGTAAGACCAACTGCCTTGACTTGACCGCCGAGGAGATCACGTTTTGGGCTTGAGCTGCTGGAGACAATACTGCGCAAGCAACGCAATGGATTCTTCTGCTTCGGGGACCCGGCCGAGCAGCACTTGGAACACATGCGGCAGGTCATCCCAGATCTTCAAGACTGCAGAACCGCCCTGCTCAATAACTCGATCGACGAAGTCTTCAGCATCTGAGCGCAGAACTTCCGTACTGCCGACGTGCACGAGAATGGGCGCCAGCCCGGACAGGTCGCCGTAAATCGGCGACGCCAGAGGCGCCAGTGGATCTCGGTCTTGTAAATACGCATTGGCCCAAGCGGTGAGCACGGCTGTCGAGAGCATCACATCCTTATCATTATTGCCGATCATGCTGTCGCCACTCAGCGACAGGTCAAGCCAAGGTGATAACAAAAGTGCGGCAGCGGGTTGAGGGTAACCAAGATTCTTAAGGTTCAATAAGGTGGCCGCCGCCAAACCACCACCGGCGGAGTCCCCTGCTAAGATTAGGTTGCTGGCTTCATAACCTCGTTCAAGCAAGCCTTGATAGGCCTTTAGCGCGTCATCAACGGCGGCCGGAAAAGGCTGTTCAGGTGCCAATCGATAATCAACCAAATAGACCGCCACGCCGGCGAGCTCTGACAACCGCCCCGCAAGCGCAACATGTCCAGCTGAACCCGCCAGCACATACCCCCCACCATGAAAGTACAGTACCGCTTGCTGAGACGTGCAGTCGTCATGAACCACTTTTTGAAGGCCTAAACCATCGAGGTCAATGTCCTCGATCTGGATCCCTAAACGAGGCTTGCCGGCAGCGCGCTCACTGGCGCCCAGCCGTTGTCGCAAAACTGGGATGTCCGCCCCCTGCTGAATGAGCATTTTTTTCAGGGTTTTTCGGAGGAGAAAATTAATCAACTTCGCTCTAAAGCTCATAGTTACTCTCTATCAATCAAACTGCCGGCGGTTGTGCAGTATAATACACCGCTGGCCTGTAACGTCCCCGGTGTACTTTAAAATATGATAAACCCTTCAACGGATGATCCCGGCGACCAACAGCGTCAACGCGATGGGTTTTGGTGTGTTTATAGCCCACCTCTGATCCAACTGCCCGAGCGGGGCTTCCCCAGCAAACACTTCTTCGCCGAACTTGCCTTCGAATCAGCACCCCACACGTGGCCGGCACCAACTGACTGGCAACGCTTCCGGTTAGGGATTCAGTTCGAGCGACTTTGGCAATGTGCGCTGACGCATTTGAAAGGCTATGAATTGCTAGCGAGTAATCTTCAGGTCCAGGGACCGGCCGCCACCTTGGGTGAATTCGACCTCATCGTTGGTCATGGCACCACCCTTGAGCATTGGGAACTGGCGATAAAGTTTTATCTCGGCATTGGAGACACGACTCAGACCAACGCCTGGTTTGGCCCCAACCCGACCGATCGTCTGGATCTTAAGCTGCAGCGCTTGCTCAGCCACCAAATGACGTTGGCGACAACGCTGGCAGGCCAAAACTTACTCAAAAGCCGATTTGGGGCCTCAAACGCCAAAGTCAAAGGGATCGTCAAAGGCCGATTGTTTCATCCTTATTCGGCGTGGCTGGATCAGCAATGGCAGTACCCTGAGACCATCACGGCAGATCACTTGAGAGGTTGGTGGTTAACCGTCGACGACTTTATCAGCCGGTTTACCAATGGCTCACAACGATTTCGACCGCTCACCAAACGCGACTGGTTGAGCGAGTTGCAAGCCGTCCCGGTGGATGAACGCTTACCCGCCGATCGCTGTCTGGCCGCCTTATCATCTAGCCGGGAACACTATGCACACCACGTCGCGATGCTGGACGACAACGGTCTTGAGACATCACGCGGCTTTGTAGTGATGGCACCTTGGCTCGAGGTCATTCAGGCGCAAGATCAGACGGTGTAACCGCAGTTGAGAGCGTCTGAAATTGCAGATCGTGCAGGGTTTTATACAGGCCACCCTGCGCGATGAGCGCTTGATGTGTGCCGTATTCTCGAACTTTGCCAAGCTCAAGCACCATCACATGGTCGGCTTCTTGGATCGTCTGTAAGCGATGCGCAATTAAGATGCTGGTACGACCCTGCATCAAACGCTGCAGCCCCTCTTGAATCAACTGCTCGGTCTCGGTATCGATACTGGCGGTGGCTTCATCCAAAATCAAAATTTCGGGATCGGCTGCCAGCACCCGCGCAAACGCCAATAACTGGCGTTGACCTTGTGACAGATTCGCGCCGCGTTCAACCAAGGGTGCGTCATAGCCTTCCGGCAGCGCCTCAATAAAATGATGCGCATTTACGGTCTTGGCGGCCTCAATGGCACGCGCTCGCGTGATCAAGGGATCGGACAAGGTAATGTTGTCTAAAATTGAGCCAGAGAAGATGTGAAAATCTTGAAGTACCACGCCGATTCTGCGGCGGACTGACCGCGAAGGAATATGTTGCAAATCAATCCCATCTAGAAAAATCATGCCGTCCGGGAAATCATAAAAACGTCCCAGCAATCGAATCATCGTGCTTTTGCCTGAACCGGTTGGCCCCACAATGGCCAATTTTTTACCGGGTTCAATTGAAACACTCACGTTGTCTAATACTTGTGTATCTTTGGTGTAACCAAAGGATAACCCTCTGAATTCGACCCGACCTTCAAGCCGCTTGGGCAACGTCACGGGATGACTGGGTTCGCGGATTTGTTCATCCCAGTCCAAGGCTTGAAAAATGCGCTCGCCGCTGGCCATGGCACGGAATAAGACATTCAGTTGCTCCCCTAACAAAACCACGGGCGTGAATAACATATTCATAAACCGCGTGAACAAAATCACGCCACCAAGCGACATTTCCGATTGCACCACTGAACCGCCGCCATAGTAGATGATGATGCCGAGTCCAATGGAGGCCAACGAATCGTTAAACGCGCCATAATAAGTCGTTAAATTGATCGAACGGTTTTCCTGCTCTAAGTTCAATTGGTTAATTTTGGTGTAGGCCGCACGATTCTGATCCTGACGCTGACTGAGTTGCACAACCTGCATCCCTGAAAGGTTTTCTTGCAGAAATTGGTTAAGTGCACTCACGCTATTTCGAACTTGCCGAAAGATCTCGCGCGAGGCTTGCCGAAAAAAGTAAGTGGCCGAACCAACGACCGGCACCAGTAACAACAAAATAAGCGTCAACTCAACACTGGTCGACAACATGATCGTGAGGGCCACGAAAAACGGCACGAACTCGCCCACCAAACTCCCAAGGCCTCGGAGCATTTCGTAGAGCGCTTCAACATCATTGGTTACCCGCGTCATGATGCGCCCGACCGGCACACGATCGAAAAACGAACTGGGCCGCGATTCTAAGTGCGCGAACAAGTCTTGGCGCAGATCCCGCAGCGCTTTGACGATGGCGTCGATCAGCGTTAAGCGATGCCAATGGCCCAGCAGGGCGACCATTGACATCAAAACGAAGAACAAGCCGCCGGCCACGTACAGTGCCGGCAAACCAAAGACTTGTTCCAATTGCTGGGTTAAGGCAATGAGGCCTAGGTCGGGCATCGGGCTGTTCACGTCGCCAACGATAATGTAGTCCACCAGCACCCGGCTGATAACGACTTCCATTAAAACCGCCGCAAAGCTTGCCACCAATACCAGCGCGGCGCTGACCCAAAGACTGATTCGGTAGGGCACAAGCCAAGTCAGAACGCGTTTTAGCAACTGAAAGTTCAGCACATTGCCCGATAACTCTGCATCGAACATAGCGTGATCTCGGTCGGGCTCATTGTCCTTTTTAGAACCCTTAGTTGGCGGGAGCGTTTGATTCATCAAACCAGCTCCGGCTCATAATCTGATCGCTGGCCTTGGGTCTGCAGACGCTCGAGTTCGGCGTAGAGCCCGCCTTTTGACAGCAGGGCATCATGCGAGCCTGATTCCATCAGTCGCCCGTCTTCCAGCACCAAAATACGATCGGTATGCCGCAACGTTGAGACCCGATGACTCACCAAAATGGTTGTTTTACCAGCCCGCAAACGTTTTAACCGGCTTAAGATATGCTCTTCTGTTTCGGTATCCACTGCGCTAAAGCAATCGTCCAGAATGAGTACCGGCGCGTTCCGAATCAACCCGCGCGCGAGCGTCGTGCGTTGTTTTTGACCGCCGCTCAACGTCACGCCCCGCTCGCCCACCAAGGTATTCATTTGCTCAGGAAAAGTCAGAACCGTCTCTCGCAACGCCGCGGCATCGGCGGCATCCCAAATCAGATCTAAGGCCCGCTCAGGGTCGTCGTAGCTAATATTGGCTGACAAGGGCTCGCCAAACAGAAACGGATCCTGCAGGACCTGCGCAATCTGTGATCGCAGCTGGGCCAGCGCATAACGATCAATTGGAACGCCATCCAGCTCAACCGAGCCCTTGTCCAGCTCAAGTAATCGGGTACACAGCTTTAACAGCGTCGACTTACCGGAGCCGACTCGCCCGACAATACCAATAGACTCGCCGCGCTGAATACTGAAATTCAAATCGCTCAAGGCCGGCACAGCCGCGCCAGGATACGTAAAAGCGGCATCCTTAAACACAAACGCACCGCTGATTTCCGCCGGCGCCTCGCCGGTTGGGCGGTCTATAATCTCGGGCGGTGCATCGAAGACCTCACACAGACGTTCGACGCCGACCCGTGCCCGGGCCACCATCGTGATGAAGAAGCCCGCCATTCGAATCGGCTGCAGAAGCATGTTCAAGCAAGCGAGGAAAAATATCAGATCGCCGACACTTAACGCGCCGGTTAAAACCAAATTGCCGCCATAGACGATGATCCCCAGCTGGGCCAGTGCCGTAAGCCACGGCGTCCAAGCCGTCATCAACGAATTAATTCGAGCTTGCTCATAAAAGGCTAACGCGTATTGATTGTTGGTTTTAAAGAACCGTTTGATTTCGTTTTCCTCTTGGGCCTGCGCCTGAACCGTCCGAATCCCGCTTAGATTTTCCTGAGTGTGTGCTGCGAGCATGGACAGGGACTCCTGTACTTGCTGTGAGGACTCGGCCATTTGCGTGGCAACATACTGGGCATAAAAATACAGAATGGGCAGCAGCGGCAAAATCAGTAGCGTCAAGCTGACCGACTTAAACAGCATCGCCGTCATGCCAAACAGCGGCGCATACACCATGATGACCACTTGAATTAAGCCGAAGGCAATTAGGCGTTGCACAAGTGAGATATCTTGAATCGCACGCGTCATCAGGTCCCCAACCCCAATGCGCCCAAAAAACGCAGGCCCTTGAACCAAGACGCTGGCGAAAAGCTGCTCGCGCAGATCAAAAGACACCTTCTGGCCGACAAGCCGGAAGGCCCGCCTTGCCCTTGAGACAAAGATAAACCTCAGGATGACTGCGCTGACAATGCCGACAACGATTTCCCAGACTTCAAGGCCGAGCGGCAGCGATTTTTCTTGCACTAAGGCGCCGATGGCGTCGATCCCGAGTGCGACCCCGTAATACGTACTGACTTCAAAAAAACGGGCCAAGAAAAATCCTACGAACCCAACTACAACCTGCCATCGATATCGGGCAATGTAGGGAACGAGGCGTAGCAGAGCTTTCAAAGCAGATTGTCCTAGGGTTTTCGCCGCGCCAGTATGCCACAGATTGCACGTGCGTTGCGTCGACCCGCTGGCGCCATTGTGTCGAGCGGTTATACTGTCGGAAATTTTGGATGCGACGCGGTATGTCAGACGAACAGATTGAAACAAAACTACAGCGCATTGGTTGGTTGGTGTTGCTGCTCGCATTTACCAGTGGCTTCATCATTATGTCGGTGGAACTGCTTGGCGGCCGTATCCTGGCGCCCTACTTCGGCAGCAGTATTTATGTCTGGGGCAGCATCATCAGCATTTTTATGGTGGCATTGGCGATCGGATATCTCATCGGTGGACGCTTATCGATTAATCAGCCCAATCTTGGATTGTATGGTTTATTCTTTTTGCTCGCGGCCATTGGGTTACTCCCAATTGTCTTTTTCGCGGATCACGCGATGGATGCGGTTTTTTCTGCCATTGACGACCCGCGTTACGGATCGCTACTGGCCTCCACCATTTTGTTTTTCATTCCAACCGCGCTACTCGGTATGATTGCACCCTATTCGGTTCGATTGATGGTTGATAACACCCGACACAGTGGGCAGGTCGCCGGCGGTTTATATTTTGTGTCAACGCTGGGCAGCGCCTTGGGCACGCTGCTCACGTCATTTTATTTGGTCCTGTGGTTTGACATGAATACCATTTTGATCACGATGGTCGCGGTGTTGTTGCTTGCGGGCAGCCTTGCGATCGCTTTTAATCGAAAGCGCTCATGAGCCGCGGTTGGATCCTTGCGCTTGCCTGCCTGCTGTGCTCTGGCGGCGTAACAGGCGAGGTTATTCATCGCGAGAAGTCCCTGTATCAAAATATCGAAATCCAGCAAAAAGGTGATGATCGCTGTTTGGTGTTCGCCGTCCGCCGCGACGATCGACGACAGTCCTGCTTTGATACTGAGAACCCCGATCGGGTTGTCTTCTCTTATGTTCGGATGACCTTTGGGGGCTTGCTGCTGCAACCCAACCCCAGCTCAATTCTCATTGTTGGCTTGGGCGGCGGCACCTTACCCACGGCACTCAATCAGCTGTATCCCAAAGCCCAAATCGACGTCGTTGAAATCGATGCTGCGGTTGTTCGGGTCGCTGAAGGCTTCTTCAATTTTAAGGCAAACGATCAGCTTAACGTTGCAGTGCAAGATGCGCGGGTCTTCATCAAGCGCGCGACACGATTAGGGTCTCAATATGACTTGGTGATTCTAGACGCCTTTACCGGTGAGTATATTCCCGAGCATCTCATGACCCGAGAATTCTTGGAAGAAACGCGTTCGGTTCTATCTGAAGGCGGCGTTTTAGTCGCCAACACTTTTTCTTCTTCAAAACTTTATGATTATGAATCAAATACTTATAGAGCAGTTTTTAACGACTTTTTTAATTTTAAACTCCCTGCTAGCGGCAATCGGGTCATCATAGCCCGGCCTGCGGGACTGCCAAACCGCCAAACGCTCGAGACCAATGCGCGCGCGCTCGCGCCAGGGCTCAAGCGGTTCGGCGTTGCCATTGAGAGTTTTCCGCGCTATCTCAATACGCGCGCCGACTGGGATCAAACGGCCCCGATCCTGACAGATCAGTTTTCACCTGCTAATTTGCTCAAAAACCGGTGAGGCGCGGCAACCGCTTTGCCTTAAATCGATTTGCCCTGATCCGCCCAATATCGATCTTTAAGCAGCCGCTTATACAGCTTGCCTGTGGGATGACGCGGCAGCTCTTGCTCAAAGTCAACCGATCGAGGGCATTTAATGTGCGAAATATGCTCGCGGCAAAATTCCATCAGTTCCGCGGCGAGTTCAGGACCGGCATCCGACCAAGATTTGGGCTGAACAACCGCTTTGACTTCTTCGCCAAACTCCTCATTCGGCACGCCAAAAACAGCCACATCCATGACCTTTGGATGGGTTACCAACAGGTTTTCCGTCTCCTGAGGATAAATATTAACGCCGCCAGAAATAATCATGAAGCTTTTGCGGTCGGTTAAATACAGAAAGCCTTCTTCGTCGAGATACCCCACATCGCCCAAGGTTGACCAGCCCAACGGGTGCCGGGACTCAGCGGTTTTCTCTGCGTCATTGTGATACTCAAAATCACCTCCGCCTTCGAAGTAAATGGTGCCAGACTGCCCCACGGGGACTTCGTCGCCCGCATCATCGCAAATGTGTAAAACGGCCGTCAGACCCCGTCCAACGGAGCCCTTATGCGCAAGCCATTCTTCTGAATTGATCGCCACAAACCCATTGCCCTCTGAGCCAGCATAATATTCATAGATAATCGGCCCCCACCATTCAATCATTTGCTCTTTGATCGGAACGGGACACGGCGCGGCCGCATGAATTGCACACACCAAACTCGACACGTCGTATTTCAAGCGTTCAGCATCATCGAGCTTCAACATCCGGATGAACATCGTGGGCACCCACTGACTGTGCGTGACGCCATAAGTTTCGATGGCCGATAAAGCCGCACTCGCTTCAAAATGCTCCATGACGACACAGGTCATCCCCCCTAACAGGAACGCCATAGTAAAGGTTAAGGGCGCCGCATGGTAAAGCGGCGCCGGCGTAAGATAGATACTGTCCTCCTGGGCTTGATACAAGGCCCGAAACATCGCGCCAGCATCTTCTTCACCCCAAACGCCTTCGGGTAGTTGGCGGTAGACGCCCTTAGGTCGACCGGTCGTTCCGGACGAATACAGCATCGACGTGCCAATACTTTCATCTTCAATCATCTCGGTGGACTGGGCATCCATCGCAGCTTCCAATGATTCGAACCCAGCAACCACACCATCGAGCATAAAAAACCGATCCAAATTTTCTAACCGGTCAATTAACGGCTCAACCACCGCTCGGCGATCAATCGAGGTTATGAACACCCGTGCGCCGCAATCATTCACAATATATTCCACCTCATCAGACTGCAGTCGGTAGCTGATCGCGGTGTAATAGATGCCAGCACGTTGCGCGGCAACACAGATTTGAAGGAACAGCGCATGATTTTCTAATAATATCGCGATGTGATCACCGCGCCTGAGCCCTAGTGACCGAAATAATTGCGCCAATTGATTCGACCCCGCCTCAAGACCTTCGTAGGTCACCGTTTGGCCACTGGCCGCCATAATGTAAGCTGGCTTATCGGGGTTTTGTCGGGCTATCTGGGATAGGTGCATGCGCGAACTCCATTCACATCTTCAAGGTTATGATTTAACGCCATCTGTTGACTTAGGCAAATAGTCGACCCTGGCTAAGAAGACGCGCTAGGTGCCCAAAGCGCTTCGCGGCACGTCTAACCTTCGCCAAGATTCGTTGGGATAAAACCATACTGCTCGCTAAAAGGCTATGGCTGCGTTGAAACGGCCCAGCTTAAACGCAGGTATAGCCGCCATCAATGACCAACTCACTACCAGTCATGAAGCTGGACTCGTCCGAGATCAGAAACCGGATACCATTGGCAATATCATCGGCCTCTCCCAACCGGCCAATAGGATGCTGAAGCAGTAGCATCTCTTTTAACTCGGCTTCAGTTGAGACCTCTTCATGAACTTCGGCGATTTGACGGACCATTGGCGTCCAAATATAGCCAGGATGGACCGAATTGCATCGAATTGGGTAGCCCATCCGCCCACAATAGCTGGCAATCGACTTCGTTAATAATCGGACGCCGCCTTTACTGGCGTTATACGCTGGGCCTGCGCCCCCCACCAAACCCATGACGGATGAGACATTGACAATCGCACCGCCTGAAACCTTCATTTCTTGAATTGCAATTCTGCAACCCAAATTCACGGCATCCAGATTGATACTCATGATCTGTCGCCACGCATCAAGGCCTTCCGGCTCTTCAAAGCGATCCCGACCGGCCCCACTGACGCCGGCATTGTTGACCAAAACATTGACCGGACCAAAGGCTTTGGCGGTCGCCTCAAATACGGCCCGCCAAGCGTCAGGCTCAGCCACATCCTGCGCTAGCGCTTGGGCGGTCTGCCCACGTTGCTGAATTACGCGCGCCGTGTGCTCAGCGGCGTCGCCATTGATATCAGTCACCATTACCGAGGCGCCTTGTTCCGCTAAACGTTCCGCTGTTGCGGCGCCAATACCACTGCCGCCTCCGGTAATAATCGCGACTTTAGTCTTCAACTGATTCATTGCGTTTCATCCCAAGGTTGTATTGATACTTTAATTGAGTGTCCCGCGAAAGATGGCATGCTGTAAACAGTCGATTATGGTTAAATTACGCTAGACCTGACCCTTTTTTTGCGTTTTTTTTGGTATTTTATGCAGATTGGAGACAACTATATCTTGTGCTCAGAAAGGTCGTGTAGCACAATATCTGGGCTTTTAGGACTTCAAACCATCGACTCAAGGCATCTGGCGCACCCTTCAAAAGAGGGTCAAGCCAGCAACCTGAGCGCAACACACCCCTTTGATGGGCGTCCACAGGTCAGGCTAACCATTGATGGCATGACCTCACAACACCGCCCTGATTTGCGGTGCTGATAAGTGGCCAAAAACACTTGGCAGGCCGTTACAAGCGACGGAGCACTTTTAGGACAGAGCGCATTGACCGAGCTCTTAGAGAAAAGCGCATTGCAGAAAGCGCGTTTTAGGAAGCGCATTGAAGAAAGCGCATTGTAGAAAGCGCTCTGAACAGGGCTCTTTGAACAGAGTTCGTTGAACAGAGCTCGTTGACCAGAACGCTTGATGGTAACGCGTACTTTTGATG
>ENA-UOXV01006233-UOXV01006233.1-marine-metagenome-genome-assembly--contig:-NODE-6233-length-12643-cov-6.907769_pt1 | contig 12643 bp, 9 predicted proteins | sample MGYA00238165_ERZ766961 | MGnify/ENA primary metagenome ERZ766961 (study PRJEB28924, sample SAMN03173240) | marine metagenome | biome: Marine; feature: Water; material: Subsurface seawater | place: North... | reverse complement strand
TGCCCTTCTTGCCCTTCTTGCCCTTCTTGCCCTTCTTGCCCTTCTTGCCCTTCTTCTCTTCCGTTGGCCCTTTCAAGTGTCCGCGTGCATCAATTTCCTGTAGCATCAAGAAGAAAATTCCAGGAAAGTGCGATACATGGAGAACTGGTGGAAGTCGAGAATGTGCCCCGGCGTGCATACCAACCTCATCACCAGTGTAAGATGCCGGCACAGGCTGGGTCTGAAGCCCAATCGTGGCGAGCTTCCCCCGATCTTTTGGAGTATCATCATTCTTGGTTGACGCCTCTTTTCCATATGTGGGAAATCCTGTAGTGCGAGCAAGGATTATAGATTCGTTGATTAGGCGCACAAGGTCCTCTTTGGAAAGTGAGGCGAGTCCGGAGTCATTTACGGCTTTCAGCAACCGCGATGGTCGAAACCACCGCCGCAGGTCCTCTTCTCGAAGTCGATCGGGCGCGGCAGCTTCTTCTGCAACCAGCACCGACTCGAGCTCTTTCACCCGGGCCTCAACAAAATATTCAGCCCGCACAGGCTCGGGTGGAGCAGCTGACGACGGAGCGCCCGTGACTCTGCCTGCAATTGCAAGTGACGCTTCTTCCGATCTCTGCGTAGATGCGCCGTCGTCCTCGACGCTGCTGGTCTCGCCATCCAGCTTTGCAGGCCCGCCAGAAGAGGGCTCGACTGGTGCGGTATGAGGAGGTTCGACCATGACAGGTTGCGAGGCGCCCTGCCTGAAAGCGAGTAGAGGGGCTCCGGCACGAGGTGGACGCTTTAGCGGGCCGTGGAGAAATAGCACAAGCTTGAAAAGTTCGCGGATCAGGAGCGCAGAGCGATCGAAGAGCGCTGGTGGCGGCGGCAGCGAGGAGACCCACTCGTGTGTCAACGCAGAGAAGATCGGCGGGTTGTGCCGCAAGAAGCCCAATACGCCCGCGAAGTGCCAATTTTCAGAGCCATCCCGCTCCCAGTACGAAAACGTCTCATGCGCGTCACAGAGCGCGACCTCCTCAGGAATGCCTGCGACGCGATTGAGAATCGGTGGGTTGCCGTGGACTCGAAGCAACATGAGGGACTCCATCGAAAAGAGCGCACGGATTGGAAGCGCCGTGAGTCGGTTGTCAGAGACATCGAGCGACCGGAGCCTCCACAGGCGGGTGATCTCGGGCTGCAGAGACGCAAGCCCGGTGCCCGCAAGGTTCAGAGAGTTGAGGTTGCGCAGCTCCAAAATGCTTGCAGGAACCACGAGCAGGCCAAGAGACGCATTCCGGGCAAGGTCGAGATTGCACAGGCGCGTGAGGCGCCTGAGCTGCTGTGGAAGCGCCTCGATGCAATTGTCGGCCGCCTCAAGGCTCTCAAGCGCGTGCAGGAGGTCGATGTTTTCTGGGAGGCCCTGCAAGCCCTGTCCCGAGATGCGGAGGGCCTGAACCAGCCTCAACGTTTCGTTGCGGGGATTCAGGCCGAGCGCCTGCGAGAGCTGCTCCACGGATCGTATTGGTGCAGGGCATTCGGGTGGAAGCGCCGCGAAGCCGGACATGTAAGGCAGAGGGTCCAGGTCCCAACCATCAGCATGGTGGCTCACCCTGAAGGCAGAGAGCGCGTCCGACCCGAGCCTCGCGGAAGCTGAGCGCCACTCAACTGTAGGACGCAAGCCCGACCCGTACCGGGTTTCTCCTAGCGCCGACACCCGCACAGTGGAAGCTGCACTCGGCACTTCACTTCGCGTTTCGCTCCGCACGTGAGTCCCATGAAGGAATCGGCGGACCGGCGGGAGTGCACCCACCCGGAACACCTCCCGCTCCTCAGGCACCATTCGCATCTTCCTGCCGACCGTGTCCTCCCGCACCGCGCCTGGGAGCAGCAATCCCAGCGCCGGCGACACGCTCTCCAGCCCATTCGCCCTGTCCCTGTCAGCTTGTAAGCTCGAAACGCTGTCGCCATCGCCGAGAAAACGCTGCCCAACCGGCGGCGTCGAGGGCCAGCCATCATCGCCGTTCCCAGGCTTCCGCACAGCGCGCGCAATCCCCGCGTCTGTTGCTGTGCTTCCCTTGTGTTGCCCTGCTCCGGAGCTTGCAAGAAAAGCCGGGCGCTTTCCGGCTTCACGCGACGTGCCCCGGACGGATCCGCGCTGCGAGCCCCGAGACTGGGCAGCACTGTGGTCAACGCTTTCGCCGACCACAAACGAGTGCGTTCCTTGCTGGCCCAAGCGCCAGCGCGCTGCCGAAGCACGCATCGCGTTCACCGTTGCTGCATCCTCATCAGCTGAAAGCGCGTCAGGCTCCGCGTAACGGATGCCCTCCCACGCACCGTTCCCAACGGCAACGCTCAGAGGCGCCGTAGGCTCGCCATCAGAGCCGTCTCCTCGCAGCTCCCACTCTGACTCGCCAAGACGCAGTTTGAGGTCCACCTCTGGCGCGCGAGGTGCGTCGTCCGTGTCGCCGGCGCTGTCCTTATCTCCGTCGCCAAGATAGCGTCCAAGCTCGCCCGTCTTGCCCGCCGCCGTGACAGCACCGGGTCCCGCAGGCTGTGGTGGAGGGCGCTGCCAGCGTGTGCGCGCGAGCGTGTCGGCATACCGTGCCACGCCACGGAGCGTGCTAACCCTGTCGTCTGCAAACCACGGGGCGTGCCCTGCGCTGGTGCCGAGGTGGTGCGTGCGAGCCGACGCGACGCTTCCCAGAGCACCGCCACGCCCAGGATGGCCTTGCTGCCCTGGCTGCACAGCAGCAGGGTCCACCAGCGCGTGCCCCGCCAGCCGCTCCACCCACTCACACTCCTCGCGCCGTGCGCCGCGTGGCGCACGATGTCCGCCGCCACGTTGCGCAATGTCGGAGGCACCAGGGCGTGCAGAACCACCAAGGAGAGCCGCCGCTGGCTGGCCATAAGGTACGTGTGCAGTGTAAGCGAGGTCGCCGGGAAGGTGGGGAGGGCACGTAAGATCGAGGCGAATTCCCAAGTTTGGGTCGAGAGAGGCTGAAGGATCGATCGGAGCCGCGCGCCCGACCAGTGCTCGCCCGAGCAACCGCGGAGGCTGGTGCGGCGCGTCAATTGCGCGCGCAGTCTCCTTGCTTGCACGGGCATGGAGTCCGTATGTGCCTTGTACGGACAGCATGACTTCTTCATCAGCTAGTTCCGCCAAGAAATTTTCCGTGGCAGCAACAGTGCGCGCCCATGCATCTGCTCGCCCGCGCTCGCCGGTCCCTGCAGCGCAATGCGCGCGCGTTACAAGCTCAGTATGTGGTACGCGTTGCCATAGACGTGCGGCGATCTCTGTCTCGGTCTTGCCCATGCGGTTGTTGACAGGTCCTTCGAGCCCAACGGCTTCCCCGTCCTCCATCTGCAGTCGCTCCAGCAGCACCTCAAGCTCTCTCGCTGGTACTGCCTCCAGATCCGATTCACGTGCCGCACACCACGCCTCCTCACCCAGCGCCGTCGCCGTGAGCGGGTCATCCCGCACCGCCTCTGCGACTTTTATTCCGCCGTATGGCCATGTCCACTCCTCCTGCAATTGCTCCTCGTCGCATTGGACAGCGCTCCGCTCGTCAACCGCCACGGGAACCCCTGCCCGCCACTCCGCTTGGATTGTCCGCGCCCCACGCGTCCACTTTCCCCGACCGTCGATCACGCCGTGCTGAACACTCCCTTCGAAGGAGTTTTTGTCATCCATATGCATCGAAGCGCTGAAGCAATGCAGCACCCCGCCCTCCCATTTGCCTTCGAAAAAGCGAAGATCTCCAGGGTGGCTCAGCTTGCCCCGGCCATGGGGTAGGCCGTGCGCGAATTCGCCAGTAAAGGTGCACCCGATGAGTGGCCCCTGGTCCCAGTGCTGAACCCCGTTCCCATGCCGCATTCCGTTTTTGAGGCCACCCTCGTACCACCTGCGCTCCCACCGAGTGCCAACGTCAAGGTTCTGGGGGCTCTGTGCCAGTGCTGCTTCACACACTATACCAGCGCTGCATCAGGGCGGGAAAAGGCACCCATCAAAGCTAATGTAGTGGCGCCGCTCCGCCTGCGGCTCGCTCGGTACGTTAGCCCAGTAAAACGGGGGCAACGCTTTCATTGGCAATGGTGCGGCTATGCGTGATATTGCACGCATGCCTGCCGGCGGGCCGGCGGGCTGGAGTGCTGGAGTGTGTTTGTGCACGCATGCATGTATGCATGCATGCATGCAGGGCTACGACCTCCTCGACGGCAGCCTCAGGTCCCTTGAACTTGGCTCGCAGTTCCTTCGCCAGCACACCAAACAGCTGCCACACATACGAGCCTAACTCAATGAGGCTGAGTTTGGGTACTGGCGCCGGGGACCAGAACCCAGAACCATAAGGGAAAACGAGCTGCTCTGATGCCGCAGCGAAGCCTGAAGAATCACACGCGACGAGGCTCTAAATTTGTCCACAATAAAAGTGCGACACGTCTGCCAAGCAACAGAGATTGCGACGCGACGTGGGTCAGATGCTAGATGGGCCACAGGGGATATCCCGGCTTACCGCATCGGATCGGTTTGATCGATCCTCCGCCTCCCCATGGACCTCTGCATGCATGCCCTCGCGATTACTATTCCCTCCGCCCTCACTCTCTCGAGCCACCATATACCCCGGCCCCTATCCTCACGACTCCCCTTCCCGGAAGCCAATTCGCCAAACTGATCGCCAGTTGCTTTACACGAACAAAACTTTCCACTGAGCGTTCAAGAGACAGTCCACGCGAACGAAGGCCAGGCCCGGACTTGCCCGGGTCCTGACACATCCTTCACTTGAGGTCCATAGAGGAGGTGACCTGCGGAACGACAGGCCAGATGGCGTGCCTCCTGGACGGTTTGGAAAGTGCGCTGCCGGTACACTCCCGCCTCCTTCCAGATAGCAGCAGCGGCTGTCTAACATCCTGGTCGCGACAGAAAACGCTGGACCTGTCGAACATGCCCGAGATCACGGAGCAGAAACTGTGCGAGGCGCTTTCGGAAAATCCGGGCACAGAGTACGCGCTTGTTCGCACCTGGCCACAACGACTGTCGTCCGACACTCACCAGCGGCGCACCCCTCACAGGTGCTTGCAGTTGGCGGGGGCGATTGACGCCAAGATGCTGATCTGCGTGGAGAAATTTGTCGGCGCTACGCTCGTTGAATTCTCGCTTGCCGGTGAGCGCCTAGACCAGTTCCCGAGCGATGCGTGAGAAAGGTTGCAAATGACGTGTTGCGAGACCGTACAGGTTGTACGGTCAGCGACAACGACTTGGAAGTACTGAGTGACTTGCTCTCCTCCTCTTTTCCGGTACTTAACGTCGTTAATGTGCGTTTCCGCCCTCCTAAGTGGACCGGTGCGCGGCAATCCACCACTTGACGAATATGTAGGCTCACCTGCTCGCCAGAAAGACTTCTGATGTGTGGTCGCGCCGGTAGGTTCGGGGTAACGACGCATTCAGTGCAAAGCATCTCGCTTCCATCGTGGTGCGTCGGCGCATGAATGGAATGTCCTTGATCAGGATCTGCACTGCTTGAGATATCTCGCTTGCAGTGTTCTGGTAGGGTTCCTGAAGTCGTGGTCATGGCTTGGTGCTGGTGCGCTGTTGCGCGAATAAACTGGTATTTCGGGTTGGTCTGTGACTAGCTTGGAATCGAGCATTTGTGCGAGCGTCTCGGGGTAGTAAGGGGAGCAGTGAAACGAAGCCGCAAAGCCGCGGCGGCAGCAAGGCCAAGTCCGCTACTGACATAGCTGACATAGCACAATTTCCTATTAATGTATAAGATGGCCTAGTCCAAACCCCCCTCAGAGCCTAGTCGGCCCCGGGGGCTCTGTCAGACACAACGCTGGGTCACTGTCCCAGTAAAGAAAGATGGAGGAAGCATGCCGACGAGGAGATTTCGACAGGGTCAGAGAGGTCTTCCAGTCCGCGCCCATCTCGCTCTGAATCTGACTTGATATCGTCTATCCAATCTGCGTATTTCCGTGGGAAGTCCCATTGGGATCGGCACGGGAGAGGATGCTTGTGCCGGTTTCCCTTCCAAATATCTTCCAATACAGAACTTTTCATGAAGTGAGACGCTCTTTTGTGGACTGTGCAGCTAGTATCTCGAGATCCGTCGCTCGCCACGAAACCCGACTCGATCGGAATCACGCCGCTGCACCGCGTTGCGGCCAACGATTTCTTGCGCATCGCCAAGGTACACGTGTGCGCATATTTCAGTCTCACTAAGCCTGATCGGTGAACACTGTCTCTTCCACTCTGAGCTGAAACTCTGCTGCGTGAACGCGACGCCAGTTTTTGGTTGCTCAAGGTGCAGATGTTTCCGCGCTGGACAAGTACCAAGATACTCCACTAAAGAAAGCCGCCTACAAAGGGTCAGTCGCCATCAGTCCGTTGTTATCCTGGCGGAGCATTATGTCACTGTGTACCCTTGTTCACACCCAAGGCGCGCCTAGAATAATCATGTTTCAAGATCACTGTAGCTCGCGTGAGTCGAGTCGCTGATTTGCTCGTCAACAGGCACACGGACATGGTAGTGTTTTTGGTGATGAACGGAGCAGATGTGAATCAGCCGGATGGAAACGGGAAAATTGCGCTGCACCATTGTGCAGCGCAGGGACAGTTGCAGAGCATGGAAGTGATGCTTGACTTCAAGGCGGACATTGAGGCCGTTTCAGCAGAGAATTTGAGGCCGCTTCATCTTGCCGCATCCAAAGGCCATGCTTGGTGCTGTAAAGCCTTACTCGTTGCGGGGGCTTATGTTGATGCGATCGGCGGCCCGCGGCAGGTATGCGATCTCTTTCCCTGTGCCTTGAGCCTGAGAGATCTGAAAAAAGTGGCAGCCGTCGTCTTTTCACAAGGAATGCATAATAGCGCCTTCTTTCGCAGAGTACGGCCTTACACCTGGCCGCTGAAGGAGGTCATCCATTTTCTTGCAAGGTAGCTTCCAACCAAAAGCCTTGATGCGCGTGCATGAGAAGTTTGGCATGATCAACGTAGCGCAATGCCAATTCAGGTCCTTCTCGCTGAAAGGGCCAGCGTGACAATCGAGGACTCGCAGCGCATCACACCACCTTTTTTGGCGAAGAACGAGGCACTAGCCCTGAACTCTCTTTTAGATTTAAAGACCTGGAGACCGACCGAAGTGGTTCTTTCGTGCCACGATCATAACTGCGTCAGAGAACAACTTACCCTTTGGCTCGCAGGCAACGCGGCAAGCCTTCCTTTCTCCGTTTGTTAAGACCCTCTGCCACGCTCCTTCCTGCACCGCTGAGGGTCCGGGTGTTCAGGTTCATTTTCTGTCAAAATTTTGCCCTAATCTTGATTCGGGGAGTGATTTGCTGGCACTTGAAGCAATCTAGCAATCATGTGTCGTCCTTAGTGGCTTGTTTGTCTGCAGGGCACACCTCGCGCAGATGAGGCCTGCCTCTTCATCATTCAGCCCCGAGACCGATACGGTGTCCCTCTCCGGTTCTGACCGGCTACCAAGAGACCCGGGAACATCTTTTGCAGCCCACGTTGAGTCGTTTTATAGCCAGTAGAAAGAGTCAGCCCGAACCTGAACACGCCTGCTGCATCTTTTTGCCAACTTGTGCAATCACGGTCAACAGGGACGAGGATGGCTTTCTGAATTTTACAGTGGATGTTTCGGAGATGGCGACTGGTTTGACGGTCCCCGCGAAGGTTCGACCCGTGCCTGGCCTTGTAGGGGTCGCAGGGAGACTCAAATCATCTGAGAGTGTGGGCAGGTTGTACCGAATCCACGGATGTGCAATGCAGTATGCTACTTCGATGGATCGCGAACGGGGAGGTATTCCATCGCTGTATTTCTACAGGACTGGAAGAATGAGGGGGAGTTTGCGCCCGGAAAACGTACTCCCATTGCGGGAAGTCCGTACCAAGTCGCGATTTGTGCCGCGAGCCTCGATCGCTACACCTCTCGCGCTTCGGGTCCTGGCGTGCACTCCTGCCAAGCTGGTTGCCCCGCGCACTTCACTATTCATGGCCGAGATCGCTTCCAGAACCCATCACCTGGCGGCTCATTTGTCATTTTGATGTCTCCGGACAACGTTCCGCCGGTTTGTCCCACCGTGTCACCAGTCCCCAACCGTCCGGATCATTGCAACAAAAGTTGGTGCTGCTAATATATCGTAAACAGTATCTTGCTGTGGTCTACGTTCGGTGGGTATCAGAGAGAAGCAAACGTATTTCATCATATGCGCCAAATCCATGAGCTGTGCCTGAGATCATTGACTTTACGTCATGTTGAGCAGGCCGATCTGCGGATCGAAGAGGGAGCCGTGGGCGAGTACCTCGTATCTTTCACTGCTCCTCGAAAAGTGATGGTCCCTATCAAAGTGGCACGCACGGCGTTGCTGGTCGGAGGTTTTTATCTCTCGCTCTTGTAATGATCGCTGCTGGTACGTTTGTAGGCCGGCGTTATGGCGCTGACTGTTGCGATCGAAGGGACGGGCCACATTTACAACTCTCCCTTTGGTGTCTTCGGTGGGTTCTTACCGGAGTGCATACTGGATTGGTTTGGGGCTGAGCATCAGTCAATTGAGCTTCTGAAAAATGAGTGGGTTTTCTTATTTAGCCGCCCATACGACAGCCATATATGTAACATCGATGTTCCTTACAGTGTTACCGTCGCGAGTGGCACCAGAGAATGTGACGCTCAGCGGGCGGGGCTTGGTCACGGCGGGAGAGCGACTGCCAGCACGTTTCTGCATTCGCACTTCTGACACCTGGGGCAACTCCCTTGCAGTAGGGGGTCTCGCATGGGATCTGCAGGTCAGTCCGTTTCGGGCTCGCGTGTTCGAGGCATGAAATCGCGTGTCTGACACTGCCTACACTAATCATACTACCCACCAAGTCACTCATGCACGCCGTCGGTGGTTCAGGTTACGAAGATGCCGCATCCCCGGGGGGCAAAAAATAGTCTTCACTCAATGGAGACGGAGGCGCGAGCCTCAGATACAAGTGCTTCAGACCGTTCGGCAGATCTCGATGCAATCTTGAATACGGACAGTGCGGATAATCAAAGTGATGCGCCCAGGGAGGATGGTCATATGCGATCTGAAGGGACACCGGGTGGCATTTTGCGGACGCTGGGTGGTAGCCGTCGCACGACCCCAGGACCGCTGAGCGTAAGGACTGCGGAGGCCGCAAGACCGCTGCAGTCGCCTTCGAAGGCAATTACGGAGGATATGGAGGAGGAGCTCGATGTTGTGGTCATAGATCATCACAATGGGACCTACACCTGCGATTACACGCCACCTTGTGCGGGACGTTACAAAATATCCGTCGGCATTGACGGTCGGAGCTGCCTCATAAACTATGCTCAAGCACTTATATGTTGCCCTGTTCTTCCTCAACTGCCCCTTGCGGAGGATTGAACTAGCATGTGTTGGTGGGAGCAGGAGTCAACGTTCCCGGTTCCCCATTTTTTCTCACGGCGCATGCGCTTCCGGAATGGGAGCCAGAAGAAGTTGCCCTCTTTGTCGAAAGTTCTGGTTTTCCCGAGCATGCACGCACTTTCCAACGCATGCGCATTCCTGGGTGCTCTTTCCCGCCCGCTACGTCAATCTTGCACTCCGTTCAAATCGCACTTGATTCGCACCTACAATGTGTGCTTGAGTCTTACGTTGTGGGTGGTGGGGTTTTCAAGGTTTTTCCTGGCGGCCTTGACACTGCGAGACCTCACGGACACGCTGCAAGTAGCACCAGAGGCCGATGCACGGACTTTACTTTACAATATTGAAGAGGCGCTCGCGGTACTGCTGCCCTCCGCAACCAGCATCCAACAGCGAGAGAGGCACAATCTTGTTGCGCTGAACGGTCTTTGTGCTCAGGCGCCTTTGAATCTTTCTGCATTTGTACGCATGGACGACCTATCCCTCGCCCAATTGGGGTCCATCGCCCCTTTCTACCCCCTGCTGCGCAGCGATCATTCAAATCGACACATGCCACGCCCACCTTAAGCCCGCCAATGCTTTGCATCTCCTGCGATGGCAAACGTGTTCAGATGATACGTTTGTAGCCCAATTACGGATTACTTCAGTCATCCGGGACCCATGCCTTGCACCTTCTGTTGTAGGCTGCTCGACCCCAAGACTCGCAAGCGCGTGCTTTCTGGACTTCAGGATACCAGGTCGCAACCCTCCAGGATTTTTCCCAGTTCCTTCGGGTCTTGTTGATGCGTCACCACGAAAGGTCAGAACTGAGAGTGAAAGCGCCGGGGTGGGATCTGGGTGTTTGCAGCGATGCCGGTGCGGACGCGATGGAGCGAGAGGATTTGTTCTCCACCTCGTTTCACAAGCGTATGAACGGCCACGGTCGTAGACTTCTTGAGGTATTCTTGCTGCCGACTCCGCATCCATGTATGGCACAAACCTGTACACCTGAACTTCCACCGCAATACAGACTCTCCGCGAGGACTTGGAGCATGTTGTTGGCGCGCACACCAAGGAACTTCTCGAGATGATGAACACCGGCCAGACCTTGGGTGACTCTCCCACCTACTGTAGGTTGTTGGAATCGTAGTGCGCCCACTTTATGTCGTTTTTCGTCCAGTAGACGTGACGTTGCTCGCTTTCCTCTTCTTCAGATGCGCAAGGGGCGACGAAGCACATGGCAAGGCTGGAGAGCTCGATCAAGAGTCGATTCCTCCTCTCTATACGAACCAGCTTCGCACCCCCCGATAGGCCCCGAACTGGTGGTACGGAAGTAAGAACGAGCGAGACAGCTGGTGCGGCGCAAGAGACAGGAGCGGTCGCTGGCGCTGCGGAAAGCTAGAGTCCGACGGTGACTTTACGCGAAGAGAAGGCGAGTGTCAATGGCAGTGAGCGCGTAATAATTAGGTACGGCGGCGGGGTGCGTTGGTGGGCTTCTGTGTGACTGTCAAATGTGCAGAAGCTGATGCACACGGCTCTGCTACCCACCCTTGCTGCACTTGTCTCACACGCAGGTGGCAGGCAGTGTAATTGAGTGGTTACCCGTGTGTGCGTGTTTCAAATACCCGCGCAGATCTGAATAGAGTGCCAAGTATCACGAACGATTTGGTCGTATCGTAAGCTCGATCTCCTAAACTCATTCCGAACTAATGGTTTCCTTCTCGCACTTGAGTTTCCCTCGCTCTCTACGGTGCCACCTCCCCTTTCGTTTTCTGGCCATCGCTTGAGAGGTAGTCCAGCACTGCTGTCGTGTTCAATTTTCTTGAGTTCAACCTCTTCAGCTGCGGGGGCTGCATGCCAGTCATCGGCGATATGTTGTCGACATACACGTCAGTCTCGTCGACGATCTCGTCATCAAGGATCGCTTCCAGAAGGTCCTCAAGTGTGACAATCCCAACAATTGCACCCACGCCTGCAGCAGCCTTGCATCTCGTCTGTCGACCCCCTCCCCAGCTACCTGTGTGGTGTAGCATGTGTGAAGCAGCACGTGGATCTTCTGGCGTGTCTGTGACGACCAGCACGTGCCTTTTGAAGTGCTTGCAAACATCCAACGCCACGTTCAACGGCGTGTCGCAGTGCACTCGTCGGACCTCCCTGGCATCGAGCTTAGAGAGCTCGAGCACTTGCCGAAGTGCGAGGTTTCGCTCGAAACCAATCCCCAGGAGAGTTTTGACGAGCAAGACAGCAACGATGTTCGATTGCTCGCCCTCGTATACAGGGATGCGTGAAAATCCTTTCGCTAGCATTCGATGGTGTGTGTCGAGGTTCAGTACAGCAGATATGGGTAACGAAAACACACTTTCCAGCGGAGTCATCACTTCGCCGACTTTCCTGTCCTTGAAAGTCAAGGCTCCCCCCAAGAGTCTGCCGTCCTCACGGGTGAGCCCAGACTCTTTCGCATGTTTGGCGCTGTGGATGTTGAGTTTGATGAGCTCAAAGAGGCCCTGACGCGTGTACACTCCAGTGATCTCGTCACCGAGAAGTTTATCAAGGATGACCGAAATCGGATATGCGAGAATACCCGTGACTAGTACGAAGAAGTACGTGATTGGCAGGGTGCGCGCCCCGATCAGGAGAGCATGGCGCGAGCATACTGACTGCGGAATGATCTCTCCAAAGATGACGATAAGCGCCGAGGGTAGTGCTAGGCTGAGTAAGGCTCCAGCAGTGCCCGACCCAAAGATGTACGTCCAGATCGGATCCGTCAGGACAGAAAGCATTACATTCACCACGGTGTTGCCTATCAAAAGGGTGCACAACAGCATGTTGCCCCTGCCCGGACAGCCAGCGTAGTAAGCAGCCGCAGGCAGATACTGTCGTTCTATGGGGTTCAAGCGAATCAACGGGGTCAGACCGCTTGCGCAACGGCAGAATTCTCTCCGCGAACTTGACTTGCTGCGCGTCGCTGCTGCTGCTGATGATGATGTTGAGATCCTCAACAGTGAGCGACATCAGTCCGAGGTTGAGTCCCGAGAACATGCCCGACAGGCAGGTCAAAACGATCAGCACGACATACTGGTACGCAGCTGGCGCCGGGATTGCTCCCTCTTCGCCTGCCATGCTTGGATTCCTCTCCGTTTTGTAAAGCACCTGGCAAGTTGTGTAAAGCACCTCTGGCAGACTCTAAAACGCTGAAACCCCAAGTAAAGCGACTCATGATGTTCGGTTCTCGCAGCTCAGAGGTTTAGGGTTTAGTTGCTTGTATGCTCCGCTGCTCTGCTTGGGCAGAGGCTCG
>ENA-UOXV01006230-UOXV01006230.1-marine-metagenome-genome-assembly--contig:-NODE-6230-length-12648-cov-6.187009_pt1 | contig 12648 bp, 6 predicted proteins | sample MGYA00238165_ERZ766961 | MGnify/ENA primary metagenome ERZ766961 (study PRJEB28924, sample SAMN03173240) | marine metagenome | biome: Marine; feature: Water; material: Subsurface seawater | place: North... | reverse complement strand
AGGGCGCAGCCCAATACTTCCCAGTGAGCCTTGTAGCTGCGGCCCGGAGGCAGTAAAGCTGAGCCTCATAATCTTAATATAAATGATTTCAAATCATTTTTATCTTGGCAATTTGCTTTAGACGCTGGTCTGTGAACCACAGACCTCCGTCAGGTCGCGAGCAGAGCGCTGCTTATCTGCGCGTTCGTGGTATGGCCTCTACGCAGTCACACTCGATGGGACACACCAGTGTGGCTTCGGCGGATTCAGAGTCTCCCGCCGTGTCACCGTCCCACACGAGATGCAGATGGAGCTCGTCAGCAGGAGATCCGCGGGGCGACTCTGCACTGCAGCAGTCTTGCGAAGAAATTGTTGAAAACGGTGGCCCAGGTGGAAGTGTACAGGTTCACTGCTGCCCGCTCAGTCCCTCGTGCCGACAAGAGCGAAAGTTGGGAGCAAGGTAGCTGTCAGGAGGCGCCGAAAGTTGAGAAGCCGGTGCGTTCATCTAACGACCAGCTCCCCGCGTGCAGGTAATACCTCGCAAGAAGCATTCCGGAGGGCGGGTAATGCTCTCTGGAGCTGTTCTGAAAGGGTATATTCCGCAGCCTGCAGCCCCAGCCCAATCTTGCAACTTTGCGCGTGCTGGAGCGCATCAGCCTCTACGCCAATGCAGAAACCCTCGGCCTCCAGTACAAGCCCCCAAGAGGCGGGGCGTGCAGCGATAGTCGTTCTGATGGCAGCGTGGAATGACGCGCACTGTGTTGGTGTGCATGCAGTTATTATAACCTAAGCCTCGACGTCGCGGCTGAAAAGCTCGGAATCTCGAAAACGACACTGAAGGTTTTTACCCAGTCCGCGTGGCTGGCGGTCAGTAGCTGCTGGGTTTGCCTTGTCCCCAGTGCGAGTCGCAGTACGCGATGCGGGTCGTATTTTGGGCACGTGTGCTAGCTCTGCGGTACTTCTGCCTCCGATGGCGCTGACGCGTGAGGCGCTCACCAGGGTGCCTGTCGTCGTCTCGGTCTTGCGAAGTGGCCGTACAAGCACCAGGTGCCCTCAACACCCCGCAACCCCCTCGCCCGTTTCAGTCAAGCGGCGAAATAGGTGGAAACGAACGGTGGCACGCGCCCGGATCCTTGCATCGGACAATTTGCGTCCCGCGGTGGCTGCGTGAGCGCTGACATGGGCCGCTGCAGGGTCCGCGGAGGCGACGCGAAGTGTCCTCGGGAGACACTACTACAGATATTGTGTCTCTCAAGCGCTTATTCCACGTTGTACTCGGCAGCACTAGTGAAGAGGACGTTGTCGCTGCGCACTCTCTGCCACTTGTGGCGCAGCAACCGCAAGCTCCACGACAGCCACCTGCACCCGTGGCCTTCTTGGCGGAACCTCCGCCTTGGATTTCGGTCTCAGCCCCCCTCATTGTCGCCCTGTCCGTGCCTGTGTGCTCGTGATACGTTGGCGCAATGACACCAGACTACCTGCCCAGGCAAACGATTGGGCTTTTCTGCACCAATGTCTGGCCAGCACGCCGTTCGCAACGAAACGCCTTTCTGAGCTCGTGGTCGTGTCACCTGATGATCTAGTTTGGCTGCAGGAACCCCCCTGCTCGTTTCTTGGCGGGTCGTTCATTGGCATTGATTGTGTGCATGCTGTGTCGACTTGAAGCTTGCTTGATTGAGCCAAGCCGCTGTTCCAACTGCTGATAAGTGAACGATGGTGCATTCCACAGCTGGAAAGCCAGATGCACAGCATCGAAGGCGCGTGTGCTTCAACAATGGACGCGTGTAACATGAGGGGAGAGCGAATCAGCTATGGCCTGAAGATAGCGCTATCGCAGTGTGCAGCAGCGCTATCGCAGGGTGCAGCTGGCAGGGCTGCGTCAGCAGAATTGCGCATAGGAAAGGTTGCGGGGCAAATCGGAGGCTTAGGCGTGCTTGATCGAGACGCTGGAGCAGTGGGTGTACTGTCATACCCCTTAGGGTCGGAGACGTTGCTGGCAAGTATGGTTGGAAATGGATGTCTGTCAGGCGACACGAAATACGGGCAGAGTGCTCTGAACGAGTGGCAATCGGCGCTCCAGCATGTTGACAACAAAGAGTGTGGGAATGCTTTGAACGAGTGGCAATCGGCGCACCAGCATGCTGCCAACAAAGAGGTGTGCGCCAAGCATATCTCTGCAGAGCATGATGCGCGAGAGTACTGCATGCACCTTCAATATGTTGATTAGGCCTGACTTTATTGCTTCTCCACGTTGAATGATCGCTGACTCCCATTCCCCGCCGCAGTCGGCTCTCAATCAGTGGGTCGCGGCGCTGGGAGAGCTACCGTCAGGTAGTCCTGGTCTCGACTCGGGAAGCACCAGCGCAGCGACGCTTGCAGCATCGCTTGGCTCGGGCTCGCTCACAGCGCAAGCAGCAGCGCTTGGCTCGGGCTCGCTCACAGCACAAGCAGCAGAGCTTGGACCGGGCTCGCTCACAGTGCAAGCAGCAGCGCTTGGCTCGGGCTCGCTCACAGCGCAAGCAGCAGCGCTTGGCTCGGGGGGATTCAGCTCTCCACAAGTTTCAGTGAGCCTCAGCGCTATGCCGGGCCAGCCGATGGGATTGAGCCCATAGCCCCTCAGGCCTCACTCGTTGGACACTGCGTCTCTAGGGTTCAGCGGGCGCGTCAGCGTGGGCTCGGTCCCGCTCCTCTAGCAGCGGGGCTTCGGGGCGTGATCCGAGCTCAACAGATAATTCACGCTTGCTGCTTGGGAGTACATGTGCCACTAGTGTGCTTCCGAGACTGGCCCTAGACGCAGTCGCCGAAAAGAAAGGGGAGCGCACGTAACGGACGCAACAGAGATCAGCGATGACGCGGAAACATAACAGAGAGCGAGCGAGAGAGAGAGAGAGAGAGAGAGAGAGAGAGAGAGAGAGAGAGAGAGGAGAGCTTGTAAAGAGAAGAGAAACCTCAGCTTAGACACGGCCAGCAGCGCCACGGCTTTCACAATGAAGTCACAAATCGCCGTCCAGCGCTTCGCACCACTCCACTCCGTCCTTCCTCCTACCCTACTCTCCCCTCGTTCTCACCCCCCACGACGCTTCAGAGCTCGTCAATCGCGATGCTTGGCTGACGAGAGCTCCTCTTCAGCTTCCTTGTAAGACTCGAGCTGCAAGGGGGCATGTAACACATCAGACGGTTGTCAAGACACGACGAGAACACCCAGAGTTATGACAAGGGCGCTGAATCGATCAGAATTTCGCACGTTGGCAAGGTCGTGGCGAAAGCCGGGCGCGGCCCGGGTGTGCCCGCTCAAAGCAATCTTTTGGGCAGGTAATGCACCATCAAAGCGAAGTTGAGCGGCGCGAAAGGAATACCGTCCCCGCCGTAGAACTTGTTCTGGAACTCAACCCAGTGAAGTCGGATGTCGTGCAAGCACGCGGAGAGGGTCTCCATCACCATGAGCACGCCGAAGGTCATCGACGCCCAGACTGCAAATCCACAGAACACTGCAAAAACTTGCACCGGGAGAGAAACCTCCATCTCGAGCACCGCGAGCATGATACGCTCCCAAAACACTTCAGACAGACCCGCATGCGCAAGCGACAGCGCCCAGAGCCGGAGGTACGAAGCTGTGTTCGACACAGCGCCCAGCACAAACTCGATCGTGTGGATCGACTGATGGATCATGCACTCGGAAAAGTCGAACTCAGTGCCCGCGTGTCCCCCATGGGAATCCCCGCCGGACTCTTCTCCACTCTTGTCCTCGAGTTCAAGCGCCTGGTAGCCGTCTTTGTGCTCCGCCCGAAGCAGAAGCGGCTTAGCCAGCAGCATCACGGGCACTGCGAGCACTGCGATGATGACCAAGAACGTCTGCACAGTTGCCTGCCCCGTGTACAGCACCTGCTCCTTCGGGATGGGCGAGCCGAATTCGAGGAGCATGCCGAGCAGCGTGTCGAGGAGTGCAGGCGCCGGGAGCCCGAGGCCGACCCAGTTGGTGCACCACTTGTACACGACGATGACACAGAGGTACCCGAAGATCGAGAGCAGGAAGATGTACTCTGGGATGTTCTCGAAGAGAAGGTCCTTCCACTTTTTGAAGTAGATGCAGTTGGCAGTCTTGCATGCGAGGCCGAACACCATCTGCGAGACGCCGAGCAGGATCGAGAGCTTCATTTTGAATGAGTTTGCGAAACCAAGCTTGTTGTCGGCGATGCTCCAGACGGGGTCGACGCCAAACGCCGGCGGCGCAATCGGAGTCGCCGCGCAGTTGCCCCCTTCCGGTGGGCAGTCAAGTGCGTAGTACGACCACGGGAGCAGTGCAATACCAAAGCACTCGTTATACACAAGGCCGCAGTAGATCGAGAAAAGCGACATGAGCAGCAGCACGTACCGCCCGCTGAACGCCGGGGAGATGAGCTCGTTTAATTTCTTGCCCTCCCACTCCTTCTCGACGGCGATGAGCCCCAGGGCGCCCATCAGCATGATGCTCCCGTGCCCGATGTCGCCAAACATGATCCCAAAGAGGAACGAGTACGTCACGGGGTAGAACATCCCAGGGTTCAGCTCAAGGTACCTCGGTTTCCCGTACGCGTCATTGAGCCCCTGCAGCACCAGAAAGGGCGTCAACACCCGCCACCAGCACGTGCATCTCGCTTGCCAACCACCATTGATGCTGCTGGTAGTCGCCCACTCACAGGCCCGAAGTCAACTGGGCGGGAGCGGGACTGACCTGGAAGGTCTCGGTGAGCTTGTTGGTGCGGATGAGCGTCGGCGGCGTGGAGTACGGCTTCAGCTCATGCAGCACTGACGGGGTCTCTGCACCCGCTCGCGCGCATGCACGCTGAAGCGCGGCCTGCACGCGCGGGGTCTGGTCGGTCGGGATCCACGCCTCCGCCAGCACCGTCCTGTTTGAGATGCCGGTATTGAGCAGATTCATCGTCGCGTGCACAGCCTTCTCGCGCAGCGCCCACTGCTCGTATGCTCCGAGGCGCGTCGAGACAGGCCCGAGAAGCTGCGCCTGGCGGCGCTGCGCCGACTCAGTGACCTGCGCGTGCTCGCGGCCGTCCTCGCGCAGCTGCCCCAGGAGACTCCCGCGCTCGCTCTGCGAGTCGGGCACGTCGAAACGGTGCGCGTCCACCGACGTGCAGATGCGGCCGACCCTGTCCTGCAGGACAGACCCGGAGAACAGGATAACAAAGGCGACACGCTCGACCTCCTCGATCTGCCCCGCGGAGTTGACCTCACGCACCCGACGAGGCATCGTCGAGAAGCGCTGGATCGTGTTGCCGCGAGCGGCGCGGAAGAGGACGCGCTCAAAGCCCTCTCTGCGATCGGCAGGGACTGTTCCCCAGATCGAACGTAGCGCCCGGTCGCTGTTCACCGCACGCCCCCCCTCCTCGGCCTCCTCCGCCGCGGTTGCCGCCATCGGGGCAACCTCGGCAGAGACGGAGACCCCCCTTGGCTGCAGCTCCCCGGCAACTTCGAGAACAAACGTGTGCTCAGCCTTTGCATACGCAGTGCGGTCCATGACTCGCTGTCGCTGCGTCAGCTCACGGAGCTCGCGCTCGAGCTCCGCGAACTCGACCTGCACGTCGTGGAGGCTGCTGCGCGGCACCTCCTCCGAGATGTCTCCCCGCAGATCGAGCGAGTCGGCCAGCTCGCGGAAGTGCCGCAGCTGCCTCAGAATCTCCTGGCACTCTCGCACCTCCGAAACCCACTGCCCAGTCCGTGGGGAAAGGTCAGCACGCAACAGAGCAGCACCTGTACCTGCCCCACTTGATGGAGAGCGTGAGGCGCAGCAGGCGACATGCTGTGGGCGCACCGGACGCTGGAAGGCCGTCTTTTCCTTGTTGGCGTCGCAGTCTACAAACTCCACGCATTGCAGGTCGCCAAGCTGCAACCACCCTCAGTATTGTCAGCGTAGGAGCGAAACGAGGTGACGCACCGCATGCAACGCTAGATGCTCGATGCATGGAACCACGTCAGCGGGGCTGCTGCTCCGTCACACAAGCATCGTCCGTGCACGGCAGAAGCGGTGCAGGGCTCCGGGCTCAAGTGTGCAGCACTAATCACACTGTATTTTAGCCAATGCTCCCGACAAGGGATCACAGGCGACTGTTTAGAGCTCGGCGACGGCTGCCAGCAGGGCGCGCGGGCTTGGTACGACCTCCAAGACCGAGTCATGAGCCGCCTCACGCTGCATGAGAATCTGAACGAACGACATGGGCGTGGAGCGGAAGGCATTGGGCTCCTTGTAAGGCTCTGCCATCGTGCCAGTCGCCGTCGAGGACGCCGGCAGCACCTCCCACTGCCCTCCTAGGCCGACCCTCCTTCGGCTCTTCGCACCGAAATAACGAAACTTTCAAGGAAATATTGGGGGTGAGCCGAGTCTATGCCCCTACATTAATGCATACGAAGCTCGGGCCCATTCAGGCTTCCACTGAGGAGCCGCGCGATGGCATTCTCGTCCCTGCTGAACGGAGGTTTGCGCCCACCTGTCCTGCACCAGCGTGCCAAAAACCTCTTGATCTGAAAATTTATGTATAGACACCAGCCCGCTGCGTAACACAGAGCAGCCAGCTGCTTCCAAGACCTGAGTTTATGGGGTTCTCTCCCTCCGAGAACGCTGCGATAATGCGCATCGGTTCAGAGAAGCTGACGGAACTCTGATTCCGCAGAAATCGAGCGGGCCATGGGTAAGAAGGCGTATAGTTCCATGATGGCCCAGGAGAACAAGGTGTGTACCTTCCCACGCGAAGGCTGCGCGCGATGGTAACCCCGCCTCAGGCATGGCGGCTCCCAGCTCACGCTTCATGATGGACAGGTGCTTGCGGACACCGACAAAGCCGATGCCCGCTACTGCGGTGGCACAATGACTGGAACTTCTGGCTGGATGTGCTGGTAGATGGTGCGTCTCTAGGTGCAAAGATCTCGCGGTCCGGCGGAGATGGTGTTCTTGAGAGAGAGGGAGAGGGTGAGAGGAAGGGAGGGAGAGGGCGAGGGTTGCGGGAGGGAAGCATGCAAGAGCTTCCAAGAAGCGTGTTATGTGTAAAGGAAATTGCCTGTCTGATTGTTAAGAGGTCTTGAAACGGGTGTGCGGACGCAGCAGTATCAGTTCAGCTTGCCTGCAAGCACTGAACAGTAAACCGGTGGCGCGGCTCGCGGCATTGCAGTGTGCATCACACGGAATAGTGTATTCCTTGCAATTACTGCGCAGTCGCTCCACATCTGTCGCCTGCGCCGCCGAACACTGCCCGTCCTACCCTCATCACACCACGCAGCGTCATATGAGCGCGAGGGTCCTCGCCGCCTTGTCCGAGGATGGACGCTGCTCCGGGTTCACGTTGCACATTTGCCCCACCAGCGCGCGCAGCTGGCGCACCTGCGAGCGCGACTCCTTGTCAAACGACTCCTTGAACGTTGCTGAGAGGTTGATCATGTGCTCCATGATCTTCCCAACCGAGTACACGTCCGAGGCCATCGACGAGACCGACCCCTCCGCAACCTCCGGAGCGACGAACGTGAACCCCTGGACCCCCGACGCTGCGACGCTCGAGCGGCTCTCCTCGTGCTGGTCGAGAATATACGAGTGCCCGAAGTCGCCCAGCGCGTACACAAACGGCGGCAACTTGTCATCCCCGCCTTTGCCCCGCGGCGACAACGCCGACTTGTCGCGCCGCACGAAGATGTTGGGCGGCGACACATCGCAGTGCACGACCTTGATGCGGTGCAGGTGCTGCAGACCCGTCAGAACGTGCGCAACGCAGCACAGGATGTGGTCGACCGGCATGTACTTGCGCCGCGCGGTCGCCAGCTGCTTCTGCAGGTCGCCCTCGCTCCAGTACTCCATGAGTACACCGTCCGACGCCGAGACGTCGACGATCCCGACCAGCTGCGGGTGCGGGTGTGCCTTGATCTTCTCGTGCACCTCCGTGTCAATGGTGCGCCGGCTTGCCTTCTCCGGCCAGCGCTTGATCACCCAGTGCCGCTTCCCGAGCCACTGCGCGTCCAGGTCGCGGATCGTCTCCGGGAGCTGCCCCTTGCAGAGCGTTGTGCGAGCAAACGGCGGCTTGTTCGGCCCGACCGAGTCTATCTCCCGGAGCCCCCAGTCGCGCCGGTGCGCCGGCCCCGCCTGCTTCCCCGCGCCCTCCGCGCTGCCGGTAGAAGACGCTGAGTCGTCTCCGGCCGCGCCGCCCCGCGGCGAGTCGCCGCCGCCCCCGTCGGCAAGCCGCGCGCGCTTGCGCGCCGCCGCCGCTGCACCCCGGCTTACTGGGCGCTTGCGCCCCACCTCAAGCAGGATCACCGGTCGCCGCGCGGCCGGGCTGCCGCCGCCTGCGCCGCGCCCGCCGCGCCCGCCGCCGCGCCCACCGCGCCCGCCGCCGCGGCCTCTGCTCATCGCGCGCTCGAGCAGGAAGCTCCGCATCGCCTCACCCTCCTTCGCCGCCTTCCGGCGCGGCCGCACCACTGACGCCTCTTCTTCCGCCTCCGTCGCCTGCCGCACGCTCCACTCAGTCGCGGGGTGGCGAGGCGTGGCACGATCTGCCTGAGTGCTCTGTGCCTTGGAGCCGCGGGCGCGGCGCACAGGAGATGATCCCCGATACGGCGGGGATGGAAGGACAGAGCGACCTGGCGTCCGGGAGAGCCAAAGGTGTTGTGAAGCCGTTGGCTGAGGTCTGAAGAGCGCAGACGCTGGGTCGGTTTCCTGCGGGGGGGGGGGCGCATCGCCCTTCATGCTTCGCTGCCCCGCGATTGTGCCTCTGCGCACGGCGCTTGGCTGCACGCAAAAGAAAACGGGCTGTGCCCGTGTACAGGCACTTATTACTCTGGGAGCGGCTGCGGGCTCCAGCGTGCGGGAGGGCACGAGAGGGGGTGCGACGGGTCGCACCGGATCCTAGGGTTTCTTTGGCCCGCTGCGGTCATCTTGGCCGCCAGCGGTGTTCTACTCGCACGTGCTGTCGCTTCCCCGCTTGAGCGCTTCACCAAACCGTTTCTTTGGATCGGTTCCTGATGCTCTGGGGCATGAGCGGGCTCCTCCGGCGCAGACACCTCTTCGACTGCCGCGGGGGCGACGCAAGCCGCTGGGGACGGCCGCGAGAACCAGCGCCGGATGTCCCCCTGTACACTGAACGACGGAGGAATGATGCCGATGCTCAGCCCGGGCACTGTGCCCGGGCACCTACTTTCCCGCTGCCCCCACGACCCGCTGTGCGGGCCGTTTCGCGAGGGACCAAGACGCCCCGGAACCCACCAACGAGACAAGCACACAGGGGACCCTGCCCCGGCGGCCCCGCAAGTCTCTACACGCGGAGTGGTCCCGCGTCTGTGGTGGTCCACGGAGGAAAAAGCAGCGCGCACACAGGCTCTCACAGCCTCAGCGCCCTGAGAAAGGCGCGGGCGCCGGTGCGGCGGGCGCTTCTTCTCCCCGTAGAAAGAGGCGGGGCAGGAAAGTCTCCTTGGTTCGAAGCGCCTTAGGCCCTACAGTAGGGTTCCCCGGTTGCCCTGTAGGGGCTTTGAAGGCACGATCGCTTTGTGTTTTGCAGCCTACAATATTATACAAGGCCATGCGTTGAGGATTAGCCAACAGCGCCGGCGGGTCGAATCAATTTGACTTGTGCGGGGAGGGTACATTTTGCGGCCGAGGCGCTGGGGGGCCTGCCGGCTTTGCCGGCTGCCGTGCGATCGCATAGGCGCGGCTCATTTGCACCGTGGCCCATCATCGTTTTAGGACTTCAACGGCGGGTGTCGTAGCCATTGATAGTTGCACTACGGATCGGGGAACGTTCCTGTTCCAGGCTGCAGCGGGCCACTCCTCCGCTCTGCGAAAGCAGCATGGGTGCGGGGTCATCAACTCGCGGTGTGAAAATGGTTGAACCACCGCGATGGCGTCCGCAGCTTCCGCCTGACGAGCAATCTGCGCGTGTGCTCCCCGGCTCCAACTTGATCCGCTGCTGAGCGTCGCGTATTGGACATGCCGCTCGTTGCACCTTGTCAACCTGCTGCAATTCCGCAAGGCCTCATCCGCTTTCCAAAACGGGCAGGCGCGGCGGCGTTCAAGGCGAAACGCTCAGCACACTATGCAGGTGTTGCTACGGTACGCATTCAGACCCGGCAAGAGTAAATCAGACTGCACCGTCCAACTGTCTGACCACGGGGCGTGCCATGCATGGGCAGGCAGCAGGATACAGGAGTGACAGCAGCCCAAGGACGTCACGGAAAGACAAAAAGGCGCCGGGAAACCCCTCTTAGTTGTGGTGGCCTGTCTTGGGACAAGTATTCCGCCATGGAAGTGGTGCAAGACCACGGCAGGTGGAGGCTCGTCTCAAGGTGGGCCACTGCGGAGTGTTTCCTCTGCTGGCTCAGGACACTTGAAAACGGCGTCGGGGCAGAGGATCACACAAGTGAGGTGCCTCCCTGCAGGGAATGGCGGTGTTGCAGGCAGACGCTACACCGCGAATCTGCATTCACCCTGTAAATTGTTGATAGACAGCGTTCTTCGCTCGCCCGGATTCTGCGCGCCCTGTATCGCTCAACTCCACTGCCACGGCACGCCGCTGCAGAGAGCGACCAAGCGCCTTGCAGAATGAATCCCACGCATCACACAAGGCACGATACCTTGGTACACGGGCGGTGCCGTCATGCACGCACGATTTCTCACGTCCACGTGTGGTGCCCGCAAGCAAGCGCCGTGGTGAGGATGCCAAAGACCAGGAACGGCTGCGCCTTCGCCTGGTACGCAACGTCGTTCTTGATCGGGTCCTTCAGAAACGTGGTGAATTGCAGGTAAATCTGCCAGGGCGGGGCCGTCAGGCAACCGCCGGAACCGAGGCGGGCTCGCCGGGCAGCTACTGGCACCAAGGCGGGCCCGTGATCTGGCCGCGGCGCGGGGTGGACCTGGGGGATGATGAGGCCAAGGAGCGCGAGGGCGTAGTTGGTCTCGCCGATCGAGGCCAGGTACCTGGCGAGGAGGCGTGGGGTGGGGGTCTCGTTACGGCGGCGGCGGCCGGGCGATGCACGTCCAGGAGATAGGAGACTCAATCCCCTTCGGGGGAGTGAAGGAACACCTTATTTCCTATCAGCTTCGAGAAGTAGGGGAACAGGAGGAGAAGTTGGGGGGTTACCCCGCGACGCCGAGCTGGGTGAAGTCGATGGAGCCGACGCAGATCCACTTGGCGGTGTCGATGCCGAACTGCACGGGAAGCGACATGAGCCCGAGCTCGCGGTCGCCCTCAATCGACTTGAAGTCGTTGACGATGGCGATGCCGAGCCCGGCCCACGAGTAGAGAATCGTAAGGATCGCAACTGTCGGGTTGAACGAGTCGACGTTGAAGAAGCACTGCCCGCACCACCTGACAGCTCGCACGGCTGTCAGCACACGGCGCAGCGCGGCGCGGCGCGGCGACGGGCGCGGCGCGTTGGCCCACCACCGGGCGCGCGTTGGCGGCTTGACACTATCTTCCACTATCTTCCGCTATCTTCCGCTATCTTCCACTATCTTCCACCAACCGATTAGCCCCAGTGAGAGGGGGGCAGAGGGGCTACCAGGGGAGCGCAATGTACGACGAGCCGAGCGCGTAGTTGCCGATCCAGCCGGACTGCTTGAGCTTTAGCGGCGGCGCTGAGTAGATGTACGAGATGAACGAGCCGCCGATGGAGAGGGCCTGCGCGGCGCCGCAGGGGTCAGCACGCGAGCGCTGCAATCGGCTACATGCGCGAGCTCCGTAGCGTCGAACAGCGCAGGTTGTGGGCCCGTTTGCTCGATGAGAGGATAAGAGGGGGCTGCCGCGCTCCCTGTCCCCCTCGATCCGATTGCTCATTGCATGGGTTTCTGATCGCGGCCATCAAACACACCCTGCTCTCGGTTGGGAAGGCACCGTCACGATCGGGAACTCGTGACCGGCCCACTGGTCGAGGCCGAAGGCGAGGCCGATGCCGCCGAGGAGCAGGAACCAGATCTGCGCGATGACCTCGCCCTCGGAGATGGCGCCCGACGGGATCGGGCGGTTCGGCTCGTTGATCGCGTCGATGTCGCGGTCGTACCAGTCGTTGATGGTCTGCGAGAGAGAATGGAATGTTCATTGTTGTTCGTTGGCAGCCGTCACGCAGACAGCGGAGCACACCTGCGCGACGGCGCAGCCCGCGGAGGAGAGGGCCGACCTGTGTATATCCCGTGAGGAACGGGCCGGCGAGAATCATGCAGACGATCGCCTTGAGGAAGTCAGTCGACCACTCCTGGAAGGACGCTCCGTCCCAGATTGCGTGATAGTTGCCAGCCGCCGCCGCGCCGCAGGCGACGCCCCAGATCAGCGGAACCCACGTCACCGGCTTGGTGAGCTGCACGCGGATTGCCCACTTGTTCTGGGACTGCGCCCCACCCTGCCAAACAAGGAGCGCGGCATGCTCAGTCGGGACGGCTGGAACACCTCTCGATACGCCCGGTACCGGCCGCGGGCGCAACTGACACGTAGCGCAGGCGCTCTGCTCGATCTGCAGGCCGCGCCAGCACTACACACGGTCCAGTCGACGCATCGGTACATCCCTAGGAACAGTTTTGGGGATAAACCCGCACGCCGAGCAGCTGGCGGATCCCCGAGTCGCCCTCCGTGCTCTCATCGCCGGGCTTCTCCTGCATGCGCAGCGGGAGCGCCGCCTGACGTGGCGACAGGCGCGCGCGACCTGCGCGATTGGTCA
>ENA-UOXV01006228-UOXV01006228.1-marine-metagenome-genome-assembly--contig:-NODE-6228-length-12649-cov-5.497618_pt1 | contig 12649 bp, 6 predicted proteins | sample MGYA00238165_ERZ766961 | MGnify/ENA primary metagenome ERZ766961 (study PRJEB28924, sample SAMN03173240) | marine metagenome | biome: Marine; feature: Water; material: Subsurface seawater | place: North... | reverse complement strand
GGGCGCGGCTTCCTCGGCGGGAGGGGCTTCCTCGGCGGGTGCGGGCTCCTCAGCGGGGGCGGGCTCCTCGGCGGGAGGGGCTTCCTCGGCGGGTGCGGCCTCCTGCGTTTCGCGGGGGATTGATTGGGTGAGTCATCGGACATTTGGTTCGCGCTCGATGGGGAGCCGGGGCGCGCGCTCGGGACGGACCTCGGCGGGGGGAGCCTCGGCGGGGGGATCGACGGGGGCTTCCTCGGACATGTCGAGCTACGCTAGGGCGGAATGTGTCGGCTGGTCGTGCCGGCGCGTCCGAACAATGCGGCGAACCTTGTAGCCAAAAGGGGACTTGAGCACACCGTCGACTCGCAACGGCTCCCAATCAAAGCGACCCTGATCTTTTCTGCGAGGGGCAACAGAGGCGCGCGATCTGGGCGCGGTGGGGTCACAACGAACGGCGCGTCGCTCGGAGGCGAGCGAGAGCGTTTCATCAGGGACAGCGAGAGCGTCTCGATCGGACCCAGGCGTCTATCGACCCATCGCGGCGTCGCGGAACACTCGAGGAGGGCCTCGGCACTTCAAAAACTAAAAAACTCAGATCCGTTGCGATCTAGGTTTCGGTGCGGGGAGAGATGGCGAGCGCGGAGGAACTGGTGAAGAAGGTGGAGGCCGGGGCCGAGGTCGAGGATTCGAAGCCCCAGGAGGCGGTGGCGACGTACCGCGACGTGATCTTCGGGGCGGGCGGCTCCGACGGCGACAGCATCAAGGCGAAGGAGTCCGCGATCGATAAGCTCTCAAAGCTCTACGCCAAGCTCGAAGATGCGCCCGCGCTCAGGACGCTGCTCACCGAGCTCCGCCCGTTGTTCGCCACGGTTCCCAAGGCGAAGACGGCTAAGATCGTTCGGAACATCATCGACATCCTCGCCGGAGTTCCGGGCTTTGACGATCTCCAGGTGGAGCTGTGCAAAGAACAGGTGGCGTGGGCCAGGGCGGAGAAGCGAACCTTCCTCCGGCACCGCGTCGAGCTGAGGCTCTCCGGCCTCTACCTCGACATGAAAGCCTTCCAGGACGCGCTCAAGCTCATCGGACACCTGGCGTTCGAGGTCAAGAAGCTCGACGATAAGCTCCTGCTCGTGGACATTCACCTCCTCGAGTCTAAGATCCACTACGCGCTGCGAAACATGCCCAAGGCCAAGGCGGCGTTGACCGCGGCCCGGACCAACGCGAACGCGATCTACGTTCCCCCCTCGCTGCAGTGCGTCATCGACCTCCAGTCCGGTATCCTCCACGCGGAGGAGAAGGACTACAAGACGGCGTACTCTTACTTTTTCGAGGCTTTCGAGCAGCTCAACAACCTCGACGATTCGGCTCGAGCGGTGGCGGCGCTCAAGTACATGCTCATGTGCAAGGTGATGTGCAACCAGGCGGAGGACGTCGCGTCGTTGATCTCCTCGAAGGGTGGTTTGAAGCACCAGGGCGAGACTTTGGACGCGATGAAGGCTGTCGCGGCGGCGTACACCAAGCGTTCGCTGAAGGATCTCCAGGCGACTTTGACGTCTTACGAGGCGCAACTCGGGGATGATCCGATCATCGCCGCGCACCTGGGCGCGCTGCAGGACTCGCTGATGGAGCAGAACCTGCTGCGGGTGATCGAGCCGTTCAGCACGGTGGAGATTGCGCACGTCGCGAAGCTGATTGACCTGCCCCTCGCTGAGGTTGAGACGAAGCTCTCGCAGATGATATTGGACGGGAAGTTTGAGGGGATCCTGGACCAGGGCGCGGGCTGCCTCATCGTGTACGACGACGGCGCGCCCAACACCATGTACAAGGCGACGCTGGAGACCATCTCGAACATGGACCGCGTCGTGGACTCGCTCATGGCGAAGAGCTCCAAGATTGTCGCGTAGGTTGTGATTGATTCAAAGACGCGCGGTTGAAGAAGACAGCGTTTGGCGTTAAAATGAAATTCATAGTCGTATCGTATACTACGCGCCCGCTCACTTCCCGAACCTCCTGGACTTGGAGACGGAGGTCTTGATACCCGTGACCTCGCCCGCGTAGCCGCCGCCGTCCTCGCGCATGGACCGCACCTGTCCTTTGCGGCGGATCTGCGCCTTGGCGTACTTGTCGCGAAGCCTCTTCCGTGGGTTCTTGTGGTCCTTGTTCCTGTGCGGGGTGAGACCGCGGTTGTCCATGATCTTCTTGCCCACGTTGCGCTTGTCGGCGGCGCCCATTTCCTCCTCGGGACGCGCGATGATGCCAGCCTTGCGGCGGTACTTTTCTTCTTTGGCGGCGCGCTTGCGGTCGCGAAGCGTCGCGGCGCCCTCGTACTCCTCGTCCTCATCCACGGGTCGGCGCCGTTCGCGGGCAGCCTCCCGGTCAGCCTCTTCTTCCTCCTCCCTGGCCTTGGCGGCCATCTTCCTGGTAACGCCGCGCTCGTACTTGTCGCGGCGATCCCCGAGGGTATCGCGCATGGGCAGGTCCTCGTCGCCGGTAGCCGCCTTGGCCTTCTTGGGCTTGGCGCCCAGCTGCGTCACGGTATCCACGAGTCTGGTGCGCTTCTTGGTCTCGAGCTCCTCGGCAACCTCCACGAGGTCAGCCACGTCGTCGCCAAAGTCGCCAACCTGCGAGAGCGAGTTGACGGACCGAGTCGTCGCCTTCTGGCGCCGCCGCTCCGTCTTGGAGAGGGGCACGCGCGTGAACATGTCCTCCTCAATCTTGGCGCGAGCCTCCATGCGGGCGAATTCGCGCTTGGCGAAGGCGCTCTGCATGTCGCCCTCGTCGCCGCCGAGCTCCTCGGGAGCCTCCCCGAGCTCTTGAGCGAGTTCCTGCGTTTCGTGAAGAGCGCGTTTTCGATTGGTGGGTCAGCGTCGAGGGTAGGTAAATAGTAGTCGACGGCGGTTTAAGTCCGGGTGAATGATGAATGTCCATCCCTTGATTGGGAAAGCTCCGCTCATGGCATTTGAGCGGTACCCTGCCCAAGGTGTGGTACGGTTTGTGTACGCCATGTGGTCTCGCGACCGGTCGCCTCTCATCTCCACGAGTCCGGAACCGACGAAAGTTCCATCGGAGACCGAGGAAGCGAATGGCGGTGATGAAAACGGGTGAAACAATCGGGAAACTGAACGCGGGAAACAATCAACCGGGAAACAATCGGTGCGCACCTTGATGAGGGATGAGCGCTGCGCCCGTCGTCTCGCCTCCTTCTCCGCGCGCTTCTGCTTGGAGCTCTTGCCCCCCTCCTCGAATTCCTCCATGGCGGTTGGCATCATCTTGGGGGGGCGGTACACGCCACCCTCCGCGCCCTCCTCGGCATCCTCGTCCACCTTGCTGACGAGGGCGTCGGGGTTGGGCCTGAACTGCAGTGGGTCCTCGCCGGCGCCGTTGGCGGTGGGATCCTCCTCCTCGCCGTCCACGCCGTCCTTGGCCATCTTGAGGAGCTTGTCGATCTGGTACTTGAGCTTCTTGTCGATGGGCCTGAGCTTCTCGAGGTAGGTCCTGATCTCCACGAGCCTCAACACCACGGGGTGGTCCTTCACCGGCTTACCCTCCGCCTTGAGAAGCATGTAGAACGTGATGTTGACGCAGTAGGAGAGCATCAGCAGGTGCTTGGTGTCCAGGTAGGAGATTCCCTCCTTGGTCACCATGTTGCCCTCGCGGACGTATCTGCACAGCGGCTCGATCGTGTTCCGCACCTCGTCCAGGTTTTTGGTGAGCTCCTTGGCCAGCGCGGTGACCTCGGGGGACTCCCCGGTCTCCGCGTCCGCGCCGTCGGCCGCCTCGAGCTCGTCACCGCCCAGGGACTCCACCGCCGCGCCGAGCGACGCGGATTTTTTGGATTTCTTCTTTAGCGATTCCTTCTCAGCCTTCTTGCCCTTGGCGCTGAGCTTGGCGGCCTTGGCGCCGAGCGTGGCCTCCTCCTCGGGTTCGGAGTCGGATTCGTCGTCGTCGGAGTCGTCCTCGTCGGAGAGTCCGAAGTCCGCGGCGCTCATGCCCGCGGCGCGCGCCTGCTGCAGCCGCCTGGCCTCCCTCTCCTCGTCGCGACGCTCGTCCTCGTCGCTCATCCCCTCGTGGTCCACCTCCTCGTCGCCGTAGAAGTCGGACTTCTTGCGGCCCTTGATGCGCAGACCGTCGTCCTCGGACTCCTCTTCCTCGTCAGAGGATGAGTCGTCCTGGTCCGCGCGCTTGACGCCCTTGGAGGCGAGCTTCTTCTGCTGCGCCTTCATCGCGCGGATCAGCGCCGCCTCATCCTCGTCCTCGTCCGAACCGAGGTCGTCGTCGTCGTCTTCGTCGTCATCTTCGTCCTCGTCCTCCTCTCCGTCCTCTTCCTCCTCTTCCTCATCGGAGTCGAGGTCGGAGTCATCCTCGGAGTCGTCGGCGCCGATGCCCATGACGCCCTCGGTGTCCATGTGCGCGTCCGGGTCCTCCTCCTCCGAGTCGGAGGCGTCGAAGCCGATTTTGTCCTTGGAGCGCAGGCGGTTGGCGTCGTCAATCTCGTCATCCATCCAGTCCTCGTGGCCGCCCTTCTTCTTGGCGCTCCCGCCCTTCTTGGCGAGCGTGCGACCCATTCTTCTCGCCGTCGATACGTGACCCAACCGGCGAAAGGGTACGCGTCTCGCAATGGAGACTGGGGCAACCACCGCCGACACTTTGGACGCCGCCGCCGAAAATAGAGCAAATAGACCCTCGATGGCGAGTTAACTTGAATCCTGATTCTTGGTCTAAATGTTGCCAAATGTCCCCGTATTTGCCGTTTTCTCTCGGAAATACGTTGGTAAATCTCAGAAGGCTCCTCCGACATAGGAGCGTGCGCGGCAGAGGCGCGCATCGCCAGGGTCGCGACATGGTTTCGTGGGGAGAGTGCGACGACGATGTCGGGGCCGGCGCGGGGCGGCGAGTGAGGCATCGTCGACCCCCGATGGGAGGTAGAAGCCCGGGGCGTTGGCATCACGCGAGCTCAGCTCTGCTGGTCGGCATCCTGGTAGCGTGCCGCGTCGCCGAGGTCGGGGCGTCGCCGAAGCTCTCCGCGCTATCGTTCAACGGGGACGTGGCGACGCTGAGCCCGACGTTCGACCCGGACACGCTCTCGTACAACGCCAACGTCAGCACGGACCGCACGTCCCTGCAGCTCGACTACACCGTCCTACCCGAGACCGATGAGACCTTCACGGTGGCCACGACCGTCGCGCAGCCGAGCGGCAAACGAAGAGCCCTGCTGGCCACCACGTCGGCGCTGGCCATATCCCCGGGGCACAACGACATATCCCTGACGGTCACGCGGACATCCGACGCCGCGGCGACGACGTACGCGGTGCGAGTCACGAGCTACTCCCTGGACTCGCACGTCTCACTCCAAGGCCTGGCGCTCAACATCGGCTCAACCGCGGTGCCACTCGGTGGACAAGGCTTCCACGCGCTCACGCGCTCGTACGACGTGACCGTGGACTATACCGTAACGGCCGTGTCCATCACCCCAACCGCGGCGTTCGCGTCCAAGTGCACGATGACCGTCGACGGGGAGTCGCACGTCTCGGGGCAATCCAAGCTCAACGTCGCGGTTCCGACGTATAGCGACGTCGCCGCGAACGTCATACGCGTCGTGCTCACCGCCGAGGACGGCCTGACCACGGGTGAATACGTGGTCAACGTGTACAGGGTACCCCCGCCGCCGCCGCCGTCGCCGCCGGCCAACCCGGCACCGCCGCCGGTGCCCAATCCCCCGTCGCCGCCGAGCCCGCCGCCGTACCCCAACCCGCCATCGCCGCCGAGCCCGCCGCCGACGCCGAGCCCGCCGCCGCTTCCATCGCCGCCGCCGGTCCCGTCCCCGCCCGCGGCGCCGCCGCCTCCGAGTCCACCGGCGCCGCCGCCCCCGCCGCCGAGCCCACCGCCGCTCGGACCGCCGTTCAGGTGGGTAACGTCGCGGTGGACGGAATGCACAGCGCCGTGCGGCGGCGGGACGCAGGAACGTTCCGTGATATGCGCGGGCGGACCGAGCGGAGGGCCCGTGGACTTCAACGAGTGCGGCGGCGCGGATGTTGCGCCGGAAGGGTTCCGCGAGTGCAACTGGAACGCGTGCCCGGTGTACCGGTGGGACGAAGGGGAGTGGAGCGATTGCAACGCGACTTGCGGCGGGGTCGGGTTCAGGCGCCGGCTCGTGCAGTGCAAGAGCGTGGACCCGACCACGACGGTTCGCGTCGTGGGGATCGGGGATAACGTGACGGTTGGAGGGAGGGTAGTGCCGGACGCGCTGTGTTTAGCGAACACCTCCGCGAGCGTACCGACGTTTACGGAGAGGTGTAACTTCCGGCCGTGCACGTACCATCACTGGGAGGCGGGGCCGTGGGAACGGTGCTCGGTGACGTGCGGCGGGGGTCAGCGATGGAGGAACGTGACCTGCGCCGTGCGGGACGACATGTGGGAGGAGATGACGGCTCACAACGCGGACCCGCTCAACCCGAGCGGCCAGGGCGGCGGGTCCAACGCCACGGGGGGCGCCGCCGCGGCTGGCGTCGTGGAGCGGGGCACCGAGAAGGCGGACACGGACGTGGCTAAGTGCTACGCGTATCAGGACTTCATCGGCGATCCGCCCGCGGAGTACGGTGAATGTCACACGCAGGCGTGCGTCGACGGCCCGAGGTGGCTGGTCGGGGAGTGGGAGGATGAGGGAAGGTGCGACAAGGAGTGCGACGGGGGGGTCATGAAGCGATCGGTGCGGTGCGTCGAGGGAGTCGTCGGCGCCGAGGTGGATACCGACGAGTCGAAGTGCCCTGCGCCCACGCCCGAGGATGCGGTCCCGTGCAACACGCACAAGTGCGATTTCTGCGAGCGCGAGACGTGCTCGTACAAGGGCACGTGCGAGGACGGGGTTTGCGACTGCGGCCCGACCGTGATTGGTTTATTTTGCGACGTTTCGCGGGTGTGCGGGTTTGACCGGTTGGGAACCCTGGACGGGCGGTGCTGCGCGGGGACCATCGACGCCGTGGGCATGTGCTGCCCCACCCACCTCCCCGACACCCCCGCGGTCATCGACGGCGACGGGAACTGTTGCTACAGCGGCAATGTTGACGCCTGCGGCGAGTGCGACGGCGAGGCAAGGACCGTCGACGTCAGGGGCGAGTGCTGCCCGGGTAAGCTCGACGCCGGCGGATTTTGCTGCGCCACCGGGGTGTTCGACGCGTGTGGGGTGTGCGAGGGTGACGGGAGCACGTGCCCGGTGTGGCTCGAGGTCAAGGCGTGGTTCCCGCAGTCGATAATCGACGAGGGAACCGACGCGTTCAACGCGCACGCCCTGGAATGGTTCACCATCGCGCTCAACACGAGCGAGAGCATCATCGCCGGGACCGCGGAGAGCGGCGCTGTGCTGGGCGCGACGGTGATGTACACGCCCCCGCCTCCGCCGCCCAAGCCCCCGCCCCCCGCGAGCGGTCGACGGAAGCTGCTACAGACGATGGACCCGAACGGAGTCGCCGTGAGTATCCCGGTTCGGATCCCGTTCAAAGCCGGGGTTGACCCGTCGATCGAGGTTCTCGGCATGATCGACCAGCTCGCGTCGCGAAGCGGCAAGCCGGTGGAGACGAGGGGGAACATGAGCGACGTGCTGTGGGCGACGCGCGCGTCCAGGGTGATGGGATTGGCGAGAGCCGGCGCGTGCGGCAACGGCGTTTGCGAGGTTGGCGAGACGTGTCAATCGGTCATCGACGAGTTACACGACCCGGATGCCGACGACGAGGCGCACGCGGCGATCGTCGCCGCCGCGGGGCAGTACGCCAGTCTCACCGCGAGCGTCAAGGCTGCGGCGTCGGCCGTGTACGCCGGTTCCAGCCTCGCGGGGCCTTACGTATCGGACGCCGCGAATAAGTGCTGCCCGGCGGATTGCCCCCACGTGCTCAAGGCTTGCCCGTCGCCGGAGGGGACGACGTCGCCGTGCGGGGGACGCGGCCGGTGCCTACCCGCGACGGGCCAGTGCGACTGCTTCAAGGGTATGGGCTGGACGGGCATAGCGTGCGGCGAGTGCGCGGAAGGGTACTACTACAAGTTCGGCACGTGCCAGGCGAAACTGCCCATCGCCGCCCCGCCCCCGCCCCGGTCACCCCTCGGCTTCATCCACGCGCCTCCCCCGATGGCGAAGGAGGACCACAACAACTGGACGGGACTCGCGCTCGCGGTAGCCGGCGCCGGGGTCGCGGCCACGCTGCTCTGCATGGGAAGCTCCGCGATCGGCGCGTTCTCCGCCTGCGTCGGCAAATGGCTCGGAAGGAAAGGACGAGCAGAAGAAAAGGACGTCGCGCACGTTCGCGGCGGCAGACGCGGCGGTAAGGGCGGCTTCGAGGACGATTGGGTGTTCGCGGTCAAGACGCCGTCCCCGGCGAGGAGGGGAACGAAGACGCTCACGAGGCGCCCTCCCTCCCCGGGCGGATCCGACCTTTTCGGCGGCGGGTTCACGTCCCTCGACGACGCGGGTTACTACGACGACCACGACGACCGTTATAACGGCTCAAGGTTCGGGTCACCGGCAGGGTACGGACGGAATAGTAGCCGACGAACCGGCGCGTTGTCCAGCCGGGGAACGGGCGAGGTCCTCACGCGTCGCTACGAGGCGGAAGTGGGCCCTCCGAGCCCGCCCAAGTTGCCCAGCGAGGGGCGAAGGTATCCGGATGAGCCGCCGCCCCCGCCGGAGGAGCGCTTCCGTCTCGAGGGTACCGTCGTCGCGTTGAGCCGCGCGGTGATGCCGGAGGGTGCGCAGGAACCCGCGAGGCTACCCACCGCGAACCTCGGTCTGACTGTCAAGCGGTACGTACCCCCGGAGGACCGATCGGGCGCGGACGTAGCAGTGAACATCGATACGAGGGGCTTACCCCCCGTGGAGGGGTCACGTCGCCACGCGTATCCCAAGGTTGTGACCACCGAGGTGCTCACGCTGGGGGAACCCGGGGTGGACTTCAACATCGGACGATGGCCGACGGGGGGCGGTATGGAGCACGTGCGGGCGCAGCGCGAGCGGGAGGAGGCGATGAGGATCGCCGCCGAGCGGGACAGGGAGGAGCGGGAGAGGTACGCGAGGCAGCTTCAGTGGGAACAAGAGGAGCGCCGTCGTCGCATCGAGCACGAGAACATGATGGCACGCGAGCGGATGTATGACACGGGGCCGCAATACTCGGGATCTGATACCTACTCCGAGTACTCGCCCTCCGTCGCGGACCCGCGGGATGATAGATGGTGATGACGCGGCGTTATATGGATCGAGATTAAAAAAATAGCCAAGCCGACGCTTAGTCTTACACGTTGAACTTGAAGACGAGGACGTCGCCCTCCTTGACGACGTATTCCTTACCCTCCAGGCGCCACACGCCCTTCTCCTTGGCGCCGGAGAACCCGTTGTTCACGATGAAATCGTCGTACCCGACAGTCTCCGCCTTGATGAACCCCTTCTCAAAATCGCCGTGAATGACCCCCGCCGCCTGCGGCGCCGTGAACCCCTCCTTGATGGTCCACGCGCGCGTCTCCTTCTCGCCGGTGGTGAAGTACGTCTGCAGCTTGAGCTGCTTGTACGCGGCGCGGATCAGCGACTGCAGACCGCCCTCGTCCGCGCCCAGGTCGGCGAGGAACTCGTCCCGCTCCTCCGGGTCTAGCTTGATGAGCTCGCTCTCAACCTGCGCGCTGATGATGGTCACCTGCGCGCCCTCCTCCTCGGCGTGCTTGCGAACCACCGCGACGTGCGGGTTGCTGTCGCCCTTATCCGCCAGGTCGTCCTCGTTGACGTTCGCCGCGTAGATCGTGGGCTTGGCGGTGAGGAGGTAGAGGTCCTTCACCATGGCCCACTCGTCCTCGGTTAAATCAGCCAGCCGCGCCGGCGTTCCCTCCTCGAGGAGCACCTTGATCTTATCGAGGGCGTCGCGCTCGCCCGCCTCGGCCTCCTTGTCCGCATTTGACTTGGCGCGGCCCTTGTTGAGACGCTCGATCCTCTTCTCGATCTGCGCCATGTCCGCGAGCGCGAGCTCAAAGTTGATGACGGAGATGTCGGAGAGGGGATCCACCTTGCCGTCGACGTGGATGACGTCGTCGTCGTCGAAGCATCGGACGACGTGAACGATGGCGTCGCACTCGCGGATGTTGGCGAGAAACTTGTTACCGAGGCCGGCGCCGTCCGCGGCTCCCTTGACGAGACCGGCGATGTCGACGAACTCGACGGTGGTTGGGACGATGTTGTCCGTCTTGGTGCCGGAGATGGTGGCGAGAGCCTGGAGGCGCTGGTCGGGGACCGGGACGATGCCGCTGTTGGGCTCGATGGTGCAGAAAGGGTAGTTGGCAGCCTCCGCGGTGCTGTTCTCGACCAGAGCGTTGAACAGGGTGGACTTGCCGACGTTGGGCAGGCCGACGATGCCGGTGTTCAGCGCCATGGAGGTGACCGCGGTGGAGCGGAATCCGCGCTTCGAGCCCGGGGCGGCGGTGAAGGCCCGGCCGGTGAAGGCGCTGGACCTCGCGCGGAGGGTCGCGGCGCCGGAAGTGCGCGCGACGAGCCTGGTGGCGTGCATGGCCATGGCAGACATGGTCAGGGGACAGACGACGGGAGCTAAAGCCGCGTCGCAGTGGTGTGAGCTCACCGGCGGCGATCGGCTCGGCACTCACATCTGGATAAAATAGGAGCGACGTCACCGGCCAGCTTTTCACCTGCCCGCCGTTTCGACTGTTCGAGTTTTTTGTGTGGGTAAAAAATGCCGTCCTACTTTTTCTTCTTGGGCGCAGCCTTCTTCTTGGCGGGCGCCTTCTTCTTCTTCCCGTCGTCCTTGGCCACGAACCCGATGGCGGCGAGCCTCTTCGCCGACAGCTTCGGACCCTTGGGCGCGGTGTCAAACGGATTCTCCTCCTCCTCTCCTTCGCCCTCGCCGCCCTCGTCGTCACCCTCGTCCGCGCCCGCGCCCTTCTTCTTACCGCCCCTCTTCTTCTTGAAGTCCTCCACCAGGATGCCGCTGTGCACGGTGCGGCTCCCCGCGTTGCACGCCCTGGTAAACGCCGCCTTCGTCGCCGTCGCGATCGGCTTCAACACGTCGACAAACTCCGGGCCGACACCCTTGGGAAACTTGCACAGCTCGTACACGCTCTCCCAATCCGCTCGAGTGAGACAGTAGGCGTCCATGATCTCCATGACGTCCTCGATGCCCTCCTTGCCCTTACCCTGCGGCGGCTCCCACATCGGCCGCGTGGTGAGGTCCTTGATGAGGGGAAGGTAGTCGCATCGCATGCCGGCGCCGTCCGCCTTGAAGACGTTGCTAGTCACCGCGTGCGAGTGCACCTCGTGTAAAAGCCGCTTCATCTTACCCGCGGAGGAGTTCTTGCCGAGCCAGCCGGGGAACCTGTTGAAGTTGCGCTCGTACTCGTGGAAGGCCTCGCGGCCGCCGCGCATCATGCTCGCGGGCATGACCGACGACACCATGTTGGCGTAGGGCATGAGCCCCCAGTTCTGTTTCATCCGAACGGACCTGTTCATGACGTCGCCGTGGGAGATGCAGGTGGCCGCCTTGGCGACGAGCTCCAGCCGTTCCGTCTCGCTCTTGGCGGCGAACGGCCTGTAGTGCAGGTAGTTCTCCTGGATGAACAGCGGTATGATGTCGGAGTCCTGGAACACGAGGTTGAGCCGCTCGGTGACGGTCAGAGTCCCGGCGTCGCGGTTCGTGAGCTTGTCCATCGCGGTGAACGGGCCCATGTCGACATCCTTCTTGGCGAGGGACTTGACGTCGTCGAACTCGAAGGACTGCTTGGTGAGGCGGCGCATCTGCAGCTGGTTGATGATCTGGCGGATGTCGTTGTTGCACGTCTCGATCAGCGCCTCCATCGCCGCTTCGCTCATCTCGATCCCCTCGTCGTTGGCAATCTTGAGCATGCGCTTGAGGATCTGGACCTTGGTGGGTTTGAAGAAAGGAAGGTCCGCGGTGTAGTTCTGGAGGCTCTTCAGCTTCTGGTTGTACTTGTCGTTGCAGATGCAGATGATGGGGATCTTGCTGATCTTTATGCACGTTATGAGCTCCATCACGCCGCCGCGGTCGCCGCCGCTCATGCCGTCAACCTCGTCCATGATCAGGCACATCTTCTTGGCCTTTCCGGTGAAAAAGTTGACCGCGCGGTTGGTCACCATCTCGCGCACGGCGTTGCTCGCCTTGCCGGCGACGCCATCCTTGACGTCTTTGCCGGACGCGCCTCTGGTATCGGACGCGTTCACCTCCACGACTTCAAAACCGAGTTGCTTCGCGATGATCGTCGCGGCGCTGCTCTTACCCACGCCGGGTGGGCCGGAGATCAGGACCGCCTTCATGGGCTTATCCTTGCCCTTGAGCTCCGGTCCCTTGAGGTGGACGTCCTCCCAGGTGGTGAGAAACTTGCGAAGCTCGGCGATTTTCGCGCCGTTGCCGATGAGCTGCGCGGGCGCGGCGGGTTTGTACTTGTTGACCCAGAGGGGTGTCTCGTCCTCACCCTTGGCCTTCTTGAACGGAGCGGGCGGCGGCGCGGTGGGTGCGATCGACGCCTTGGGCTTCGGGGATGGCTTGGGCGTCGGCACCGGGGACTTCACGGGCTTCACGGGCGTTGGCTTCACCTCGGACTTGACGGCGACGGAGTCCTCATTCTTCGGCTCCGGTTCCGCCGCTGTCGCCGGCTTCTCCCCGCACGCCGCCCCCATGGC
>ENA-UOXV01006226-UOXV01006226.1-marine-metagenome-genome-assembly--contig:-NODE-6226-length-12651-cov-7.474039_pt1 | contig 12651 bp, 9 predicted proteins | sample MGYA00238165_ERZ766961 | MGnify/ENA primary metagenome ERZ766961 (study PRJEB28924, sample SAMN03173240) | marine metagenome | biome: Marine; feature: Water; material: Subsurface seawater | place: North... | reverse complement strand
GCAAGTTATAAAACACACCCTGGATAACGGATTGACCGTTTTCCTCAGCCCGAATCATGAAACGCCCCGCTTTTACGCGGAGATTATAACCCGTGCCGGGAGCAAACATGATCCGGAAACCAATACGGGGCTGGCTCATTATTTAGAACATTTGCTTTTCAAAGGAACAAGTTCATTCGGAACAATAGACTTTGAGAAAGAGAAACCACTCCTCGACCAGATTGCCCAGCTATATGAAGAACGTTCAGCTGAACAAAATGAAACGAAAAGGGGGGAAATTTATAAGAAGATTAACGAAATCTCCATACAAGCTTCTACCTTTGCAGTTCCTAACGAAATGGACCGAGTCTATGGGAATATGGGTGGAAAGGGAATAAACGCTCACACATGGCACGAGGAAACGGTTTACAAGGTAGATTTACCGGCTAATCGATTAATCCATTGGGCAAAAATTGAGAGCGAGCGATTCGCCAATCCAGTATTTAGGTTATTTCATACCGAACTCGAAACCGTCTACGAAGAAAAGAACCGTTCTATCGATAACAAAGACCGACTGCTCAACACCAAAGTTAACGATCTTCTTTTCAAAGTTCATCCCTATGGCCAACAACCGACCCTTGGAACGATTGAACATTTAAAGAATCCATCGATCAAGGAGATCGAAAAATTTTACAACACGCACTATGTACCCGAGAATATGGCTATCTGCATTTCCGGTGATATCGATCCGGATGAAACCATTAAAATTATTGAAGAACACTTTTCCTCATGGAAGGCCGAAGCACCTCTTAGACCCGAACCGAAATGGGAAGAAAAGCCTCTTTCGGGTAGAGAATTTGTTCAAGTCCAGTATCTGGGTGAGGAACAGATATTGCTCGGATTTCGTACCGCACCCAAGCATCACTCGGATTATCATGCCCTACGCCTGATGGATATGATTATCGATAATTCAGTTGCAGGTCTAATCAACCTGGATCTTGTCGAAAAGCAAAAAGTTCGGTCTGCCGGATGCTTTCCTCAAAATTATAACGATCATGGGGTTCATTTTTTCTACGGTATACCCAAGGAAGGGCAAAGTCTGGATGATGTCGAAAAACTCCTCCTTGCTCAAATTAACCGGGTCAAGAAAGGAGACTTTGAGGATTGGGTTCTTCCCGCAGTCATTACAGATTTCAAAAAAATGGAAAAGGAGAACCGGGAAAATAATGCAAAGCGTGTTGAGCTTATGAGAGATACTTTTCTTTCTTTCGTCGATTGGGAGACAACTAATCAAGAAATTGAAGAACTGGAAAAATTGACCAAGCAGGATATCATGCGGGTGGCCAATCAATATTACGGGGAAAATTATGTTGTTGGGTACCGCATTGATAAACAGCACAAATTACCCAGCATTGAGAAACCAAAAATTGATCCTTTGGACATTGATCCGGATAAAGAATCAGACTTCATAAGAAAAGTCATGTCTATCCCCTTCCAGCCCTTTGAACCTAAATTTATTGAGGAAGGAAAAGACTACTCCACAAGGGAAATTGCATCAGGAATTAAGCTTATTCATGTAAATAACCCACTTAATGATCTTTTTACATTGGAAATGAGAATGGAAGGGGGATCACGCCACGACTCGATGCTTCCGTACGCAAAAAGAATGCTCGATCGTTCGGGTGCTGGAGACATAACGTCCAATGATTTAAAGATTGAATGGTATAAACTGGGAACTGACTTTGCCTTTGCTATACGTGAGCGTTTTAGTTCTGTCATCATGACCGGCCTTGATGAAAATTTTGAGGCTTCACTTGAACTTGGTAGAGACTTGATTGAAAAACCGAAAATTTCAAATGAGACATGGAAAGAGACGAAGAAAATTATTATTTCTGAAAGAGATGACGAAGAAAAAGACCCAAAGGCCATTAGTAACGCATTGGCTCACTTTCATCGCTATGGTAAACGATCTCGCTACCGGGACCGCCCGAGTGATTCTGATGTAAATGCATCAACTGTAGAAAGCCTTACATTATTACTCAGAAGTTTACTGCAAACAAAAAGAACTGTTTTGTATTATGGCCCTAAATCACCAGAAGATGTTATAAAATCTATTAAAGCAGGGTTTATTGGTGATCCCAATTTGATTAAAGAACTAAATTCATTTGACGCTTTGCGTGCACACACTCCTGAACGGAATCAAATTTACTTCTTTGAAAAGGAAATGGCTCAAGCTCAAGTCCGTTTAGAATTTTCAGTGGGTAGCTATAACGAAAAAGAAATACCGGCAAGTCAGCTTTTTAACGAATATTTTGGTGGAGGAATGGCTGGACTTGTATTTCAGGAACTAAGAGAAGCTCGTGCACTTGCTTATTCAGCATGGGCTCATTTCTTCACCCCCTCTCGCCCGGATGAGGAAAATATTTTGGTTGGCTCGATCGGATGTCAAGCGGACAAGACTCTCGATGCGGTTCAGGCCTTTATGGACTTATTGGAAAATATGCCGATCAACCAGACTCGCTGGGAGTCAGCACACTCCTCTATTTTAAGTTCTTATCGAACCAGCCCCATTCCATATCGAAGTACTGCGGGATTCATTTTTGATGTTAACTCCCTAGGTCTCACTGGAGATCCAAGAAAAGAGCGATATATCAAAACTGGTGAGGCAACAATTAAAACCCTAAGACAGTTCTATCAAAATTCAATTAAACCCAAAGCGAAACTCCTCTCGATCGTGGGAGACTCCTCTAAAATAAAAATTAAGGAACTTGAAAAAATTGGACCCGTTACTCAAATCAAAAAGGAACAGCTCTTTACTCGATAGACTCATTGCCGTGAGCCCCTCGGGTGGATGAAAAACCACCATCCAAAGGCTTTTTTTCCGGAATCGATAAGATAGAACGAAAGAAACTAAACACCTTGTCACATTCCTTTTCGCGCTCACTTTCATTATTTAAACGTAATACAACTCTCTGCTCATGACCGGTTTGAAGTTCGGTCAAAGTACAGTTGCATGTAGACCTCCCATTATTAGAGGCTAGTTCAACCACGTCTACGCGCCCCATCGGAAGTAAATCTGCCCCGTTGGTCGCTACTTCCATTCGCAAAGAAACCCTTCTTTCTTCAAAATTAAATATACGGGTATATTGAATCTGAACATCAGGTTCTTCAGCAACCATAGACTGCATGCCAACACGCAATATTTTGAGAATTTCAATAGATCGATTCATTTGAGCCGTGCAATTTGGCTTAAATAGGGCTAAGGAGGCAACAGGAAATTTTAAAATTCATGAACAGCCATCCAAATAAAGATGCCGATCAAGAGGTTAACGATAATCTTCTTTATCATGAGTGCTTAGAAAAGGCCGAAGGAGACAAAATCCGTGCTATGGCAATCTATTCACACAGAAAAGCAACTACCGGTAAAAACGACAACCAGGTAGATTTGGATCGAAGGGAAAAATGGCCCATGCTTGTACCATTGCTTATTCTTTATACGATTGGAACAGTTGGCGTTTTAGCACTCGTTTTCGGTTTTTTAGCAAGCCGTTTAAACTGGTGGTAATTTACGATATTTAGTCTTTCAGTCAGTTCGCTCTTATCTCTGATTGTATATTAGGATTATTGGAACGAAAACTAGTTTAGGTCGAGTAAAATTTTACTCTCAAATTAAACACTTCAAACCAAGGTAAAGTAAGTATCTTGGTGCGATTCTACTCCAACTAAAGAGTCCAACTAGAGTGCTTTTTCATAGATATTTCAACCTATTACGCAACAAGGATATTATTAACCTCCAAGACTAAATTAAAATCCTTTTTTTCAAACTTAAATTCAGTAAGAATTAATTTCTGCAAAAGAACTATATGTAAATTAAAATACCTAACATTGTAATGATTTATATAATTAATTTTTTGGATTCTCAAGAAATCATTTCGTAAATACTAATATATCTTCTTTTAAAAAAGGAGCTGAATTACGAATGTAATGTTTTTTTCCTTACATATATAATTAATTTATTCATGCTAGTTATGTAAGGTAAAAAAGCTTGCTATTTAAATAAATTTATTTGGTGTGGAGGAATGAATTCTTTCTCTGAACTTCTCAAATCACTGGTTCAAGATCATCCAGATAACCTTTCGACGATAGCTCGAAATGCACATCTAAGTCGCACCTCACTCTACGATTTAATTAATGGAAAAACATTACCCAGACCTAAAACACTTGATAATCTACTCAGTTCTATTTCGGCATCTGAAAATTCCTCAAAAAGACTTAGTAATTACTTACATTTGGAACGCATTAAAACGTCACGAAAAGAGCAGGAGAATTATCGCCAGGAGAAAAAAAATTTATTGAACGATTTAAGTTCTCTTTTACTCGGTAAAGGTTATGAGATTTCACGTCCAAAAATGCCCGACTGTGCCGACCTTATCCTTCGTCAAAATAGTAATCGTATCCCAATTCTTTTATGTCCCTCTATTTTAGATCATACAACTACTCTAGGAATCTTATTAAAATCAATGTTTCAATTTTCTGCAAATAAAGGCTTTGTATGTACGCATAAAATTACCTCAAAAGACAGAACTGAACTTCCCTTATTCCTTAAATATGGGACAAAAATTTCAACCATTAAAACTATTCTTCGAGAATTAGGATAATTGAACCTTTTGATGTCGAATCTCGCCCAAAACTCCACAAACTTTTCTATTAGAGCATTTTACGATCTCCAAAACTCCAAGTATTCCTCCCCTACCCTACCGAACTTTTTCTTTGATTGTTGATTGTTGACGAGTAGATTGATCTTCTACATATATATTAGCTTGCATTGTGGGTCGGTAGCTCAATCGGTAGAGCAGTGGCCTTTTAAGCCATTGGTTCCGGGTTCGAGTCCCGGCCGGCCTACCACTTTTGCATAATTAACAAATTCTACTAAAGAATTTTGATTTGATGCCGATTATTATAATAGTTAATCGCATCAAAAAATGATTTCCCCTGTTAATAACAACCTAACCGGTCTTGTCTTTGAATCCCATAATGACAAAATTGAATTAGAACAGTCACTCGCTAAACTTTCTTCTGGAAACAAATTAATTCGTACAGGGGATGACACAGGTGCTTTTAGTCAGGCGAGTAAATTAGGTTCCAAAAATAAAAGAGATTTAGTAAGTCTACAAAATCTGCAAAACCTTGTTTCATATTCACAATCTCAAGACGCTGTTTTAGAACAAGTAGGAAAAATTTTAAATCGCATGAATGAACTTGCTGTTCGTGCTCTGGATGTAACTACAAACGACGAAGATCGAGAAAACTACGATAAAGAATTCAAGGAGTTAGCAAATCAATTAGATGAATTAGATAAACAAAATTTTAACGGTAAAAAATTATTTGGTGCAGGTGCGTTTAGTGCTGATAAAAAGCAATTTATTGAATCTCTCAAGACTACCTGGTTAAAAGCAGCAGAGGAAACTGTGACTAACGAATATGGATGGACGACAAATCCTTCGGATGATTGGAAATTAATCGTCAACGAAAACGATACCGGAGGATATGCTGCTTTTGTGAGTTATAGTTACGGAGGAAATAAAAAGGGTGATGTTACAGAAATGCAATTCGATTTACCCGATTTTTATGCACCCCATACATCACCAAACTCAGAGGCTGACAGAACTGTAGCCCACGAAATGGTTCACCTAATGCAGGCACAGAATAATTATGTTGGTGACTTAACTGGGGATGGTTCCAGTAAAGCTACATGGTTCATGGAAGGTCTTGCAGAATTTATCCATGGAGCAGATTCAAGAGCATTAGGCCATCTCGGAAGTGCGACTCCCACCGATGCTCAAATTGATGCCCTAACTGCAAAAATTGGATCGGGTAATGAAGCATGGACAGCTAGTGACCAATATTCAGCGGCTTATTTAGCGACGAGGTTTCTACATAAAAAAATCACCGATGCCGGCTTTACAGATGGAGTCAAAGATATGACGGTTTGGATGAAAACACAACACGACGCAAATAACGGAGCAGCAGCAAGCGGAATAAATGCTTATTTTACGGCTAGAGGCATCGGAGGAGCAGGTTACGATAATGATGCTTTCGTAGCTGAGTTTAAAGGCGTTAACGGAAGAAATTTTATAAAAAGTGATATCCTTCCTAATATTAATAACGCAGACACCGGTTCAATCCGAGGTAGTGATGTGGGTGGCGTGACAAGCCTGGATGGAAAAGCGGTAATTGATGATAGCATAACCGGTGCGCCAACTGGTAATTATATCGAAGAGGTGGAGGAAAGTTCTCTGGCTGCTTCTATCGATGGCACGGGGGCGACTTACGACTTAACATCGGTTAATTCCATAACCATTTCTGATACCGCTACTTATAATTTGGAATCAATATCAAATGCTCGAGGTACTCTAACACAATTAACTGCTTGGATGGAAAACTTAGCTTCTGAGAGATCCAATGTAGGAGCGAACCAAAGTCGCTTAGAAAAGGAAATCCAGAATCTAAATGGGAAAATTATGACTGGCGAGATGGCAGTAGGAAGAATACAAGACACGGATATTGCAAAAGAAAGTACCACATTTGCTTCGAGCCAGGTTCGCATGCAGGCGAGTATTGCCATTCTCGCCCAAGCTAAAGATTTGAATGTTGGAATCAGGGATTTGATTAGAGGTATAATGATTGGTCAATCTTAGACCATATCAACTTATACAATTAATTTCTTAACCCCTTGAATATCGATTTTCCCGGTGGGAAGAATGGGTATTTGGTCAATTTTTTGAACTTTTTTAGGAATCCATAAATTAGGGAGCCCATTCTCGCTCAATTTTTTTCGCAGTTCTGAAAAATCGAGTTCCTGATCAGATACTAAAACCAATTGCTCACCCTTGATTGGATCGGGTTGCCCCACAACCACCAAAGATGTTTCACCTTCATCTTGATTTGAAAATATCTTCTTAATTTTTTCTTCTACTGTTTCATGAGGTACCATTTCGCCTCCTATTTTAGAAAATCGCGATAATCGCCCTTTAATAAATAAAAATTGGTCCTCGTCCAAGTATCCAATGTCACCTGTAATAAGCCAGTTTTCATCGGTTAGCACTTCTTCGGTTTTTTGAACATCATTTAAATAACCGGAGAAAATATTTGGCCCGCGAAAACACAGAAGTCCAGTTTCACCAGTTTTTAAATCATGGCGATCATCTGGATGAATCGTTTTACATTCAATTTCAGGAAATAAACGACCTACAGAGCCTTTTCGAAATCCATGCCTTGGTAAATTAAAACTAATACCAGGTGCTGTCTCGGTTAACCCATAACCTTCAAGGTAAGAGCAAGAGGCAAATTTCTCCCATTTAACCCTGAACGAGTCTTCTGTTTTTTCAGCACCCGCAACCACATATTGGAGCGATTTAAAATCTTCGGCTTTTCCTCTACTCAAAAAGCCACGCAAAAAAGTGGGTGTACCTAATAAAAAGGTAATTTTTTCTTTTCGAATAGCTTCCAGACCAACCTTAACATCCAAGGGTGACGGGACGGTTACAATGGGAATATCATAAAGCAATGGAAAACATGTGGATACAGTAAATCCAAAACTGTGAAATAATGGTAAATTCGCCAATAGACTTGCATCTTTATCAAAAAGACCGAGTTGGTTTATTTGTGAACAATTAGAAAGAATATTCTGATGGCTTAATACGACTCCCTTGGGATCCCCCGAACTTCCACTTGTAAATAAAATAGTTGCCTCCTTGGTAGTTGATCTAATGGGAATTTTTAGAAAAAAGCGAGAAAGGGAGATGGGAAGTTTTAAAATTAAGGCTTCCTTTAATAATTGGTAAGGCTTCTTAACTAAATTTTTCAACCATGCAGAAATTTCAAAGACATCGTTTGTCCACGGAAAATCAGGAAATTTATCCATCATTTTCTCAGCAGTAATAATTGTCTTAATCTCGGCCTTTCGAATAAGTTTTTCAGCAACACTTGAACCCAAAGAAAAATTAAGGTTAACCGGAGTCTTTCCTGCAAAAAAAATGGCAAGGTTTGCAATTGTTCCCGCTAATCCAGGTGGTAACACAATCCCAATTCTTTGTGCCTGACAATTTTTTCGTAAATGTGCTGATAATTTGACTGATAATAGAAGCAATTTATTTCGAGAACAAACAAATGGCCCAGGTAGACCATAATCTACCAAAGGCAATCGGTTGGATTTTTTTTTCAAAGACCGAAATAATGCGTCAGCCATATGATTTGCTTCCATTTTCATTTCAAAAGAAAGTTACTTTAACCGAAAGGCTTTGTGGTTGCCATAAAAACTTCGAAGGAGATAATTATATACATGTCCATCTACTCTAATATACATTGCTATAAAGGAGCTTACTCTAAAAAAACCAACCGAATTTCGTAGTCCGATTTCGGGTGATCGTTTTCTTCTGAGATCGGGCTTTACCATATTTTGTTACTTTAAATCGTTTGATTAGTAGCACCACTTACTTCATTTAACATTATTTTAAATTATTTTTATCGTGAACGAATCAGAAAAAAAACAAACTCTTATATACGACACAACCTTACGTGACGGTTCGCAGGCAGAAGGTGTCTCTTTCACCGTAACTGCCAAACTGAGGGTCGCCGAAAAACTGGATCAATTTGGAGTCGATTATATCGAGGGAGGCTGGCCAGGAAGCAATCCTAGAGATATGGCTTTTTTTGAAAAAGCTACGGAGCTCAACCTAAACCATGCTAAAATTGCCGCTTTTGGCTCTACCCGAAGGGCATCTTCCGCTGTGGAAGATGATCCACAAATCAAATTGCTTTTAGACGCAAATACGCCAGTTGTTACGATTTTTGGTAAATCATGGCTCCTTCATGTGACTGATGTGCTTCGAACAACACCGGAAGAAAACCTCGCAATGATCGAAGACTCCGTACGCTATTTAAAAGAACAAGGAAAAGAAGTAATCTACGATGCTGAGCATTTTTTTGACGGTTACACAAACAATCCAGAATACGCCCTTTCAACTCTTGCCGCTGCAGAAAAAGGAGGTGCTGACTTTTTAGTTCTTTGCGAAACAAATGGAGGTAAGCTGGTTCCAGAAGTAAGGGAAATTACTCAAACCGTTGTCGATAAATTTCCAAATTCTTCTATTGGAATGCATTGCCATAATGATGCCGGGGTTGGGGTCGCAGTAAGCCTGACTGGTATAGAAGTTGGAGCAGAAATGGTACAAGGTACAATGAATGGCTATGGGGAAAGAAATGGAAATGCCAACTTGACGACAATTATCCCCAACCTAGAACTTAAAATGGAACGAAAGACAAATTGCAGCGAACATCTTTCCAAGCTTCGAGATTTATCTTTCTTTATTGATGATTCAACTAATTTGAGGCCCGATATCCGTGCTCCTTATGTGGGAGCAGCTTCTTTTGCTCACAAAGGAGGAGTACATGCTGATGCAGCCTCCAAATCGACAAGAAGCTACGAACACATTGACCCTGCATTGGTTGGAAATCGAACTCGAGTTTTAGTTTCCGATATGTCAGGACGAAGCAGTATCATGATGAAGGCGAAGGAAATGGGTATGGAAGTGGATGGTCGCTCGCCCGAAATGAAATCTTTTCTTGAAGAATTAAAAAGACTTGAATTTCAGGGGTATGAATTCGAGGCTGCGGATGCATCTTTTGATCTTTTATTAAAACGATTCCTGAGGGGGGAAGAATCAGCTTTTAAAGTCCTTCGTTATCATGTTGGAGTATCCAGAGAAGAAGGGACAGATGAATCTAAATCCGAAGCCACAGTCAAACTAATGGTCAAAGATGAGATTCGGCATACTGTTGCGGAAGGAAATGGGCCCGTTTCTGCTTTAGATCATGCACTGAGAAAAGCTTTGGAAAAAGACTTTCCCTTCATCCAGGAAGTTCGCTTGGTCGATTTTACGGTTCGAATCCTGGAGAGTAATTTAGGAACAGATGCAATTACTCGAGTACATGTTGAATCAACTGATGGTAAAAAAACTTGGGGTACTGTGGGTGTAAGCGATAATGTGATCACAGCAAGCTGGGAAGCTTTGGTTGATTCGGTTTCCCACAAGATTCAAATGGAATCCTCATCAAACTCATGAATATTGACCCGTGGTCCAGTGGGTCTCCAAATAGATGATTTGGTAGAACGAAAGCAGATATTTGTGGGAATTCCTAAATTTGCAGCCAAATGGCCGGGGCCAGAATCATTTCCCCAAAATTCACAAACTCCCTGCATTAAATTGTTTTTGTATTCTTCTACAGAAGAAGGATGAACAGACTTAATTTGTGCTGAGAAAATAAAATTCGCCTCGTTAAAATTCTTACATATTTTCTGATCTGCCTCTCCGAAGCAAAATGTGACCCAATTAGAATTCTTTTTTTTCAACCAATTTTCGGCCAAATTTTTGTAAAAGGAAAAGGGCATGTTTTTATAATCTCCACCACTCCCGGGATGAATCCACATATTTGAATTTTTTATCCAATCATCACCTATCCACGCATCTGAAAGAATGGATGGTAAAAATGGTGTATTCATTTTTTCAAACATAGCTTCCACAATATGAGGCCCTGCAGTAGGTCGTGTGGGTAAGATAAAAATCTGATTGGCTCCTAAATTCTGCAATTCATTTTTCCATTCAACATCATCCCAGAATGTAAAAATGTCGGCCCCCTCTATTCTTTTTGAAATTTGAGACAGTCCGAGATCTAAATCAAGTAATTCAAGGACACCCTCCTCCTTATTAACCAATGAAAAATACGATGGTTTAGTTAAAAGGATAACATCGCAGTAAGAATTTTGGATATGAGCAAGTAAAGGTAGAGTTAAAATAAAATCTCCCAAGCCTCCTCCACGGAAAACAATCGCTTTTTCTTTGTAGGTTAATGGCAAAGAAGTTTCTTTACTCATCAAAGGTTACAATTTTAACTGATTCTATCTTCGATAAAAGAGCGAATGGCATGCGCACTTGAATCAATTGAAAATTTTACTCTCTTTTTTTCTTTTAATTCTTCTAAAATAGCCGACTTCGGTTCTGACAATGAAGCTTTCTCATAAACTTTAGGAAATTTTGCGGGATGAGCTGTGGCAAGTATGAGATATTTCTCGGAAGTTTTTAAATCCTTAAAAGCACAGGCAGTATGAGGATCAACTAGATAATCATAATTATCTTGTACATTCCGAATAATTTCAGGAATTTCATCATCAGATACAGTGGAGCTTGAGAATCCATCTATCTGAAAATCATCAAAGCAATACTTTCCTTCCTTGGCAAAAATTGCCATTATCTGAGTAAGTTTTTGTGTATCTCCATCTAGAATAAAATAAAGCAATCTTTCAAAATTTGAAGCGACCTGTATATCCATAGAAGGAGCAAGGCTTTGCGAGACTTCACTTAGTGAATACTGGCCATATTTAAAAAGTCGGTGAAGAACATCATTTTGATTGGTTGCGACCTGAAAACCTTTGATCGGCAAGTTCATTTTCGTTAACAACCAACCTGCAAATACATTTCCAAAATTTCCGGTCGGAACAACAAAAGTTGTGTTTAAACGATCTTCCTTTTCTATTTTGAACCAGGCAAAAAGATAGTAGACAGATTGAGCGAGAATTCGTGCTAAATTAATGGAATTAACTGCGGACAGACCCACTTTTTTCTTAAAATCAAGATCAGAAAATATTTCTTTTACGGCTCGTTGGGCGTCATCAAAAGTACCTTCAATAGCCAAAGGAAAAACATTATCTGATTCTGTGCAAGTCATCTGTCTTTCCTGAAGGGGAGAAACTTTTCCATCTGGAAATAAAATAAAAACCGTGACTCCTTTCTTTCCCAATAATCCAGCGATTGCAGCTGCTCCCGTATCTCCGGAAGTCGCTCCAAGAATCGTTAATTCTCTACCGCTTTTTTTTATTTGTTCCTCATAAAGATTACCCAGTAGTTGAAGTGCAAAATCTTTGAAAGCCAAAGTTGGGCCATGAAAAAGTTCCAAAACCTTGAGATTTTCATCAAGGGAAACCATAGGGGCAATTTCATTATGAGAAAATCGAGAATAAGAATCCTCTACAATTTTATGAAGTGTATTCTCATTAATATCAGTGGCAAATAAACGAAAGAAAGAAAAACAGAGTTCTGAATAGCTCATATTCTCCCATTCCCTAAGAAAAGGAGTAATATCAGGAAATTCGCTGGGGAGGTATAATCCACCATCTGGTGCCAAGCCTTGGGCCACCGCTTCAGAAAAGCTAACCGCATCCGCCTGTCCTCGGGTACTGACGAATTTCATAGTATAATCCTTTTACTTACCTAAATCAAAAGCCTGATGAGCCACCCTCGTTGCATCATCGCCGTTATCCGGACTGACAGCTACTGAAATCTTAATTTCTGAAGTACTAATCATAAGCATATTAATTCCAGCATTAGCCAAAGCTTCGAAAAATTTCGAAGCCACTCCAGAATGGGATCGCATACCTACCCCAACAACAGAAATCTTCGCTATATTAGTACTTTTTCCAAGTTTTCCACCCACTTGGCCCTGGAAATGTTCCTTCAGAGCCTTTTCTGCTCGAAAAGCATCTTCGGAAGGAACGGTAAAGGTAAGGTTTGCCTTTCCATTACGAGCCACATTTTGAACGATCATATCAACTACCAC
>ENA-UOXV01006221-UOXV01006221.1-marine-metagenome-genome-assembly--contig:-NODE-6221-length-12657-cov-5.668386_pt1 | contig 12657 bp, 7 predicted proteins | sample MGYA00238165_ERZ766961 | MGnify/ENA primary metagenome ERZ766961 (study PRJEB28924, sample SAMN03173240) | marine metagenome | biome: Marine; feature: Water; material: Subsurface seawater | place: North... | reverse complement strand
CGCCGCGTCCCTCACCCCGTACTAATCGGACACGCCGCGTCCCTCTCGCAGGTCTTCCCCGCGCTCAACGTCAAGGTGGTCTCGGCCAACAAGCTGCTCGGCCTCCTCGGGCAGGACTTTCCGATCCCGCAGAGCGGCCACCAGCTGCACGAGGGCTCATGGAACCTCGACTCGACCATCTGCATCATAATATCGCACTCCGGCGGCACGTTCGGGCCGCTCGCGGTCTCCAATCTGCTGCAGGCGGTCACCAAGAACATTTTCGTGGTCGCGTCGGAGTGGGACACGCAGATTGGTAAGCAGCTCCGCCAGATGAACTCGGGCGGGCCGTGGGAGATCAGGTCCTTCATCTTCTCGACCTTTGTCGGCATCCGCCCCGCAGAGCCGTGCACGGTGTCGGTCGCCGCCACGCACCAGCTGCTCACGCAGATTCTGCTCTACCTCATGCAGAAGGTCCAGCTCGATCGCCTCGAGGGGCCCTCCGGCGGGTTCTATCTCCCAGACGACTGCAGGCAGCTCGACCACCTCAACAACGCAAACATCACCGCCATCGAAGAAATCGTGGGCTACAAGAGGGACGGGGTTGCTGCGCCGACGAGCACGAGCAAGGACCTCCGCGCCACCGGCTCGCGGTGGGGACAGCACGTGCTCGAGGGCGTCCACGCGTGGATCCTAAGCTTCGTGTACATCTTCGTGACGGTCATCTCGGGGTACCCGCTCTTCCTGGGCATCGCTAAGGCGGCGGGGCTCGACGCAAATCTTAACAAGGGCGCGCACGTCCTCCTCCTGCTCGACGCGGTGGTGTACATGTTTTGCGCGCAGTGGACGTGCCTGCTGCTACGGGTCGTGCAGGGCCGTCCGCTGCTGCACCGCATGACAGCGCGCCCGATCGTGATCGGAGACATCCCGTGGGTCTCGCAGAGTCTCGAGGCGTTTGTGTCCAAGCTTTTTGCGTGCGCCTACTCCGCCGCATCGGTCAACGTCTGGTCCGCGAACCCCGCTGACCACCTGGTTCACCGCCACACGCACCGCGTCGTGCGCGGCGGGCTTCTCGCGTGCGGCCGCCCCGACGGGCGCCTCATGGCGCTCACGTCCGCCGAGAATGCGGTGTGCCTTTCAGTCAACCAGGCGTCGTCGATCCAGAGCCTCGGGTCGACGTGCGAGAGCATCACGGTCGGGCACAACCCGTACAAGCTTCCGCTGACGCACCACGCGATCTTCCTCCACGGTGCGCGTAAGATGTTCCTGTCCGAGTACGTGCTGGTTCGCGACGACAAGGAGGCGATGCGGAAGCCCAAGGCACGCAAGGGCAGGCACTGGGAGAAGCTCGCCGGGCTGAGCAGCGGGGCGCTCATGGGCGAGTACTCCAACATGAAGCGGGCCGGCGAGAAGGGCGACGCGCACCCGCGCGGCGCGGCGCGGAAGGAGCACTCGGCCGGCGACCTCCTGGGGGCGTCAGAAGTCGAATCAGGGCCGATGAGCGAGGAGGAGACGAGCCTTGTATCCGAGGCGCTGCGGCTCAAGCAGCTCGTGCACCGCCGCGGCGAGCTCAACTCCGACAAGCGCAAGAAGCTCCTCCGCCACCTCTGCGCCCGCACTCCGTACCCGGGCCAGTATCAGGCGAGCGCACACGTTTCATCATGCTGAAATCATGCTGGAATTTGATTTTCCACGCGCGGTGGGCCGGGCGCGGGGAAGCGGCGCTGACTGTCAGCGCGCGGGCGGGGCGGCAGGACCACTCGACGCACGAGCAGTACTACGGCGAGGTGCTGCAGCGCGACCTCCGCGACGTGCCCGTCGATCGCCTCATCGAAGTGCAGGTGCTGAGCACAAAGAGAGCACAAAGACGCGCGTGCGCGGGGATTTGGGGACGGGATGGGTTGCACGGGCGACGGGGGTGGTGCGGTGGTGTGTGACAGCGGGCCGCCGGCGCAGGTGGTATCGATGCGGCTGTACGAGACGCGCGTGGCATCCCTGCAGCGCTGCGTTGCATTCATGGTCCCGCCCGAACCCCCCCCTGCGCCCCGCCTCTCCCCCCCGGGCCGCAGCCGTAGCTCCGCCGGCTCTGAGCGGCGCGCGCGGGGCAGGTGCTCTTCCACCAGATGGGCAAAGACGTGGCGGACTTCTGGGCCAACGTCTCCCTCGGTTTCCTCGGGTCCGCCCGCGCCCCTGTGGGCACGTGTGTGAGGCTCGCAGCCTGTCATGCGAACAAAGAAGCGAAATGGCTCAACGCGCGGCGGCGCAGGTATGACATGTCGCGCACGCACTCGATCATGCGGATCGCCACTACCGCCTCCCCTGTCTCGGGTGCCGAGGCACTGCCCCCACCCTAGCGCCCGCCCTCCCGACGCGCCCGCCCGCTGCGCCGACGCCTCGCGCTCGGGCCTACGGGGGCCAAGACTGATGGGGAGGCGGAAGCAGGTGCGCGCGCGGACTCTGGAGCTGGCGCGGGCGCGGCAAGTGCAAAAGGCCATGGATGCACTCCTCAAGGTCCAGTTCCTCTTCCTCTCTTCCTCTTGGTGTCCCGGACCCTTCCTGTGCGAGGGACATCCTGTTGGTGTCCCAACAATTGTCCCAATCGTTTTTCTGTGCGATGCTGGAATACATCCCCCCTTAGCGTCCTGCGGACACTTTCGGGTGTTGAGGAGGGCGCTGGCAGGCGGTGAATCGGCGGCGGGCAATTGTGCGCTTTTCGGACGTGCGCCGTCTCTCTGGGCTGGACGTAGCGTCGGCAGCGGGCGCGGCGGCGGGCGCGGGCGAAGCGCAGAGCGCGCTCCAAGGTGTGGATGAAGAGCGCTCTTCGGGAAGTGACGTCGCGCTGGTCTGAGCGGACGCATGCAAGAGATGTGCGAGTGATGTCCAGGCCCGCGGTGAAGTAGCTCCTGCACTAACGCACGGTAATACAATCCCTAGAACTCTACGGGGCAAGCCTCGCCCCGCCCTCGGCGGTGAGGCGATTTCGGCGCTGTGGATGCGCGATGGAAGCCGCAGCTCAAAGCTGCGGCCATGGACGGGAGGGTTCCGACGCCCTCTCGTCATCTTCTGGCAGTAGTGAAACAGGCGCGAAGAAGGAGTCCAGGGAGAAGAGAAAACGAGGATCATGCTCTCGGCTGCGGCGAGTGGTCTATGGGTGCGTCCAGTCACTCGCGGGCGTCTTCTTGGCGCGGAACGCCTTGAAGGTCGGGGAGTCGTCGAAGGCCTTGGAGTCGAGGGAAATGCCCATGATGTGCATCCCGTTGTCTACGTGCAGCACGGTGCCCGTGACGGCGCGCGAGATGTGCGGCGCGAGCAGGCCGAGTGCGGAGGTGCCCACGTCCTCGGCGTACAGGTCGGTGTCCGAGAGCGGCGCGTTGGCCTTCATGTAGTCGATCGTGAAGTCGATGTGCACCTTCTCGGAGCCGAGCCCTCGTCCGATGGCGCTCGCCGCGCGCGACTTGAGGGGGCCCGCGGAGATGGAGTTCACGCGAACGCCGTACGCGCGCCCAGCCTCGAACGCTAGCGTCCTGGTGTCCGACTCGAGCTGCGCCTTTGCGGACGACATCCCGCCACCGTAGCCGGGCACGACCTTCTCAGCGGCGATGTACGAGATTGAGAGCACGGCTCCGCCGGGGTTCATGATCGGCCCGAACTCCTGCACCGCCGAGACCAGCGAGTAGGCCGACGCCGACGAGGCGGCCAGGTAGCCGGCGCGTGATGTCTCGAGAAGCGGCTTCGTGACTTCGGGGCCGTTTGCGACCGAGTGCACAAAGTAGTCGATTTTTCCATAGTCCTTGGTGACCTGCTCCGCGACGGACTTGATGTCGAAGCCGGCCGTCAGGTCCTTGTAGTACTTGGAGCTCTTGGTCTTCTCGGGCACCTCCGCGGGGTTCGAGAACGACAGGTCGAGCGGGTAGATCTTGTGAAACTCCATTTTGGTTCCGTTCGACAGAAGCTGGTCCTTGCCATACCCCTCGGGCGTGTTGAGCTGCTTCAGGAAGCCCGGCAGCACAACAGGCCAAGTCCCTGGACGGCGCAAGCACAGGGGTCGAGATTCAGCCTAGGCGATCAATGCACTGAGAAAATGTGCAAATAGGGCAAATTTGCTGTGTCTGTCGTGTAAGGTTGCGGGTGGTGCGTGCCAGAGTGGGATGGTGACTCGCACCTACGATGACAGTCGCGCCAGCCTCGGCGAGCATCTTGGAGATTGCCCACCCGTATCCGCGGGAGTCAGCAACGCCAGCGACAAAAGCGACTTTATCGCGCAAGTCGATGGTCCATCCTTGTGTCGCCATGCTTCGATGCGGCGCATGGCGAAACATCGAAACAGAGGCGGCAGGGAGCGCAAGGGAGGTACTGCGAGTAGCAACACTCCTTGCGAATGCAATTGCGGTGCGCTGCATTTCAGCGCTTCTTGTCTACTCGGAAGACTGAGTCGAAGGGGCAGTGAAGTGAAGGAGTTGCGAGGACACTGTGCCGCAAGTTGGGCGGATCCGCGAGTTGTTTTGAGAGATGGGGATGCAAAATCTTTCTTTCGGGCGCATCTCATCATCAGGGGGGCATATCGGCAAAACTTCACCACTTTTGAGAGTGAAGAAATTGGCGCGCGGAACGGGGGGCGAACGAAGCGATGCCCACGAGCCTTGGACAAGATCGGGTCGTGAACCTGTTGGGCAGGTGCAGAGATGATATCTACAACACAAGCGAGTTCATGAGCAACATTACAACCATCGCAGAGTAACTTGCCTTTCCCAACGTGCAGGATATGCTTGTCGCTCCTGGAGCGCCTGCGTGGCGTGCGCGCAAAGGATTCTTGCAAAGAGAAAGTGTGTTCGCGTGCATGTTCTGTGCTTATCAGACGTTCTTCTACAGGCACGCACAGGATGTGGGCGAAAACGGCAAGGTGGGCACGCCCCTGACACAAATTGCGGCAAAGAACTGTCTCTGATTTTGCTGCCCAATTCGCTGTGCACAAATTGCGTGCACGTCTTGAACGCAAATGCGGCTGTATTGGGACAGATAGAGGAGCTGAGCAAGTATGCAAGGTCAGTCGTGGCAACGACGAAGCGTATCAAGCTGGCGAAGGACCGCCTGGACCGTCTGACAGCTGAAAACGTCAGCCAGGTCACTCTCAAGAAGCTGTCTATTCTTTGTGATCGCGCTTAGCAGAGCGGTTCCTTTTGGATGTTTTAGCTGTAGCTTTTGCTGCGCTCACTCTGTGGCTTGTCACCTAAGTGCAGTTGGGCGGGCAGGTGATTGAAGAATTCAAGGCGTCAAAGAGATTTGCTGAAGCAGAGGGGCAACAGGAGATGCTAAAAGACGAGGATCTCAAGGCATTTGCGCAGAGGTTTTCAGATGTGAAAGGTGTCGTTGATGGATTTGACATTGATGAGGATGACGTGGTGGCGACAGAGTCCTTGGGAGCCCTGAACGACCCCTTCACCCAAGCAGGTGCATTGTGCCACTTACTCCCCAGTCATTCCTGTCTTTCCCACCGCTGATATATTTTTGCGGACAGCTCTGGCGGAACAGAATGGAGAATGGCCACGAAAGCTTCCATGCAAGCACACTTACAACTTCGACACTCTTATGCAAAAGAAAAATAATAATGGCTGGGTCCTGGAAACGTGTTCAGTGGCCGGCTGCTCGAAACCCATCCCGAATGACCGAAGGAATCTTCCGGTCGACAGGTTCCGCCCCTCTGATTCAGAGCACGCCCTTCCTTCTTTTGGCCATCCTCAGTCTGTGGTGCTGACGTGCCGTCCCTTTCCTCACCCAACAGCGAAAGGAAACGGCAGATCAAGCAGGTGAAGCGCCAGCGCACTCGGCAAATCGATGATGCTGAGGAGGTGTAATGATGTGACGATAGTGATGGTAGCGTGCTTCTGCACTAGGGTGATTCGCCGCTGTTTATTGGAACGTGAAGTGTGCAGCTCGAGCACCGCGTCCAATCTCTCTCAGATCACTCGAGACATCGCACAGTCCAGGCACCACGGACCAGCCGCTGCTCAATCGTCGGTGAGATCAATCGCGATCTCCTCGACCTCGGCCTCGTTTTCTCCTGCTGGAGCCCTCCGCCCGCCTGTGCTCGGCACCGCCTGCGCTGCAAACAGACCTGCGATTCCCGCTCCTGTCTTGGCCTTCTTGCTCGCCGGTGCAACCTGTTTTCCCGCCGACGCCGCCGGCCTGGCGCCGGCCCTAGTCTCTTGCGCGCCTCCACGGTCACGCTTGCCTCCGACGCCAAAAGGAGCGGATGTATCAGAACTGGCTGAGGCAGCGGTCTTTGGCGCTGCAGCAAAGAAGGACATGATGTTCTTGGGCTTGGACATGCCACGCTGCAGGTCCTTCGAGTTGACAGGGGCGACGTCCTCTAGGGACGACGTCGGCGATTCATCGCTCTTGCTTCCGGGAATCTGCACTGAGATCGGTGCCAGCGACATCATCGGCACAGGAATACAACCCAGCCACCCTGCAGCAGGCCCATCCGGATGCTCCACTTCCATAGTCAACTTCAGCGTCGCCCTGTCAAGCCGCAGCAGCGAAGGCACCATACCCCTGCCTGCGACTGCAACCTGGACCGTGGCGGTGCCCGAGCCGGCCATCATGGCGGCTATGGTCTGCGGCATGATGTACGGTGGTACAACTTTCATGATTTTGCCGGACTGCACCAACGCGTACTCTGCGAGCTGCCGCTTCACCTCGTGCATCACCCCAGCTGGCAACCTGCTCCGTTCGCAAACATTCAGGCGCTCGCTGCACTCCGCCGCTGGCTCATTTACGCGGGGCAACAGCAAGCAATGAGAACGTCGCTTTCTTCTGGACACTGCGGGCAAGGCAGGCAAGCATGGCATGGCGTCGACAGAGCAGTGGGAGGTTGCAAGGGTGTCTGTGGACCTCAGGCCGACAAGGGTCTTGCCGTCGACGCGGATGCGGACGACCTTCATGCCTGCATCGCGCGCAGTGACAGCCGAACCGGCCGATGCGGCGATGCGCATTACTACGTTCTCGATCTGATTCCAGAGCGGAACGAGCGACCCACAAATGAGATCTACGCGCACCTCTCGTTCTCCGCGGTCCCACGTTAGGCTCTCATCAAAGTCACGCGACCAGCAGCGACGAACCTCTTCCTCAGAGTCGCAACGCAAGTACTTGTCGTTGAGATCGTACCCCGCCAGCCCGCGCGAGCCCTCCTGGGTCACGCCGCTGTTTGGACGCACCACACGGAAGGTGTGATCGCCCTGGTCCACGGCCAAAATCCAACCTGGGCGCCCACGCCCCGGGACGTCGCGCCGCGAGCGGTAGAACCCGCTTGTACACCTGTGGCCCCTCGGCTTGAACGCCTCCCGCACGGCACCCATCAGGGCTTCCTTGGCAGTCTCCTTAACCGGGTCTTGGCACGTGTTCTCTGCCCCGTCCACATCAGATCCTTTCGACCGACTTTCGGAGTGCGCAGCATCACCATCCTGTTCCACGCGCAACTCTTCACGCGGGGCAGAGACAGCGTCTTTACCAGCTGCCTGGTCCGAATCGTCAACTACATATTTGGGTGCAGCTTCCTCTGCCTGCGCCTCATCGTCCTTGCCGCAGTCTTTCCCGCTCAAATTCTCCCTCTCAAGCGCCTGGCTGAGCATGGCGCTGGCCCGCTCGAAGTTGATGCCACGGTCGACCTTAATTCGGTATGTGGAGCAGTTGCTTCCCGTAACAGAGTCCCTGTAAACTTCTTCGGTGCTTTCCAGGGTCACCGTGTTGTAATCAGCGCCGAACAAGTCTGTGATCTGGTCGGAGTACTTGCCTTCCCGCACAGCGACTGCGATCGCATGTTGCAGCACGCAGAAGAAGTAGTGATACAGTGTGTTCTGCTCCGCGACAGGCAGCCCAAGCAGCCGACCGAGGAACTTCTTGACATCGACGAGGTCCTTTTCCTTGCGCCCGGCGCTGCCCATCCCGATGAAGTTGAGCGCGTCGTGCAGGGCTGGGAACAGGTCGTCGACGCTTCGGACGCCCATGATCTCGCACAGGTCTCCAGGCTCGACTCCGGCCGCTTTCAGCTGTGCCGAAGGAGATGACAGCGCCGAAGAGTGCAACGCACCGGACTGCACGATCGCATACGAAAGTTCGATCTGCTCCAGCACCTTTTTCAGTGCATCCTTGCCGTACACAGTCTGCAAGTTGAACTCCTGGAGGTCCTGCCCAGCGGCCGCACGGCGGTCGCCCTTGGTGAGGGCCCCCAGGCTCTCGAGTCGACGCGCCACAGCCGATGCGAAGCGCCGCTCTCCGCCGAGCTCTGTCACGACGAGCTTGTAGATGGGCGCGGTAGCGGCGTTGGAGCGGTGGCTCCTCCCAAGCTGCTGCACGGCCTTGTCTGCCGACCAGGGCAGCTCGACCGTGAAGTGCATTCGGCGCCGGGTGTTGCCGCTGCGAGCGTCCGCGTGCAGGCTGATGCCCGTCGATGCCGCGTCTGAGATGATTGCGACGAGTTTCTCGCCGGCCTGGAAACGCTTGCACTCGGAAACGTTGATGCGCTCGACCTCCGCGTCGCCCTTGCCGCGCTGTACATACGACACCCGCCCGTTCGCTCCCCGCTCCAGGCGCCCCATGCGCCCGGTCATTTCGGCCACGTTGGCAGGGCCGCCGAGCCGATCGATGAACATGTCCAGCGCACTGTCAAGGAACCCGGCGCGGTGAGACACCCCTCACGCAGCACAGGCCCGCAAATGGAGGGAGGTGCTTGGAGCCGCGGGAGTCGCACACGTACCTGTGCGGCAGGCGCAAGTTTTCGAATCGCTCGATCAGCGCCTGCTTTGCCTCGACGCACTGTGGCACTGGCTGCCCGGGCGGTATCCGCCCGAGTGCAGAGCTCCCGAGATCCTTGAGCGGCGTGTGGCTCGCAGATAGGATGTCTCCATGCCCGACGCCTTGATACGCCCCAGCGCCCGCCAACGCCGCACCGCCGTCGTCCAATATCTCAACATCGCCGCCCGTTCCCGGTAACTTAGCCTTCTCGTCGGCCTGCGGCAGACAAGGTCAGATCGGTCGCTCATGCTAGAGTGGGCAGGCATGGCGCGAAGGCGCAGGGCGGCCCGCGTGAGGAGCCACCTGGACGACCGTCGGGAAGTTGTTGTCGATAAAGTAAAGAGCGCACTCGCGCGCAGAAGAGATGAACGCGCTGCCAGCGCCGGTGCCTGCGCTGAGCCTTCGATCGAGGCCGGCGGCGCCCGTGGTCTGCAGACCAATCACAATCGCGTGCCCCTCCTTCAGCGCCTGCTGCGCCTCTTCACATACACGCTCAACCTGCCCAGCCACTCAACCGCTCAGAGACCGTCGCCCCCGCACGAGGCAATCACCCGAGCAAGATCACAGTGTCTGTGCTGATGGGGCGGCCTAAACCCTACTGCAAACAAAGGTGCCACAAACACAGCATGGACGGTGGCGGGCCTTGAAGGAAACGCAGAGCTGGCGGAAGAAGCGCTGGTGCGCTCCCCAGTAAGCTGTCATGGCACGCGACTTGGTGTTTGTAGCCTCCAACGCCTGCACCAATGCGACGCGGGTCTCGTGCCAGGCCCGACAGGCCTCGTCGTAGATGGCGATCTGCTCGGGCGCCAGGGCGACCTCCACCGTCATGAACTCTGCCGCATTGAAGCTGAGCCCGCGCGATACGTATGCACCGGCGCGCTTCAGCTCCATGGAGAGCATTTCGAGGAAGAAAACCCCGCGTTTGGATACTGTCTTGTGGAACGACTCAAAGTCACTGAACGGACTTCCGGGTCCCCACATCCCGAGACGTTCGCAGTAGGCCAGGTTCCCGAGCTCGGTGACCCCTGTCGCGGACGAGTACACGACGCGCGCTTTTGGCATCTTGGTCTGCAGCTCGATCACGCACTTGGATGTCTTGGTCGAGGCATCGGCGTCGCCGATGACAAAGTTCTTAGCTTTGTGGCACTCATCGAGAATAAGCGCGCCGTCAAACGCCTCCCCGCCGCACCACTCCACAATCTGATCCGCACGTGATTTCTTGCCCTTTCCACCCGATCCGATCAGGGTGGCGTACGTGAGAAACAGCACTCCCTCTTTAAAGTCCTTGGAAAGACCGAATGCTCGCGTCTGGTCATCAAGCTCCTGGCACCCGTCAATCACCTAAAGCCCGACACCCGATGTCAGGGCGCCGCGCAGCGTGTGGGGGGCACTAGGTTCCAGGAGGTTCGGACAGGCAAGTGGGAGCGCGTGCGCACCTTGATGCCGTGCATTCCGAGGTCGCTCAGGTCGCGGTCTGCATCCAGCTTCAGGTCCCTCGATGTCGACAGCCACACGTGCTGCCGCCGCCCGCGCGCCCACGAGTCGAGAATCACGCCGCTGATCTGCCGACCCTTGCCCACACCCGCCCCGTCGCCGAGAAAGAAACCCGCACGCGACCCGTTCGGAAGAATGACACGGTGGCGCTGGCATGCGTACAGCACGCCTTCGAGTTGCAAGCACGAGAGCTTCCCCTCCTCGACAACTCCGCTCGGCAGCGAGTCCCGGAGCGGAAATTCCGCAGGGGGGAGCGGGACCAACGCCAATCCTGCCGGCTCTGCCACTTGGCCTGGATGCTCATTCCCAAAGTCAAGTGAGTGACAGACATACTTGGAGAAAACCTCAGGAGGCGGGCCATCCTCTGTTTCCGCCGTTTCCTGCACAGCGGGGAGGGGTGCGGTCGGAAAATAAGCGACATACAGATAACTGGCTGTGCAAGTAGCCAACGCCTCCGCTCTCCGTTTGCGTTTCCATTTCACCGAGTGTGTGTGCTCCTACAATTCCTACCAATCGATGAGAGTCGGTGCCTAATTCTTCGAACGCCGGGCATCGGGGCAGTGCAGGACCTCGATGATCTGGTCGGAAGGAAGGTGGCTGGGAGGTGCCGTCACTCCAGCCGCGGTGGTCATCGCGCCAGAGGCGTCTGCACTCATCACCTCGCTGCGTGACCCTCTCCGCTCTCTATGCGAGAATCCACTTCGGATGTTGGCGGGAAATATTGGGTGAGCTTACACAGATTGCGGAGCCGAAACTGAATTTGGCAAATTCAAGGAAAGGAACACGGCGACGATCAGGAGACTTGCATCGCGGGTAGCGAGCTGCGGAAATCGATAGCGCCAGCTCCAATCCGACCAATCTGTCGCGATGCCGGCCGACGCGCCAACACCGTTTGGTACGAAAATCTTTGCACCCCTCCCCGCTGTGACGAGGCCCATTCAGCACTTTTGCGAGGATTCTCTGCGGCTTAGGCCGATATGGTGCCTGACCATCGTGCGCGCGGGAATGCCAGGCGATGATTTTGGGCAGAAGGTGGATCTGACCAGTCGGATTCGTGAGATCCTCGTGAACTACCCAGCAGGCACGACTGTGCTCAAAGAATTCGTACAGAATGCAGACGATGGTGGTGCCGGCGTGGTGCGCTTTTGTATCGACGAGCGCACCTTTCCTAGTGCGACGCTCGCGCACGAGCGCCTCGCACCGTTTCAGGGTCCATCCCTCCTCGTTTTCAACGACGGGGTCTTCACGGAGCGCGACTTCGAAAGCATTCAAAACATCGGGGACTCACAGAAAAAGAGCGAGCTTGCCAAGACAGGTCGCTTCGGAATTGGATTTAACTCGTGCTATCACATCACAGAACTACCATCGTTCCTTTCTCGTACATCGCTCATCATGTTTGATCCACAGGCAAAGTACTTGCCGGACGTGAACCCTGCCAATCCTGGCAAGAAGATTGACGTGCTCAGCCAGGCTGTGCAGCTGCACTTTCCGGACCAAATCGAACCTTTTCGGGCTTTCGGTTCCGACCTTGCCAGCGATTACAAGGCGACGCTTTTTCGCCTCCCACTTCGTACGGCCGAACAGGCAAAGACCAGCAAGGTTCGCGGCTATCCCGCCCATTGATCACTTGCTGCGAACTGCAACGTGTTCAAGGCAAGCTCATGTCGCTTCAGTGCAACCCGCTGCCACACACATGCCTCCCAGTGCAGCCGGACGTCACTCATATTTCTTCCCTCGTGACCAGCTTTCACACCAAGCCCATGAACCTGCGACGGTGCTGTCGCTGCTGGAGAGTTTTCGTGACGAAGCACGGCAGTCGCTGCTTTTTCTGAAGAATGTGGCACGAGTTGATGCGATGCGATGGCGCGCGGGCGCAACCGCTCCAGAACCCATTTGGTCTTGCCGTGTTGAAAATGTCTCCAAGCAACTTTCCAAGCTCCGTACGGTCGTGCCAGAGAGCGTCGCACGTGCCCAGGTGCGTCTTGCACATGCAAGCTCGTGAACCCCTGCAAGGTATAGCCGTCTGCGCAAATCATTCAAGTGATCCTGACGGCTGAGATTGCCTGCGCATTCTCCAGGAGGAAGCTGCTAAAAGCAAGAAGCTGTCGTATGCTGCTGCAGGCAGCGACTACGAGTTGGACATTGCAGAGGAAGTGGGCGAAAAGGGGGGCAAAGAGGTGCAGCGCTGGGCGGTGTCCGCATCCGTCGGAGGCGCTGAGAGTCGCGTGGGGAAAATGGCGTCAGATCCGAGCAACTTCCACTTGCGTCTCGTTCCGTGGGTTGGTGTTGCCGCGCTAGTTGCAGTAGATGGGACAACTGTTGCGCCCTGCACTGGCAGAGCGTTCTGCTTTCTGCCGCTGCCCGCCGAGACGGGGCTCCCTGTGCACGTGAACG
>ENA-UOXV01006220-UOXV01006220.1-marine-metagenome-genome-assembly--contig:-NODE-6220-length-12659-cov-8.793399_pt1 | contig 12659 bp, 11 predicted proteins | sample MGYA00238165_ERZ766961 | MGnify/ENA primary metagenome ERZ766961 (study PRJEB28924, sample SAMN03173240) | marine metagenome | biome: Marine; feature: Water; material: Subsurface seawater | place: North... | reverse complement strand
TGCCTCCTCACTGCTAGCGCGATCCCGCGCGCGGGCCCGGTGTGGGGCTGGGGTTTTTGCCCCGGCTCCCGCCGCCCACGTGCGCGCGTCCCGTTAGTGGTGTGGGCCTGGGACTTCGTTATTATCCGGCTTCACTGCTGTGGTCCCCCGGCCCCCGCCCGTCGCCAGTTTTTCGCTCTGCGGTTTGCGACTGTTTGTCATTAAACGTATCTGTCTCTCGTTAACCTCTCTGTTCGCGCAGGGCCCTGCGTCCGGTTAACCTCCAATCCTGCGCTAACCCGCCCTCCAGCCCGCCGCTGCAGTGTCTGTCAGCGGCCTACAGTACCGAGCGCAGTCATGGTTTTTATGTTCCGACACCAAGGAAATCAGCGTCACACCATTACTAGTTTGCAAGGCTTTGAGCTGTTTTTGGCTGTCGTCCATGACGTACTTTTCTTTCTGGCACCGCGGTAGGCGGGCCGCGCGACCGCTCCTTGCTAGTCTGTGTTGGCTTAGGGTCCCTTTTTCGCTGGTTCCTTGTGGCCTGTGTTCCTCTTTGGCAGGAAAGTTTTTCTTCTACAAAGAGAGACTTTTGTGCACCTCCCACCCCCAGGCAGGCTGACAGAGGGGGGCATGGTTCGGCGGAACTCCGCCCCACGTGCAAAATCTTCGCGCGGAGGCGGGGACGCCAGTCCCAGGACTGCCGGCATCCGAGGGTTCCTTTCAGATTTCGCTCTTTGGCTTTTACTGCAGGAGCGCAAAACGGCATAGCGAGTTTGCCAATCGGAGTGGAATTCTCTGAGGAGACAATCTCAGCCCATTCCCGGCTGGATCGTGTACGCCGGCTGGCTGTAGTTCGACATCTGAGGCTGAACCATCGAGTAGGAGGCGTAGCTAGGCGCCGGGATGGACTGCTGCGGGAGCTGCTCAATCGCCTTCTCCGGCAGAGGCTCGGGCGTAAGAAAACCATGCTCGGAGCGGTCGAGTCCAGCCTCCTCTACCTCACGGTCGACGCGCATGCCAACTGTCTTGGAGATGACAAAGAACAGCAGCCCCGACATCACTATGGTCCAGCTGGCGATCGCGAGCGAGGCCACGACCTGTACACCAAACTGCTCGGCACGCCCACAAGCGTTGTTGTAGGTCTTGGCACCGCTGGCATCCTCGCTGTAGTTGGGGTAACCGGCGAAAGTCACGTTCTCATCCGTGCAGAAGATGCCAGCAGCCCAACATCCCCACATCCCGCAGAAGCCGTGGACAACTGCAGCATCGCAGGGATCGTCGATTTTGGCCATGAGAAGAAGATAGTGGCCACCGTGAAGGATGAGGGCAGACACGAAACCAATGAGGAAAGCCATCCAGGGGTTCACAACAGAGCAGGGGGCTGTGATCCCGACGAGACCCGCAAGCGCGCCGTTGAGTCCCATGGCGATATTCCAGTGCCCCTCGATGGCGTAACCGAGAAAGACCGACGTCATCGTGGCAGTAGCTGCTGAGAGAGTGGTGTTGATCGCAACCTTGCCAGCGACCGGGCCCACGCCCCCCGACATCGCGAGAGTTGAGCCGCAGTTGAAACCGTACCAGCCGAACCAGAGGATGAAAGTGCCGAGCGCTTGGAGGGCAGCGTTGCCAGAATAGAGCTCCACTGCCTTTCCAGTGTCAGGGTCAAACCGGCCGAGGCGAGGGCCGACAACAATGGCTCCCATGAGGCCGGAGAAGCCCCCAACCATGTGCACAATACCCGAGCCGGCGAAGTCGATGAATCCGTTGGAAAACTCGGTCGAACCAGTGAAGATCGGACCGTTCACTGCCCCCCAGGCTGATAACCAGCCGGTCCCCCAGCCCCAGTGGACGACCACGGGATAGATGAAGGAGGAAAGCACCACGGAATAAACAAAGTACGCAGAAATGGTGGTGCGCTCTGCCACTGAGCCAGCCACGATGGTGGCGCACGCACCGGTGAAGGCCCACTGGAAGAACCATGAATGCCACTCAGGAGTTGCATTATCGAACTTCCACAGGGCGAAATTGTCCTTGCCGATGAAACCGCCAGCAGATTCGCCGTAAGCGAAGCCGTAGCCAACGATCCAGAAGCAAAGGGCCGCAATCGACGCATCGCAGATGTTTTTGAAGAGGATATTTGTCATGTTCTTCGGGTGAACGATGCCTGCTTCGAGCATTGCAAATCCGGCTTGCATGAAGAACACGAGTGCACCTGGGCGCCGGGGCCAAATTCCAGCGTGACCTTCAGCCCGAAGCTTCGAACGGGCACTGGTTCGTCGCAACCATGCCGCATGGCTGCATAGCTTCGCGCACACGAGACGCGCAACAAATCAAACACTCGATCCACAATAGGCCCCGTCATAACCACGTGGGGCTGGGGGCGGCGCTACGCGTGCAGCTCGGACCGCTACTCAACCTCATCTGGGTAAGCGGAAAAGGGAAACACCGCAGAGGATCAGCCACGCAGCATTTGCGTCGGCTGCATTGGTCGCGACAGTGCTCTTGAGAGCGGTGACTTCAGCCAGAACGCCATTCAGGGACGCTGTGACAGCATCGAGCTGGGTTATGGATGCCCAGTTGGTAGCAGACATCCCGACGTTGGCCACTGAGCGTGTCCCTGTGGACCCAACAAAGGTTTTAGAGAAAGGAACCTTGCGAGGTTTTCCTCTGTCTCAACAACTTGACCCCAAAAGTGGATTTTGTCGGGTGCAAGATCGATTCACAGCCTGGTACTCCTGGTTAGGCAGAAGTGGCGCGTTAGTTCCGCACAAGGGTGCCCTTAGGAGTGGTTGCGCCGTCTCCCGTGATTGACGCGGTATACCGCTTCTCTTGCTCGGGGCCAGGGGCCCCACCTTGTGCCAGGTCGCGTCCCCGTGGTCAGTTGGGAGTGCTTTCCTCAGATTGCTCGGTTGACGAACCGTCTGGGATGCCGGGATCGACGCTGGTGTTACATGCGTTGCTTTCCGTATCCATCACGCTTTCGATTCATCCACGAGCCAGCAGATTCCCGCAGTCTTCTCTGGCTTTGTCACGGGGTTTTGCGTCCGGCGTCTCAGGGGATCGGCTGCCATTCGCATGGGCGGCGCTAAGGGGAGGATCAGAGCCTATCAGGGAAAGTCAGTCTACAGCATTTCCACAAGGCTCAGCTGGGGAGAAGCACGACGTGGGTGTGCAATCGGAATCGGAAGTTTTAGGAAAGATGCTGAAGGCAATGGAGGAACTGGTTTCGCTTGATGGCAACTCCTCCAACTTTGCTACTACACGCCCGCTATGGGCGGCATTCAATTTTTCGGAAGGCCATACTCGAGTGGAAGGAGAAAAAGGCCGGATTTCAAGGCAAGTCACGCCTCCTTCGCTCGCGTGCTGAGCGTAAGGGCACTGCTGTCACTGAAAGTTTTGTCGTGTCGCGGCATCGCCCACCGCATGCAGGGATGCGAAGGAGCCACTGATCTCGGGGAGCACCTTGGACAGCATGAGGAAGCAGATGGGTCTCGAAGACAATGGCGACACACAGGTAGCCCCACTTCTTCGCGATCGCGCCCCAGCTCGTCGCGCGGGCGAGCAACGCCCAAGAACCAACTCTCCAGCAAATCCCAAGCAAATGCGCATCCACACCATTGTGTGAGTCGTCAGCCAACGCGCACTGGAGCAGGACTGGCAGGTTCTGGCAGAACGAATGCGTTTCTTCGGGGCGCGGGGTGCAGCAGACTTGGGCGAGGGCGCGGGCTCGTCTCCACCAAGCGCGGAGCAGATCGAGTTCTGGGCCGCGGTCCGGAACGCAAATCGCTCCCGTATCGAGGAGCTTGGTCAAAGTAAGGCGGTGGAAGTAGATGCACGGGACGAACGAGATTGGACCGGGGCAGGAGCAGTGCACATGGCGGCCTCCAGCGGCGAGTTACGTGTGCTGCGGTCACTGGCGAGATTGGGAGCGGATATGGAAGCCCCAGATCGCTACGGCGAGACACCGATGCACCTCGCGGTCTTGTTCCCAACGCTGTCGGTGCCGCCCGTGCTGTCTGCGCATTTCCGTATCGTCTGCACTGCCCGTTCACGGCGATAAGCGCGGATTACAGGCTCGCGGGCTGCATGGCGACTGTGTGGAGCTGCTAGTTGGGCGCCTGGGACTCGCGCCAGACCCGTGCACATTCTTTGAGCGCACTCCTCTCCATGCTTGCCTCGCGTATCCGGGTCCACTCTCTCCCACAGGCATCGAGAACTTGGCGACGCCCCAAGGTGCACGGGATGGAGACGGCGCCGTAGATTGGTCGTCCTTTCCCTCAGGCGACGCGGCGCAGCAGCTTCGCGTGATCGAGACCCTGCTTGCGCATGGCGCCAATGCGTCAGCGCAGGACTCAACCGGTGCTGCCTGGCTGGACCAGCACCTACTGCACTCGTTGACGGGAGGGACAGGATCGAGGCGGGTAGCTTATGTGGTGTGTCCCGGCAGGTTGGACTCCGCTGCATCTTGCTGCGCGCTTCGACCGCCCGTATGCTGTCTCGCGCCTGCTCCGCGCGGTGCCTGTTGCCCCATCACTGACCAACTCGCAGGTTTCTTTCGTTGCAGCACACGCGTCAGAGCACCGATTGCGGTACTGCTAATTGATGGCGCGTTGTGTATGCTGCAGGGTGCTCCGGCCAATGCGCGGACAGGAAACGGCCTCACCCCCCTAGATTGGGCCTTGCACGCGTCAACGACGCATGCTGCCGCGATTCTCATTGAGGCAGGTGGGTTGCACACCATCTCTGGGGAGGAAGACCTCTGGAATTCACACATGCTGCTTCCGTCCGAGTTACTGGACCCAGAGAAGGAAGATGGAGTGCCTGCTGAGGCGAGGGTGGACAAGAGGCGCGCTGGAGCGCTGCGAGAGGCGCTGCTTCGGGCGCACAAGTCTATCGGGGTGCATCTATCACGAAGGGAAGGATCAGATGAAGTACAGGGCGTAGGCTTGTGGGGTGACGACGTTTGTAAGACTGATGATGTTCTGCGAGGATGGGCGGAAATTGCTGGCGTGCAAGGCCCTGGACGTCAAACCCTCGGCCAGAGCCAGATCAAAGGACTGACCGAAGTGCTCGCGAGCATGCGCGTCAGTGATGGTGAAAACAGGGATGTGGGCCACATTGAGAAAGAATCCTCAGGCGATTCAGGCGCTGAGATCATGTCGAAAACGCTGGACGTTGAGGCAGAGGTAAATTCGGCTCTGTGTGGGCAATCACGATACGCTGAAGAGCTCTGGGCGAGTCGGGCAGCGGATTATGAAGGAAATGCAGTGGTAGCACAACCTGACGGTGTTGAGGACAGCGATACAGAGATTGAGGTCGCTTCCAACCCCTCACGCCTGCTTCGTGTGCTATCATCGCACAATGGCTGATGCGGGTGCAACGTGACGAGGCCCCACAGGCGCTGAAACGCCGTATTGAGGAGGCACGCGAAGACTTACAGAAAGGCCTTGCCGCTGAGCGCGCGCTGCGTGCTGAGATTGGTGAGGAGTGAAGAATGCAGAAGACAACTTGGCGTGTAATGAAAGTGAGAGACAATAGTGATACTTTATTTTAAGACACGTGCACTGGAAAGCCACTGCTCTACTCATTGATCCAAGAGAGATATGTACTCGAAGAGAGGGACAGAGATGTACTCGAATAACCTCATGCCCTGAGAGGAGCACCATGAGACGACCAGTCGGTCGGGTCTGTGCCACGTGCTGTACTGACACGGAAGAGAAGACAAGAGTCTAGCTGTGGACGTGATCCACTTAAACGTGGTCCACTTAATAGGGAGTGTGACTTATCTGTGCTAGCCGGTTACATACTCTGACACCAAGGGTGAAAGCACACAAAACGGGGGAAACATTTGTTTACTGACAACAGTCACATACCGCAAAGCAAAAAACACCAGAGATCTCGTCAGCCGTGAGGAGGCATGGGGCACAGCCCAGTGCTTCCCATTATGCCGCGTAGCAGAAGCCCGGACGCTGTACAGCTGAGCTTCAATCCAAGCCGAGCAAACATAGCGCCACGTGGGGCACGTTCCCTGGGGTGGCTGGACCGGCTGCCGTGCGTGCTCTGAGCCTCGGTCTGATCCCTCGGGCATGCGAGCACTGCATGGGCGGGACTACCATCCCAATGCGTCCCATGCAGTGAACGCACTCAAGGATCAGACTATTGGTGGCGTGCCCTCCCTAACACCTTGGATTATCACCATACCCCGGCGCTGTCCGGTGCCCCCCAGACCTCGCGGGTTTAGGGAGCAATTGCTCTCACCAAGGCCATCCAAAGTCGACTTTCGACCGAGCACGACTGCCACGGGGCTTTCCTCAAAGGGACCTGTGGTGCCTGGATCCGAGGAGGTGCCACGCCAAGCACAAGAGGCGCTATGCGCCACTGCACTAGTGTCAGGGCTGTGACGTGTACATCTGTGTAGATAAGGGATGCTTCGAGGCATTCCACAGTGAGCGTCTCTCAGATGATGAGTAGGCGAGATTCGCATACAATTGTTCAACTGCAACTGCTACCGACATGCGACGCCACCCCTGACTCAGGGCGAAATCTTAGCGAGACAGCCTGTAAATTCAAAAGTTGCATTTGGTTCTTGCGGCAAGGACACACTCGCAACTCCGAATTTTGGTAATCGACCAAAAGTTGATTTCAATGAAAGTTGAGATTCACCCCTCTTTTGGGTGTGCTCCGCAGTGGCAAAGCGTGTCAGGGACGGGCGGAGGCGTGGAAGGGATCGTGTCACGCACCACTACAAGTCATAAGCCAGTGTCGATATGGCTGGAAACGTGGAGTCAGCCGATGGTGTAGCGGGTCCGGTTGTGTTGCGCCCGCTCGAGGAGCAAGCTGCGCTCCAGGTGAAGCGGACGCACGAGATGTTCGCCGCCAACCATGGCGCGCGGGTGATGGAGTCTGAGGGACCGCGCAAGCTGCGCATGGCGATCAAGACTGCAGCAGAATATGGTGTTGTGAAAGATCTCCCGCCGCCACAACAGCCTGTTGGCGAAAAACTGGCTGCCAAGCCCGTCAAGAACCAGCCAGCGGCAGCGCCCGAAGGAGAGGACGCGGACGCCAAGGCTCATCTTCGCAAGAGCGCTGTCGAGAAGGTGGTCCACCGAATATCTCCATAGAGAATTATCACAATGCGGGTTGTTTGGATTTCTCTGGATCCCGTGAAGATGCCAAGCGTGCTGCACCCTCCTTGACTAGTGCCATACCGACCGGATAAAGGCGCCCGCCTCCTGCTCATGAAGAACAGTGTTGTTCGGATCTCCCTTCAATACAGCACTGACTCTATGCGGGGGTTGGTCAGGTGCACAAGGAGGAGCAGGCGGCGCAGGGTGGTGCAGAAGGAGGCGAGAAGTCAGGGGCCGCAGCGGGGGGGATGCAGCTTGCTTTGTACAAAGAAAAGGGGGGCAACGCGCTCATGGTGCGCGGCGGAAAGGGCCCTGTCATGCCGAAGCCAGAATGGCATGCCCCGTGGAAGCTGATGAAGGTGATTGCGGGTCACCTTGGGTGGGTGCGCTGTTGTGCGTTCGAGCCAGGGAACGAATGGTTCGCGACCGGCGCGGGCGACCGAACCATCAAGTTGTGGGATCTTGCATCGGGGCAGCTGAAGCTGACGCTTACAGGGCACATTTCGCCTGTGCGTGGAATTGCCGTGAGCGACCGGCACCCATACATGTTCTCAGTTGGTGAGGACAAGATGGTCAAGTGCTGGGATCTCGAGACCAACAAGGTTATCCGGCACTACCACGGCCATCTCTCGGGCGTCTACTGTTGCTCTCTGCACCCAACACTCGACGTTCTCTGTACGGGTGGACGCGACTCTTCAGTTCGTGTGTGGGACATGCGCTCGAAGCAGCAGATTTTCTGCCTGTCCGGTCACAAAGACACTATTACGTCACTCTGCACGCAGGGAGTTGACCCCCAGATCATTTCCGGCAGCGCTGACACGACTATCAAGCTCTGGGACCTCGCCGCGGGGAATTCGTACGCGACTCTCACCCACCACAAGAAGGGCGTGCGCGGGCTGGCGCTGCACCCTACGAAGTACCTCTTCGCCTCAGCATCTGCTGACAACATCAAACAGTGGCAGTGCCCTCAGGGCACATTCATGAAAAACGTCTCAGAGAGCGGCCGTGCTATCGTCAATTGTCTCGGCATCAATTATGACGATGTCTTTGTTGCGGGTTACGATAATGGAATGATGCAATTCCGCGACTGGAAGACAGGATACAACTTTCACACCGAACAAACCAAGGTGCAGCCGGGCTCTCTCGAGGCCGAGGCTGGCATCTTTGCCATGGAATTCGACAAAACTGGGACACGTCTCGTAACATGCGAGGCGGATAAGACCATCAAGATCTGGAAGGAGGACGAAACTGCCACGCCCGAAACGTGAGTATCCCAGTCCATTTGAAACCTCGTGCCAGTCCATACATCCCAAGGTTTTTCAGCTGACGCCCTCCCGTTTTCAGGCACCCAATTGACTGGACGGCCTCCGCGCCGGGAACTGAGAAGCGTTGGTAGAATCTCTGCACATACGCTCTCTAGTCTTGGGTACACTGCGGGCGTGTGACTCGACAAGACGTTGCCGCGGAACCTGATGGCGTAGCAGACCCTTGCTGAGAGTCGCGGCAGCGGATTTCTCCGTTGCTCTGGAGACCTCAGCTACAGCGGCTACTTTGAAAATTCAATAGCATCTCTTCCAGCGGTCGGGCCGGAAGAGTGACGAGGGGGAAGACGGCAGAGAACTCGAGGGCGCACATCCCCTCGAGACTGCCTGTGGCTTGCAGCCCCCGATTTTTGCCCGCGAAGAAGAGATGAACAGCCAATAAAGAACATTCCGATCAACAGTCCAGCGGACGGGTCACCACGCTGCGCTTTGACTGTGCTCAGCATATGCACTAACACGATTAATTACCGATCCAGCGCGCGATACCGCTCGACGGGACGATTCGCGCGCGTCACGCCGGCGCGCAACGTGACCGCTGGAGCCTCTGCAGCGCGGGCCGGTGCAGAAAACGAGCCGTCCCATTCTCTGCCCGGCCAGACCCTGGGTGGACAAGAGCGGTCAGGCCCTCAAGGTCTACTCAGCGCACAGCCAACTCCTACCACCGCAACCATAATCCTCTCCTGATGTCAACAAGCATTTTTCAGAGGTTCGGGCGCAACCTCTCCTGCAGCTTGGCACGCCAGGGTGCAACATGGGCACGCAGCTTCATCCATAGTCGCGGAACACCTGTGGACCCAGGAGGACGGCCAACACGGCGTGGAACCGACGAAGAGAGCGGCGCGTAGGGTGCACGCTCTTTTACTGGCTTTGGCTGCCAGGGCAGTCGCACGCTCAGCGGCTGCAGAATTAGTGGCGCGGCAACCCACAGGAAAAAGCGATCATGAGTCTGTACTCGAATCATGGGTCTAGGTTGAAGATATCATCACGGCTGGCAAATGGGCGGGGATGGCGCGTGGGTGAAGATACTTCGGCGATCATTGAGGTGTAGAAGACGGATGCCTCCGCGGGAAGCTTCAGCTCTCGTGCGATACGCCGTGCGGCGGCCTTGCCACGAAAGAGAGCACGCCCATCGCCAGCTCTGACCATGCCTCTGCGGTACTTGCGCGTCACACCTCTGGGGGAGGCTGGGGGAGAGGGGTTTGGGGGGCAAGGGCGCAGCGAGAACCGCACCCGGAGGTGAGCGTGACTCGGTCCGCGACTCCGCGCTCGGGATCAACGGCCGCAACCGCGCGCCCAGATAGGACCTGCGTTACGATGCGGTCGTACAGCCGTGGTCGAGCTACCTGCCGCCACCGCCACCGCACGAGCGCCCACGTCAGCCTGCGGCCGCCCCATCACTCGCTGCACTCTGCCTCCGTGGATGCCTACACTGGTGTTCTGTGCTGTCGACTCGTACTGCTGTAGCAGTCGTGTCCGACGCGGTCATGCCCGGGCCAACCAAGGCAACAAGGGGATGGGACGGGATCGGACCCCCAGTGCGCGTGGAAGCGGCACCGACGCCCCAGACTTCGGAACCACGTACGTATAGGTCCCTACATTCCCCCCACAGGGCAGCCCGAGGGTACTACCGCCGGCTATACCGGTAGCACCTGCCTCACCGGGCGGAAAGCGCGGCATCGTGATCTTCGAGCGCAGCTGCAATCGGAAGTCCAGGTGCAGTCCGGTGGGTCGCCGGGCTCGGCGGGACGTGAGCTCGGACGGATGCTCGCGAGGTCCATTGGATGTAGGGAGAGGCGCCGAGTCAGGCGCCGGGTCGGGGAGAAAAAGGCCACGGGCAATGAGACGGGATCCGCGGTGAAAAAGGCCAGGGTCCGGGGGCGCGGTGATGTTCCAAGCGGCGCTGATCGGGTCAGCCCTGCGTGCACCACCGACATCAACAACATCGCTAAGCCACTGCAACATCGTTGCCGTGCTGACATAAATCCCACTACCTGAGACCAAAATGCGTCGAAACGGCGCCTGAATCAGCAAAGATCGGGTAGGGGATCGCGCACCGCTCGGACTCTGCGAGTCTGCTGGCGATGTGAGAATCTTCGAGGCGGCGGAATGGAAGCCAGGTGGGACGCTGCCCTTGCCAACGGCTTGCAGTCCGCGGTCTCTTTGCCCCTCGTGTCTCTGAGGACGCGCTGCTAGCTGCTACGAGCAGCACGTCTTTGCGCGAAGGGCCAAGGTTGCGCTTACGGCTCTTGGAAAGAAACTTCTCCAGTCGTACCTGTTGAATTTTCGCAGGCAGGGGGCGATCAAACAGTAACTACAATCGAGAGAACACTGACGTCAACAGCACATGGCGTGTAGGCCTTTCGCAGCAAAGCCTTAATACAATTATAGGCATGAGCAGAGCGGCCTAGGAGTGCATTTCCTGCTCTCGCGACCTGGCCCTGGCCACACAGATTGTTGTTTTGATCAGGTGCAAGGTCACAGGTTATACCTGCCCAGCCTCACCCTCAACCTCGTGCCGCCTCCTCTTCTTTTTCTGGCCGCGTTGCTCTCCACTCTGATTGCTGGAGCGTGGCCGAGGGTGCTTCTCCCGAGTAGCCGCGGAGTGACCCTGCACGAGCTGCCGTTCAGCACTTTTGTCTGCGCAAATGACGCGACCTCTTGGACGCACGCTAGTTATAACCAGCGCGAGGAGGAAGTTGCGGTTGGGCACCCTATCTCTCTTCTTCGAATTTCCCTCTGAGCTTGAGATTCCGCCCCGCACCTTGGCACCTCCCGATCGATGTTTCCCCTGCCGAGTCCCGTTACCATCACTCACCTGCGGCGCTTCTCCCCGCAACTTTGGGCATACAGTTTGGTTACGGCGTGCACCTTCCGCGAATCACCCTTCGCGCGAGCATCGGCAGACTCCGAATCATCAAATTCGTTTCTCATCTGTTTTATCGTTTCATGAGTTCTTCTGTTGTTGGGGCGCGTTTATTGTCTCTTGTGATTATTCGGTTCCTCATTGCTGGGCTCACCACAGGTGATAGAATATTGAAAACTGCAAAGGGGCATCGCGTGCAGAGGAAATCAGACCTGATCCCACACCCCGTCCGTAATCAGTGTCTGCCTAACCGCGTGCCGCTGCTGCTCAACGAACTCCGAGGACCCGACAAGCCACAAATCCGAGGAATGATACTCGTCGTCACCCTTTTTCCTGCACACTCGTACGTCAGCGCATGGCAGTGCAGCAGCCTGCTTTTCGGTTCCGGGACCATCAACTGACCGCTTTGAGCGCCTTTTCCCACGTAATTTACGCCGTTTCGCCCGTCTCTTTTCGCGAGCGTACTCGCGAGCGCGTCGGTCAGTAGCAGCTCTACCCCGCGCGATGACTTGGCCGACCCAGTGCTGCAGGAAATCCTCATCCATTGCGCCCACCTCATAGGACGACGAGGGCCCACCCAATGCTGTCTCCCAGTCATCGCTGCCTTTTTTCGTACCGTTCGTCACTACGCATGTATAATTCAGGGTCGAAACCTGAATCGAGCGACTCCCTTCCAGTTCGCTATCCCCCCTATCTACATCTATCGACGACTCGTTGTCGCTCTGCACCTCCTCGGATTCGATTCCCATCGCTCGTGATCCCCACCAGGGATCGAATTTGTGCCGCAGAAGATCCCACTTGGAGACGGCGGATCGGAGTGCCTCGCATGTCCCTTCGATTCCCTTACGCTGATCGACCATCGCGTTCTGCGCACCGCCGGATATCGACACTGTAGGAAGATAGCAGCTGTTAGCGCTGCATGCGTGCACCACAAAAGAAGCATAAAACTCGACTGAGGCGACAGGACGGCGAGACCATTCTGCATGTAAGAAAGCAGCGCGCAGTTGTGCCGGCGTGCAGCGGCTAGACGCTGACCCCAGAGATGCGCCTTCCATCGCTGCACGCAGACAACATTGAATGGTGAATCAAGCTTGTGCAGGCGAGCACTCGGATCGGTATTGAGCTGGCTGCACACCTTGACAGGAATAGTCACCCCTTTCATCAAGTTTTCCTCTCCCCACGCTGCAAGGTCCACCTCCAGTCCGATCATTGGCATCGCTTCGGGACCCTCCCTCACCGCGGTGCGCGCGAGCGAAACCTCAAGCCGCGCCTGCTCCAATAGTGGGTGCGCCACCCGATTTCCGTCCCTGCTCACAATCCGAAGCAAATTTGAGGCGGAAATGAGCAAATCGGTGATGAGAGATA
>ENA-UOXV01006216-UOXV01006216.1-marine-metagenome-genome-assembly--contig:-NODE-6216-length-12665-cov-5.205313_pt1 | contig 12665 bp, 13 predicted proteins | sample MGYA00238165_ERZ766961 | MGnify/ENA primary metagenome ERZ766961 (study PRJEB28924, sample SAMN03173240) | marine metagenome | biome: Marine; feature: Water; material: Subsurface seawater | place: North... | reverse complement strand
GTGAAGTCATTGAACCCAACAGCTTCATTTGTAACATGCTCATCTAAAAGGATAACGGATCTTTCACCCTCAAAACTTTTATATGAAAGATTTCGTCCGCCCACAACCATACCATTTTTTTCATGAAGCACTATACCGCCGATACCTTTACGATGCTCTAAAACAACTTTGGTTTTATTTTCTAGATCGAGCAAATAAACTCCTCCATTGATTACATCACTGAATAAAAGCCCATGCTGGTGCCACCAGGTTGGTCCTTCGACTAACCCATAACCTGTCGCTAGCAATTCCATTTCTTCTTCCTTTTTGTGAGTTCTTATTACAGTTATTAATCTAAAAGATGAGATTTACCATACTCGTCAGACAATCTATGGTGTCATAATAAATATAATATCCCTATCGGTTTAGGAGAAGCATATTATGGACTATATTCGCGATGCTTGGTATGTGGCGAGCTGGAGCTATGAAATCGGAGATCAACCAGTACGGATAACCATAATGAGTGAAAACATTGTATTATTTCGTTCTAATGGCGAGGTTATTACGGCCATGGAAGACAGATGCCCTCACAGATCCTTGCCATTATCTAAGGGGAAAGTATTGAATAACAGTATACAGTGCGGGTATCATGGGATGACATTCGGGTTAGATGGCAACTGCATTCGTATTCCAGGTCAAAATATCATCCCGGACAGCGCCTACGTAAAAACATACCCAATACACGAAGAGTACAACATCATATGGATATGGATGGGTGATAAAAAAAAGGCAAACACCAAAGATATTTTCAAACTGCCACAATTCGATGATCCTACGTGGAAACCCCATCAAGGGGATGCTTTGTACATAAAATCTAATTATTTAAATGTTGCAGAAAATCTGGTTGACCCTGCACATGTCAGTTTTGTTCATCCAACCACTCTTGGAAACCCCGAGAGTGAAGATGTAAAAGTTGAAGTTGACACTTCCGGTGACGTCATTACCGCTTGGCGTTGGATTAGGGATGCACCCCCAGTTGGCTTTTTTCAATCTTTTGGGCATTTTTCTGGGAACGTGGATAGATGGCATTATTACTATCTTTATATGCCTAGTATCGCAGTCATTGATTTTGGAAGTGCCCCCCGTCACTTGAGAATAACTGACGAGGAGCGCCATAAAGGCGTTCGTGTTTTTGCAATTCACTTACTAACACCAGTTTCAGAAACAGAATGTATAGATCGCTGGATGCATCTTAGAAATATCCAGATAGAAGACGACCAAGTAGGTGATTCGATGGATGCGATGTTTCGCGTTGCTTTTTCTGAAGACAAAGAGATCTTGGAAGCTATTCAAGAAGAAGAATTACGTCCACGAACACGCAATCCTGTACGGTTGGCCATAGACAAAGCCCCCAACATATATCGACTTCGGGTAAGAAAGTTGGCAGCCAGTCAGCAAGATTATATCGAGAACTAATAGTTTACCATGGTATGCTATGCTTAATTTATTTCACTAGTTCCGGGAGTGTTTCTGCAGGAGGTGTGTTACGGCTTCTTGTTGACCTAACCTCACCATCAATTATTGTCATGCCTACCCCTGGAAGGTTTCCTTGATGAATACTATCTAGCATATCTTTTCCTGGGGCATGTTGAGCTCTATCAATGATGATAAAGTCTGCCGCTTTCCCAATCTCTAATATTCCACAATCAAGTTCTCTCATCCGCGAAGTATTGCCTGTGGCAAAACAAAATGCCACCTCTGCTGGAACATCACCCAGGCTTGATAACATTGCTATCATTCGCAATATTCCCAGAGGTTGAACACCAGATCCAGCTGGGGAGTCAGTTCCAAGAATTACACGCTCGGGTTGGCCTAAATCAAACGCCGCACGCATAGCGAGTAGACCCGAGCGCTCATTACCATTGTGAACAATTTCAATTCCACGTGTACATTGCTCGCACAAACATAAGATCTGATCATCAGGTAGCGCGGTATGGCCGCCATTTATATGACCTATGATGTCCGCATCAGCTTCCAATACTACATCTTTATCTATCAGGCCAGAGCCAGGGATTGAAGGTCCTCCGGTATGAATAGTACTTTGGATCCCATATTTTCGGGCCCATGAGACCATTTGTTTAGCCGTGTCGCCAGCCTTGACTGATCCAAGTCCTACTTCACCAAGAAGCGTAACACCAGCCGCCGCCAATTCTTTGAAATCTTCCTCCTCCATACCTTCTTCAATAACAGGTGCCCCAGCAATCACCTTTACCCCAGAAGGGCGAAAATTTTCGTACCACCGTTGGGAAGCTATCGCCAAGGCCTTTAGCCCAACAATATCTTTTGGGCGACCCGGCAAGTGAACTTCTCCGGCAGATATCATACAAGTCACACCGCCGTGCAGGCACGAATCTATCCAACTCAGCTGCTGTTGACGAGGTGTGTAGTCACCTATAACGGGATGTACATGACTATCAATTAGACCAGGCGAGAGAGCCGTTCCTTTTGCATCAATTGTTTGACTTGCCTCACTGACATCCAAGTCCTTTTCGTATCCTATTGCGGTTATCTTACCATCCAAAGTGACTATACAATCTGCATCTAAAATCGGTTGTTCAAGCTTACCAGAAAGCATTAAACCTACATTTCGTACGACTAATTTATTTCCAGCCCTCACAGCCCTCACCTCCCCTTTGCTTATTGTTACCACAGTATACTAACCACATGATTAAGAGATCCAGCTTTGATTTAAATATTAAATTGAGTAAACAAATTAAAAGGGAGAGAAAAAATTGAGCTATAATCTCATCGAGATAACATACCTAATCAAGCTACCTTAGCCAGGAAACCTTCTAATTCCGGAGTCAAGGGTGAAAATAAAGGCAGTAACAGCATAACGATCACTCCATGATACATGGCAAAACAAACATTGCTCATATAATCAAGTAAATCATCAGATGAAGATTAAACGTTAATCCTCACCAAGCACTTTTTGTAAAACACGACCAGCATTTACCGCCGTTGGCCAGCCAGAATAAAAAGCAACGTGAGTGATCATCCCGCATAATTCTTCTTTTGTAACACCATTATCCAATGCACGCTGCAGATGTCCCTCTAATTCCGGGGTTCTGTAAAGCGCTGCTAATACAGTACAAGTAACAAGACTTCTATCTCGTTTCGAGAGCTCTGGTTGTTCCCAAACATCACCAAATAACACTTCATCCCGTAACTTTCCTAATTGCGGGATCATTTCATAAACTGTTTGTTTAGCCATTATGTCTTTCCAATACCTTATTATTAATTCAAACCGATGGTTTTTCGTGAAGTACTGCAACTATACCGTCAAGATCTCTTGATAATGAAGGATAACGTTTTAAAACATCCGGATCATGCCCTGGAACGATACGACTCACATCACCCCCAAGTTTTACCAAGGATCTATAGGACTCTAACATCTCAAAGATATTTTCATGGGTTATAAAAACATGCTCAGCGGCTAAACTTTCATAATAGTGAGCTGTATCTGACGCCAGAATAATCCAACCACGTTTAGTGTTCACTCTAACCGCCATTAATCCACGGGCGTGTCCTGGGAAGTGATGTAATGTAACACCCGGCACCAAATCATCATCACCATCATGGAAAATAGCTCTATCTTGATACACCATGGCTACCATTTCCTGGATTTCGGACAGCACAAACGAGTGCCGCAGGATAGGATGAGTCATTGCCCGACCGGTTACATAGGCCATTTCTGTATCCTGCACATGGAACCTAGCATTTGGAAATATAGACAAGTTTCCTACATGATCATAATGCATATGCGTTATGATCACATCTTTTACTTCTGCTGGGTCTATCCCTATTAGACCCAATCCTTCTGTGGGAGACCGGAGATAGGTTCTTCCTCTATTTTCACCTTCTTTTTTATCAAACCCACAATCAACAACTATCGTTTTCTCGTCATTCCTAATTACCCAAATATAGTAGTCCATCGCCATCGGTGAATCGTGAGGGTCACCCTTCATAAAAATGCTACCTCGTGTCCCAAGTCGCTCTCCATATTTTATTGCAAATACCTCAAACTCTGGAACCATCATTCTCACCCTCATTTCTCTATAAATATTTGTTGACTACTCAGGCAAATAATCGGTTACTTGCTATCCTTGCACCATCTTTCAACGCAGATAGTTTTGACCAGACTACGTCAGATGTAAGACGTCCCATGCCAGCAGAAGTATCAAATCCACAATCAGTCCCGGCCATCACCTGAGTTGCACTTCCTAATGACTCTGCTGCAAGCTCAAGACGGTCTGCTATAACTTCGGGGTGTTCCACAAAAACAGATAATGTATCAATAGCCCCAACAATCAAATATTGATCCGTATTTAATTTATGATCTTTAAATAACTTAATTTCATGCTGGTGACGCGAATTAGCAAAAGGGAACAAAAAACCACCAACGTTAGCCTCCAATAAGCTCGGTAATATATATTCCAGAGGCACATCCTTATCATGTGGTGATTCGTAATTACCATAACAGACATGCAGTCGAACCCTATTTCGAGGAAGTCCCTCTAACATTTTATTAATTCTAACGATAACCTTATCTATAAACTGGATAAAATCGCCGAGTGGCTTGTCATGAAAAAGGGTATGACGCTCCAAACCTAAATCAGGGGCATCAATCTGAAGAATAAATCCCGCATCAATTGCGGCTTTATATTCAGTTCTGATAGCATTTGCTAACGCATCAAGATATTCATCGTCATTCAAGTAATAATTATTTTTTATAGCAGTTGCTATTATGCCAGGAGATGGTGCCGTAATAAATGTATCTGTAAATACATTTTGATGGGGTTTTAAGGCGGTTTTAAAAAGGTCAATTTCCTTAGTATTCTCTTTGGAACCCGTATAAACGATCGGGGCGTTTGCCATAGGTGGTTCAAAATTACTAACTGCATTCATACTCTTTACTGCTGCTTTTCGGGCCGCCGAAAACTCAGGGTAATTATTCAACTCACTTCCTGACGGACGAGACCATCGCCCCCCAAATCCGCTCATTCTATGCTGCACATAAAGAAAAAAGGCCTCACGGGATTGCTCACCATTACTGGGGATATCGATACCAACTCTAGCTTGTTGATTAAGTACCCAATGCGTTGCCACATCACTCTCTTTAACAAGAACTTCCGTATCTATAACCTCACCTCTTGCACGCTTTGCATAGAGGTCAACTAATGATAAAGGACGAGGCAAACTTCCCGCATGGGTGGTCAATATCCGTTTTTCATTCCCTATCATCATTTTCTTTCTTAATTTATAAGCCTATTGAGTTTAGCTTTTCACTTCCCCCATCGTAGTGCGATCAAGTCTAGGTCTTTTGCCAATTTGATGAGTTTATTTCGAGCTAACTGTGGCAATGGTTCTAGTGGATGGCGAACAGCGTCCGATTTAATCACCCCCCCCTGTTTCATTACCACCTTACATGCTCTCAACCCACATTGGCGGTTTTCCAAATTAATTAATGGTAAAAGTCTATGATATTGACGTTCAGCATTGTCTAGGCGCCCATCCAGGTAATCTATTACAATTGGACGAATTTGTTCACAAGCAAGTGCGCTTGTCATCGTTCCTGTTGCACCAGCCTCTAGATCAGCCAACAGGGTAATACCTTCCTCACCGTCAAATGGGCCATCGATATGGTCTCCTGCCGCCTGTAACAGTATTTTTAGTTTCTCTGCTGTTCCAGGTGTTTCAATTTTAAAGTATGACACGTTAGAAAAATCTTTTGCTAGTCTAGCCAACAATGGCACTGGTAATGTTACACCGCTCAGAGGCGCATCCTGTATCATAATAGGAATATCTATGGCTTGCGAAAGGGCCTCAAAATGCTGATAAACACCTTCATCGTTTGCCTTTAATAATGCACCATGATATGGCGCCATCATCATCACCATTGCAGCTCCTTGATTTTCTGCGTTTTGACAACGTTCTACCGCAATACGAGTGCTAAAATGACTACAGGTGGCAATTATAGGTACTCTCGCGTTAGTGTGCTCAAGACATAAAGTTTGAAGTATCTCTCGCTCTGAGTCAGATAATAAAAATTGTTCTGAATAATTTGCTAAAATGCAAAGTCCGTCTACTCCTTGATCAATCATACAATCTATAACACGTCGCTGACCATCCAAGTCCAACGAACCGTCGTCATTAAACGGTGTTGGGACTATTGGAAAAATACCTTGATAGATATCTTGCATTCGCTTGCCCTTCTTTCAATTTATCATATGCATTGATAATACCTTTAAAGAAAAAAAAATCGAGTGGCTCTCCATCACTATCTTCAAAATTAAAAATAAATAAATGTGTTCCACTAAAATAAATTTAATCATTTCTAATTAAGAAAATTTGCTCAATTAATGGTAAATTGACACGAATACAGGCGTTAAGAAAGATAGACAGGATAAAGAACAAGGTGAGGACTTGACACTCAATATTTATGGAATAGCGTCATGCGTATTCTTTAATATGTTATTTTTAAAATATTCAAATTTTATAACTTAATATTAGAATTAGTCGGCACCTTTGGAGGATAAATTAATGAATATTGGTTTCGTCGGGTTAGGAATAATGGGGGCTCCCATGGCCAGTCATTTGATAGATGGCGGCCATCAAATAACGACTTGCATCCATAATACGCCTGCCCCAAGCATGCTTGTGGATAAAGGGCTTACAATTGTTGATAGCCTCGAGGAAGTAGCAAAAAATACTGACATAATCATCATAATGGTACCGGATACGCCACAGGTTCAAGAAGTATTATTTACCCAAAACGGTATCGCAGATGGGTTAAGCAACGGAAAGTTGGTCATAGATATGAGCTCCATTTCTCCAATAGACACAAAAGAATTTGCCATAGCTATAAACAGTAAAGGCTGTGGTTATCTCGACGCACCTGTATCAGGCGGAGAAGTGGGGGCAAAAGCTGCCTCGCTGACAATAATGGTTGGTGGTTCTGAAGAAAACTTTTCTAGGGCATTACCCATTTTTGAACTTATGGGAGGTAATATTACATTGGTTGGAGAAAATGGTATTGGGCAAACTACAAAAGTTGCAAATCAAATAGTTGTCGCTTTGACAATTGAGGCTGTTGGCGAAGCGTTACTATTTGCGTCAAAGGCAGGAGCAAACCCATCTAAAGTTCGACAAGCTTTAATGGGTGGCCTAGCCCAATCAAGAATCCTCGAGATACACGGGGAACGGATGATTGATAGAACCTTCAACCCAGGGTTTCGTATAGAATTACACCAAAAAGATCTCAATTTAGCACTTCAAGGGGCTAAGTCACTTGGCATAAGCTTGCCAAATACGGCAACAACACAGGAACTATTTAACTCCTGTTCGGCGAATGGGGATGGAGCACTGGATCACTCTGGTTTAGTCACTGCTCTGGAAAGAATGTCGAACAGCACGGTCAACTAATGGCAGCTAACTATATTGAACCAATCGTCTCGTCCATTCGTTCGTTTCTATTTTTGCCGAACAATACCCATTGGCATTTCTGAAATACGCCGCATTTCTATTGTTTGAAATAATTCTGGATCATTTACATAGCTTAGCATCATATCAGTCGCATCAGCACCCCAGAACACCTGGCCATCAATTAAGAAAGTAGGAACACCGAATACACCTGCTTGGATTGCTGCCTCAGTATTAATGCGCAGAGTACTTTTTACTTCTTCAGTAGACATTGCAGTCTCTGCATCGTCGATCCCTAAAGCCTTAGCAATAGCTATAACACCTTCAGGGTCATCGGGTTGAATGCCTTCTCCAAAAATAACGTGGAATATTGAACGAATATGGTTAAGTTGGCTACCAGCAGCTATACATAAACGCAGTGCAGACAGGGGATTATATGGATGTCGGGGAGGCATCTTGAAAGGAATGTTGTTCTGATCAGCTTGCCATTTGAAGAACCTGTATACGAATTTTCGTTTAGGCGCTATTTCCGCTGGTCCCAATTGCCCCCAATGTTTTAACAATCCCCCAAATAAAACCGGCACTGGGTTAATTTGTAAATCGTGCTGAAAAGTTTCAAAACGCGAGAGTTGCAAATACGCAAATGGTGAGATGAAATCAAAATACCAATCAGCTTTTGTCAATTAAATCATCCTTCTCTATTCTATTTATATTAATTAGATGGCGACAACCTATCCAAGAACAATAGTCACGAAATCAAATTTTGGAGTCAATATTAATGATTGATCTTTACACAGCACCCACCCCCAATGGCTGGAAAGTAGCCATGGCTCTAGAGGAAATGAACCTGGACTACAAAGTAAAATATGTCGACCTTGCTAATAAGGGACAACATACAGAAAAGTTTCTGGGATTGAACCCCAATGGACGTATCCCTGTTATTGTCGACAATGATGCAAATGGACTAACCATCTTTGATTCTAACGCCATACTTTTTTATCTTTCTGAGAAGACAGGCGCCCTGTTGCCGCATAGAGGTGCTGAACGTCATAAGGTGATGCAATGGTTGATGTTTCAGGCGAGTGGCATAGGTCCAATGCAGGGACAAGCAGTCACATTTGAAAGATACTTTCCCGAAGACGTGCCAGCAGCCCGTGCACGCTATCATAATGAAACACGCCGTCTCTATGAAGTGATGAATACACATCTAAAAGAGCAAAAATGGCTCGCAGAGAATTTTTCAATTGCAGATATCGCCAACTGGTCTTGGATAAGAAGCCATCGTTGGGCAAGGATCCCGATAGAAGGATTAAACCACCTTGAAAGATGGATGGAACAATTACGGCACCGTCCCGCTTGTGAACGTGGGTTAAATATCCCACCATCTCCAGGAAAAGCTGACGCTGTAAAGTCATTTGGAAGTGCGATGACGACACAATGAATAATGAGAACCCAATCATAGATATAAATGGACTTGCCCACGTGATTTTAACGGTGAGCAATTTCGAAAAAGCTCACGAATTTTATAGCAAACTTTTACCAAAGTTTGGAATGTCTCTCATCCATGATGGACCAGATTTTTGCTATCACGTTGGAGGTAGAACAGCGATTGGAATTAGAAGATGCGACCCAGAATATGCGAACGAACGTTTTCAACAATATCGCGTGGGTTTACATCACCTTTGCTTCCGCGCAAGAACCATGAAAGACGTGGATGAAACCGCCAGATTAGCCTCAAAAATTGGCGCTAAGATCGTGCGCGGCCCTGAAGAACGCGACTGGGCACCCGGTTATTACTATGTTTTATTTGAGGACCCGGACGGAATTCGTTTAGAGATAAATTTTATACCGGGTAAAGGGCTATTAACAAAAGGAGAGTCTTTTGGTTCGGAAAATGATTACATACGCATTGGCGGTGAAGATCAGATTAATACTGATTAGCAGTCCATCTCTATCTGAGAGGCTTTCCAAACAATGTAATTTGCTAAAGCGTAGAAAAATAAAAAGATCAAAGTTAATATGCCGAATAACTTTGTTGCCTCCATTTCGCCAGAAAATGCTGCGCAGATTGCCGCAACAAAACATACCAGTAACCCAATAACCATTCGGTGCGGCTGCCTAACAAATTTTCTCTCTTTCCAACGTGCGCACGTTTTTGCAGATGGGAGCATATTCACCTTCAATAAAATAAAGAGCGACAAAAATTACCATAATTCAGTATATTCAATTAATCTATTCAAACCAACAGAAACCAGTAAATCAAAATATAAAGGAAGAAGAAATGGATTTAGAAAATAAAACCTCTTTCATTAGCGGTGGAGGTAAGAATATAGGTCGCTCTATCGCACTTAATCTTGCTGGTTCTGGTTCAAATATTGTCTTGAATGGGGCGACAGATCTTGAGGCCTGCAACCAGACCGCGGCTGACGCAGAAAAACTCGGTGTGAAGACAATGGTACTTATGGGCAATGTAGGATCTTCCGACGAAGTCCAGTCTATGTCTAAAAAATCACTATCTCAATTCGGTACGATTGATATTCTAATTAATAATGCCGCAATACGGCCATCCAAACCCTTTCTGGAAATGACAGATGCTGATTGGCATAATGTTTTAGACATAGATTTGAATTCGGCTTTTTATACATGTCGCGCATTCGCTGGAGGAATGTTAGAAAATGGCTGGGGACGGATTGTAAATATTACAGGCATGAATGCAATTCACGGTTACAAAGGTCGCGCACCAGTTTCGGCGGCAAAACATGGGCTCTGGGGTTTAACGAAATCTCTGGGAAAAGAGTTTGGGTCTGGAGGTATAACAGCCAACGCAATTTCACCAGGCCCCATTGATACTGATGGAGATCATGCTCAAAGGGAACATATTTTATCGATGGTACCAAGAGTGCCCATTGGAAGACTAGGGAAGCCCGAAGAAATAGCTGCGCTGACGGGATTTCTTTGTTCAAATGGAGGCGCATTTGTAAACGGCCAAATGATTAACTGCAATGGAGGAACCGAAACCTAAATAAAGGAACACACAATGAATTATGATATTGTTATTATCGGAGGAGGCATCATCGGTTCATCTATAGCGTACCATTTGGCGCGCGATGGGCGAGCTGGCACCATAGCCGTCATAGAGCGAGATAGTACGTATGCCAAAGCAGCCACGCCACGGGGCTCAGGCGGCATAAGACAACTTTTTAGTTTGCCCGAAAATATTGAAATGGCTCGCTATGGATTAGATTTTTATAAGAACTTTGATCAAACAATGACATCAAGCGATAACCAAATTTCTGTTGCTTTTCGACGTCAGGGGTATCTATTTCTGTCTGATGGAGGCAGTGAAAAAGTGATGGAACAAAACTTTCATAACCAGCAGAAACTGGGCGTGAAGGCAGAATTATTAGATAAAACACAATTACTCCAATTGTTTCCCTCCATTTATAATGACGATATAAAACTCGCTGTTTACTCGCCAGATGATGCGTGGATCGATGCCTACTGCGCGTTAACTGGTTTTAAATCCAAAGCACGAGCATTGGGAGTAACCTACATCGGTGAGGAGATAAAATCTGCAGTTATAAAAGATAAAAAAATTAAATCCTTAACATGCGCAAATGGTTCCACGATTGCGGGAGATTTGTTCATTCTGGCAGCAGGTGCTTGGTCCGGTGAACTGGCAAAGTATTTCGATGTTAATATCCCCATCGAACCCATGAGCAGAGAAAGTTATTACTTCCGATGTGATAAAGAAATGGAACCTCTTCCATTTATAAAGACCGAAACTGATCTGGCTTTTAGACCGGAGGGAGAAGGCTTTACAGGCGGAATGCCCGACTGGAGTGTAAAAGCGGGCTGGAACTGGGAGTTAAGTCCAAGTCGATTTGAGGATACGGTATGGCCTGCGCTTGCTCAGAGAATACCTTCTATGGAAACTATCAGGTTAGAGCGTTCTTGGCGCGGTCACTATGCTAGAAACAAACTTGATTATAATGCGATCATTGGGCCTTGGGTGGCTGATCCACATAATTTATTTATTGCAACAGGGTTCTCTGGTCATGGTATCATGCACGCCCCTGCGGCAGGGTTAGCTATCAGTGAACTGCTCTTAGAAGGGCAATATAAAACTATTGATCTTACGAGATTTGGAGCTGAACGAATAGTTACAGAAAAGCCTTATCGAGAGTTGGGGATAGTCTAACTCAATAGACCAGCATTAAAAATCACCAAGTTTCAGAAATAACACCGTCAACCAAAAGTCTTTCAATAGTAGCATTATCAACACCAAGGCCTAAGAGAATTTCTCGGCTATGTTGTCCTAATGTTGGGGCAGAACACATCGATTCTGGTCCGTCCTCAGAATTCAAAAAAGGCGCTCCAACAAGCTTATATCCTTGTTCCATTCCCGGAGCAGCCGGCACCTCAGTTAAAATGTTACGATGTTCCAATTGTTCTAGAGCCGAAGTCTCAGCAACAGAATTAACTTTCGAGATAGGGACTCCTCTTGGGACGAGGCGTTTTTCCCAATTTTCCGCAGTATCATTCTTAAAGGCGTTCAACATAGACTCCCGAACAAGGTCTTTATTTTTGATCCGCGCTTCCCTAGTGGCAAATCTTGGATCCTCTAGGAGGTCACCTATACCGAGCTCGTCAAAAAATGCCTCGACATGTTTTGGCATTAACGCCGCAGACAACATTGCCCCCTGCTTCGTCGAAAAACTGCTTGCTGTCGGGGCCCCAGTGATAGATTGATTTCCTATCAGCATATCCGGAACATCATCAACAACATGACGGGCAAAATTAGCAGCTTGAAGTACTATCGCACAGTCTAGCATAGACACATCCACCATCTGCCCTTTACCAGTTCGTTGTTTCCGCAGTAGCGCTGCAGAGGTTGCATAAGCAGCACTCATACCGGTCATCAGATCTACGCCCATGTACCCTGTTCTTAACGGACCACTCTCCTCCGTACCATTATTTGCCATCATTCCAGATGCTGCCTGGATCGCTCCGTCATACGCGGGATCAGCTGCTTTAGGCCCCTTAGAGCCAAATCCTGAAATCACGGTATAAACAATGCTTGGATTTACTTTTTTTACACTGTCGTAATCAAGCCCCAAGCGATCTACCACTCCAGCCCGAAAATTATGCAGAATAGCATCGGATTCTTTAATAAGGTCAAATAAGATCGACTTCCCTTGCTC
>ENA-UOXV01006215-UOXV01006215.1-marine-metagenome-genome-assembly--contig:-NODE-6215-length-12665-cov-5.410706_pt1 | contig 12665 bp, 7 predicted proteins | sample MGYA00238165_ERZ766961 | MGnify/ENA primary metagenome ERZ766961 (study PRJEB28924, sample SAMN03173240) | marine metagenome | biome: Marine; feature: Water; material: Subsurface seawater | place: North... | reverse complement strand
TACCTAGGTAACAGTGTACAATAGTAAAAGACATTGTAGATCCTTTACTCGCTCGCCCCCTCTCTCCGTCGAACCAGTGCGATTGTATGTAACAGTATACAATAGTGAAGACATTGTAGGTCCTTTACATAACACTTTACCCCCCCCCCCCTTCTCTCCGCGCCCAAAGGCGATCGTGCACGCGCCCAAGATCGGTGCCCGCCTGGCGCCGCATGCTTTGGCGGCGGGTGCAGCGCCTCCGTGAGTCCGTTGTGGCGCAGGTCGCTGTTCGCGCGGGCGGGCGTGCTGTCGGCGACGCGCGCGATGGTGTCGGGGAACCGCACACGGTACGTGGACGAGGAGTTCGATCTGGACCTCACCTACGTGACGGAGCGCGTGATCGCCATGGCCTTCCCCGGAGAGGACGCGATCGGGCAGTACTCGGTGCTCATCCGCAACAACCTCCGCACGGTGAAGCGCTTTCTGGACAAGAGGCACCCTGGGCGCTACTGCGTCTTCAACCTGTGCCAGGAAAAGCGGTACGCTGCTGCTAAGTTCGACGGCAACGTCGTCGAGGTCCCGATGCTGGACCACCACCCGCCGACACTTGCGCAGCTAAAGTTCTTCTGCCACGCGCTCTCCAAGTGGCTCCTCCAGCACCCCGACAACGTCGCGGCCGTGCACTGCAAGGGCGGCAAGGGCCGCACGGGCGTCATGATCTGCGCCTTCCTGCTCATGCAGGGCTGGGCGGACGACAAGCGCATCGAGACGCCGCGCGAAGCAGTGGACCACTTTGCAGACCGCCGCACCGCAGACCCCGCAGGGCCGCGGCAGGGCGTGTCTGGCATTTCGCAGATGCGCTACATCGACCTCTTCCACCGCGCGCGCCTCGCCGGGCGTGTCGCGCTGCGCGTGCTGCGCCTGACGAGGATCCGCATCGTGCGCATTCCCGCGCTCGCGGCGGCCGAGCGCAACGGCGTCAAGTACTTCGTCCCGATCCTCCGCGTCACCTCGCGGGGCCACACCGAGGTCTTCCGCGCGGCGCGCCACCGCAGCGCCCTCGCGCGCTGGTGCCGCTGCTTCGGGGACGGCGCTGACGCGCGCGGCGAGCTGGAGCTGGAGGCAGGCAGCGACCAGGTCGCTCAAGTCTTCACCCAGCCAGGCCCTGCCCACCCGTCGTCGTTTTCGGACGGGCCGGGCCTGCTTGTCTCGGAAGACGTGCGGGTGGAGCTGTTCAACGGAGAGCAGTCGGGTGGGACGGCGGAGGCGGACAGTGACCTCTCCGTGTGCTTCGCGTGCTTCCACACCTCGGAGGTGCGCGCGTCGCCGCACGTCTTCGAGCAGCGCGAGATCGATAAGGCCGCCAAGGACCTCCCCCGCGGCAAGCTCTTCCCGCGTGGGTTCCGCCTCGAGCTCTTCTTCAACGCCGCCGAGGAGCCGGGCGCACCCTCACCCTCCCTTTCTCCGGTGCACCAGGGCCACCTGGAGGCGTCCAACCTCCCGTGGCAAGCCTCGCCGCGTCGTCTCTCGGCCTGGGTCAATGGCCTTGCCTCCCCCAATCGTCAGCGCAGCGCCAGCGCCGCGCTGCTCGGGCGCCCCCCTCAGCAGCTGAGAGCATGCCACCTCGATTCGTTGGTTCCAAACTCGCTCGAGGTCTCTCAAGGAGTTTTCGTCCACCGCGCACCGCAAGGAGTTGGGACTAGTGTCAAGGACACGATGCCCGACCCTGCGCTTGAAGCGCCCCGTGATGCAGACGGCGCGCAGCACCGTTCGCCGGAAGAAGTTTCCCCGGGCGGACCTGAGGGAGCAGCCGTAGTGAACGGCTCTAGTGCCGACCCCGCAGCAAGGAAGCACGCCACGCCGTCCCCGCTCGCATCGTCTGAAGCGCACGAGCGTGCCTCGGGAGCCTCTTCGCGGCGCAGGAGCTCGTTCCGCCAGCGAATCGGAGCGGCTCTAGAGCCATTGAATCTGAAGCGGCTGAGCGTCGTCTCGCTTTCCCCGGCGAGCGCCGAGCAGAGCCCGTTGCGGCGCGGCTCGACGCTGTCCCCGGAGAGCGCCGAGCAGAGTCCTTCGGTGACCGCGCGGTTGCGGCGCGGCTCGAAGCTGATGCTCGGGCTGCGGCGCCTCTCGCTCTCCCTCTGGAGCACGGCCAGCGGCGAGTCGCTCGGCGGTCGCGAGTGTGAGCCGGAGGCGCCGCCCGTAGTGTTCCCCGAGGACGTGCTACTGGCCTTCTACCGCGCCGCCGCAGACGCCACGCTCCCGATCCGGGTCCCGCGCGGCGAGGTCCTCGCGCAGCACGGCCGCGACTTGTTCTCCCTCGTCCTCGTCGCCCGCGGCACGCTCCGCCGCACCGCCCCGGACCTCGAGCGCTTCCCGTTGCGCCGCGCCACGCGCGTCGGCGCGTACGAGACGGCGTGCGAAGCCTCGGTGCTCCTGTACGGACGCCCCGCGGCGCCCGGGGAGCCCGGGGCGTGCCGACAGGTCGGCGCGCTTGTGGCCCAGGAGGACGCGTCGGTGCTGCTCCTCTCGCCCGCGGCGCTAGCCGCGACGCCCGGCTTCGTGCGCGACCGCCCGCTGCTCTACCACGGCCTCTTCCTGCACCTCCGCGCCAAGCTCCTCGAGGCGCTGCATGCGCTGCACGCGCTGCTCGACGAGCGCGGCGCGTGGGACGGCGGGGGCGGGGGGAACCGGGCGGCGCGGCGGGCGCTGCTGCGCGAGCTGGAGGTGCCGGTGTTTGAGCGCGAGCTGGAGGTGCCGGTGTTTGAGCGCGAGCTGCTGGCGCTCACCGCGGCCTCCTCGCGCGCCCCGAGACCCGTGCAGGCTGGCGCCACCGCCCCGCGCGCCAGCCCATGCGGGAGCGCAGACGCCGCAGAGGCGGACCAGGCGGGGCAGGCGCGCGGGCTGGGGCAGGCAGTGGCAGCGCTGCGGAGGCAGTTCTGGCGCGGGGAGCGGGATGCACCGGACGCCGCGGTCGTGCCCAAGAGCACCACGCCCCGGGCGCAGTCGGAGGTGTTGCTGCTGCCATCGTGCCTCATTGTGCAGGATGCGGGTCGCCGCGGCGCCGCGCGGCGGCCGCTGCGCATGGAGCTGCGGCACGTCCATGTCGTGCACGTGGACGGCGCCAGGGTGGTGGTGGGCGCCGCGGCGGGCGTGGGGCGCCGCGAGCGCTGGTGCACGCTGCAATACGCTGGCGCCGCGGAGGCGCAGGTGGCCGCAGAGGCGCTGCGGGCGCAGGTGGCGCTCTTGGCGGCGGAGGCCTCCGCGCCGCAGCGGCGCGAGGGCGCGGCGAGCGCGGCGGGTGCAGCGGCTGAGTCGCCGGGGCGTGGGGAGCCTCTCAGGCGCACAGGGTCTCCTCGGGCGGGGGCCGCGAGCTCGCCGGAGGCCTTTTCGCGTGCGGCGAGCGACGCGAGCGCTTTCTCGCGAGGATCTTCGGCGGGGTCGCTCACGCGCAAGCACCGACGGGCGCTTGACGAGGAGGAGGTTCGGCGCATGGCGGCGGAGGACGACGCCGAGCGCGAGCGAACGCTCCCGGAGCTCTTTGGGCGCAGCGCGGGCCTCGCCAAGGTGCAGCGCGTGGGCCCCGGTCAGCCGATCCAGAGCCTGCAGGCGGCGACCGGGCTCGGCGGCGCCGAGAGCGCGCCGCGCTTCTGCCTGGTGCTGCGCGGGAGCGTGGTGCTGCGCGTGCGCGGCGGCGGAGGAGCTGCGCACAAAGGTATACCAGGGTGGGTGGTGGCCGCGCTCGGCCCGGGGAGCACCTTCGGGGAGCTGCCGCTCCTCGGCGGGCACGCCTGGGACGCGCCCCCCCCGGGCGCGTGCTTCGCCGCCGCCAGGTACGGCGAGGCGGTGGTGCTCGCCAGCGTCTCGGGCGCCGCGCTGGAGGCCGTGGCCGCCAGTGCGCCCGTCGCCACGCGAGTCCGCCTCTTCCGCCACCTCGCCGAGTCGTGCGCACGCATGATGCGCGCTTGGGAGCAGCCGGGCTCAGCGGACGAGGAGACTGCGCAGGGCGCCGCGGGCGCGGCGCCCGGCAGCGCGACTGGCAGTGGCTCCGTCAGCGGATCCGGCAGCGGCTCGCAGACCCAGGTAGCTGCTGGCAGCTCCCATAGTGACCACTCGGTGCCCGAGGTGCAGGCTCCTGCTCTCTCTCCTCTCGTTGCCGGCGCAGGGCGCCCCCGATGGCGAAAGTTGACCACCGATAGCGAAAGTTGACCGCCGACAGGGGCCCGCGTCGGTGCAGCTTTCGCGCTTTTCGGCGCGAGCGCGGAGCCTCGGCGGCTACGGCACACGCGGGCCTTGCACGGGGCTGGTTGGTTCGGGTTGAGATCGGGAGGAGGGAGAGTGGCGGCTGCACGTTGGGCAGCATCGAGTTGTAAAGTCAGAAAAAATTCATGAATGTACTTGTTTTCCAAGTCTGAAAACACTGTTCAAGCGATCGCAGGAGCACATGTACCTGTCCGCTATTACCGCTGCTCCTGCCCGCCGAAACCCCATAGACCTCTCACGCAATTACCCGTGCGCACACAGCGGCGTGGCCTAGATGAATTTGGACATCCAGTCGTACATGACGAGCACCAAGGCGGCGCCGGTCCCGCGGAAGGTGTTGGAGAGTGCCCCGTTGAACAGCCCGCCGACGCCCTCCGTCTGCACGATCTTCACGGCGCAGTCCCAGGTGCCCGCGTACTTGACCTTGGAGCCCCCGCCGGACTTCATCATCAGGCGGCGACGCACGGTGTCGAAGGGGTACGAGATGAATCCAGAGATAGCGGTGGAGATCTCGGCGACGATAAACGCCTGCCACACCGCGGCGCCGAACCCCGCCTGCAGGCACAGTGCCTTGAGCGTGTCGTAGCCGCCGAAAAAGGCCGCACGGTACACAATGATTCCCGCGATCGAGGCCGCGAAGCCCTGGTAGAGGCCTGCGAGGCCGTCCGTCTTGTAGATCTTGCCGATGCAGTCAAAGAGACCGGTGAACTGGCGATCCTCGCCCTTGCCAACGTCCGCGCCAAGCCTGCGCAACGGACTACTCATCAGCACAGCTGCTCGCCCACCGTTTCCGCCAGCACTCTGCCTGCAGCCGCGGGCTACTGTGGCCCAGACACGCAGGCACTTCCACACGATGTGGCGCGGAAGGCCGCGGCAGTAGCGGCTGGGAGAAGGATGGGGCGCGGAGCAGCGGCGGTACCGGGTACGGGCGAAGTCCAGCGGATAGACAAAGAGGAGCGAGGTTGCGCCCGCAGCGCCGCCCGCAGCGAGGTTCCCCGCAAAGAAGAGCCAGAAACCGACCTCGGACGCGGGGCGGCAGAAGATCTCCTTGTACTTGTCCTTGAAGGCGAAGTTGAGCGCCTGCACACCCCCAACGCCAACGCTCCCGCCCGTCAGCCTCCCCGACCGCTAGCCGCTCCAAGCGCTATTCACCATGCACTCCGCATTGGCGCGCACACAGATAGAGCTGGCGTGTCCCCAGTCAGTGCAAACATGCAAAAGTGCATAAGGCCCCTCCACGGCAAGCATAGAAAAGAAAAGCGCGCCCTTTACACTGCGCCCGCCAGGGGCGAGTGCGCGACCTGCGTCGGGAAATAGCGGATGATGTTCGCGGTGTTACCACGCCAGAAGGCCGTGATACCCTGATCCTTGTACACGCGCGTTGCGCAGTCGATGATGCCCTTGTACGGATCCGTAATCTGCGTCGAAGTCGCCTGCACCTGCAGGAGCAGCTTGATGCGCTCGATCGGCGCCACAGCCGTCTTGGAGATGGTCGCAGAGATGCCGCCCTTCAGGAAAGACGCCCAGACATTGCCCGACTTCTGCTCGAAACCACACCCGCGCTGTAAGTCGCAACTAGCGGCATGGGACATGGGACGCAACAGAAGCGACGGCGACTCACTCCCCCCGCAGCATGGCCCTCGTGGGATGGCCGAAAAGGGCGTGCCGGCAGGCTTCCAGATGTGGCAAGGCGTGCTTTGGTGCAGCGCCAAATCCCCCCTGTGCAGGGTGCAGGGGCAGCACCTGGCCTCCGCCGCCGTGCGCGACGAGGTCCGTGCACTGGCGCACGTTCTCGATCCTGGCGCCAGTCGCTGCTGCCTGGGCCTTCCCGCGGAGGGCAGACGCCGTAGCACCGCCCGAACACGCAATAGTCGCGGCAGCAGTGAGCACCGCGAGCTTCGCCAGCAGCTGCTGGCGCTTGGTGTTGCCCTCAGCAGCATCACCGCCCGCAGACATGGAGAGCTGCCCAAGACGGGCCGGACGCAGAGCCGCAGAGGGGGCCAGCGTCAGCGAGCGCGGAGCGAGCGCAAGCCCGCGCGGAGCAGTGAAGGCAGTCGGCTTGACAAGGGCCGGCGCAAAGGCCGACGCCGTGGAAAGCGCACATAGGAGCAGAGGAACGGCAGAGCGCATCCTTCCCTCTTCCTTCAATTCGGAGGCCGTCACATGGGAACGCCAGAACACTCGATTCCTGGGCTAAAAGTTCAATTATCGACCGCTTTCCGGTCGACGCTGCTTCCCGGAAACGGCCCGTCCCGCTCACTCCAGTACAGACGCGGGATGTGCGCGTCCGCAAGATACGGAAGAGTTCGTGTCGCGGGCGCAGGGGGATACCGTGCCTGGCCCGCGGGCCAAGGCATTAGCACCCCCCCGGTGCGGGCGCGCAAAAAAGAGCATGGGGTTTAGCGTTTCCATGCAGCGCTACAAGTTCCCTATAACTCCCCGCGTCCGTCTAACCCCGCGGCACGTCCGAATCCAACCGGAAAGGCAGCCCCCGGCCATCTCGAGCCGTACTAATTTACAACGTCTAAAACAGCCGTGCTCTCGGGGGACCTACAGTAGCGAGACGGCGTAGGGGGGCTATCCAGAAACACGCGAGAAGGGGCTGGGCCTCCCTCTCGCCCCACCTGGACTGTTTTCCCTGCTGGAGGCTGAAGGTGACGGGATACCCCCGCGCCGCTGCATCCCTGGTTCGCCCCCCCTCATCCGCGATTCGTAATGACGATGTGTCTGAGACTCTCGAGGCCCGCCGCGGCCTGCCGCGGCCCGCCGCGGCATTCCAGAGGCAGTGAACGGTGGCACCTGCCGGCTCGAGCGTGCGATCGTTAAATGGGATCCGTGCGGCAGGAAGCCGACTGAGCAGCTGCCAAACTACTGCTGCGATGGTCCGCCGCACGGTCATCGCGCTGGCAGCGCTGCTCATGGCGGCCGCCGCCCCGGCTGCGGCCAACGGCCCTCTTAACTTCCCGTTCCCTCGCATGCACGCTGATTCGCGTGCGCCCGGCGGCCTCATGGACCGCCACTCCGGGGGCGCTGCGAGTTTGCAGCTTCGCGACAACAAGTTTTTGGCCACTATGGCGAAGGCCAAGGTTGCTGTGAAGGAGACGATCGACTTGGACAAGTATCCGAAGCTGTTCGGTGCCGGTGGCTTCTGCGCAGCGATCACGCACTTCGTGACCGTGCCGCTCGACGTCGTCAAGACCCGCCTCCAGGTTCGCCCTGCCCCCTTCACTCGCAGTGCCCGGACCGGGTTTCCGATGCCCCCCCCGGCCCGCGCAAGCCTGGGAGCGCCTGCCGGACAGACACGTGGCTGTCTGAGACGGCCTGTAGCGCCACCTTCCCTGCAAAGCCTTGGGCGGCTGCCGGGAGATGTGCAGCTTTTCAGGGCGCGGCAACAGCAGTGAGAAACGTGCACGCAGAGTCTGTTGAGGCTCAGTGGTTCCTCGCGTCGGGATGGGCGCTAGTTGTTGCGGCCGCGCGCCGCACGGATGGTCCGACGGCAGAGGGCGTCGCGGCTGCGGCCACCGTGGGGGCCGGGCGCACGAGAGAGGCTCACACTTTGCCCCTCGCACCGCGTCCAGGTCAACCCCGGCGAGTTCTCTTCGCTCGGCGACGGCATCAGCAAGATCTACAAGGTCCCCCGCGCGACCCCGTGCGGCTGCGGAGCGCGCGGCTGCTGGCAGGGGCGCGCTGTGTGCACGGAAAGCAAGTTTTGCGAGGCGGGAGGGACTGACTCGCGCGTGTGCGGACAGACGTCGGGGATCCCTGGGCTCTTTACGGGCGTGACACCCACCACTTGCGGCTTCCTGCTCCAGGGCTCGCTAAAGTGAGTCGTCCGTGCACCGCTCGCCCCCCCCCTCGGCGCGTGCTCGCGACGACGCGCTGGCGGCGGCTGTGCGGAGCGGCAGCTGAGCGGCACCGTGCAGGTACGGCTTCTATGAGCTTTTCAAGGACATCCAGAAGCAGAACTTGCCTCAGGAGAAGGGCGGGGACAAGGGAAAGCTGCCGATCCCCCAGGTGATGCTGGCGGCCACGGCGGCGGAGATCCTCGGGACCACCGCGCTCCTCCCGTTCGAGTCCGCCCGCATCCGCGCGGTGAGCCCCCGTTCCCGCCCCCGCCCCGCACGGCGTAGGCCCCCGCCGGACGCGCCCAGGGCGGCGAGAGGCGCGGCGGGTTGCTGAGCGCGCGGGGCGGGTCAGGTGGCGGACCCGTCGTTTGCGCCCAACATGTTTGCCTCGCTCGGCAAGCTTGTGCGGACGCAGGGCATTGCGGGCATCTACGGCGGCCTCATCCCGATTATGTGCAAGCAGATCCCCTTCACGATCACGCAGTTCCTGGTCTTCGAGGCTGCCGCGACAGTCATCTACAAGGAGTTTGCGAAGCGTGACTTCAAGGACGTGGGCGCCAAGTTCGGGACGGGCATCACGTTCGGTTGCGGGGTGATGTCGGGCGTGGCGGCGGCGATCGTGTCGCAGCCGGGCGACACAGTGCTCTCGGTCATGAACAAAGCGCCCGGGACAAACCTCTTCCAGGCTGTGCAGCAGCTGGGCCCGGCGGGAATGTACCGGGGTCTTGGGGCGCGGTGCGTGCACGTGACGTCGTTCATCGCCGCGCAGTTCCTCATCTACGACTCCATCAAGCGCGCCTTCGGCATCGAGGTGCCCGGCCCACCCCCCGCCGCCCCTGACCCGCGCCTCTCTCTTGCTCGCCTGCTCCTCCCGCCGTTCGCTCGTGCGCTCACACCGCTGCGTGCAGGTTGCTGGAGAGGCGGCGGGGAAGGCGCACCGGGCTGAGAAGAAGAAGTGAGGCGGACACGCGGGAGTTTTCAATTCCCGCTACCGTGAGCGGGGGCCATGGAGCGCTGCCAGGGTCGCGACGGCCCGTGGCTGCGGCGAGGGGCGAAGCGGTTGTACTGGTAGAAAGACGCTGAGTGGCGGGGCAATGGGAGTGCCCACAGCAGCGGGTGGCGTGACCGAGCCAGGTAGGTCTATCAAGGTCTGTTTAAGTACGTGGGGTTATCGTCGTATTGCGGCGTTTCTTGGTGATGGTGTCAAACGGTATTAAACATCGCAGAAGCGACACATTCTTTCGTCGAGAGGAATGCTTCTTGGGCAGTACTTCACGCCTCCAGAGTTGATACAGGAACGGGTGGTGGTGGTGGTGGTGGTGGTTGGGGTGGTGGTGGTGGTGGTGGTGGTTGGGCTTGCGGAGTAAATGAGCACCGAGGGGTTGCTTCGCCACGAACGATCTTCAAGAAGAAGAGAATTTGTGACGTCCGCAGTGGTCGCACCCTGTGGCCATTTTTTGCAGAGGCATGCGCGAGCTTGGGGGACGCTTCGATCCAGCCCGATTGTCCCGGATAGGGAGAGGGAGACGTTCATTGACACCAGTCGATGCCGCAATCCGATACCAACAAGCGTGTCGCCCTCCACGCGCTTTCCCTATGCTCGCAGCGAAGGTACAAAAGGGGCGGCCCGACCAGTGGATAAGCACACACGACATTCTTGCGCACACCTGCTTGTAGGCGCAGTACTGCTAAAATAGTTATAGCAGAGCCGTTTGCGCAAACTGCCGAGCGGAGGTCAAAAACAAGAGTCTCCGCCACTCGTAGTCGGGCCTACCTCAGCGGGCCTAACTGGTCAACGCCCGGGAGCAAGCCTGTGCACACCCCGCGCGATTCCGGACAGACCCACTTGGCTTGGCTCTCGAGGTTGCACGCTGCCAACTTGTGAGCCGAAGTGGTTACTTGCACAGGATCCGAAGTCGCGGGAAGGCACTTGCAACTAGGACGGGCCGCCCAACTTCGTGGTATTGTGAAACAGGACAGCGCCTGCTTCGCCGAAACACGTCAAGAGGGTGGAAGAGGACGTCCGGCTTTTCCCAAGATGCCTTCTCCGCCCGAGATGCCATCCGAGATCCGCGCGCCGAGCGCAAGATTGCGCGCGAGAAAAAATCTTCACGTATCCAGCATCGAGGTGCGAGAGCAACTCCCGGCCTCAGAACATGAAACACTGATTCTCATTCTTCACACAAAGTCTTGCGACTGTGAGCGTGCCTCTTTTGCTGCTGAGTTTGTGGGATCGAGGAACCTGTGCGTTTGGAACGAAACCAACCGAGACTATTTTACCCTTGCTCGAACCCAGCTGAGAACAGGCTGCCGCCGATGATGCTGAACGAAATCTTGTGCGCAGGCTGCTATTGAGCTCAAGGAGATCAGCAATGGTGGGCGTGAGGAGGATGCACACACGCCAAAGCGCGTGCAGACGACGACTCCCTCCAAGGTCCTGGCCATCCCCACCTCCACAGCAGCAAACCCAGCCATGTGTGACGTCATCGACCGTTTCCTCCGAGAGTATGCCCGCCGGTTGGGTTTGGTCGAAACGCCATACCCATGCAGCGATCCGATGTCTGTGTGGCCCTCTACTGGGGTCGGTAGTCGCCTGGAGAGCCTTCCCTTCTCCAGGGCCGGAGGTAGGCCCTTGTGTCGGTTGGGTCCTTTTCACAAGCACGCCTGCGCGTCGCGAGCCCTCGCGAACAGCAAGAGGGAGCGGACAGTACATACCAGCAGCTCCGAGCGGGGCGCTGACTGGAGAGGTGGTGCGGCAGGGGGACAAACGTGCGAGGACCATGATGGTGGAGGAGGGCCATGACGCGGACGCGGCAGCAAAGAAGGCACGGGGCGACAACGGCAAAAGCGCTGCCCCCTGCGGCGCAGCGGCAACCAGCGCGGGGATCAGCAAGCGGGGAGGAAACGGCAAAGAGAACGCGGGAGGGCAGGGCGGCGGGGGCAGTGGCAAGCTTACGGCGGAGGAGCGGGCGGAGCAGAAGCTCAAGCGGCAGGAGGAGGTACTGCAGGCCATCGGCCCGAGGGGTAACGTGACTGAGAAGGCGATCCTGGACCGCGTCGGCGACTCGCGTTACACCCGCGAGATTCTGCGGCGGCTGCTGGCGCAGGGGATCGTGGAGCGCACGGGTAAGGGCGGGTGCAACGACCCGTTCCTGTACACGGCGCGGCGCTCCATGTTGGACGAGCACGGGCAGGCGGTGGCGCACCCAACGCTCGTCGACCCCGGGCTGGAGGTGCGGCTGCGGCGCATCGAGAACAAGATCATGACGGTGCTCGTGCAGCAGATCGAGTTCACGACCGAGAAGGCCATCCGCGCTGCTGTCGGCGACAACACCGGGACGGGCAAGTCGCTCCGGCGGCTCGTGCTCTCGGGGCGCGTGGAGCGCGAGGGGCGCGGCGGCGTTGGGGACCCGTTCCAGTACCGCGCCTCCCGGCAGGGCCGCACGCTCCACCTCGCCAACCCGCCGCCCGCCAAGGGGCTCTCGTCCACTGGGCTCCGGCCCATCCCCGCGGCGCCGGCCGCGCTCGCAGCGCCGGCCGCGCTCGCAGCGCCCGCCGGCGGGCTCGCCGCAGCGCCGGGCACGCGCGTGGGCGCGGAGGCGGAGGTGGCGCTGGGCGAGCTGACGCTGGAGGAGGAGGCGGAGGGCGACGGCGTCGAGAGGCTGGCGCTGGCGGCGCCCGAGGGAGACGAGCTTTCCGCGCCGCCTGCGGCGGAGGCAGAGTCGGAGGCGGTGGGGCTCCCAGATAGCGCGGACATCGAGCTGGGCGCGCTTGCGGAGCGACGCGCGGCCGGCGCCGAGGCGGGCGGGCCGCGCCGCGACTCCGAGGGGGAGTGCAGCCGCGCGCGCACACACAGGGTGACCGAGTCCTTCTCTCCCAAGTGGGCGCGCAGGTACAAGGGCTCCAAGAGCAAGGTGCTCTCATCCTCGCCGAGCACCTCCCTCGACGGCGGCAGCGACAGCCCTGGCCCGGACAGCCCTGGCGGCGCCGCGCCAGCGCCGCACCTCGGCGCCGAGCCCGGGGGCTCCTCTGCGGGTGGCGACGCGGCGCTCGCGGCGCTCGCGGCGCTCGCGGCGCCCGCGGCGGCGTGGGGTCTCGCAGACGGTGAGGAGGCCGGCGATGCGGCGGCGGCGGCGGCGGCGGCGGAGCTCGGCGGGCTGGGCGGCGAGGCGCTCGGGCTAGACGAGGCGTGCGGGGCTCTCGGGACGGAGGGCGGGGCGGGGGGCGAGGCGGAGGGCGAGAGCGATGAGGAGATGGACGAGACCGACGCTTCGTGTGCGTCCTCGGAGCTCGCAGGGCCCGCGGGCGGCGCTTCTGCCGAGTGCGAGCGCTCGCCGCCGGGCGCCGCGAGCCTCGTGGCGCTCGTGTCGGCGCAGGCTGCCGTGGCGATGGGCTTGCGCGCGCCGGCCGCGGGGCTGGTGGTGAGGGGAACGGCGCTGCTGCCGCAGCCAGGGCCGCAGCCCGCGGACGATTCGCTCGCTGCGTCCTTCCTCGCGTGAGCGCGCGGCGGGCATGCCGCGACACGAGGCAGTGAGGAATGGGCGGCCGTCGGTCGCTGTACAGGGTGAGTTGAGCGTGACG
>ENA-UOXV01006213-UOXV01006213.1-marine-metagenome-genome-assembly--contig:-NODE-6213-length-12670-cov-15.493936_pt1 | contig 12670 bp, 7 predicted proteins | sample MGYA00238165_ERZ766961 | MGnify/ENA primary metagenome ERZ766961 (study PRJEB28924, sample SAMN03173240) | marine metagenome | biome: Marine; feature: Water; material: Subsurface seawater | place: North... | reverse complement strand
TATATCTACACAAAGAGGGGAGAACGAAATGAAACGAATGCTAAAACAACTGCTCATCAATAACTCAAAGTCTTCTATTTCTTTAACTTCTTCTCGATTTAGCGAAGTCGTTCTTCTCGTTGGAGGTTTTTGTCGAACAAGAACCGCGACTCCTACTACTGTCGCTGCTCGTGGTGTTTCGAGTGCTTTTACTACTCGATCTTCATCGCGCGATGGAAAAAAATCCATCGCGACTTCTTCGACGGCGTCGTCGTTTTCGTCGCTCGATGGGAACGACGATGAAACTGCAAACACCGCGAGTGGTGCATCAAAGAAGAAAAACAAGTACCCGTCCAAATTCGATTCGAACGAGAAAGTGAACAAAGATTTCACGCCGAACAGGTACCAAACGCAAGAGGAAAACGAACTGAAAACAAAACAAATGAGAGAAGTGAAACGGAAGGAATATTTGGAGAAGATTGTGAAAAGCGAAAACAATCGAGATTTTCAATCGAGCGATCACGCGAACGCGATCGGAGGAGACGGGACGGTGACGAAGTATTACGAGAACGTGGATATCAGAGAAGTCTCGTCGACGCAAAACCAATACGAAATCTTATTAGACGGGAAACCGTTAAAGTCGCCGAAACGCGCGCAGTTTGTATTACCGAACAAGTTGTTAGCGAGCGCAATCGCCACGGAATGGGCGACACAGGAGGACGATTTGATTCGGCCGTTTACCATGCCGTTGATGCAGTTATCGTCCACGGCGTTAGATCACATGAGCGACTACGCGACGTTTGATTTTCACGTGAAGAAGTTGCTCGAATTTTTCGACGCCGATCAAGCCGTGGTGGCGCACCCGAGCGGGAGCGAATTAAGAGAGATCCAGTTGAAAACATTGAAGAAAGTGCACGATTGGGCCAGGAGGGAGTTTGGGGAGCAGTTGAATTTAAGTTCAGACTCGATATTCGCGCAACCGCAGCCGGAGGAGGTGAAACTTTTGATGGAGAAACGTTTGCGGTCGTTGTCGCCGTGGGAGATGACGTGTACGTTTGCGGCGGCGGCGGCAGCCAAATCGCTCTTGATCGGATTAGCGTTGAATAGAAATATCATCGACCCGGAGGAGGCTTTGAAGTGCGCTCGAGTAGAGGAAGATTATCAAATCGAAAGGCACGGATTCGTCGAAGGCGGGCACGATATCGACATTTCCGATTTGCGGGTGCGATTGACGGCGCCGCACGCTTTAAACTTAATTTTGAAAGCGAAAATGGGGACGATGTAGACATACTAGTTCGTAATAGTTTTATGTAGTATATTTATAGTGTAAAATAGTGTAACAATTGGGAAATACCGCGCGCGGTATTATAATACGTGTTGTTTGGTAACTTATTATTATTATTATTACTCGTTGAACTCCTGCAACGCTTCTCGGCGTCGAGACGAACGCGTCGGTTGAGGAGTCACCTTCGCCAACGGCACGTTCAAATCGTCCTCGACCCATTTTTCGGACGCAACTTGTGCTGCGGCTCGTTTAGACCGCTCTCGCGCCGGTGCTGCCATGACTTTTTCTTTTAGTTTTGATACTTTTGGTCCTTTACGATCGTAGAATGGTAAGTCTTCGCTTTGCGATAACTCGCTCGCGTACTTTTCGACGCCTTCTGCGTACTCCGCGAACTGTAAGTCTTCGTTAAACAAGGTTTCCACTTCGTCTTCACCTTCTTCGTTGTCGTTGTTGTTGTTGTTACTGTTACTGGAAGACGAGGAGGAAACGCCCAACGAATCGTGAATTCTATCTTTCGCAATGTTGATATCTTTCAAGGCGATTTTCTCCTTCGGACATTTCTTCGTCGCCATCTTCATCGCGACGAACGCTTCGGACAATTGCAAAGTAACGCGTTGCTTCGTCTCCTCGGAAACAATGCTTCCATTAACGGCACTACCATCGTTTGGTTGAGATGTTAACATTGATTTTACATCCGGAATCGGTACTCTAGACAAGACCCTGGAGATGGCGGCGTGGTACGCCTTGACTTGCGCTCCGGCGACGCCGGTGCCGAACGGTTTCGCGTTCAACGCCAAGATTTCAATCGAAAGCGATCGAACGAGTTCGGCTTCACCGGCATCAGATCGTTCGATAACACCATCCGTCTTGTTCTTGTCGGTATCGCTGTTCGATGCTTCATCTCCTCCTTCTTTGTGGTTGGATGACGACGATATTCCCGTCTCGAGTTCTAAGAGAGACGTCAGAAAGGCGGCAACTTTCGCGACGCCCTTCTTTTGACTCGCCATTCTCAACGACGGTAACACGGCATCGATCAAGCACGCTCTGACCTTTGCATCTGGTGCAGACGCGATGGCTGGGAAAAATACCGCGAGACATTGCGCCAATCTGGGCGTTTCTTGCGCGTTGCACGCAAAGATGGCGCCCAAGAGCGTCGAGATGACCAAAGACGGTTGCTCAAAGGCGTAGTACCCTCTTCTCAAAGCGAGTTTCGCGAGCGTTTCGCACGCGATGGTTTGCGCGGAGTTCTCAGATTCAGTAAACGCCGCTTCATTCATCGCGTCGATGTTTTCGGCGTCCAGTTCTTCCAGATCCGTTTTATCCTTCGGGTTTTCAAACGGTTCACACGCCGACTCGATGATTCGAAGAAGTTGCTTTTCCAACGTGAGCTGGTACCCGGCGGTTTCATTTTCTTCGCCGTCGGCGTCGGCGTCGGCATCGTCGTTATTCTCTTTTTCTTTCTCATCCTCTTCTCTTTCGTCGTCGTCGTCGTCGTCGTCAAAACGGACGTGAATGCCCTTCTTTGGCACCGGCATATCTCGTCTCGCATCCAACGCTTTCGGTCCGTATAACATGGCGGCATCACCGAGCGCGCGCAACGCCATGCACTTAACCGGCTCCGATGGATCAACATCAGCAGCCGTACGCAATATTTGCACCGTTTCTTCCGTCAATGCGTTCGTTCCACACATTAACAGTAATCCGAGTAACTTGATACCTTCGCGACGAACGCCGGCGGACGCGTGCGCGACAGCCGGTCGAACGAGCGACTGCATGACAGCTTCAGTCGCGTGCGCGGGAAGCTTGGATGACGACGAGTTATTCGCCGTTTCAAAGAGCGAAGAGGCGATGAAGAGCGCTTGCGTTTCAGCGTAGACGTTGGTGTCGTCGTTTACGTCGTCGTCGTTTTTGTTGTTGTTCTCTTCATCGGTAACGGTGCCTCGAAGACTGTCGCAGGCGCCCAAGACGACGGCGACGTGTTCGTTGTCGTCGTGCACGCGCTTCGCCAAGTCAATCAACTGCTTTTCCCACTCGCCGTCACCACCTCGCGCGTAACACGAAACGTCGTTTTCGTCGTTTAAGTCGCCAATCGATCTCAATCGTTCGTAGACGAGCGTCGCGGCGCCTCTTCGCAAGGCGCCGTCGTTCATATCCGAGCAGTTCAACGTCATCATCAACTGTCTCGCCGCAAAGACCGAGGACGTTGTTTTCCCGTCGGCGTGCATAGAAATGGCGCGGAGCAAATCCATCGAGGATTCTGGCAAGCACTGATCCAAAGCATCTTCGACTTCTTCGGTTTCGGCTTGGAGCACCGCGCGCGCTTGACCGACGGCGAGAGACGTGTCCTTCCCTGAACTCGACGTTTGGTTCGCGAGCGCTTCGACGATGACGCGCCAGAACAACGCCTCTTCCGGCGAAAAGAGCTCAACCACACTTACTTTCTCTTCTTCTTCTTCTTCTTCTGATTTCTTGAGAAAGAATCTACGCAACCCGCTCGTTTCGCTCTTCTCCTTGGTCGCGTACGCCATCGCTTTCACCGTCTTCGTTTCAATCAACGTCTTCAACGCCATCTCCGAAACGTTCGGGTGCGACTCCGCGTCGAGTAATTTCAACAACTTAATCGGGTCGTTCTCACACACGCTCGAGGACATCCACTTCTTGAGCATGTCAACGCATGCCGATCTCACTGAAATCGATCGATCGTTCAAGCCTCTTCTCAATACCAACGCGCGATGTTCGATCGAGACGGATTCCACCGGAACCTTCGCGGCCAACGCCAAAAACGCGATGCGTCTCACTTCCTCGGAAATGTCTCTCGTTCTCTCCACGACCACGGAAATCGTGTGATCAGAAATCGCCAACGCGCCTAGAATAGCTTTCCTCGCGTCTTTATTCTTCTCGCCTCCGATCAACTCGATAAACGCCGTGGTAATTTCGCTGTTGCTGAAATCCGCGTCTTCCCCGCCATCTTGCAATCTCGATAACGCTCTCGCCGCTTGCGCTCTCACCGCTGGCGTGTTATCTCTCAACCTTTCCAACATCGTCTCTTCCATCTGGTCGTATAAATCGTCCGAAATCTCCGCATCTGGTCCGAGCGCGTTCAAAATCCCCGCCACCATTTGACACGCTCGAAACCGAACCGCTCGATCCTTCGCCGCGGTGACGTTCAACAAAAACCGAATCAAAGATTCGCAAAACTCGTCCGCTTCCTCCTCGTGGCCTGGTTCTCGGTGTGAAGTGAATGCGATTATAAATCGAATCACCCGTTCCGTGTGTAAGTCTCTCTGTTATAAAAAAATGTTGTTAGAATAATATAATATTAGCGTTTTATTCATACGAATATAATAATTTGAAAATCAAGAGACACAAAAAGGGGAACGAAAAAAGAAAAAAATTTTGTATCTCTCTCGTCTCTAAAAATCCATTTCATTCTCAAAATCACTCTCTTCAAACGAGGATAAGGACGACGATATTATAAAGACAATAATAAAGACGACCACAAAGACTAAGAAGATATACCTTGTATTCCAATAAAACGTGCAACAAGCACGTGCACACGTCCTGTAAGAACTTCTCGTTACCGCTCACGTGTCGTAATTCTGTCATTTGTCTCACGATGCGTTTGTGCATGGCGACGCCTAACTGAGTTTCGTTTAACAAACGCGCGACGGTTATTTGGGGTAACTTTTTTACGGCACTACTCGGCATCATCTGTTGTTGTTGTTGTTCTTCTTCTTCTGGTGAGTGTTGTTCTTTCGTAGGAGTGGCGTCGTCCTTTTCTTCTTCTGCAACAAAAGACGGAGGTGTTGTCTTCGTCTTCTTGGATGTCTTTTTCTTCGTTGTTTTCTCGACAGTCATTTTGTTCTAAAAGTTTTTGTTTGAAAAGAAGTGAAGATTTTCAGTTATTTTATGTCAGTATATAGTAGTAGTAGTAAATTTATATCATCTTCATCTCTCTTTTTCTCCCTTCAAATCTTTCTCTCGATAAGAATAATCTCTCATCACGTGGCTGGAATAAAGTCGTCGTCGTCGTAGTCGTCGTCGTCGTCGTCCATGTCGTCGTCTCCGCTGGCCCACAAATCGTGGACGGTACCGTCGCCGACGGGGTAATTCTTCGCCATGTTCGCTCTTTCGCCGACGCGCTGCGTCGGTTCGTTTGGATCGAATGGTATTCCGCACGCTTCCGCTAAAGAACCAACCACGAACGATGGTTGCTTCGATTCGTCTTCGTTCTCTTCCACGTCTTTCATTTTGTTCGCGCCGGTGAGGACTAAGACGGAATATCTCGCGCCGTTATCTTTCCCGAATTTCACGTCCGTGTCCATTCTATCGCCGATGACCATCGTCCTCTGCGGGTCGCCGTGCGAGTGCGACATTATCGCGTCAAACATGTACTTTCCTGGTTTTCCGCAAATCACATCCGGTGCTCTCCCAGACGCGGTTTCAATCGCTTTCACTATAGGCCCCGCTCCGGGCATCAATAATTTCTCTTTCCCTAACCTATCCCCGGCGTCTGGGTTCGTGGCGATGAACTTTGCGCCTTTTTGTATCAAATACGAGGCGTACGCTAACTTTGCGAACGTAAACGACGTGTCTTGACCAACGACAACCGCGTCTACTCGAGAATCGTCGTCGTGGTCGTTTTCGGCGTCACCTCCCGTCCACTCGTGCATCTCCTCCCAATCGCTCGAAGTACACGAGACTGCTTCGTATACGCCCCCGACGATATCGCCGACGTCGCACTCCTCCAACTCTCTCACTAACCCTTGCTCACCAACCACGTATATCTTCTTATTTGATGACGACGATCCATCTTTAGTAGTAGTACTACCGTGAGTATTGTTAAATCCGATGGCGGATAAATACGACGCCGACGCAAACGCCGCGGTATATATGTGGTTCACGTCCACCTCCATCCCGAGCTCGGAAAACTTCCACTGGTAATACTCTCTCGTTTTCGTCGCGTTGTTCGTGACAAAAAACACGCGCTTTTGCAGCGTTTCTCGTAAATAGTCCACGGCTTTTTTCGCCCCGGGAACTAAAGCGTCTCCGTGCCATATGACCCCATCGCAATCTAACAACACGGTATCGACATCTTCGCTGATTTCTCGAGTCAATCCATTGTTGGTGATACCATCGCCAAAACCGCCACTTTCCGCACGTGTCACGAAAAGAGTGCTGTCCCCGTTATTTCTTCTTTTTTGTCTTCTTTGTCTTCTGAATTCTGAATTGTTCGTGTTTCTCTTACGTTGATGGTGTTGCACATCGGAGGAAAAATTCCGCCGCCGAGCGCAAGAAGCGTTCGTGTTCGTGTGAGTAGTAATAGCAGCAGTAGCAGCAGCGTTGCTGGTAGATGCGAGCATAATACTAAATGTAACAGAAGATTAAAAGAGCGCGGGGTAAATACGAATACTAACTGTTGTTGTTATCGTTTATATCGTTTATATCTACGTGCGCGTCGAACGTGTAACGAAGGAAAAGAAGGAAAAGAGAGGTGAAAACCCTTTGCGTCTGTCGACGACTAAAAGAAGAAAAATTGAAAGAAAAATGAGTGTAACTCTTTATCATCGTCATCCGTCGTTTCTCTGTACTACTACCACTACTACTACTCTACTACTATTACTACTCTACGAGTCTAATACTCGCACACAAATAAGAAGGGACGAACTACATGAAACCACCACCACCACTGAGATTTGGTCTGAGCTCTTTCGCAGTCACGACGTCTCCGACGGATATTTTCAAACCGCCGCCGCCTGGCGCGCTCGTAATCATGTTCCACCCGAAGAAGACTTCGTTCGCCCACGATTTGGTTTGGCTGTTTAGAACGGTCCCGGAGCGGAATTTTTGCAACGCGCGAGAGACTTCGCGGTTTTTATCGAAGATGCCGGTTTCTTGGTTTATATCCGGGATCGTACACCGAGAACACGGTTTGACGAGGTCCCAAGAAAGACCACCTTCATCTCCGCCGCGTTCGCCGCCGCCGCCGCCGCCATCGCTCTTGCTCTTTCTCGCGCGTGTTTCTATCTTTAACCACTTGTCCTCTGCCCACTCTTTACCTCCGGAAACAACCACGTTCGGTCGAAAGCGATTCATTTTCACTTCGCTTCCGGCTAAATTGAACAGCTCTTTCCCCATGACCACGCGCTTTTGCAAATCGTCGAGACTGGACTCGTGGGCTAACAACACGGGGTACCCGTCGCTAAACGCCGTCTCGCCGCCGTTCTTCGCGTATCGCTCGTCTAAAGGCCTTTTCGGTCTCGATTTGCGATCGCTCGTCGAAACGTACTTATTAAACCGTTCCGGTATCCCTCCGGTTCCAATCCAACGAACAATTTTCGCCCCGGGCACTCTTATCGCCCTCGATATCCACTCGTTCACCGCGTCGCTCTCCGCCAAGTGAACGCCGCAGTAGTCCCACACCGAACATTCCACCTCGCCAGACATGTCCTCTTTTCTCGCCAGCAGAGGAATTTCGCACTCGTCCGCGCAGTTTGGACTTCGCAGAATTAATTTCGCATCTTTCATCATCGATTCAGTCTCGTTTACGTCGTTTACCCCGTCGTCGTTCACATCCTCCTCCATGACTCGTTCCATCGTACTGTTCTCATCATCAAAATCATCATCCTCTTCATCATCCTCAAAGATGGCCCCGCGAAACTCGGTTTCAACCAACGCCAACTCAGGAACAGTTCTCTGACTGATAAATTCCCCGTCTTTATCGATCACGCAAAAGCATCTGTCCCACTCGAATCCAGTTTCGGTCAAACGCGCGCGCTTCACGTCGATGCCTTTGCACGATTTCAACGGGTACACCGTCAGGCGCGATATTTTTATCTCCTCCTTAAAATCCTCTTTCATCTTTAAACCACCAAAAGTGTGGTGTTAGTGGTCTTTCTTTCGCTTTTTCCTCAAAGTGATTTTGTTTTCTTCGCTTTTTTCGTCCTCGTCGATGGTTTCAACAAAGTCTTCTTCATTAAAAGTGTTCACTTTCTTCTTGGTCTTCTTGGTCTTCTTGGTCTTCTCTGAGATCTCGTCTGAATCGTCTGAATCGTCTTCTTGTCTTCTCGATGGTGGTAACAAGGCTTTGACCACAACTCGTCCTCTTCTTCCTCTTTTTACTTCTTCTTCTTGTTCTTCTTCTCGTCCTCGTCGTTCTGCGAGCAAAGCGCGCACGTCGGTTTCGACTCGGCGCAAACTGCTCGCGAAAGCTTCTTGTTCGAGCAAACGCGATTTCTCTCGTTTGTTTTTTAGCATCGTGGTTCGTATGCTTCGTACGGCGACGGTAGTGGCTACGGTCACGCGGACGAGTTGCGTGGCTTGCGCGATGAGAAGTTCGATGTCGATGTCTTCCTCTCGTTCTTCTTCCGCCGTTTCCTTGATTTGATACTGCTGACGGTAATAATACTCGACAAATCGAGGCACGAGGGCGATTTCAATCGCGTGACTACACAAGACGGCGCCTAAGATCTGTCTTAAACTTTCTCTGAGAAACGTTCTCAACGCGTGTGGCACAAAAGAAGTCCCAAACACGAACCACCAAACGAAGAAGAAGAAAACCAAACTCGATTTCGAGAGCGCGTCTCGCATGCGATTGAAAGTAATCGCGAGTTCTTTCAATCGCATAGAGTGTACCTTTGCGAACGCAGTCAATTTTTCTACCGCGTTTTGTGCTTCTTGGACACGTGTTAACGTCAAGTTGAGTCTTTCGCGCGTTTGATTGTGCACGTTTTGCGTCTCTAACAGCGTCTCGTGCACTGATGTTTTGATTTCAAATTCCATCGCTCGTAATCTTTCCATTGAATTTTCAACGCTCTTTTTCGCTTCCAACTCGGAAAGTTCGATTCGTTTAAAAAACTCGGATAATTCTCTCGAAGCTCTCAGCGCGCGGAATCGTTGCTCGTGTTGCGCGCACTCTGATTCTACTCTCGAAAGCGCTTGAAAATACATGTTGAGTTCTGTTGCTTTCGTAACGGAGAAAAAATTACGACGGGTAGTCTCGTCTTCGTCTTCCTCTTCCTCTTCGTCCATTCCATCGGCGTTATTTTCGTTGTCGTCGTCGTCCTCGTCCTCGTCCTCGTCGTAAAACAGAAACTTGAACAGTCCTTTCAGTCCATTGCTGTTCTTTGTATCTTCACCATCTCTTCCGTCGTCGTCGTCGTCGTCGTCGTCGTCGTCGTCGTCTGACCCTCCTATTCGTTTCAACGCGCACCTCTCGCACCCACCATCGAAACGCTTTTTATTACATTTCCCCAATCTGCTTTTTACTTTAGACCGTTCCAGACGACACGAGACCGCATTCACCGCGACGAGGCATTTCAACGCGTCTTTATCCTTCGCCTGCACCAGATGTTCGCAGAAGATATCCTCTTCTGATCCTTTGAATCGACGCCCGCCGCCGTGATGATGATGTTGGTTAAAAATAGAAAAAAACGCATCTCTCATGCACTCTTCTTGGGAGTCCAACTGATCGTCTTCTAAAAATCTCGCACCCAACGCTACCCTTTTGTTGTCGTTCGTGTCGTGCGAGAAAGCGAGTGTCTTCTTGTCCTCCTTCTTTTCTTCTCTCTGTCGAGTTTCAGCAATTCGACTACTGTTTGCGACTGCTCCGGAGAGGAAGAGGAAGAGGACGAGAGCGACACACCACCTTCGATGATGATGCATTCTCTCTCTTTTTTTTTTCTGCGTGTGCCTCAAAAAAGACGTTTTGTTGAGATTTTTATTCTGTTTGACTTCTTTGGAAAGAACTCTTCATTATTACAATGAAGACCCCCTACGACGCTTCCTCTCCTTTGCGTCGTCGTCAAAACAACGACCACCACCACCACCACAAAAATGACGACGACCATTTTAACAGAAAGAACAACGAGAACAACTTTGAGGCGGACGACTGTTTCGACGGAGACAGAATTTCCTCGCGAAGTGCGCAGAAACACTTGGAAATTACGCACGAGATTTCGAAAATTTTAGAGTGCGATTTGGACCGGGAGACGTTAGCGGTGTGCATCTCTATGCTCCAAAACGGCGTGGAACCGGAAAGTTTAGCGTTAGTGGTGAAAGAGTTGAAGAGAGAGGCGAAGAGGTTAAGAGAGAGCAGGGAGAGAGCGATTGGAGGAGGAGGAGGAGGAATGCGATGATGATTCAAGTGGAAAGAGTCAAAGTGTGTTGTTGTATACTATTTAGTCATAGTAGAGAGTGAGAAAGAGAGAAAAGAAGATGTGTCTCGGGTAACTATTTTTGCGAAACGAAAGCGTACGTGTTATTTAGTAGAGTTTATTTCAATATAGCTACATCATCGCCACCGTCGCACTTCGCTCTTCTGTTCTCGCGCTCTCAAAGCAACCTCTGCCTTCTTTTTCCTCTTCATGTTTTTTTGTGTATATGTGTGTGTGCGTAAACTGTTGTAAGCGCCGCCGCCGCGTACGTATCTGTCTCTCTTTTTTCTTCTCTCGTCGATCAAATCGAAAAACTTACGTGATGACGGTCGGCGATTCGCGGCCGGTGAACTTTTTCAACTCGGAAACTTCCAACGCGATGTCAATGAGTGGCTTCAACGCGACTTGCGCGTCGATGCCTTGCTTCGCTTCGTCGGCTTCGTATTGCTCGATGTACATTCTCACGGTGGCGCCGGAGGATCCGGTACCGGACAAACGGAAGATAAATCTGGACCCGTCCGTAAAGACGAATCGGACGCCTTGCTTGGAGGCAACGGACCCATCGATCGGATCGGTGTATTCAAAGTCGTCCGCGTAGTCCAACTCGTACGCGCCGTACTTGTCTCCTTTCTTCGCTTTGCTCGCTTTCTCGCGCAAGGATTCAACCATCTTGTTGCACGGATCCGATTCGCACCCTTCGTAATCATATCTGGAGAAGAAGTTTCTGCCGTACGTCTTCCAGTGTGCCTCGGTGATTTCCTTGACGCCGACAAGTTTCCCGCCTTCTGGGATGTTCTCGTTTCTCTTGGCCAAGATGGACAACCACGCCAAGACGGCCCACGGTCCGTCTTTTTCTCTGATGTGGTCAGAGCCGGTACCGAAGGACTCCTCGCCGCAGACCGAGCACTTTTCGGCATCCATCAAGTTACCAAAATACTTCCAACCAGTTGGGGTTTCGAAGCACTCGACGTTCAACTTTTGCGCGACTCTGTCCAACGCAGCCGCGGTTGGCATGGATCTCGCGACGCCTTTCAAGCCAGACTTGAAGTACGGAATACACTCTTGCGCGTTGGCGGCGATGATGGCGACGGAATCCGACGGCGTGACGAAGAAGTTGTTGCCCAAAATCATGTTACGGTCACCATCACCATCGGAAGCGGCACCAAAGTCCGGCGCGTTTTCGGAGAACATAACTTTCACCAATTCTTCCGCGTACGTCAAGTTCGGGTCCGGGTGACCTTTGTTAAAGTCTTCCATCGGCGTATCGTTGACGCAGGAACTCGCCGGCGCTCCTAAAGCGTCGACCAAAATCGGCTTCGCGTACGCGCCAGTGATGGCGTGCATGGCGTCAAATTGCATGGAAAAATCTTTTCTCTTCAACAACTTACTGATCAAGTCAAAATCGAAGACTTCTTTCAACAACTTCATGTAATCTTCCGTCGGCGAGACGACTTCGACTTCAAAGTCGCCAAACTTCGTCACGCCAACTTTGCTCAAGTCCACGTCCGGAATATCCGCCATTTGCAACTCGCTCACGGATTGCGTAAACCCGTAGATTTTATCGGTGATCTTTTCCGGCGCCGGTTCCCCGGCGGAGGAGTTGAACTTGATCCCCCAATCTTCTTCCGGCCCGCCCGGGTTGTGCGACGCGGACATGATAAAACCGCCGTATGCTTTGCGCGCTCGAATGACCGCCGACGCCGCCGGCGTGCACAAGTACCCGTTTTGCCCGACGTACATCTTCTTCACCCCGTTCCCGGCGGCTAATTTCAAGATGATTTGCGACGCTTCTTTGTTAAACCATCTCCCGTCGCCGCCTAACACCATCTCGCTCCCTTGCAACTCCTCTTGCGGTAACGCCATGAACAGCGACTGCACCCAGTTGGCGAGATAGTTCCCGGACGAAAACTCTTTCGCTTTCTTTCTTAAACCAGACGTGCCGGTTTTTTGTCCTTCGATCGGTGTCGTCGGGATTGGTTTCACCGCCACGCCTGCCACGGCTTGCGCTCGAGTGATGGTGCTCATCTTTTTCTTTAAAGAAGTAGAATTTATATTCTTCGATGATGAATGATGATGATGAATTTTAGTACTCGCGAGGCTTTCTCTTCCTGTTGTTCTCAACAAAAGTTGCGTTTGCATTATACTGAGAAGAGAGAATTCACAAAAATGTATTCGTCGTAAGAGAGAGAGAGAGAGCGTGTGTTTATGTTCTATATAAACTTGCAACTGCGCGTTTTTGTGAGGACTCTTT
>ENA-UOXV01006210-UOXV01006210.1-marine-metagenome-genome-assembly--contig:-NODE-6210-length-12675-cov-5.380745_pt1 | contig 12675 bp, 13 predicted proteins | sample MGYA00238165_ERZ766961 | MGnify/ENA primary metagenome ERZ766961 (study PRJEB28924, sample SAMN03173240) | marine metagenome | biome: Marine; feature: Water; material: Subsurface seawater | place: North... | reverse complement strand
GTCCCACTCTGCAAAGTGTCCTCGCACGTCCCACTCTGCAAAGTGTCCTCGCACGCCCCACTCTGCAAAGTGTCGAGCGCCGCCGCCGCCGCGCCCTCCTCCGCGACACTCGCCCCCAGCAGCGCCGCGCGCCGCGCGGACGCGGGGCGCGCGCCCGCGAGCGCGGACGCGGGTCGCACCGCCGGGCGCTCAGCCCCCGCGACGGACGCGGCTGTCCCCGGGCGAGTGCCCGCGAGCGCAGACGCGGGGCGCGCGCGCGCGTCGGCCGCGGGCGGGGCTCGGCGCGCGCTCTGTGGCCTATTGCGCGCCGCCGCGCGCGCGCGCTGCTCCGGCTTCGCGGGGGAGGCGCGCAGCGCGCCGCCCGTCCAGGCACCGGCCCGCTCTCGCTGCGCGCCGGGGTCACCGGCGGGGTCGGGGAGGCTCGGCGCGGCGGGCTGCGGGGCTCCCGCGGCGTCGGCGACGGAGAGCTCGAGCTTGGGCGCGCGTGGGTTGGACGCCGCCGCCGGGTTGAACTGCAGCTGCGGGCGCCAGCGCGAGGGCGCGAGCGGCGCGGCGCTCAGGGGCTGCCGCTTGGTGAAGATGGCCGCGGGCGCGGCGCGGCCCTTGTCGCGCTGCTCCGCCTTCGGGGAAACCGCAACCGAAAAGTCATGGCGTACGGGGACCACCTTCTCCCTCCCCGCCAAATCCGCGGAGTGCTTCCTGGCCCACCTGTCCTCTCCGACGTAGCTGGCGACCACCGCGCTGCCAGGCGGCGCCGCCTCGATCGCCGAGCCTTGGTGGTGCGATGGGGATTCCTTGGTTTGCAGCGTGACAGGCACCGACTCGACCACCAGCCCCCTCGGACCAGGCAGCTTTTTCCAGTTTGGACTGGGCCTCGGCGGGCTCGGCGGCGCCCGGCGCGTAGGCAGATGGGTTTCAAGGAACACTGGAGTCCCATCATCTGTAAGCTGCGGCGCCACGTTCTCCCACGAGGAGGTGCGGGCGGGGGCGGGATCGTCAAGAATGGGCGCCTCGGACGAGCCGCCCTGCTTCGTCGCACCCGAGGAGGATGGCTGATTTATGTGCAGGCGGATCTGGTATGCATGGTCCCCGACGGGATCCAGGTCCACTTTCTTACCGTTTCCCCATCCAACACTCTCCCGCTCACGCCGCTGCTGATGAGCCATGCCCCCCCGCTGAGTAGCCCCGGCCCAGCCAGCTCTGCCGCGGTTTGAAGTTTTGTAAAGTTTCGAGGGATTTGCGCAGTGCTGCTTCTCTCGCAGGCTCGGTGAGAGATGACACGCAACACGGAGGCATATCACATGAACGAGGGCCAAAATTTTGCTCAATGAATGTCCCAGCATGGCTGTAATGGACTCGCTGGCTCGCGTGGCCTTGATCCTCGCGATCGTGTCAGTAGTAGTAGTAGCTGGTGGCGTCGAGACGGTGCTTGACTTCGAGATCCGCGACGGGTGGGGGGCCCTGGGTGTCCGCGGCACCGGGGCCAGACTCTGGCCCGGGGCTCAATTGCTCAGCACATACATTGCCGAGAACCCTTCATGCATCTCTGGGTTGCGCGTCGCCGAACTCGGATGTGCCTCCCAGCCCGTTCCGCCAGTACCCCCCACCTGCCAGCATGGGCCCGCTGACCGCGGCGGCGTGGCAGGCGGCCTCGGGCTCTGTTCGCTCGCCGCTGTGCGCAGCGGTGCAGCGTATGTCCTTGCGACAGACGGCGAGCCGAGCGTGCTGGAGCTCGCGCGGAAGAACCTCCGCGCGAACCTCTCGCAGGAGGAGCTCGCGAGGTGCGCGCCCCGCGCCGCCCCCGCCTCACGCCCGCGCCGCGCACACGCGCACCCCCCCCGACCGCCCCTCCCCCCCGACCCCCTCCGCGCCCGCGCCAGGACGTGCACCGCGCTGCTCGCCTTCGGGGAGCGGCACGCGCACGGCACCTTCGACGCCGTGCTTGCCTCCGACCTCGTGTACTCTGCGGCTGGGCACCACGGCGGCTTCTGCGCGCTCATCGACGCGCTCCTGTCCCTCACCGCCCCGGGCTCCGCTGCGCTGCTCGCCTACGCACCGCGCTTCCGCCGCGAGCGCGCATTCTGGGCGCTGCTGCGCGGGCACTTCGCCGTCTGGCTCCTCCGACGCGCCGCCGCGCCGCCGCGCGCGGACGGCGCGCGCAGTGGCGCCGTCTTCCTGCTGCGTCTCACGCGCCGCGCCCCGCGCGCCCCGCGCCCCGCGCTGCGCTTCCGCGCTTGCGACGCGCGTGGCGGCGACGCGGCGCCGGTCGCCGGGAGCGAGGGAGGGGGAGGGGACGCGCCAGGCGCGGGGCCTTCGGGCGCGGAATTTTCGGGCGCGGAATTTTCGGAGCTGTGGAGCAGCGAGGATTCGCTCGCGGCGCTCGTCTCGGTGGAGGACCTCGTGAACCCGCTGGGCGCCGCGCCGCGCCGCGTGTGAGCGCGCGGCCGGGCGCGGCACGCTGCGCGCGCGCGGTGCTCGCTGTTCATGTACATACTCGGCGCGCTGTGCACCTTACTCCCTACCACCGTGCGCACACCTTACTCCCTACCACCGTGCGCACACCTTACTCAATATCACCGTGCGCGCCACGTCGCTCATGAGGCGCGTCATGAGGCGCTTCGTGCGCGACTACATGATCACCTCCTCGTCCGCCTCCCCCAGGCCCGCGGCGTCGCGGTCCGCAGAGGACGCCAGGAAGACGCGGAGCGGCGCGCGCTTCATCTCCCCTCTGTACAGCCTGTAGGACTCGCCGCCCGGGGTGCCCATCACGATGGCGGGCAGCGCCGCGACGCCAAAGTGCTCGCGCGCGGCGTGGGAGACCACGCGGAGCTCCGCGAAGGCGTGCGTGTCCGCGAGCTGGACGGCCAGCGCGCGGAAGGCGATTGGGATGTCGGAGCCCTCGTGGAGCAGCACCACCGCGCGGCGGCCTTGCAGCTCAGACGCCTCCCACCACGGCACGGCCTTGAAGGTGAGCTGCGCCACCGGGGCGGCGATTGAGTTGGTGGCGAAGAGTCCAACGCTCTTCCTGGTGAGGGGGCCTCGGTAGCGTGTGAGCTCGCCGCCAGCAAGCAACATTGCTCGGGGGAGACTTCCAGCCTGCAGGTTGTTGCAGTCGCTCGGAAATTCGTCGCAGTCCAGCGCCGCCATGCGCACCAGCCCATCCAAGGGCTGGTCCAGCGCGCGCCACACCTCGAGTGCAGCAGCACTCTCTGGAGAGTTCACTGCCGACGCGTGGCACAGGATGAGGACGGACGCGGTGCTTCCTTCTTCACGAAGCGTCGCGAGTTCGCCCCCCTTTAGGCGCGCGAACTCCCCACTCGCCCCATGCGGTGCAGACAGAGCCACCAGTGCGACGAGCGCAGCGACCCCCCACGCACGGCTCACGCCACCGCACCGATTTGAGCGATGCGTGCGAAAAACGCACCCAGATGCGACACACGCTGCACCCAAGCCATCGCTTGCGCCGCCTTCTTCCGGCATCCTCGGCACCTCCTGCGGAGCAGCGGCCCGCAGCCCGCCCTGTTCAGAGGGGGCGTTCAGTTTGTGGAAAAGGACCCGCCTCGGTATCTCTTTTTTGTCCGAATTTCAAGTTGCAAACAAAACGCCACAACAATGTTTTAGCCCCCGGAAGAAAACTCGCCAACTCAAATGCCGCGGACTTTACGTCTAGAAACTGTGCAAATTTTCATGGCCGAGGTGCCCGGATGTGTGCCTTGAATTCGAAAAAGCGCCGAGCGCGAAAAGTCCCGAAAGGAAACTCCGTTCCGCCCAGTGAGGTTTGACTTGAAAACCAACCTTCGCTTCGAATCAAATCCTGATCGCCCCCCCGGCTGGCCTCGCCGCCCCTCGCTGTGGGACCCGAGACTTCTGCAAGTAACATGGCTGCCTTAGCTCGCATCACAATGCTCAAGGGCGACGCTGCCGCTCTTCAGAGCCCGATGTCTCACCGGTGAGCCCCCAGCGTGCACTTGCCGCCACTGTCAGCGTTGTGGATCCTGGCGTTTGAACGAAGGGATCCGCGACTGGGACGTTGTGCCCCCGCCTGTGCTGCATTTCCTCTGATCGAACTACCTCTGTTGTAGACGCCTAAGCAACGATACCCGCATTGTGCAGGCGAGAACATAGTGCAGAGCCTGGAATGACGGGTGTTCACTTGCGTTCGTCCCCCGTCCACGCCTGCACCAAGGAAGCTGGTTCCCCCGAGCCTATGCCGCAATACCAGCCGAATACCTCTCTGGTGACCCAGTGGACCGATCACGCCACCGAACCGAGTCGTAAGAGCTCGCACATGGAGGGTCCGGCAAGCTCGAGTAAGACGACTGCCTTCACAGACGTTCCCGACGAGATAATGGACGCGATCCTAGTGCACGCAGTGCGCGGGCACGGGGATCTTCGAACGATCGCCGCAACCTGCCGTAGATGGCACTCCTTCTCGCAGCAGGACTGCACCTGGAAGCGGATGGCAATCCGAGGGTGGGGGCACCGCGCGGATATCGTTCAAGTGCCCATCAACAAGGAAGGGACTATGGGCTGGAAGGAATACTACATGACGCGTCTGCAGACGCACCTTCCAGAGCTCAGTTACATGAAGTTCCAGGAACAGATGACAGTCAGCATCCGCTCGATCCTCATCAACTGGCTGCTGGCCGTGATCGACGAGCTCCAGGAGAACACCGCCGACTACCTTCCCGCAGCGCACCACCAGACGGTCGCATATTTTGACCGCTACTGTGCGTCGTTGGACAAGGTGCTCGAGACGAACGAGCTTCAGATGATCGGTGCTGCGTGTGCGGTGATGGCTCTCCACGTCGGGCAGCGCGTCGATGACATCGACATGACATTCTTTTCGCGCGCTGCCTTCTACACCGACGGCGCGTGCACGGAGGACCAGGTGCTTGCTGTGGCCCACAACATCATGCAGGTCTTCGGCGAAGAGACGCTGCCGACTTTCGAGACCGCCTGCGACTACATCGACGAGCTGCTCACCACCATGCAGAAGAACTTCGGCTCGTCCTCGACCTTCTGCCTGGCTCACTACCTGGGTGAGCTGGCGCTACAGGCCGAGACCTCGCTGAAATTTTCGAGCCGCGAGATCGGCACCGCCGCGTACGCGCTCGCCTGCCACACACTTGGATGGGGGGAGACACTCTGGATGCCCATCATCAAGCACCACTCGCCCAAGATCACGCTGCAGGCGATGGAGACCTCTTTGGAGGACCTCCACGCACTGCTCCGCCAGGCCCTCTCGATGCTCACGCGCCGCAACAAGCGCACCTCGCTCCCGCACGTCATCGTCAAGTACTCGCGCCGCGAACGGCAGCACGTTGCCAAGGTGATCCTCACGGACTCGCCCTGGCCGGCGTCCTGCCCGCACGGGGTGCTCCGGGCGACGCACGAGCCGTGCCAGGAGTGCATCGACGCGGACGCGCAGGCGCTGGAGCAGGAGGGCGAGGAACAGGACGTGATGGGCGTCGGGGAGGAGGCTGAGGAGCACGATGCTAGCGTAGAGGCGGCGGCTGTGCAGGAGCAGAGCACGGAGCAGGAGGTGGAGGTGGCTGGTGACGGCGCAGCGGCTGCCGAGGAGGAGGATGACGAGGAGGAGGCCCACACTGCGGCGGAGGAAGTGGCGGCGCTCGCGAACCTCTCCACCAGCATCGACCAGGAGGACGACGCTGACGAGGTTGCGGCTGGTCCGGCGGAGTCGAAGGGAGGCTTCTCGGCGCCGCTGCACAGCCAGCTGCAGGTGGTAGCTGTCGCCTCCAAGCTGGACGACGGCGGGCGCCACGCGGTCCACACGCCGGTGAACGCCACCGAGACGTGGACGGCGCCAGATGCGCCCGAGACCGGGCCGCCGGTGGTGCTCGGGTCGGGTTCGGCGGCCTGCGCGGCGGCGGCCGCCGGCGACGGTGAGGACGGCGCGGCGCTCAATTGCCGCCGGTGCCCGGAGCATGGAGGAGGCTTGCAGGACGTGTCGTTTGGGGTCATGAGCGACGCGTGCGACAACTCGTTTGTGAGCGCAACGTCGCCCGAGGCGGCCGACCTCCTTAGCGAGGACCGGCGCATGAGCATGGGCGGCGACCGCCGCACGAGCCTCGGCAGCGTGCTCGGCGCGGTCTTTGAGGAGATGCCGGCGGTCGAGGACACGATGCCGTTCGAGTGCGCCAGCTGCGCGGAGGCAGGCTGCTCGCCAGCTGCTAGCGTGTCGGTCGAGGACATTGGGCTCAAGGCCATGCCGGGGAGCGGCGACGGCGGCGAGGAGTGGGGCAGGGAGCAGCTCGAGGCGTCTGCGGTGACGGGGGCGGTGGATGGCGGCGACATGTGGACGTGCTGAACACCAGCTAGGGTGCTTGCGCGCGTGGCACTCGCCAGGAGGGAGGATACTTACGGACTTTCGGGCGTCGGGGACAACTAGACGGTCATCGACGGCAACTACTAGAAACATCGCAGCCCTACCTGCTCTGTAGCGCAGGCGGGGGCGCGGACGCGGGATGCAGCCGCTCCAGCAGGGAGTGCCTGCACTCAGATACCATTGAGTTCACTAGAGAATTCTTTAGAGAAAAATGCACTCGAATGACTTCGAGCATCTTTCGAGAGAGATGGCATCGCTCTTGACCATAAATACATGAAAGAAAACAGCTCGTTTTGCAAACCGAGCTTGGATTCAAGAGTGAAAGATCGCGCTCCCTGCGCCGGCGCCGGCTGCGCACCACCCCGCGGCAGCGTGCCTCACTTGAGCGAGCCGAGACCGCCGTCGACAGACAGGTTCTGCCCTGTGATGTTCGACTGTCCGAGCCTGCGGCGCGCCTCGCTCCGTAAGTGCCGAACAATCACCATCATTCACCATCCTTCACCATCCCTCACCATCCCTCACCATCCAGCGCTGCACAAAAAGGAGAAGGAGAGTCGTGGTGTGGAGGGGAGCCAGAGGGTACGCACAGGAAGAAGATTGCGTCTGCGACGTCGGCGGGCGCACCGAGCTTGCCGAGCGGGTGCATGGCGAGGCTCGCCTTCAGCGCGGCCTCGTTCCCGGTGATGCGCGCGGCGATGCCGGTGTCCGTCAGCCCCGGCGAGACGACATTCACCCGGACGTTGTACCGGCTGTATGTGCCTGCGCGCACGACACGCGGCGGGCGCGTTGGCTCAGGCTCCCGCGCGCTCGAGGCCGACGCGCGCGCCGGGAGTGTCTCCCGGGACAGGGGGCTCACTCGCAGCAGACAGTGCCAGCCCCGCCACGCCCGCCTTGGCGGCGGCGATCGCCTCATGGTTCGCGAGCCTGGCATGCCCTGGCGCAGTTAGCGCAACGCCAAGGGGCACGGGTGCGCGGCGCTCGTTCGCGCGCAAGCACGGGCGTGACGCCTCGGTGTCGCGGCTGTCCCGTGCGGCGGGCGCGGGCTGGGCGGATGCTCACCCGAGTTTGGCGACGGCAGAGGAGCAGAACACAATGGAACCTTCCTTCTGCTTCATCATCGGCCGCGCGATGCTCCTGCTCGCTCTCGTCTCAGGCGATGCCGCCGATGCGAGGCTGCGCAGCGGGCAGGGAGACGGCGCGAGGCGGGATCTCACCGCAGCAGCGAAAAGCTGGAGTTGAGGTTGATGCGTAGTGTCTCATTGAACTCGTCCTCACTTGTCAGATGCCCAGGTTTCAACACGATGCTCCCTGCGCAATTCACCGCCCCGTCCACCCGGCCGTACTTGGCCAGCACCTGGCACAGGGGATATATCTCACGCGAGAGCAGCACTATCGTGGTGTCTTTCGGGGGAGCCTCGTCCACGTGTGGGCTGGTTGCCACCTCTTTAACACACGCTTCGATCTGCGCAGGGTCAGTCACGTCGACTTGTGAGGACATGAGATTGTCCCCCGACCCGCCGGCAGCATGCAGTTTCTGCACCTGCGCTTAGCCCGAGGAGGGAGCGTGCGTAAGCGCGGCGGCCTGTCGCACTTCCTTCATTCGGGACTGATGAAAGTTTTGGACTCAAAATTACCTTGACCGGAGGAGGAGTGCTCTCAGAGGGCGGGGTGGAACCAGTTGGGCCATGGAGTCGGGGTTCCGGCACGCGACGGCAAGCTTGCTTCCGCTCGCGAGCAGCTTGGAGCATAGATGCGATCCGACGCCGCTGTTCGCACCGAGTACAAGGTAAACTTTATCGGCGGTGGCGGATGAGAAGAGACGACGCGACACGGTACCCGCCGTTGAGGCTGCCAGCCTCCCGCAGGCCTGGCGCAGCATGAATCAAGTTTGTGCTTACGCTTAGACGAGCCCGGAACCAAAAGTGTCTAGTAGACCACTTTTCAGACGGGACCAGCAGGCGGTTAGCTAAAAAACCGCCAAAGACGAGGCTCCAATTGAGCACGAGACCCTCGACGTGGCGGAGGAGCCTGCGGCAGGATGGCGACCTTCGTGCATGTCGCTCCGATCGACGAGCCCGGTTTCACAGATCCGGCGCTAGACCTTGCACGTCACGTGTACACCATGATGGACCAGGACCCGAGCGGCATCGATGAGAAGATCTCGGACCAGAAGGTGAGCACCTCCCCCGCCGGGCTGGGGTCGCCGGGCCGCGGTGGCGGCAGAGGCAGCTACGTGCTGGAGCAGCACTGTCTGATCGGAGCACTGCACTCCTCTGCATGGCGCCCAGCGTTCAGGACGTGGCAGTGTGCAGGGTTCCTGGCGAGCTACACGATCCTAGCACGGTAGTAATCTGACCATGTGCGTGGCTGATGTGGCAGTCGCTCGACGTCGCGCTGGACAACCTGGACGTGATAATTGAGAAGGCAGGGGAGATGGGGGTAGAGAGCGTGATGAATGTGGTGTGCTGGCTTTTCCAGCGCGTACTCGAGAACAACACCCCTCCTGCAGAGGCGGTGAATCTCGTCGACAAGTTCACCAAAAAGCTCACCTCCAACAGCAAGAGCAATCCGATCTTGCGTCTTAAGACTCTCAGCACGATCTACAACGTGCTGGGGGGGAATGGCACTGCGCGCTACAACGTCTTTGTGGCTATCGTCACCTTTGCGGCTGCCTCGGGGAAGGAGCAGCTTACGCTCCTCGCGCCGCAGTTCGCGCAGCTCGACGATATGCTTGCCGAGTGGGGAACGGACGTCGCTAAGACGCGTGATCTCTTCAAGATCATCTTCGATGCGATGGCGAAGTACGACAACAAGGAGGGTGCTCATGACTTCAGGTTGAAGTTCCTAAAGACCTTCGCTGGTGACAGCAACCTTGCCGCCAGCAAAGAGCAGGCCAAGACGGTGGTTGTGGAGGCGATTGCCAACCCGAAGATCTTCCACTTCGATACGTACCTGGAGCTTGATGCGATCGCAGCGCTCCAGAAGGATGCGGCGGATGCCAAGGCTTTCGAGCTGCTGAAGCTCTTTGCGGGGGAGAACTTGGATGCCTTCAACAAGTTCTATGCGGCCAACTCGGCGTATGTCGGCGGCCTGGGGTTGAACAAGGAGGAGTGTGTTGTGAAGATGCGGCTATTGACGCTTTGCTCGCTGGCGTCCGACAAGCCGGAGGTCACCTACGCTGAGATTGCCAAGGCACTGGAGGTGAGCGAGGGGGAGGTTGAGCCTTGGGCAATCAAGGCGATCACGGGCAGCCTGATGGACGCTAAGATGGACCAGCTTAACAAGACGCTGGTGGTGTCGCGCTGCAAGGAGCGCTCATTCTCCCAGGAGCAATGGACTTCTCTGCGCAACAAGCTCGTGGGGTGGAAGGACCAGATGAAGCAGCTCATGCAGGTGATTGAGAACACCCGCAAGGAGCAGGCGCAGCAGATGGCCGCCATGCAGACGCAGATTGGGATGAACCAATAGACGCCCACGCCTTGGTGTGATTGTTTGCCCGGCAGTCGTGTGTGGACTGTGCAAGAAATACAAACGGGCTTCCGGAGGCATGAGCGCCCTGACTGCACGCCAATCCGTGCACCAGCGCGTCCTTCAACTCCTGCCTCTTGCACCCGGCACACTCTTGCTGCCTGTCCTGCTCAGGCATTCAGTTTCTTGCATCACTGATCTTTCCCACTGCTAAGCATCCTGGAGCGTAACTCGTAGCCGTACATTTCCCCCACTGCGGCGCACAAGCAGTCAGCCCTCACATGTGATGAAAGGAAGCAGCTGTTTGCTCCTGCAGCGGCGCCTACAGTTTGGAAATTATTGGTATTCTGCATGCAAGGGCGCAGCTGTGAAGTCGACCAACCTGCCGGACCGTAGATGCCGTGTTCGATGCCCGCGCGCCGTGCCCGCCCCACCACAGTCTGCTGTAGTGGTGGAGCTGCAATCTCCTCGCCCCTGTCTTCTCTTTCCTGCCGGGGCACCTGCCGTGCTCGACCTGCGCTTTCGGAGAGCGCTGCGTTTCCTGCTACTGCAACTGCGCATCCGACTGTGGACACTGCGGGGCGCGGCGGCGCTGTCAGCGCCATGCTCAGGCCCGGGGCCAGCGCGGTGCGGGCCCGGCAGGTGTTGAGCAAACCTGCGCCCAGCGCCAGCATCGCACGATTCGTCCCCGGTGCGTCGCTGGCGCGCGTCTGCGGCACCGCCGGCGCGTGCGCTGCTTGGTGCCCCGGATCTCCCAGAATGTACTTGACTGCCCGCCTTCTTGCTAGCCGAGGAAAGCCTGAAGTTGAGGCCACTGCATCTGCGACCCACGTGAGCAACCAGACGACGCCAGCCACAGCACCATACCTGTGACATGAGTGGGTCTGAGTGGACACTAGTGCATGACGCCCTGGCAGCCAAAGGATACTTCAAGAAGCATGGTATCCGTAACTTGAGCCGCAGAGTTTGAATGGGCCCGGCGCTCACAGTAGCACTGCCATCGGCAGAGACACGAACAGCTGCAGAAAAGAGCCGTCACTGAACGCCATCCTGCTTTGGGCAAGAGACGTCAGAAAGCAGCGCCACAGCACTCTTTGCGGCGATGCGCTGGTAACTGGGAGCGTTGCTCACCCCCCCCCCCGAAGTTCAAGGCAGCCAGCCTCATCCCTCACGCGCGCTGTCGCCGTGCGTGCGCCGCAAAGCCTCGCGGATACACCGAACCCATTCAATTCGCCACACTTGCGTACCCATCCAGCACCCAGCGGAACTTCACCACGCGAGCTTCGGTGCGCGCCCCCTTCTCCGCGCCGCGCGGCCACGTCCCCACGGACCGATAGTGCTGAAGCGGCGCTTAGCCCAGAGAGCAGTGCCACCGTGAGCAGGCGGGGTCTTTGCCGCAGCCCAGAATCCATGACCCCCCAGACTGCAAATTGAGCCTCCGGGTGCCAGTCGGGTACCGAGCAGTGCCAGCGATCCGCGGGGTCCTGACTCTGAACGCCCTCCACTTTCCGCGGAAGTCACTCAGGTCAAATCCCACGACTGAGGACGAGTTCGCTTGCGGGCTCCCGGCTCTCAGCAGGCGTTCGCACACACTACTGTGCAGAAATCGGGCGCGGAACCGACATTTAGATTGACGACGAGCAGCCATGTCGCGAAAGGCCGATGAGTTCAGGTCGCTTCTGCCAAAGAACCCAAGGGCGTTTGTCGCAGCCTCCACGGCCCGACTGCCCCCATTGCACCCCCCAGTTCCTGCTGTTGACCATGTCAGAGCGGGCTGGCCCGGCTGGGCGCATACTTTTGCGAAGGCCTCTGACAAGGCGGATGTTTGGTCCTGAGCAGGGACAAGAAGACGCGGGAGAGGGAGGAGAAGCTAAAAATGCTGCATGAAGCATGCCGGCGCGGGCGGGAGGACGAGGTGGCGCGGATGCTCGCAGAGAAGACGGACCGTGTTGACATCAACGCGAGGGATCCGGGGAGTGGTTGGACGGCGCTGCACTTTGCGGCGCTGCGCGGCGACCCGCAGGTGATTCGCCGCCTCGTCGACGCCGGGTGCAACGTGAGCGCGCAGGACTCGCCCTACGAGCAGACGCCGCTGCACGTCGCGTCCAAGTACTCGCACGCCGAGGCGTGCAGGCAGCTCCTGCTCGCCAACGCCGACCCCTCTATGACAAACACCGCCCGCAAGACGGCGCTGCAGGCACGCGCGCCGCCCTGCTCTCCGCGCGACGCGTCGGGCGGGCGGCGGGCGTGAGTGCGCGCGGGGGGCAGGTTGCCAACAGCGAGGACGTGAAGGCGATCCTGATGGTCTCCGTCTCCGAGTCAGACGGTTCCGCGCAGCTCTTGGGTAACGTGACCACGCCCCCTGGCTCGGTCGCGCGGTCCGGGTGGCGCGGGGCGCGGCGGCGCGCAGCGACTCGGCACCGTCGGGGCATCCGGGATGGAGGGGGCCTTGGGTGATGCGGAATGGCTCCAAGCGATTCGAGACGCCTGACTCCGTCGGGTGGGGCGACAGGGGTGGGGGCAGGGAACGTGGCAGCAGGGCGGCCGCAGAAGAAGACCGGGCAGTTCTCGGGGCGCATCGAGAACGGGGTGCTTTGCGGGGCCGGCGAGGTGTGGTCTCCCGGCCCCCGCCCATCGCCAGTTTTTCGCTCTGCGATTTGTGACTGTTTGTCATTAAACATATCTGTTTCTAGCTGCGCGGAGACGACGGCTCGCTGTACCAGGGCGAGTGGCGCGCGGGGCGGCGGCACGGGCGCGGGGTGCAGAGCGAGGCGGACGGAGAGATCTACGACGGGGACTGGCGGTAATCGGACACGCCGCGTCCCTCACCCCGTACTAATCGGACACGCCGCGTCCCT
>ENA-UOXV01006204-UOXV01006204.1-marine-metagenome-genome-assembly--contig:-NODE-6204-length-12681-cov-8.968478_pt1 | contig 12681 bp, 13 predicted proteins | sample MGYA00238165_ERZ766961 | MGnify/ENA primary metagenome ERZ766961 (study PRJEB28924, sample SAMN03173240) | marine metagenome | biome: Marine; feature: Water; material: Subsurface seawater | place: North... | reverse complement strand
GCCCCATCCAAAATCAATCCTCCCTTATAGGCACCCTTCGTTTTGTAATTTATTTTACGCAGGGATTTTTGGCCCCATCCAAAATCAATCCTCCCTTATAGGCACCCTTCGTTTTGTAATTTATTTACGCAGGGATTTTTGGCCCCATCCAAAATCAATCCTCCCTTATAGGCACCCTTCGTTTTGTAATTTATTTTACGCAGGGATTTTTGGCCCCATCCAAAATCCACTATAATATTTTCTATAAGCATGTAAATTAATATTCTTACTAGAAATATTATTTATGTAATTTTGTATAACAATAATATATAAATATGTAATAATTCTCCAAGTAATGTAAACCTGATAATATATTAATATAAGATAAGCCTCGGTAATTATACACCTTTAAAGCTGCAATTTAATGTTGTGATTCAACTACAAAGCCATAACCATAATATTAAATATTGAGAACATAAAATAAATCCTACCACAGGCACTATATGTAAAAATAAAGCAGTTATATTACGAAACCTTCCGGGAAACAACCTATTTATATATAATCTAACCTGGCCGTGCTGAGTTCTAGTATATAAGTATAAAGAATAAGCAGCTGCCAAAAACCTAGATGCACCAATCAAAAAAGACATATATCCCCTTAATGATAAAATTCTTCTTAAAAGAACAATCTCACCAAATAAGTTAATAGATGGGGGGGCCCCCATATTTATAACCCTTAAAATAAATCAAAACATTCTTATAACAGGGATTACAGATATTAAACCCTTAGTTAGGAAAATTCTACGAGTTGAAGTATTTTCATAAGTTATATTTGCCACAGCAAATAAGCCCGAAGATACAAGCCCATGTGCTACCATTATTAATAATGCCCCATACCAGCCCCACACCTGGTTAGATATGACACCCCTAATAAGGAGACCTATATGCCCCACAGATGAATAAGCAATTAAAGATTTTAAATCAATCTGACGTAAACAAATTATTCTAGTCATAAAGGCTCCCCATATAGAAATACTAACAAATATAGATATTAAACTTATATTTACCCACACTAATAACCTTCCCATTCGCAATAAGCCATAACCACCTAATTTTAATAATACCCCCGCTAAAATTATTGATCCGGCTACAGGAGCCTCTACATGAGCCTTAGGAAGCCAAAGATGAGTCAAATATATAGGCATCTTTACTATAAAAGCCATTAAAGAGATCAATCACCACAACCCTAAAAACAAACCCCCTCCTCTCACTACACTAATTCTAAAGTACATAAATAAAGAACCTGAAAAATAATTAATATATATCAATCTAATTAATAAAGGTAACGAAGCGGTAATTGTATATATTATTAAATATATACCCGCTTGTAACCGCTCCGGCTGATAGCCCCACCCCATAATAAGAAGAAGAGTCGGAATAAGTGAAATTTCAAAAAGTATATAAAATATAACTAAATTATGTACACAAAATGTAAACACCAAAACCACTATTAATAAAAAAACCACCCCCATAAACATCATACTATATAAATTATTAATATAAACCTTCTGCCTACACATAATTATTATACACCTAATTCACAAAGTCAACAAACATAAAACAGATCTCAACCCATCTAAGTAAAAATAATATCTTACAAACCTAAAAGAAAGAAGCGGCCTATATAAAAAAGTCATAAAATATAACGAAGAAATTCCAATATATGCCATTAGTCCCAACCAACCAAATCTACCCTGAAAACATAGTAAGAACAAAAAAAAAAAAAAAAAAAAAATCCCTAACATTTGATTCTCCTAAGTACTGAAAAATGATCATTTCCAAAAGAACGCATTATACAGACCAAGCACGCTAAGCCCAGCCTGGCCTCACAAGCGGCAAAAGTCAATAACACAAATAAAATAAATAATTCCGCTTCTGAACTCTGAAAAATAAATATTAAGCCCAAAGTTAAAATTACCCCCTCAAGTGCTAATAATGATATGAGCATGTGGCGGCGCTGAATAACAAAAGTAATTAATGATGACACTGTTATAAGTCTAATAGATGCAGATCCTAAAACTAACATCATTTAAGGAATATAATTCAACCTTTGGTTTACAAGACCAACGCTTATCTTAAGCTTCTTAAATTCAGAAAACGGAATATCCGATTTTTAACTCCCAAAGTTAATATTTTATATTAAATTATTCTCTGACATATTCAATGCAAGCATATTTTTAACTCGAAAAGATAACGTAATTTTTATACTATGAATATTGCCACGGGGTAGTACACCATCTTAACAGCTTCAATGTTACGCTTAATTTTAAGCTACCAAGGCATATTATAAATATTAACAATAAGAATACAATTATTAATCTTAGATGTCCAGTAATAATACTAGACTGTCATAACTGATATTTTTTAAATATCATTTCAAAAAACTTAAATGATCCCTGGGCCCCAATACTCTCCACTCATCCCTGATCTATAACTCTTAAATTTATTTTACCAATTTTGAAGGGCTCAGACATCATTATCTGGGTGGACATAGGAACTATAAATCATATATAAGCTCTACTGTCATGAATAACCTTCATATTATAAGTTAATCTTTTTAATATTAAAACAGCTCCCCACATAATAAATCCCCCTAATAAAGTAACAACAAATGCTAATAACTTTATTCTATACCTGAGAATAGGCTCCGATATAGGCATAAATATAAATCAATTAATGGTACACCCACCCACTACTGCCCCTAACGTTAATATTAATATTGGTCAAGTGTTGTCCAAACTTTCATCAGAAACATACTGAACCCCCATTCCAACATTTATTCCCAATAAACAAGTAATTATCAAACGAATAGAATACGCGGCAGTTATTATGGTAGCAATAATAAATAACACCAAAATTACAACGTTAGTAGAATTAAATAAACTCATCTCAATAATTAAATCTTTTGAATAAAACCCAGATAAGAAAGGAAGCCCACAAAGGGCCATATTAGCAATATTAAGACAAGATATGGTAATAGGTATTTGATTAGCTAAATTTCCCATTCTTCGCAAATCTTGACTATGGTGGTGTAAATGAATTAGAGTCCCCGCACACACAAATAATAAAGCCTTAAATAATGCATGAGTAATTAAGTGAAAAAAAGCTAAATCCGGCATCCCCAAACCAATAGATGCCATTATTACCCCCAACTGCCTTAATGTTGATAAAGCAATAATTTTTTTCATGTCACACTCTACTAAAGCCCTTATACCAGCTATAAATATTGTCATGGAAGCAATAACCAAAATTGACTCCGTAAACCCACTAACTGATGATAAAAATGGATAAAATCGAATTAATAAAAAAACACCTGCTGTGACTAACGTTGATGAGTGCACCAAGGCCCTGACAGGGGTCGGAGCAGCCATAGCTGCTGGTAGCCAGCTAGAAAAAGGAATTTGGGCACTCTTAGTTATTGCGGCCACTATAACACTAAACACAACAAAAACAGAAAAAGCAGAATCTCATATATTTAAAACCTGCCAATGTCCCTGATTAATTCTTCATCCAATACTCAATAATAGTATTACATCCCCTACCCGATTACTTAGGGCAGTAATTATGCCAGCAGCAAGAGATTTAGAATTCTGATAATAAATAACTAAGACAAATGATACTAAGCCCAATCCATCCCATCCCAGAAGTAACCCCATCATGTGGGGAATATAAATTAAAAAATTTATAGATATAACAAAAAGAATAACCAATAAAATAAACCGCTTTATAAACACCTCTCCCTCCATATAATAATTTGCAAAACTTAACACATTCGCAGAAATAAATAAAACAGCAGCACTAAAAATTAATCCATACGAATCAAAAATAAGAGGAATATAAATCTCAACAGATCCTAATCTAACTATTCTCCACTCAATCAAAATAACTTTTATGTCAATACACAAATATAAACCTATGATTAATACCGGCAACATAAACAAAAACAGTAAACGCCTATAAAATATAGCCACGGAAAAATTAAAACTCATGGTTAAAAGCACAATATGCATCTTCGGAATCACAATCCAACATTTTTATTAAACTACTTCAACAAAGTAAGAAAGGATTCTCACCTTTTATTTTCGAGCCGAAATCGAAACGCGTAAACGCCCCTACCTAAGATGTGTGGTCATCAGCATACAGAGTTAACAACAAACAAAAAATATAGGCCTGAATTATACAAATACCCATCTCGAAAATAATATAAAAAATTTGGATTAATAATAATATAATAAAACTAGTTCTAGATAAAAATATATAAGAAGAAGCATAAATCCCAATTAATCTTAACACAATATGCCCAGCACTTATATTAGCTACTAGCCGAACAGATAAAGTAACAGGTCGAACTACAATTCTAACAGTCTCAATTAATACTAAAAAGGGATTTAATCAATCAGGAGCTCCACCAGGTAACAACCCAGCTATAAAAGTTCTAGGAGAATTCATAAATCTAGACATAATTAAAGATAGCCATAAAGGTAAACCAAATATAAGGCTAAACACCATATGTCTAGAATAGCTAAATCCGTACGGGAGTAAGCCTAAAAAATTAATAATAATAAGTATTACAAATAAAGATACCACAATTGAGCTAAATCCTTTAATATGTGTTGAAAAAGTCCGTAAAGACTGCATATTTATAATATCCAAAGGATACCTTATAATCCACCTTATACGACCATATGATATTCAATAAGATGCTCTTACCATAACTAATCTAAATATTGTAAACCTTCAAAATAAAACCGGAAATATCTGAAATGAAGAATTAATAAACGGATCAAACGAAGAAAAAATATCTACCATCATCAAGATTTGAATATAATTCATTAAAAGCTTTGAAGGCTATCAGTTTAATTAACTTAAAATCTTAATTAACCGGAACACTTAATTTATCCCACAAGTATGATACTACAGGATTTACCAAATAAAGAACAAAATAAAGGAAAGTAAATACTTGCCCCAATATTTCATAGGGTGCCTCAACCGGACATCCCCCAATTCACGTAAGAAGTACAGTATTAGTAACGATAACTCAGAACAAAATCTGATTAAGGGGGTAAAAACTATTACCCACCCGTCTCTGAGGATTAATAAAAGGAACTAAAAATAAAATAAGAAGGGCGGAAAATATAGCAACTACACCCCCTAACTTATTTGGAATAGATCGTAAAATAGCATATGCCCATAAAAAATATCATTCCGGCTTAATATGTACAGGAGTAACTAAGGGGTTAGCAGGAATAAAATTCTCAGGGTCCCCTAGAACATTAGGCATAAATAAAGCTACGCCCACCAAGGTAACTAATAAAACTATAAAACCAGCAATATCTTTTACGGTATAATAAATATGAAAGGGAATTTTATTGGAGTCAGAATTAATTCCTAGGGGGTTATTAGAGCCTCTCTGATGTAAAAATAATAAGTGTAATATAGCAGCTGCCGCTACAACAAAAGGTAATAAAAAATGAATCGCAAAAAACCGATTTAATGTAGCATTATCTACAGCAAACCCGCCTCACATTCACTCAACTAAAGTTTTTCCAATATAGGGAATTGCAGAAAATAAATTAGTAATTACAGTAGCACCCCAAAATCTCATTTGACCCCATGGCAATACATAACCCATAAAGGCCGTTGCCATTACCAAAATTAAAATTACAACACCCAAATTTCAAGTCTCCAACATAGAATAGGACCCATAATATAGGCCACGTCCTACATGTAAATATAAGCAAATAAAAAATCAAGATCCCCCATTAGCATGTAAATTACGCAATAATCACCCATAATTTACATCTCGAGAAATATGAGCCACAGATCTAAAGGCTAAATCAATATGGGGGGTATAATGCATGGCTAAAAATAATCCGGTAACAATTTGAATCACCAAACACAACCCCAATAAAGAACCAAAATTTCACCAAATAGACAAATTATTAGGTGAGGGTAAATCAAAAATAACACCATTAACAATTTTAACTGCTGGATGAGTTTTTCGTATAGGTCTAAACATATTTATATGGGCGTAAGGGAGCTATCACAATAGTTGTAATTTTTACTACCCTCACCAAAGCCAAAAAAAGCACAAAACCTAAAATTACCACAACACTAATATTACTAATATAAAATATGGAAGAAATCCACCACCTTCTTCTACAAAATAAATTAACAAGCACTGGATATATATTAATAGGTAAATTCATAGCCCTTAGTAGCATAAAAAATACTGGCAATCCTAAATTAAATTGCTGATTAGGTTGAATAGCAGTAAAATAGGCAAATATAACTAATATTCCACCAATATAAATTAAAAATATAATAAAACCAAATCATCTAAAGTATCTAATTCTACATAAAACAGAAACCAATATAGAAAGTAATAAAATCCACAATCCTAAAGCAATGGGAGAACTGGTTATAACAATTGATAAGCCAAAAGACAAAGTCAATACCGTTAATAAAAAAGTAAACATTTACGAGCCTGAGAATCGAACTCATCCTTTAAATACCAAAAATTTAAGTGCTCCATACACTAACTCATATTAAGATCCCCATCAATAAATACACAAATATAAAAAAATTCAAACTACATCTACAAAATGTCAATATCATGCTGCAGCCTCAAACCCAAAATGATGACCCGACCTAAAATGATAAATGTATGTACGATAAAGACACACTAATAAAAAAGTAGAACCAATTAATACGTGTAATCCATGAAACCCGGTAGCTACAAAAAAAGTAGTTCCATATACCCTATCTGCAATAGTAAAAGAAGTTTCAATATATTCTCCGGCCTGTAAATAAGTGAAATATGTTCCTAAACAAACAGTAACAAATAATCCTTGTAGAGAATTTGTACGATCCCCCTCTATTAAAGCGTGGTGAGCCCAAGTAACAGTGACTCCCGAAGCTAATAGCACCCCTGTATTTAATAGTGGAATAGCAAAAGCATTCAATACATAAATCCCGGTTGGGGGTCATGAACATCCTAACTCGGGGGTTGGGGCTAATCTACTATGAAAAAAAGCTCAAAAGAAAGCAAAGAAAAATAAAACTTCCGATGTAATAAACAAAATTATCCCCCATCGGAGTCCTTTCCCAACCATATAAGTGTGGTGGCCTAAAAAAGTTCCCTCTCGCACCACATCTCGCCACCACTGAAGTATAGTTAAAATAACTACTAATAATCCAACTATTAAACAACTAATTCCGTACCCGTGAAATCACGCAGTAAGCCCCATAGTCACAATCAACGCCCCAAATGATCCTGTCAATGGCCAGGGCCTGAACTCTACTAAATGAAAAGGTTGTCGCACCATATAATGGGGGAATATTAATTCGTTAGAAAATTTACAGTCTTCCGCCTACAGTACTCAGCCACCCCATCAAGACCAGTTTCATTTACAATCAAAATTAGAAGATCTAAATATTAAGGTTCTAGGAAACCTCACGTTCTGTGTCCACCAAAATAGGGAAATAAACAAACATAACAAAAAATAAAACACAAAACCAGTAATTAACCAAGAAATAGGAGAAAAATGTGGCATTAAGAACCACTCCTAAGAGTATCTCAGGACTGACAATCCTGTATTATATTTTAACTAGATTCTTAAACCTCCTCTCCATAAGTTTTAATTCAATCAATAAAAGAAGTATGGTCTACCACCTCAATAGAAATTGGTATAAATGAATGATTTGATCCACAAATTTCAGAACACTGCCCATAAAATACCCCAGGACGATTAACTGTAAATCCAAGTTGATTAAGTCGTCCAGGAACCGCATCCACTTTTACCCCTAATGCGGGAATAGTCCATGCATGAATTACATCCGCAGATGTTACCAAAAACCGGATTTCTACCCCTATTGGTAGAACTACACGATGATCTACCTCTAATAAACGAAATTGCCCCTCCTCTAAATCCTCCGTAGGAATTATATAAGAGTCAAACTCTAAATTTAAAAAATCAGTATATTCATATCTCCAGTATCACTGGTGCCCAATTGTTTTCACAGTAATAGCAGGCTGACTAACCTCATCTATTAAATAAAGTAAACGCAAAGAAGGGAACGCTAAAAATAATAAAGTAAAAGCGGGTAAAATTGTCCAAATAGTCTCGACCTCTTGGGCCTCTAAAATATTACGACAAGTATATTTATTATATAATAAAGACAATATAGCATATGTAATTAATGTTATAACTAAAGTTAATACCAATATAGAGTGATCATGAAATCCAATAAGTATATATATAATAGGAGAAGCTGCATCTTGAAATCCTAATTGTCTTCACATTGACATCTAAGTGTGTTGTACAAACAACAAAAATTTAATTAACAGTTAAACGCTATTTTAGCTTACACTTAATTAAGGACAAGTAATTAACCCTGTCTCAGGCATATTATGAAAATCTAAGGGCAAATAATCCTGCCACTCTAAAGAAGAAGCCTGATGTGTAGCCCCCACTACAGAGCGTTGTGAGGCTAAAGACTCCCACAAGATAAAAATAAATAATAAAACTGAAACAAAAGACATTATAGAGCCAATTGATGATACCACGTTCCACTTAACAAATACATCAGGATAATCAGAATACCGCCGAGGCATTCCTGCTAACCCTAAAAAATGCTGGGGGAAAAACGTTAAATTTACCCCAATAAATATAAGAATAAAATGTACAGACGATCAGCGAGCGTGAAGAGTAACACCAGTTATAAGAGGGAATCAATGAGTAAATCCAGCAAAAATAGCAAAAATAGCACCCATTCTTAACACATAATGAAAGTGAGCAACTACATAGTAAGTATCGTGCATAACAACATCTAGAGAAGAATTAGCCAGCACCACACCAGTTAAACCCCCAACTACGAATAAAAAAATGAAACCAAGGGCCCATATTATTGGGACCTCATATTTAACCCGAGCCCCATACATAGTAGCCAACCACCTAAATACCTTAATACCTGTTGGCACAGCAATAATTATAGTAGCCGCAGTAAAATAAGCTCGTGTATCTACATCCATTCCAACCGTAAATATATGATGAGCCCAAACAATAAATCCTAAAATTCCAATGCCCACCATAGCATAAATTATCCCGAGAGACCCAAAAGGCTCAGTCTTACAAGAATAATGCCTAACTACATGAGAAATTATTCCAAACCCGGGTAAAATTAAAATATATACTTCCGGGTGACCAAAAAATCAGAACAAGTGCTGATATAGAATGGGATCTCCACCACCCGCAGGATCAAAAAAAGACGTATTTAAATTTCGATCAGTTAATAATATTGTAATAGCACCTGCTAAAACCGGCAGAGATAGTAATAAAAGCAAAGCAGTAATACCAACAGACCACACAAATAATGGTACCCGCTCTAACCGTAAGCCCCTAGATCGCATATTTATAGCTGTAGTAATAAAATTTAATGAAGCCAAAATTGAAGATACACCAGCCAAATGTAATGAAAAAATAGCAAAGTCGACAGATGGCCCCGCATGTGCTACATTACTAGACAGGGGAGGATAAACTGTCCAGCCCGTACCAGCACCTTGCTCTACGGCAGCAGAACCTAATAATATAATTAATGAGGGCGGTAACAACCAAAAACTCATATTATTCAACCGCGGGAACGCCATATCTGGTGCACCTAATATTAGGGGCACCAGCCAATTCCCAAATCCCCCAATTATAACCGGTATAACCAAAAAGAAAATTATTAAAAAAGCATGAGCAGTAACAATTGTATTATACAGCTGATCTCTTCCCAATAACGCCCCTGGTTGCCCAAGCTCAGCTCGAATCAATATTCTTATAGAAGTTCCTAAAAGACCCGACCAAATCCCAAAAATTATATATAATGTACCAATATCTTTATGATTTGTAGAATATAATCAACGCATATTATAATAGAGCAAATACTCCCATGGTAAGCCTTCCTAAAACCCCTATAGACACCATCCTAAATAATTTTAGGGCCCCTTCTTTTATATAAATATTTCTTAGCCCGTAAAATACAGACTTTAAAATAACATTAAAAAAAACATTTAAATAATAAAAAATATTTATAAGAGAACCCATAATTAATATAAATAATCTTAAGTATAAACTATTAGAACCCACCTCTATTAAAACAAGCATCTTAGGGTAAAATCCTACAAAGGGCGGTAGCCCCCCTAAAGATATAAATAAAACCCCAATAAATATAATTATATAAGTGGGTATACCCCTAAATCTAGATAAATTAACTATCTTCATGGGAGATATAACTATAATTATTATAATAGATAAAGTAATAACCCTATAAATAATATAATATATAATTAGTACAAAAAAAGAAGTACACATGGAAACCAACATTCAACCCATGTGTCCAATAGACGAGTAGGCTAATAATACTCGCATTTGACTCTGATTTATTCCACCGACCCCACCAACTAATGAGCCAAACCCGCCCAAAACTATATAAGCCGACATATATTCCACTTTAATTATAGATCTTAATAATAATAAGGGAGCGACTTTCTGCCACACCCTTAACAACATGCAAGAAAACCACCTAATTCCCCCCATAACATGAGGAAGCCAAAAATGAAAAGGTGCTATACCCATTTTTACCATTATTCTTGCAATTATTATAATATATGAAAGATTACATCTAACCATAGAGTTAGGATAATTAGTAATACTAAAAGCAGAAAATAAGATAAATCTTGAGCCCAAAGCCTGCACTAAAAAATATTTGAGGGCCCTCTCCGTCTCCCTATCATTTATACTACTTACAATTAAAGGAATAAAAGATAATAAATTAACTTCCAACCCCATTCAAACATATACCCAATTACCCGAAGACACCGATATAATTCTACCCAGCATTAAGGTTAATAAAAAAAAAAAGAAATATGGTATAAATATCATAAAAAGAAGAAGAGAATCGAACTCCTCAATCTACGAGTTAGAAGCTCACACTCATCCCAGATTTCTTTCTACTCCCTTCAATCTAACGACCCCTCACGCCACTCATGAAGCAGCCCCACGACTAAAATAAATAAAAATAAAATACCCCCTAACAACACCTCAAAAAGTATTCCTATTCCCGATATAATAGGAATAGGCATAATAAGAGCAATCTCAATATCAAAGACTAAAAAAATAACTGCCAATAAAAAGAATCGCAAGGAAAAAGGAATTCGGGCAGATCTCTTAGGATCAAACCCGCATTCAAAAGGAGATCTTTTCTCCCGATCTTTAAAAGTACGTATAGACAATAACAAACCAGCTACTAAAACTGCCCTCCTTACAACAAACCCTAAAATCCAGCTTCAAACTCTTAATAACATCCACCAAAAATATATCTATTTTCCTAAGCTTAAAAGGCTAACGCTTATACACAGCTCTTCGGTGAAGTGTTGAAGACTAATCTCATATTTAACATCATCAAAGTTATCCGTTCATTCCGGCGCAACACCAAATAATTATAAATACGGGAATAATTAAAATTATAATTCCTAAAGAAAAGGGGAGGAATCCCTTCCAAGTCAAACTTATTAACCGATCATATCGTATTCGTGGTAAAGTACCTCGAACCCAAATAAATAAGAATGAAAAAAAAAGCGTATAAATTATAAGTAAAATATCGGAGAAAATTCCGAATCCTGAATACCTTATAAATAATACAGAACTAAACAAACTTATTACTAAAATATTTAAATATTCCGCCATAAAAATCAATGCAAATGTGCCTCTCCTATATTCAGTATTGAACCCAGATACTAATTCTGACTCTCCCTCAGCAAAATCAAAAGGTGTCCGATTAGTCTCAGCTAAGGTAGTTGTAAATCATACTATAAATAACGGCAAACATATAAAAACAACTCCCACCACTCTAATATTATAAATTCTAATAAAATTTAATGATCCTAAAATAAGTAATGCTCTTAATAAAATCAAAGCCATACTAACTTCATATGAAATGGTTTGAGCGATTCTCCGTAAAGACCCTAATAACGCATATTTAGAATTGGAGGATCATCCGGCGGCCAAAGTTGTATAAACCCTAAGCCTAGAAATACATAAAAATAATAACACCCCGTAAGTTATTATAAAAACAGGGGACCTTCTAGGATACATAAATCACAGAACCAGAGCCAAAAATAACCCAATTAAAGGCGCAAATAAAAATGGAGCCATATTAGCCATCGTTGGTATTCTCATCTCCTTACTAAACAATTTTAAAGCATCCGCAAAAGGCTGCAAAAGACCCATAACACCAACTTTATTGGGCCCCTTACGTAACTGAAAATAGCCCAAAGCTTTCCGCTCCAATAAAGTAAAAAACGACATAGCAATCAATACCATTAAATAAACTATAAAAGATCTAACAAAAGAAGAAAAAGGCATATATTAAAGAAGAATTTTCTTATATTTAGAGCTTAAATCTAAGGCACTAATCTGCCACTTTAATTTTTTTTTTTTACAAATATAACATATTATATATATATTCAAACTTAACTATATGTACTTAAATATTTAATATAGACTTATATATATTATATATTAATATAAATATTAATATACATATATATATACATATATATATATACATATATATATATACATATATATATATACA
>ENA-UOXV01006187-UOXV01006187.1-marine-metagenome-genome-assembly--contig:-NODE-6187-length-12707-cov-5.230477_pt1 | contig 12707 bp, 10 predicted proteins | sample MGYA00238165_ERZ766961 | MGnify/ENA primary metagenome ERZ766961 (study PRJEB28924, sample SAMN03173240) | marine metagenome | biome: Marine; feature: Water; material: Subsurface seawater | place: North... | reverse complement strand
CGCCACGCACGCCTCGAGATATTCACACAGCTCTCAGAACGGCGTCACCGGGCGCGCGTCACTCTTCGTTTCCGCCGCGGCGCTCCCACCCGTGGTGCGGGCACGTCGGAATATTTTTCAGAAAATCTTTGAATATTTTTCAGAAAATCTTTGAATATTTCCCTCTCAACATTCCAGGCCATTTACCCTCGTTTTACCCTCGTCGTTTAAACACCCGTGGATAGCATTTTATCGTTGAAGAATTACCAATTAAGCAGCCTTGCCCTTGGCCTTGCCGGCCGGCCGGCCGCGCTTCTTGGGCGTCGAGCCCTTGGCGCCGGGGGACTTGAGCGTCTTGACGGTAGATTTCAGCGATTCAAGCTTCTTTTTCAGCGCGGCGATCTCCTTCTCGGCGGCATTCAGGGCCTTCGGGGATTTGGCGGGCGTGGCAATTTTCTTCCCCGTCTTCTTAGGCGTTCCCGCGACGGAAGTGGGCGTCTTGGGCGGCCTGCCGCGTCCCTTCTTCTGCGTCGGAGTTCCCGCTGATTTCTTGCTGGCCGCCTTTTTCGGGGTGCTTGTCGCCTTGGGGGGGCGTCCCCGGGGTTTCGGGGTGCCCTTGGCAGCGTTCTTAGGTGGCCGGCCCCGCCCCCTTTTGGCGGGAGGGGGCTTTAATTCAGCCTCCGCCTTGCGCTTCTTCTCGCTCTTGGCGACCGCGGTCTCGGCGGTCTTGTTGATCTTCTTTATGAACGACCCGAGCGGCGCATTATCCTCGGGAAGAGGGATCTTCGAGACCGCGGCCTCGGCCTCTAGGGTCTTCTTGTTCTTGCTTCCTGGAGGGCGTCCACGCGGCATTGTGCAATTCGTTTTGAATAATTGCAGGTCGCTTCGCTTCTTCCGAGGAGAATTCCTCGCTTCACTGCTTTTCACGACGTTTGGGCGAAGAAATATTCTCACTGTGTCGGTGCACGCGCGATGGCGCCACCAGAGGACGTTCCGATGAAGGATATCGACCCAAAGGACCTTCCCGACGTATCCGAGGACGACTCCGATTCCGCCTCCGAGGATGACTCCGACTCGGGCTCGGACTCGGACGACGGCGACGAGGACGTCGCCATGCCGGACGAGGGCGCGATGGACAAAATCATGAAACTAGAGCGCCGGCTCGAGTCCGACCCGGGCGACTACGCCGCGCACGTACAGCTGTGCGCGTCCCTTCGCGAGTGGCCCAGCCTCCGCCGCCGCCTCGGGGACGCGCGCGAGGCGTTCGCGACGCGGTTCCCGCTCAACGAGACCCAATGGCGCGAGTGGATCTCCGACGAGGTGCGATGGACCAAGGGGCGGCGGAAGCGCCGGGGCAAGGTCGTGGGTGCCCTGTTCGAACGCGCGGTGACCGACTACCAGTCCGTCGCGCTGTGGCTCGGGTACGCGGAGTTCTCCTTAGACCAAGGGTGGGACACCGAGACGCGGCGGAGACTCTACGAGCGCGCGTTGGAGCTCGCGGGCCTCCACTTCACCGACGGGCACAAGATCTGGGCGGCGTACCGAGCCTTCGAGCTCTCCAAGCTCGAGCTCGACTCCAAGGAAAACCCGAACTCAGCTTCGGCGCAGGAGGAAACCGTCCGCGCGCTACTCCGCAGGCAACTCGCGGTCCCGCACGCGCAAGCCGACGAGACGATGGGGGCGTGCGAGCGATGGGAGGCGTCGAGGCCGGAGCCGCGTGAATTAGATTCAAATGCCGCGGCTTCGTTCGCGAAGGCTCGAGCGGAAGCCGCCGCGAGGCAGCCGCTGGAGCGCGCCGTCGCCGCCGCCGAGACGAAGGGCGAGCCCGGCGCGATCGGTAAGGCGCACAGGGCGTATGTCGACTTCGAGGTTGCCGCCGGCGCGGACGCGACGAGGGTGAGAGCCGCGTACGAGAGGGCGGTGAAGTCGACGCCGACGGATCCGCACCTGTGGCGGCGGTACACGGATTACCTGGACTATACCGTCAAGGTGCACGTGCTGAGCGCGGCGGCGCATGAGCGCGCGTGCAGGAACTGCCCGAGGCACGGGGAGACGTGGGCGGCGTGGATACGGTACCGAATCAAGCACCGCATGGGAGAGCTGGGGCTCACCGACGCCATCTACGGTGTTGAGGACGACGACGAGAAGCTGCAAACACTGGTGAAGATTTACGAGGAGTGCTCGGAGATCATGAACAAGGGCATCATGTCGGGGCCCGACACCGGTGACGACATGTTCGCCATATTCCTCCCGCTCATTCACCTCGTGAAACATTGCAACTGCATCGAGGTGGAGAGGCTGTGCCAAGAAAACAAGCACGTCGTCGTCAAGGCGCGGGAGACTCTGGCTGAGTTTTATCCCGGTTGGGTCGACATGAGGCTCCCAAAAATCTATGCCGATACCGCTTCAATCGACACTAAGGAGATCTTCGAGAGTTTCGTCGTCAAGCCCGGCGTTTCGGGGTCTGATGGGGATACTCGTCCATGGGGGATGATTGGGGATTTTAAGGGTGGCGAGTACGCGAACGTGGCTGAGGCTTGGATCGCCCACGCCGCCCACTCCGATAACCCCCGCGAGGTTTTCAAAACATGCTACGCCCGCACCAACCTGACATCCACGCACGGACGCGAATCCGGCCAGGCTGTGCTGTGCCGCGCGTGGCTCCAACACGAGCTCGATGAGGGCGACCCGCTGACGTACGCCGCCGCAGACGCCAAAGCGGGCGCGATACTTCGAAGGCTCGAGCTCGAGGAACGCGAGCGTAAGCTCCTGGACCCGACGGAGGCCAAGCGGCTGCGACGGGCCAACGACCCGAACTACAAGGGACCGGGCGACGGCAAGAACAAGCGCAAGGCTGGCGACGACGACAGCGACGAGGACGACGAGGACGGCGGCGGCAAACGAGCGAAAACCGCCGACGCCGACGGAGAAGAGAAGGAGAAGCAAGGGTTGGGCACCGACCCTGCGGAGCGCGCCGCCAAGTACAAAGAGATCTTCCCCGACAGGGACCAGCGCACCGCGTTCGTCAAGAACCTGCCGTTCAAGTGCACGGAGGATGAGTTGAGCGCGTGGTTCGACGCGAGGGGCGGGAGCGTCACCGCTCGAATCGTCCGGGACAAGGCGAGCGGTCGGAGCCGGGGGTTCGCCTACGTGGAGTTCACCGAGGAGGGCGCGGTGCAGGCGGCGATCATGCGCGACGGCGAGGAGTTCCAGGGCCGCGCGCTCAGCATCGCCAGGTCGCTCCCGCCCGGCGAGAAGAGAAGCGAGGGGGGCGGCGAGAGGCGGGAACGAACAGAGACGAAACCCAGGAGGGGTCCCGCGAAGGGTCTGGGTTTCTCCGCCTCGGGGGGTATGAAGCCCCGCGCGGTGGGCGGGGGGATGATGCCTCGCGCCGCGGGCAGGCCCACGGCGGCCGCGGCCAAACCGGCGGACGCCGCGCCAAAGTCCAACGCGGACTTCAAGGCTATGTTCTTCAAAAAGGCGGAGGACCCCGAGGGCAAATGACACTTGGTCCGACGAAGGTAACTTTGACTCTAATCGCTAATACGCTAATACGGGCAATACTCCGAGGCGGCCGGTAGCGCGGCGGTCCACCACGACGCGCCGCCGTCCCCGCTCCGATCGTTCGCCTCGCCCAAACCCGCCTTATCCTCCTCACTCGCCACCCGCGCGTGTCCTCCTTTGGTCTCATCCCCGATACTTGTACCCATCGCGACTAAAGTCACGTCGAACAACACGCATCGATCCGACGGTTTGATCGTGAACGAGTTCTTACGCGTCACGTAGTCCAGCCAGTCCCTCGCCGCCGGGTCGGAGACATCGGGCACCGGCCCTATCCCCGACGTGAGCGGCGTTTGCACTCCCAGCGAAGGGTCGTACGCGGGCGCGAACCCGAACTTTGTATTTGTACTCGCGGCTTCGTCTTCGTTGAGTGAAACGTACGGCCATGAGACGGAAGCCTTGGGGGGCACGAGCGTGCGCCTCGTGCCCCCGACGCGCATGCCCCCGCCCGCGAGCACGGCCTGCTCTATCCCGTGGATCACGGCGCCGTCGCCCGGGACGAAGCGAACGCGGGTCTCACCCGCGGACCGTCCTTGGTGCACCGACCAGATCCTGACCTTCAACTCGAGCGATTCGCGCGTCGACGCCGTCGCGACCGCGCCGTCGCCCACGCACAGTTCCTTGACCTGGACCCCCGAGGGAAGGGTGACGAAGCCGGGGTACCTGGGGAAGACGACGTTCTCGAACTCGAGGGTGTTTGGCGGCGTCGTGAAGTAGTCGACGGCGCGAGCCTCCGGACGTGTACCGACGAGCATCGTCATCAGTGGGCACCCCACCGCGATTCCGCGCCGGGTCACGCGGAGATTGGAGGACGACGATGAGGCGCTCGCGGTTGGGGCGATCGACCTCGCTCGTCGCTCGGCGTGGAGTGCGATCGTCGGTGCGACCGCCGACGACATGCCGCCCGCCGACCCCGTGCGCTGTGCGGAAGTGACGGGCGACCTCCGCCAGATAAGAAAAATCAGAGCGGGGCGCGCCTGAGATGAGCAACAGGGCGCGGGCGCTTTCCCTGTTTCGACAGCTGTACCGTGCCGCCCGCGAGTTCCCGACGGTGCGCGAGACTCGAACCTCGCATCTTCGTCCCGCGCATCGACCCACGCGTCATCCCCGGCGCCCACGACTCACCTCCCCCGGTCGCCAAATCAACCTGTGCAGGATAACCGCACGAGCTACGTGCGCGCCAAGGTGAGGCACGAGTACGACGCACACGCACTCGAGGCCGACCCGACGAAGGTCACGTTCCTCCTGCGCCTCGCGGAGACGCAGCTGGACCAGGTCCGCGAGCAGGCGTCGCACTTAGCGAAGGTCTTCTCAGACCCAGGAGTTCACGCAAGATTCTGAAGACAAAAACATGAGCGATGAGAAGAAGACCGAGGAGCTGCACGTGTGGGATTTCGACGGCACACTGGTCAACACACCGGTCCCGGACACCGGCAGGGCGCAGTACGAGTCCGAGACTGGGCTACCGTGGCCGCACAAAGGGTGGTGGGGACGCGCGGAATCGCTGGAGCATCCGCTGACCTGGTCTGCGGGGCCAGCCATGGACAAATTCAGAGCGCTGGCCGACACCAACGCCCACCCGCGCGTTCGACGGGTGATGATGACGGGACGGCGTTCGAAACTGGCGCCGCAGGTGATGGCCATTCTTACTGAGTTTGGGGTTCACGTGGACGAGGCGGTGTTCAACTCCAGTGGGCAGGACACGTTCACGTACAAGTGTCGCGAGCTCAGCCGGATGATTCGAAACGCGGGACCGTCGTTGCGCGTTGTTCGCATATGGGAAGATAGGGCGCCGCACGCGCGCGGGTTCGATTCGTACTTACGGGAAACCTTCCCGGGACTCGAGGTGAACGTCACCCTGGTGGAGCCCAGCATCGAGGGATAGAGTATTGATAGAGTGCGGTGTCGAGACGCGGACCTTAACGCGAATAAATTAAAAATTAAATCATTTGAAGCAGCCAACCTCGCGGACGTCGAGCGCGAACGCCCCGACGTTCCCTTCCCCTTTGAGCACCATGAACCCCACCTCGCACACCGCCTCCGTCCTCAGCGCCCCGCGCATCACCGCCCGCCCCATCCGCTCCGGTCGGTCGAACGCCGCGAACGGGACCTCAACCCTCTCCCAAGCGCCCAAACGCTTCCCAGTGCAAAACTTAGCCTTGAAGTTCACCTGCGTCGTCATCGCCTCGTCGTCCTTGACCACCAAAAGGTACTCCTTCCCGGCGCTGGCGTCGTCGCCCGGTCGGACATCGAGGTAAAACCCGGAGAACTGCGAGAGGTCGATCCCGGACCCGAACGACGTCCTGACGGATGAGAACCCGCCGTTGTTTTCGAGCCGGACGGTTCCTTCGAACGTGGCGTGTGATTCGCCCAGGTCGCTCATCCTCATTCGCATGACGCCGTCGCTGACCCCGCCCATGACGCCGTCGTTGAGGGACCTCCACCGCCCGGCGAGGTCTGGTGTTTTGGCGAAGTCGAAGAGCGCGGCGGTCTCGGCGGTGATCGTCGGGGTCCTGGGCGCCGCGGATTTGCTCCCCTCGGAGTCGTCCCCCATCTTCTCCTCATCCGGTTGATTGCTATCGTCTGTAGATGACGGGCCGAAGACTGTTGGTTCGTCCGTGGGAGGGTCCATGATGAGGTCCACGACGCGGTCGAGGCCGCGGCGTAGCGCCCACGCGACGCGTTCCTGCGTCGCCTGGTCCTCCTCGCCGCCCATCGGGTCCGTTTCCGCCGCATCGCGCGCGATCTCGTCACCCTTCGCCACGGCGTCCCGGAGGATATCGCGAATCTCCTGCGACGTCACCGACGCGTCGCGGGCGATGGACAACGCGGTCTGCCTGTAAAGCCGCGCGCACCCGCGCGCGTCGCCCTTGTTGTACATCGGCGCGCCGAACTTGATGACGCCGCTGATCTGCATCACGACGTTCTCGGCCGTCTCCGGCGAGAGGGACGCGCGGGACACGATCAGGGAGCGGGCACGGGAGGCACCCCGGCTGAACGACATCTTCTTATCCGCGGGCGACGACTTGAACGAAGCTTGGACGGAGGTTGGACGATGCGGGCGACTGGACGCGGAGTCGAGCTGGCGGGCGACGAGTCCGGTAGTGGCGTGCACGGCGCGCATAGGTGCGAGTGGGAACCCGTGCGGGCGCGAGTGGCCGAGGACCCCGGTGACGTGGAAGCTAATCTTTTATTCATGAGCGTACGAGGCTGCGACGTGTTTTATAAAAGTGTCACCTCCCGCCTATTGGTCGTCGTCGATGACCACCGTCTTGAGCTCCCCGTACGCCTTCTCCAGGTCGTCGTTGACGATGACCGCGTGGAAGAACCCGTCAACCTCCGTCTTCGCCATCTCCCCCGCCGCGTTGGCGAGGCGCTTCTGGATGCTCTCCTCCTTCTCGGTCCCGCGGCCCCGAAGTCGCTTTTCCAGTTCCTCCATACTCGGCGGCGCGATGAAGACGAAGAGCGCGTCGAGGGTTGACTTTTTGACAATCTCGGCACCCTGGACGTCGATGTCGAGGACGCACACCTGCCCCTTGGTCGCGACGGCCTCCACGGCGGCCAAGGAGGTGCCGTAGATGTTCTCGTGCACGTGCGCGTGCTCGAGGAATTTGCCTTCGGCGATGTCCGCCTCCATCGCGGCCTTTTCGACAAAGTTGTAGTGGACCCCGTCCGTCTCGCCGGGCCGCGGGGCGCGTGTGGTGTGGGAGACGCTGAAACCGAACTTGCCGGGGAAGTCAGCCATGAGGCGGTTGATCAGCGTGCCCTTGCCCACGCCGCTGGGGCCGCACATGACGATGGGTCGAAGCTTGGACATGGCGATCACTTCCCGAGGCCGATGCGTTCCTCCTTGGACTTGTCGTCCTTACCGTCGGGGTTGAACTGGAAGGAGTTCTGGACGAGGTTTTCCGTGGAACCTCGCGCGAGATCCGCCTGGAGCTTGCGAATGTGAGCCTTGCGGGCCTCTTCGTACTGCGTGGATGGGGATCGGGAGGGCGGCGGTCTGGTCAGATCGCGTCGCGTGCCCTTATTTTTTCGATTATTCGGGGGAGATGAGGGTTCGCGCGATGAGGGTTCGGGCGGACGCGGAGGGTTCGCCCGCGATGAGGGTTCGCGCCGCGCGCTCACCTCTTCTTTGTCCTCGGGCCTGAGCTCGATCCTCGTGGGAGGCCTCCTGATCATCAACCGGGTGCTTGGGGCGGTCGAGTGCCGGTCGCTGTGCCGCCTAAATCAGATGCTGACGCGAGACTCCTCCGCCGATCGGGAGGTCCGAGAGTTTAAAAAACCAAAGGCAGCTGGTCCAGAGATCGGGGCGCCCTCGGGGTCCGGGTGACCCGATGGAGACCGACGATGCGGCGCTCGCGCGCGCCCTGATGATGGAGGAGATGGCCGCCGCCGATGCCGCGGGTATCGACTACTCCCCGACGTTCAGGAAGCGTCGAAGAGACTCGATGTCCGACGACGAGTTCGACCCATCGGGCAAGCCAAGGCGAAAGCCCAAGGCGGCGAACAAGCCCCTCTCAATGCCCAAACCTCCGCCTAAACCGAAGCCCCCGCCCAAGCCCCGCGCGCCCGCGCGCCCGAAGGAGGTGAAGGCGTCGTTCGTCACCCGCGGCGTCACGCTCGCGCACCTCATCGACGCGCGACTCATCGCACCCGGCCCAGGCACCATCAGCACCAACTACAACGACGTCACCCACAAGGCCGACTTGCTCCCGGACGGGTACGTATCGTGGGACGGCCGCGAGTTCGCGTCCGTGTCGTCCTTCTCACTCGCGGTCAAGCGCAAGGTCAACCCCGGGCGTAAAGCCGACGACGGGTGGAAGTGCGTCGCCTACAACGGCACCGTCCTGGACGGCGTCAAAAAAGAGTTCGAGGCGGCCAGAGCCACTCGGAGTGTCGACGCAGCCGGCGCTTCCTCGGAAGACACCGACGCCGACGCGAAGACGACCGCCGAGACGATGGGACCGGCGGTGGCCGCCGCCGCCGCGAGGGAGATCGCCGCGAAGACCGCAGCCGCTAAGCTCCGCGAGGAGTCCAAGCCCCCGCCACCGCCCAAGGCACCCAAACCGCCGCCAAAACCAAAAGTCGTCAAGCCCCCCAAACCACCCAAGCCCCCGAAACCGCCGAAGGTTGTCAAAGAGGCCAAGCCGGTGACGCCCACGAGGATCCAGCCGAGGCGCGAGCGACGCGGCGTGAACCGCGCCCTCCTACCCGGCGCGGACGGCGCCAACGGAGACCTTCAGATGGTCGAGTGCGACGCGTACGACGAGACGGACAGAGGTGAAAACGTTCAGCCGTGGCGGCTCACCGTGACCCCGGAGGCGTCGTTCCTGATGGACTTCCACGCGCACCTGTGCAGCGACGAGATCATCGGGTTCCTGGGCGGTACGTGGGACCGCGAGACCCGGACGTTGAGCGTTACGAAGGCGTTACCGGCGAGGCGGCTGGTGCTGGGCGCGCCGGGGGAAAACGCGGGGGTGGAGGTCGAGTTGGACCCGGAGAGTGTTCCGGAGATTGTGGAGACGTTGGACACGAACGGCCTGCGCGTCGTGGGCTGGTACCACTCGCACCCCGTGTTTTACACGCACCCGAGCCTGCGGGACATCGAGAACCAGGCTAATTACCAAGCACTGTTCAGGGACGATGGACCCCAGGGGGAATCGATGCCTTTCGTCGGCGCCATCGTCGGTCCGTACGACTTGCGCAACGCGAGTCATAAAAGTGACGTACGGTGGTTCCACGTGGTGCCAGGTGAGAGCGGTGGAGGCTCTACGTCGGAACCGAACGGTCGGCCGTTCGAACTCCGGTGCGATCGCGACGAGTCCGCGGCGATGGACTCGGGCGGGTTGATTCGCGAAGTGCGGGGCCTCGCCGACGTCTTCGGTGATCCGAAGGAAGTCGCGGTTGACTCAAGAATCGACGGTTCACACACGGAGGGGGGTGACGAGGCGGGTACGGGTCCCACGGCGGGTACCGGTATCTCCAACGAACGCGCCGACAGGGTCGACATGTCCGAGCACTGGCGCGACGGCATGACCCGAATGGAAAAGTTAGGACGGAGCCTCGGGTCCCGTTTGCCGAGTGACTGGCCTTCTTCGTTGGTGGACGGGTACGTCGGCGGCGTGCTCAAGTACCTTCGGTCCGCGTGGAACATAGCGACGCCGGCACCTAACCCTAGTGCGGAGTAGTGCATCGCTAACGCTAACGCTAATCGATTCTTTCAAACGCTTAAAGTCTCTACTCGTACTCAGTCGTCGAGGACTCTGAACTCTGCTTTTCCCTGCGTCAAGTCCGCGAGCGTCGCCGCCAACTCATCCGTCTTGCCCCGTTCCACCGACAGCTCCACGTACACCGACCCATCGTCCGAATACTCCTCATCTTCCTTCGTCGCGTCGTACTTGTCCAGGCATCGGTACACGGCATCCACGTGGGACGCATCGGGCGCGATGACGGTGCACGTCACCGTGGGAAACGCCAATTCTTTAGGCGCGATTTCCAAAACCTTGCTCGCGGCGCCCCCGTACGCCCGGACGAGCCCGCCCGCGCCCAGCTGTGTTCCCCCGTAGTACCTGGTGACCAGCACGCACACCCCGTCGAAGCCGCTGCCCTCGAGCGCGGAGAGCATGGGGCGTCCAGCCGTTCCCCCGGGCTCACCGTCATCGCTGAAGCGGTACTCGGCGCCAATCACATAGGCGAAGCAGTTGTGGCTCGCGGCCGGGTCGCCCTTGGCCTTGACGAAGTCCATGGCCTCTTTCGGTGACGCGACCGGCGCGGCGGTGGCGACGAATCGGCTCTTCTTGATCTCGGTCTCGGCGGTCACCTCGCGTAGTAGGCGGAGTGTGGCGCCCTCCGCGGCGGCCTCCTCCGTGAGCGTCGCGGAGGTCGGAGTCCCGGTGTGACGGTGCCGAGGTATCGTCGGGCGCATCGCGTCGGGGCCCTTGATGATGCCGACGCGTGACCATCTCGACGCCATCGCCGCCATCCCGGCGGTCGTCCTCGCCGCGAGCATCGCGCCAGACTCGCCGATGCGCGCCCGCGAGTGCCGCCATCGACTCGTGGCTCAAAACTTTAGCGAAGCCAGCTCGGCATTGGCTATCCATTTCCGCCGTTTGGGGGGTCCCACCCACAGGTGGCGCGCGCACTGTGGGCGGGGGACGATGTCGGCCGTCGTCGGCGCCCTCGCGCCGTCGGTACCGACGCGTGGCGATGATTCCTGCTCCGCGCGTCGGATGCGATCGACCGCACAGCTGTGCTCGACGTCTCATGCGGCGCTCCCGGCTCGCGGGACTCGAGGGTTGTCCTCGACAAGGCGGAACGGCCCACTGGTGCCGCCCGCTCGGGCGCAGACGACCGGCTTCGCGCGCGTGTACGACGCCGAGTCCATCGCCGAGGACGAGTCCCCGGAGGTGTCGTCCAGGCGCTTGGCGGAGGAGGCGCTGATGAGCGCGATGGAGTTCGAGAGCCTCTGGGTTTCCAATTCCTCGGTCCGGGGGAAAATCAACGGCGAGGAGGCCGCCAGGGCGGCGCGGGCGTCCGCGGGCGGCGGCAACACCCCGCGGCGGCGCCGCGGGTACAAGCCCACCGCCTCAGACCTCGAGAGGGAGGAGAAGGCGAAGGCGACCGCGGAGTCCGCCGCGCATCCCGCGGCTTCGCTCTTCGACGATGCGGAATTTCGGAGCACCAAAGTCGCGTCCCTCTACAGGCATCTGAAACCCGCGGTGACGCCGCGGGACACGCCGAGGGGAAGCGGCGACGGCGGAGGCGTCGCCAGGGCGCTCGCCGCGGCCCCCGCCGCGCTCCACGACCTCACCCCGCGCGCCGCCGCCAGGGCGCTGGTCCACCTGAGGCGCGAGCACGGGGAATCAGCCGACCTCGTGTCGTTGGTCTCGGCGGCGCCGGAGATGTTACTGAAGCCGCCCCCGGACAGGGACGACTCCGACGCCGCAAAAAAGGCGAGGGCGCGGCGGCGACGCGAAGCGGCGCTGCGGGATGCGGGCGGCGCGATGCGAACCGTCACGGCCCGCGTCGAGGCGAGGGTCATCGACAAAGACCGGCTGGACAAAAATAAAAATAAATCGTCAACCGGCGACGGTCGCACCGACGGGGGGGGCAAGTGGACCGTCGGCGGCACTCTCAAGGGAACCAGCACGCGCGCCGACGACCTCAAGGTTCGGTTCTGGAACCTCTGGGGCGGTAGCAGCGAATGCAGGCGCGCGGTGACGGAGTCCGGACGCGGGAGCGTGTTTCGCGACCCGGCTAGGATGGAATCCGCGGTGGTCCGACTGGACCGGTTCGTACCCTTCGTCGACGTCCCGATGCTCATGCACAGATCGCCGCCGCTGCTGGAGATGGACACGACGACGCTGGTGCGACGCGTGGCGAGTTTGAAGATCGCGCTTCGCGGCGGGGACCTCGGGCAGGTGCTCGGGCAGGCGCCGGGGCTGTTGCTGGCGTCGGGGGATGAGATCGCCGCCGCCGTCGCGGAGGTGAGACGCGAGGTGAGACTGACGCGGGAGGAACGGCTGCAGCCGCCGATTCGACGTGGAAGCGCCGAGGAGCAGCGCGCCATCTACGAGGCGACCATGTGCATCGTCAAGGCCGGCGGTGCGAAGAGTTTGATGAAGCGGGCGGAGCGCAAGATGAAGAAACAGAGGGTGGTGCTGGTCACGGAGAGCGTGAACCCGCACGGTTGATGAGAAATGTACGATGATGTTCATTAAATCGTCGTTTGATTGTATCCCCCCGTTGTTGAAACTGATCCCCACCGGCGTCTCATCGCTTGGCCTTCTTCGCCGCGCCGATCGCGGTCCTCGCGGTCGCCGGTCGTTTTCCCCCCTTGATCGTCCCTTTCTTGTCGGCGTCGGTCTTCTTGCCGCCGGCGGAGTTTGAATCCTCCTTGCTTGAATCCTCCTTTTTGTTACCAATGCCGGATACGATGTTGCGCTTGGCGCCGCCCCGCCCGAGCTCGACGGCGTTCACCTGCGACGCAAACTTGAGCGAGCACATGCTCTCCTCCGCGCTGGGCGCCTCGGGGTTGATGTTGACGAACATCAGCGTCTTGCCGTCGCCGCCGAGGCACGGCTGGAGGAGGTAGGTGAGCTTGCTGTTCCGGTACGGGATGTGCTTCTGGCCGTTGGATAGCGCCTGGAAGACGTCGCCGAGGC
>ENA-UOXV01006184-UOXV01006184.1-marine-metagenome-genome-assembly--contig:-NODE-6184-length-12708-cov-13.421639_pt1 | contig 12708 bp, 8 predicted proteins | sample MGYA00238165_ERZ766961 | MGnify/ENA primary metagenome ERZ766961 (study PRJEB28924, sample SAMN03173240) | marine metagenome | biome: Marine; feature: Water; material: Subsurface seawater | place: North... | reverse complement strand
GGGGGGGGGGGGGGGGGGGGGGGGGGGGGGGGGGGGGGGGGGGGGGGGGACCTGTGTCGCGACAGTCAGCGCGAGCGCGGCGGCGCCCGCGTCCCACGCCATGGTCCAACCCGCGGCGCCGGCGCCCGCGACCGTCACGGTGAGGTCGGTGCCGGTGCTTGCCAGGTCGCCGCCGTCGCGCGTGACCCCCGGGAGCGTGAGGGTCAGCGTGTCGCCGGGGACGAGCGCGCGCGGGTGCCGCGCTGAGGCCGTGAGTGATGAGGCCTGGGCGAAGGCGGCCGGGGCGGCGCCGGAGAAGGCGAGTGCGAAGGCGACGGCCGGGGCGGCGCCGATGGGCAGCGCGCAGGGGTTCAGCCCGGCGGCGTCCGCGCGGCACGCGTCTGGCTGCCCGTCAAGCCTCCCTGCACGTTGCGCGAGCGAGGTCTCGGCGCCGATCGGCGCGCCGTTCTCGCCGGCGCCGCCCGTCAGCGGGCGCGTGCGCGTGGGATTCGTTAGAGGCGCGTTCGAGTTCGCGCCTCCGAACAGAGTGCACTCGCGGTTCAGAGGGAACGCCGCGCCAGACTCCTGCGCCAGCGTCCCGGGCCGCGCGCACGCGCCGCCTGTCCCGCCGTACTGCACTCCGCCTGACCACACCGTGTCCATCGAGCTCCCGTCCTGCCAAAAAACAACAACAAGAGGCGCACCGCTCACTTGCGCGGCGCGGAGGGGTGCCGGTTGCGGGGGGTGGCGCGGGGCTCTGCGGTGGCGCTGCCCCGAGCCCGCCTCGGGAGCACGCAGCGGGCCCGCCGCAGGGCTGCTCGCCTGCACCGGTGGGAGCGCCCAGGTCGTCGCGACGGTGCAGCCGTCACCCTTGCAGTTGTCGTGGCGGCTGCCGCCCGCGCCGGTCAGCTGCGCGACCACCAGCAGCGGCAGGGCCGGCGCGAAGCCCGAGCCGTAGTAGGGCGCCATGGCGGCGGAGGCGCGGTCAGGGTACAGGATGCCGTTGCTGTCCGCGACGGTGAGCGCCTGTGGCTGCCCCGCGCGCACGGCGCCCGCGGCGGTCAGGGTCAGCGTCGAGGTAGCACCCTCCCACGAAGCCAACCACGAGGCCGCAGCGTCCCCGGATAAGGTCACCTGCGAGAGGGACGCGGCGTGTCCGATTAGTACGGGGTGAGGGACGCGGCGTGTCCACTTAGTACGAGGGGGGGGGAAAGGCAACGTCTGCGATGTCGTCCGCGTGCAGCATCCCTGGAAGCCCGAGCGCGAGCGCGAGCGCGTCCCCCGCGGCGAGGTCGCGCTCCGGCGCGAACGACAGGTCTGCGGCCACGGCCGTCCCCGCATTCGTGTGGCTCCACGCCACCGCCACCTCTTCCGCGCGCCCGCCCGCCGCCGCGAAATCCGACCCGAGCTCCGTGGCCAACGGCAGCGGCGCCGAGTACGCCTGGCGCGCCGGCGGGCAGGAGCCGGTCGAGGAGGCCGTGTCGCTCTCCTCCGCGGACGCCTGCGGCGCGGGGCGCGCGGGCGCTCAGCCTGCACAACTGCAGGAACGCACTGCTGGAAGGGGTTTTCAGAAGTGCGACTGAAGCAGAGGGGGTCTAGAAGCACTACCGAAGAGGGCGGGGCGCGCCTGGGTGCACTCAAGGAGCTCGACGATGAAGCCAGACAGCGGGCGCGCGCGCGTAACCGGCGGAGGGTCCCATTCGATGCGGATGCCGCGCGCGCCGTACGGCTCCGCACGGAGCTGCGTCGGCGGCTCCGGCGGGAGGAACACGTCAAAGGCACCCGAGGATGCGAGTGTGTAGGCGCCGCCGGAGCCGGTGTCGCCCGCGGCGGCGCTGAGCGTGTCGACTCCGACGAAGAAGGCGAGCCGCACGGCCTCTACGGACGTGTCCGCGTCCGCCGTCACGACCTCGAGGTCCTTGAATACGAAGCCGACCCGCGTGGTCGACGACACGTACGTGTAGGACGTGCCGCCGTACGCGACCGACGTCGTCTGCGCGTACGCTGCCACGACTGCGTCCGCGCCCGACGGCGTGCCCGACCAGCCTGACACGCCCCCGGCGGTGCCGTCCGCGGTGACGGCATACGGCTCGTCGTCCACGGAGACGGGCGTGAAGGTGGTGTGTATGGCGGCGGGCGGGGTCAGCGTCCCAGAAAGCACCACCCCGCGCGCGGTGCAGTCGCCGTATGCGCCGCCGCACGCGTCGCCGCGGATCATCGCCGTGACGGGCACGTGCCCGTGCGCGTCCCACGAGGCCGTGAAGTAGTACCCGTCGCCTTTGAGCGCAATGATCGGCTGCACGCGGAACACGACGCCGCGCCCGACGCCGTCGGGGGTCCCCGCGGCGGCGTCGCCGCCGCCGCCGCCGAGATCGACGCCGTCCCCGCCGGGCGACTGCAGCACCGCCAAGCTGTGCGGGCGCACAAAGAAGGACGAGACCGTCGCCGTGACGTGCGCGCCGGCGTCTGGGAAGAACACATTCCCGCGCGCAGCCGCGTGCGCGGACACAACGTCGAAGTCCTCGGGCGCGATGGGGTTGAACACGAAGCGCAGGCGGTACCCCGCGCCGACCACGAAGCGCACCTGAAGCCCCGAGAAGGTCGCAACGCCCGCGACCACGTCCGCGGTCGTGCCCCCGGCCGCGCCGAGCGTGTCTGAGATCGTGTACCGGAAGTGGTCGGACTCCGTTGAGTAAGAGGTGCAGATCGTCCCTGCCTCGTTCGGCGTCGCGCAGCGCGCCTGGGTGACGCCCGCCATCTGGTCCGGCTCGCCCGCGTCGAAGGACGAGGTGCAGGTCGGCGCCCAGTCGGCTGCGGCTTCCCCGGAGGTCGTCCCACCCGCCGGCGTCGAGTCGTCGCACTTGACGAGCCGCGCGATCATGCAGCCGCTGCACGAAGCCTTGCTGAGCACCGTGGACGCGTCGCCGAGCAGCGACACCACGATCGCCGTGGGCAGCCCGTGCACGTTGGGCGAGTCGTTGTCCGCCCCGTCGAGCTGTACGACGTACGGGAACGTCCCCGCGGCGTAGTCCGTCGGCGTCGCGCCGTACGCGAGCTTCATGGCGGCCGGCGCGATCGCAAACACCGGGGTTTCCACGGTCACGTCTGGGTAGTCCACCAGCGTGAAGACCAGCTTAAAGTAGCGCCCCGCGACGCCTGGCGCGGCGCGGCGCGGCGCGCTGCGCTCAGCGGCGCGCGGCGCGTGGGAACCGACTGCCTTGATCCTCACGGAGGGTCTAATCTCTCTGAGATGTTTGACCACCAGCGGTCAAACTGCAGGGTCAGCGGGCTCTCTGAGAGCAGGGGCGGGGGGCCCTCACCGGTCAGCGAGAGCGCAAGCGAGCCATTGAACGCCGCGAAGCCCTCGTTGATGGGGGCACCTGTGCTGCGCGCCTCTGCGGGGAGCAGGGCGGTCTGGTCCGACGCAGCCGCAAACACCTTGTTGGACGCGGCGTGTCCGATTAGTACGGGGTGAAGGACGCGGCGTGTCCACTTAGTACGAGGGGGGGGGAGGGCAGCCGCAAACACCTTGTTGTCGGAGGAGTCCGCGCCGCTTCCGCCGGTGTGCAGCGCCACCGTCACCTTCAGCCCGTCGCCGCTGTCGGGGTCGCCGGGCGAGTCAGTGTATCGTCATTGCCAGGGAGGGCGCGAGGAGGGTATCAGGGGGGGTTGCTTGAAAAGCCACTCATGCAAAGTTGCTCGGGTGGGTCGACCTGGTGATGCCCGAAATGCGGCGGAGGTCCTCGTCGCGGGCAGAGATCAGGAAGTGCTCCGGGAGCGCGGTGACGCCGCCCGCGCCGGCGGTGAGCTCGGCGGGGAGGGAGGTCACGACGGCGACGCCGCGCGGGATGACGAGGAACTCGGGCGTGTCCGCAGAGTCGCCAGCGAGCGAGAAGCGCAGTTTGAAGGCCGCGCCGCCCGTGAGCTGCACAGAGAGGTCGGTGTAGGACACGGCGCCGGACGCGGACGTCGCGGTCTTGTCTGCGACGGCGTTAGAGCCGGCGGAGGTGTACAGGAACGTCCACATGTCCGTGGTCCCGTCCACGAGCAGGTTCACAAACACGCGGGTCCCGTCGCAGCACGCGACGCCCCCGGACGTGACAGAGATCACGAAGACAGGGAGCGCGGCGTCGACGGTCACCTCGTCCCCGATCGTGCCGGACGTGATGGTGATCTCAGGCTGGATGAAGGTCACGACGAGCCCCGTCTCCTGCGACACGCCCGTCGCGCTCGGGATGTAGCACAGCCTCCAGGTCCCAACCTCGGGGCAGCCGCCAGCCCCGCCCAACGACGTGGGCGAGCCGGCCGCGGTGCACGTGGCGAAGGGGAGCGTGGCCGTGAGCGTCGCGGAGACCGTAGCAGCACCAGAGTACGTCTCTGAGGCGGATCCATCCGCGTCCGCGCAGCTTGTCGTTGCCTTGACGATCGAAATCTCGTCGCCGGCCGCGACGCCGCCGCTCGCACCCGCAGCAGTGACGCCGAAGCCATTCCGCGGCGCTTGCACGGACACGCCGGCGGCCTCGTCGTTGGCTGCGACCGACGTCACGGCGTCCTGCACAGTCACGGTCAGCCCCGTCTCGCTGTCGACGCCCACTGCCGCGTTCCCCGCGAGCGTCGCTTGCACGTAGCACACCTTGTACACGCCCGCGGCGAGCCCCGAGGCGTTTACGGTCCCCTTGAGGCTGCTGTCGAGCGCCACCGCCGCGGTGTGCAGAGTCGCGTCCGTCACGTACCGCGCCGCGTAGCAGTCGGCTGCGGACGGCCGCAGCGAAAACTCGTCGCCCTCGCCCAGCAGCGACCCCCCGTCGACTTCGACGAGCGTGACGTCGATGCCCGCCGCAGCCGGAAGGGTACCGGTCGCCGCAGACGGCAGCAATGAGATGGCGACGCCGGCGAATCCGCCCGCCACGGCGGGCGAAGATACTACCGAAGACGACGCAGTGCCGACCAACATCTTGATGGCCGCGTCACTGGCGGTCAGCCCCGTCGGCGGCACGCGGATCCCTGCGTTCGCCGCGATCACCACGGTCTGCTCCGTCAGCCGCCCGGCCGTCTGCCCAGCCGCGACTGTTAGCACGAGCTGCCCTGCGGCACCGGCGCGCGTCCACGAGGCTGCCGTGAAAACGGTGTGCGCGGCTGTGCCGTCGGACGTGATGTCAGCCGCGGCGACCGCCAGCCCGTCGTCGGTCCCCCCCGAGAAGTAGGGGAGGGTGAAGCTCACGGTGCCACCCGCGGCCACGTCCTGCCCCGTAGTGAACACCAGCGTGATCCCCGCGGCCAGCCCGGCCGTCGCGGGGTCCAGCGCCAAAGACGCGAACACGATCGAGCTCAGCACCTGTGCGCGCCGCCGTCAGCCGCAGGGGCCGCGGGGGCCTGCGCGCGGTCGCTGTGCGTTCGCGCGCCGCGCGGGCGGGCGGCAGGGCGGACCTGCAGCGGTCCTGTGTCCCCCGAGGTCGGCACCATGGCGAGCGCGGCCACGTCTTTCACGACGCCGCTCGCCGCGATCGACACCGCGGGCGCGTCGGCGATGGCGGAGGGGTTGCGGAGCTCGATCTGGAAGGAGTAGCTGTTCGTGGCGGACATGGTGTCAGCGACGACGAGTAGCAGCACGCCCGTCGACTCTGTGAATGTGCCGGTCGCCCCGAGCTTCGCCTCGACGCCGGTCGCGTCCGGGTCACGCAGCCGGATGGCGTACGGGGTCGCGCCCGTGCCGATCGTCGAGCCGGTGAGGCCTGTAATGGTGATCTCGTCGTCGCGGCGGAATTCGATTTCAGTTTTCAGGGTGACTGTGATGTTGACCAGCTCACCTGCCGCGCACAGCCCGATCCTCAGCGCCAGCAGGCGGGCAGTGGTGGTGGTGTGGGGGCGAACCGCCAGTGGACGAGGAGCCTCCGATCGAGCGTGTTGAGAAGGGCTGCACGACGTATCTGTTCTCGGAACGTGCATCCAGATCACAGGCGCGCCTCAGGGGTTTTGTGTTTTGGATTCAGGTTGCTGGTTTAGCTCCAAGGCCACGGTCATGAGTTCGCTAGCGCTACATACCCCGCACGCGATCCACTCGGTACACCAATGATCTTGTTCGAAGTTGCCTGGTTCAGAATTCAGAGTCAAGCACAAGGGTCGGGAAAGCCTGACAGGAGCTCCTATTTTCAGTGTTTGAGCCCAATTCTTGATGCGCGTGGGTGCTGGGGCCCTTAGGAAGGGGCCTATACCGAAAGTGCAAGCGAAAAGGAGGACGTCAGAAATGACGCTGTGATAGTCATTGTCGGTGCGGCCTAGAGCAGGAGGGGCGCACACTCATGGTTTCGCAATGACACAAGTGTAACAGAGGGAGTGTACAGTAGGGACATGGGTAGGGGCAACAGTAGGGAGGGTGTGTGTGTGTGGGCGTGCGTGCGTGCGTTGTGTGTGTGTGTGCGAGCGCGCGCGCGCGCGCGCAAAGTCCTGCAGACGACTGTTAGCCCCCCCCTTCCAGATTCTGCAGTATTTGAACCCTCGCGAAGCAAGATTCGGTGGAGCGCTGACCTGTGCCGTAGTGGGATTCGTGACGGAGAACTGGAACGCGTACGACACGTCCTGGCTCACTGTCCCGTCGATACCGGCGACCCACGTGTCCGCGTCAGAGTTGCCCGCAGGGTCCGCGAGGACAGTCTCGAGGTCAGTGGAGGAGATGTCCGTGAGCGAAGGAGACGCTCCGATCGTGAAGCCCTCGAGCCCGGACACGGTCAGCGCGCCGGCGTGCGACTGGATGAGGTTCATCGACGTCACGAACGAGACGGTGATGGTGTTGGACTCGCTGACGAACGGGTTCGACTGCATGATCGAGCCCGACACGAACGACGGTACGCTCGTAAAGAAGGGCGCCGCGCCACCCACCACCCCTTGCAGGTCCCCCGCTGCCATGGTGATGGCGAGCGACGGAATCAGCGACGTGAAGTCGCCTGCAGCTGCAACGGCCCCGCTGATCGAAAGCGTTGGTGCCGACTGCGCGCTGGCGGGGTTCGTGATGTCGAAGGTCACGACCACAGTCGTCGTCGCGGACACGTCGGCGGCGAGCGCGAGTGCGAGCGTGCCGTCCGCCTGCACGAACGTCGCCGTGGTGGCGAACGCCGACGCATCGTCGGACACCGCGAGAGAGGAAGTGTCTCCCTCCTCCAGGTTCGCCATGCCAGATATGGTGAGCGTCGACCCTGACGCCATGTCCTGCGAGAACTGCAGCGTGAGGGTGAGCGTGTTGGTCGCCAGCGCAAACGGCGAGGTGTGGCCCAAGACGGCGGTGGCGATCGTCGGCACAAAGACGTTAAGCGCAGCCGCTGCGCCGGAAACGCCCAGGGCAGCGTCCGTGGACTTGTCCATGGCGGCACTGGTGAACGGGGAGGCGAGCACGCCGGCCGAACCGAGGATTGAGCCCGACACCGAGATGTCGGGAGAGTCCTGCGCCGACGAGGGGTTCCGGAGCGCAAACGAGAAGACGAGCTCGTCGGATGCACTCGTTGCCTCCGCAACGCTCAACACCAAGCTGCCCGCCTGAGAGTGACCGCAGCTCAAAGTCAGCTTGTCGGGGACGAGGGTGAGCGCAGATCTGGGTTGCGCCCCTCCTCCTTCTTACCGTTCCTCTACCCAACCCACTACGGAACGACACTGCAGGCAGCTCTGCCCTTGAGAGCAGCGCAAGATGGGAAAGGAAGAATACAGGCAGGGACGACCCGTCTCGGGAGAGGGCTCGCTACCTGCGCCCACGCGCCCTTGCTGGCCGTCGTCCCATCCGAGAACTTGCTCGCCGCGGCGGCGCCGAGTGCGAAGCCCGTCGGGGTGTCAGCGGTCTGCGTCGCGGTGAGTCCGGTGAGCGTAATGAGAGATCCCACCGCCATGTCCGCCGAGGCCTGGATGGTCACAGTCAACGTGTTGGTGACGTCGGACAGCGGCGATGAGTGGCCAATCGTCTTGGAGTCGAACGCCGGCACCACCACCAGCAGCGGCACTGCCCCCCCGGTCACGCCTAGAAGATCCCCGCTGGCTTTGGTCATTGCCGCCGACGCGATCGGCGCACGGTTTGTGCCGTCAGAAGCGATCGACGCGTTGGCGAATATCGCGGGAGAGGCCTGCGCCGCCGCGGGGTTCTGCAGAACAAACGAGACCACAAGCGAGTCTGAGACCCCCACGGCATCGGCGAGTGTCAGCACGACCATGCCGGCGCCTTGATCCCACGAGCCCTTTTCCCGCGTAGTCCCGTCCCACACGGTGTTCGCGTCCGTTCCGCCGAGCGCGAAGCCAGTCGCGGCCGCGGAAGTTTGCGATGTGAGCCCGGATATTGTGATGGTGGTTCCGGCCGCCAAGTCACAGTCGGCCTGCAGTGTGATCGCCAGCGTGTTCTCCACGTTTGCGAGCGGCGACGAGTGTCCAACAGCGGAGGTGGCAAACGTGGGCACCACAACGTACAGGGGAACATTTCCGCCCGTGATGCCGAGAAGATCGCCTGTTGCCTTGGACATAGCAATCGCTACAATCGGCGCCTCGTTGGGGCCATCACCGGCAATAGACACCTGCACCGAAATGCCAGGGGATGCTTGCGCAGTCGCCGAGTTCTGCAGCGTGAAGGAGAAGGTGATGGTGTCTGCGATCACCGTCCCGTCTTTGAGAGTGACGACGAAGGAGGACGTATCTTTTTCCCACGTACCGGTCTCATCCGTGGTCCTGTCCCACAGTTCGGCCGCGTCTGTGCCCGTCACGGGAAACCCGGCGGCATCAGCGTTCTGCGCACCGTCTAGTCCAGAGATGGTGATGGTTGAAGCGACAGCCATGTCAACGTCCGCCTAGCGAACCTCGCGTCAGCGTTTTCCCAGAAACATACATGCGCACTGCAAGCCACTCCAGGATGCGATGGAATGTATTGCTGTGGGTCTGGCGCAAACCTGCAACGTCACAGTGATGACGTTGTCGGCAGAACCCAGAGGAGAAGAGTGTCCGACCTGCTCGGGAATACCGACGCGTCGGTCACAGCATCGCAAGATCGGGTCTCGCTTCAGATCAAAATTTGAGGGTCCAGAATCCACGTCAATACATAAATTTGTGACTGTCCCTTGACAAGAGCTTGATTTGCTCAGGTAATGACGGTGGGTCCATTACCGCAGATGTGGTCAGCGTCGGCACAACCTGTGGCCATCATGTAAGCGAAGGGTCAGACAATTTGTCAGGAGGCATTGCATGAAAGATAATAGATTGCTCAGCATCAGCCCAACATGATACTCGCCCGGAGCCAGCCCTCACTTTTGTGAGACCTGCGCTCAACACAAAAGCGTGCGAGGTGGTGGTGGGGGGGGGCCACACCGTCATGAGGACCTCTGCTCCTCCGTCAACTCCAAGCCGAGCATCGGTAGATTTGGACGGATTCATGGACGGGATCGGGGCGTAGTGGGTGTATGAAAAACCGGAAGGAGGCTCTGCTCGGACGCTGCCTGCAACGGAAATGGTCGGAGAGTCCTGCGCCCCTGCGGGATTCTGCAGCAAAAATGTGAATTGAAGGGGCGTGTTGGCGGCCAATCCTCCTGGTGCATTGAGCAGCATGACAATCGACCCAACAGACTGTCCACAAAACAGAAGCGTGTGTCAGTACACCTGCATCGAAGGCTGCAGAACACAAACAAAGGCCGTCAGATTGGCCATTGGAGAGGGTGCATGCCTGCGTCCAGCCTCCCGTCCCAGCTGCTCCAAGAACGTCGGTAAGAATACTTGCGTCCATGCCGGCAAGTGAAAATCCGATTCCTTGCGATGCACTCTGCACAATCAAGTCTCGCAGGTGTTCACTGACATCGCTCTGTGGCTTAGGGCGGGTAGGGCTGGGCAGGCCGGTCAACTCGGTCGGGCGCACCTGAGAGCCTGTCAGACCGGCGATGGTGATCGACGAGTCTTTTGCAAGATCCGCATCCGCGGTGAGCGAGACAGAAATCACATTGTCGGCACCTGCGAGTGGAGAAGACTGCCGGTACACACTCGTCATGAAACACTGAACATTCAGAAAAAGAAGCAAAACTATCATTTCCAGAACCAACAACCAAAACACGCTGACGGAAACCCGGCATCATGTGCATCTAGACTGCTGGATAACTTCAATCCAATGCCAAGGTTTTACAAATCCAACGCATTTACTTTGATCAAAGACAATCCGGGAGTGCTGTGTGGCAAGGGTTTGAGGGCACCTGTGTTATAAGACCCGCCGAGAATGTTGGGATTATCGTCTTGAGCGGGAGCGATCCGTGCTCCACCCCCTGTCTCAGCACGCCCGGCAATTGTCAGTTTTGAACGTGCAGATTCGATGATCAGAGCAAGAGAACATGCGCACAGGGAGTTTTAGATGGAGAAAAAAGTTCGTTTTACGCGGGCCGGAGCCTCTCCATCATTGTCTCGTCGACAGACTCGAGCGTCACTGTCGGAATCACGTGGACATAGTCCTGGTAATCAAGGTTGCCTTGGAGTGTCACTGTTGGCGCATCCTGCTCAGTGGCGGGATTCCACATGACAAACTGGAACTGGTGAATGTTCGCGGATGTAAATTCTGGTGAGTTGAGGGTCGTGAGAGTGGATAGCTCGAAACGACCCGAAACCTGCACGAAAATTCCCATCTCAAATACGTCGGCTGGGTCCTGGTTCATCTGGAGACCATTCAGTGTCGAAGCAGTCTGCGTGCCAGTGAGTCCCGTGACCGTAAACGAAGACGAACCGTTCCCAGTCACACCAGCGCCACCAGAGAGTGGATGCTCCGACGGAAATCGGCACCCGACTTCCCGCCAAGGAGTCCAGCATTGCACGCGTAGCTCGAGAGTCAAAAAATTGTCTGCGCCAGCCAGGCACGAAACGTGCGCAAGACTCTTCGTTGTAAAATTGACATAGACAATCTCCAGAGGATTTGCGATCGCGTCGTTTTGGTCAGGCCCGAGTCCAGAGACCCCGCACCCGTAGCGTTGCCCAGAGGTTTTTGTGATTGGTTCCAGCTGCATCTCAGATGTGCGCCCAGTGCCGGCAACAATCGTGCCCGATACTTGCACGAGTGGCGAGTCTTGTGCTGCTGCCGGATTCCCAACGAGCCACGTCAAGATGTAAGCAACCCCTCCGGGGAAATCTTGCTCCAGGGTGAATGTCATGCTGCCATCTGACTGGACCCAAGCGCCGTACCCAGTCGAGTCTGAGCCGACATGATCCTTGTTGTCCCCCCCAAAAGCAACTTGACCGTCGCCCGTGGTAGTTCCCGTCAATCCGCTGATTGTCAATACCGAGCCCGAGGGCATGGTCACGTTCGGCGTAAATGTGACCGTGATGGTATTCGTATCGGAAGTGAAGGGAACTTTCTGGCCGATCTCGGAAAATTCCATATCCCAGCCAGGATGGACAACGTAGAGAACTGCGGAGCCGCTTGATACTGCCTGAAGCGTGTTGATTACCTTGGTCATATCGCTAACAGTGACCGGCGAATCAAACGTGCCCCTTTCGACCGTCGCAGAGATTGAGATTGTAGGACTGGACTGAGACTGCAGCGAGTTCAGGAGGGTCCATGACAGCACATATGGTGTGTTCACGTTAATTTCGGCAGCAACAGTGATCTCCAGAGTCCCAGATGATTGAACAAATGATGCGGTGAAGTCACTAGTCGCCGAGCCGTCGAGGCTGAGAGCTACAGCTCCGTCCACCGTCTGTGTCGACACAAGTCCATCGATCGTTATGACAGAATTGACTGCAAAATCTGCATTTGTCGTCAGCGTTATCGAAATTACATTGACGGCATTCGTTAGAATATTGCTCTGCTCGATGTTCTTCACTGTGAATAGGGGCACATATGCATAAAGCGTCCCAGAACCATCGGAAACACCGAGCTTCTCTTCAAGTCCGTTGGTGATTGCCGACTCCTCGATGGGAGAGTCGCGTGTGCCGGCCTCGACGGCCCCACTGATTGTCGCAATTCTGGCATCTTGTGCAGTTGCCGAATTTCGAACTGCAAAAGATATCACGTAAGAAGTGTCCTTGTCGAACATTGTCGCGAGAGTTACTACCAGAGTACCACTTTGCTGCGTCCATACCCCGGTAGCTTCAAGATTTGACGGGGAACAAGCCACCGCCAAGCTTTGACTATTCACTGTCTGTGTGCCAGTGAGCCCTGAAATCGTGAGATCAGAGCCTGCTGCTACATCTTGACTGGGAGCAAGTGTCACGTACAATTCGTTTGACGAGTCAGTGAGAGGATTTATCTGTCCGATGCTCTGAGTCGTGAACACTGGCTTGAATACAAGAAGAGGATTTTTCGCATTGCTTACACCCAGCAATGGCTGATCGGGCTTCACCATGAACGAAGAAGTAATAGGACAATCTATGGTACCAGCCTCGATAGTTGCGGCCAGCGCAACATTCGGCGAACTCTGAGCAGAAGACGGATTTGTGATCGTGAACGTCACCTCATATTCCGTGAGGGCAGTAGTGATAGAGGCAACGGTCAGCAACATCAAACCACCGGACTGCGTCCAGCTCCCAGAGGATCCAAATACAGAAGAATCTGAAGTCAGCGTATAAGCATCATCATCCGTTGACTGGGAGGCCACAAGGCCCCAAATCGTGATAGTACTCGAAACGGAAAGGTCTACATCGCTTGCGAGGGTGAGAGTGATCACATTGTACACCTCCACTAGCGGAGAGCTCTGCTGGATCGACTTGGTCGTGAACGTCGGCACAACCGTCTTGAGCGGG
>ENA-UOXV01006178-UOXV01006178.1-marine-metagenome-genome-assembly--contig:-NODE-6178-length-12716-cov-5.421136_pt1 | contig 12716 bp, 1 predicted proteins | sample MGYA00238165_ERZ766961 | MGnify/ENA primary metagenome ERZ766961 (study PRJEB28924, sample SAMN03173240) | marine metagenome | biome: Marine; feature: Water; material: Subsurface seawater | place: North... | reverse complement strand
CCGTGCCCCGCCGCCGCCGCCCCAGGCACATCGCCGGGGCGCGCCGCGATCGCTGCCCTCGGCGCGATCGCTGCCGAAGGAGTAGCGGACAGCGACGGCTGCGTCAGCGGAGGGTCCCCTGTGGCTGCCGCGGACACGGCTACTGCCGCGGAGGCGGGCGCGGCGGCGGCGAGGACGATGGGGAGGCCGTCGGCGTCGCCTGCGAGGTGGGGCGGGTTGCGGGCGCGCCACTGGTCGACCTTGGCGGCGGCGGCCAGCGGGTCGAACTGCTTCTCCGACCACCCGTCGCAGTAGAGCTCCGCGTCTGCTGACGGCACCTGCAGGTAGACCAGCTCCCGCGGCAGCGCCACCTCGGTGAGGAACGACTCGCCCGGCCGCTGCATCCCCAGCACGCACACGCCCCCCGTCACCCCAAAGATCGCCTTGCGCACCTGTGTGCGCCGCGCGCCGCGCGCGTGTCAGGGTGGCTGCAGCGCACACGCCGCTGCGGCACGCGGGCGGGACGCCCGTCCGCGGGCGGGCGCGGGGACGGGCGCCCACCCACTGCATGCTGCGGCCCAGGCACTGCACGCCGTCGATGTGGCGGAGGCACGATCCGCGCTTGATGCCGTTGACGTCCGCGAGTCCCCCTGTGACAATCCCGGACACGATGTGGACCCCGAGGGCTGAGTCCATCTCCAAGAAAAACCTGATATTCCCGAGTGTCAAGGAGCCGCAGCGAATGCTCGCAGCTACGAGCTGCGAGTTAGCCACCTCCATGGCTCGCATCCTGGATATTGGGGTACTGACCCCAGGATATGAGGCTCGATCTCAGCGAGCGGGAGAGGAATCAGAAAGTTGGAAGGGCTCCCGTCGGCCGAGACCACGCTGAGGTGGATCCTGCTGGCGCCGATCTGGTCCTGCAGCGCAATTCGAAGCTCTTCGGACGAGGTTGCAGGATATTGGTTGATTTGCTGTATCACGTCTCCAGGCTCCATCCCGACGGCCGTGCACCATCCCTCGCGGCGCAGGCCGGTCACCACCAGCCCCTGAGGTGATGGCTCCACAAATATTCCAAGCGACACCTTCTTGGGCTCAGGCGGATCCCTGCCTGGCGAAACTTCGATCGCCTCCGGCGCCTGCATCTTACCGGGCGTCTTCTTGAATTACAGCCGCCCCTGCACCCTCTTCACCTCTAAATGCTCTGCCTGCGCGCGAGTTCTGAGTTGCGAAACCTTTTCCAGAGGGCCCGCCTCGGGTCGACGGATCGCGGATCCTACGCGAGTGTGGTGCAGCCGCATCGCAGGATGGGGGCTCGTCGGCCCCCGTTTCCGCTGGTTCCGTTGCTTCTGAGCGTCTTTCTTGCAGCATCTACTCAATCCGACCGTGTAGACAAGGGCGTGCGAAGCTTTCGACCGGTGTCCTTCCAGATCCCACTTGCTTCGTGGCAGGCCTCTCGGGACCACCTCAACGCCCCTGATGTGTCAGGGGCGCGCATGCGACTCCGCATGAGTGGCTCGCGCTCGCGTGTTCCTGGCGGCGTCCTCGTCAGTTTACTGCGTGGTGGAGGAAAGAGTAAGAAGAAGATTGAACGGGCAAAGCAGCAGGAGCGTGTGCTTGCGTCCATCGGCAAGACGCCGCGGCAACCAGGGAAACACAATCGGGGCGGAGGCACAGGCATCAAACGGGAAAAGACGGTACGCTACAAGGTCTGCCCCCCCGTCTCTCCCCTCCCACTCCCGGCGCCGCTCGCGAATGGGAACCAGCGCTCGCTGCAGGGACCCGCTGAGTCGCGGCCCCACTGCACCTGGCAGGCTGGAACAAAAGGCTACCTGGCGTTCCCCGGTCCTCACCTGTACGCCATCGGGGGGCGGGCCGGGCGCGACGACCTAACCCTGGTTCATCGGCTGGACGTGACCACCGACACGTGGGGTGCGAGCGTGCCGCTGCGCGCCGCGAGGTCTGCGCTGCACGCCGTGCGCGTGGACGGCCGGATCTACGCAGTGGGAGGCATGCGCACGGGGACGGCGCTCGGCGCCATGCAGAGCCTCGCCCCGCTGTCAGGTTCGCACCCGCGCGCGGCCCGCTCGAGCCCATCCGTGGGCATGACGCTGGGCGGCGCAACGCGGGGCAGGGGACACCGACTGGCGGGAGGAGCCGGCGCTGCCGTCCCCGCGGCGCTTCAGCGCCGTCGCGGCGGTGGGGTCGCTGATCGTTGTTGCGGGGGGCGCGTGGCCCACGGACGCGGCGGACAAAGACACGTCGCTTGCGGAGGTGGTGTGCCTCGACACCGGCGCGGGTACCGGCTGGCGCCCCGCGGCCCCGATGCCGACCGCGCGCAGGCACGCGGCCGCGGCGGCGCTCGACGGGCGCGTGTACGTGCTGGGGGGGTGGTGCGCGCCTGCAGGGGGCTGTGGGAGCGCGGGGAAGAACCTGGCGACTGTAGAGAGCTACGACCCCGCCACAGACGCGTGGCGGGCGGAGCCTCCACTGCCGACGGCGCGGCGCAGCCTGCAGGCGGTGGCGCTCGGCGGGCGGCTGTTCGCCATCGGAGGCGCCGCCGACGGCGCCGAGCTCCCGACCGTGGAGTCATTTTGCCCTCGCGAGGTGCGGCCTGCCTGCACTCGCCCCGGACCGCCCGGGAGCCACGTGCGGCGGCCTTCAACCCCGGCAGACGTGAGAGCGGGGAGGCGCGCGACAGGGGCGGTGGCGGGTAGAGGCACCGCTGCAGCAGCGGCGCTCGGCGTTCGCCGCGGCCGCCTTCAACGGCTGCATCTACGTCGCAGGCGGCGCGCGTCCCCCTCCGCCCCCCCAGCGCCGCGCCTCCCCAGCGCCGCGCTCGGGCGTGACCCGGCGCGCGGCGCTCGGGGCGCAGGGGTCTGCGGCGCGGCGGAGCACAAGACAGTCGAGACGCTGGACGTGGCCGCTGCGGAGGCGGCGCGCGCCGCGGCGGGGGGGCTGGCGGGCGCGGGGACGCGCTGGGAGTCCGCCCCCCCTCTCCCGGCGCGCCGCTGGGCGCTGGCGCTCGCGGCCGGGTAGCGCGCGCGCGGACCGCGCGAGGGCGTAGGCGCATGTAGCTTTATTGAAGCTTCAGCAAAAGACACACGCCTGCTACTTACAGAACCTATGGTGTTGATGAATGGCGCGCGCGGCGCTGGAAACCGCCCCGCGGCCGCACCCGCCCCGCGGCCGCTCAGTAGGAGGCGGCGCAGGAAGCGTTGTAGTAGACTGGGAAGAGCTCTGTGCCCGGCGGCAACGCCAGCTGCGCGCGCTCCGCCTCGCTGATCGCCGCGCCCTGGTACTCCCACGCGTCCGGCGCGCACCCCGCGGGTTCCGCGGGCGGCACCGCGGCTGTCAGCGCGTAGACCGTGCCGAGCGGCGCGCCCGCAAAGTCGCCCGTGGCGAAGGCGCCCGCGCCCTCGAGGCCCGCACGGTCGGCGTAGCAGTAGCGCACGGCGTTGCTCGCGGGGCGCGTGGGCGTGCCCCGCGCGTCCTGCACTGCCGAGAGAAGCCCCCCGAGGTAGAGGCATCCGCGCGCGAGCGCGAGCGCGTACACGCTGCCCACCACGCCGGCGCCCACGGCCTCCCACGCGCCGAGCCGCCCGCCGGCGCCCGGGCGGTACCGCGCGACGCCGCCCACGAAGTTGCCGTCGGCCGACTGGAAGTCGCCGCCAGCAAACACCGAGCTGCCTGCGCTGCCCGCGCCGCCGGGCGCAAACGCCGCGAGCGCGCGCACCGCGCCGTCGAGCACGCCCATGGACCGCCACGACCCCTCGCGCCAGCGCGCGGCGTGCGCGAGCGGCTTGCCGCCCGCCGTCGAGAACGCCCCGCCCACAAAGAGCTCGCCCTCCGCGCCGACGGTGAGCGCGAGCACGTCGCCGCCTCGGACGCCCGCGCCGAGCGGCGCCCACGCGCCCGCCGCGCCGTCGAAGGCCGCGATGCCCTCGAAGCGCTCCGCCACAAAGGTGCTGAAGCGCCCCCCGACGTAGAGCAGCGCGCCCTCCGCGGCCACGGCGGACACCGCGCCCTCGAGCGGCGCGCCCAGCAGCTCCCAGCGGCCGGCGGCCATGTCCCAGGCGACGAGGCCGCCTGAGCGGACCGAGGAGCCCGCGGACTGGTACGCCTTGTCGAAGGTCCCGCCCACCACCAGCCGCCCGCGGAAGAGCGTGAGCGCCTTCACCGCGCCGTTCACGCCCCTCCCGAGCGGCGTCACGCGCGCGCCGTTGAAGTGCAGCACGCCGTTGGCCGACACGCCGCGCGCGACGCGGAAGTTACCGCCCGCGAACAGGCCCGAGGCGTCCGCCGCGACAGCGAGCACCGCGTTGTCGATGCGGAGGTCCGCGGCGCGCATCGGGACAGCCTCGCCCTGCCCGGGCGCCGTCGGGCCCATGCCGAGGCCGCCCTCCGGCGCGCCGGGCGCGCGGATGCCGCCGAGGTAGACGTCGTTGAAGAGCAGCTCGACCGCGTCGCGCGACGACCGCTCCAGCCCGGACTCCGTCACGCGCACCACCACCTCCCGCGCGCCCCGCAACATCGGCGCGCGGCACGTCACGTGCGTGTCCGTCAGCACCGTCACATCCTCGCACGGCGACCCACCGACGAGCACCGAGAGGTTGCCGTACGCCTCGCCCGCGAGCGGCTCGTAGCCGCGCGCGTAGAGCGACCCGAAGAACTTTCCGAGCACCGTCACCAGCGCGCCGCCCGAGCCGGACAGCGCCGCGGGCACCACGTCCAGCACGCGCGGGCGCGGGAACACGCGGAGCGTCGCCTGCACCGCCGCCCCGCTCTCCCGCACGCCTCCAAAGTCCTGGCCGCCGTCATCGAGGCTGCGGACGAGCAGCGTCGCGGTGCCGTGCTCGCCTGGGCCCGCGACAAAGTGCAGCGTGCCGTTTGAGTCGATGAGCGGGGGCGACGCAAAGAGGTACGGCGACTCCGAGTCGTAGCTCACGTTGTAGTAGGGTGTCTGCCAGACCTCGTCAGGCGGGCCCGTCGACGCGTCGAAGACGAAACCGGCGACGGCCTGCGGGCCGGAGTCCTGCACGGTCGGGACGAAGGGCCGCAGGGAGAAGGTCGGCGGGTCGTTGACGGGGAGCACGGAGATGGCAATGGGCGTCCAGTACGGGCGCCGGATCTGCGCGAGCGAGGCCTCGCAGACCGCGCGCACGCCGAGGTTGGCGACGCCGTTGGCGAAGGGGCGGAGGGTGAAGGTGAGCGCGCCGTCGGGGTAGGACAAGACGGGCGGGCTGAGGAAGAGGGCCTCATTCGAGTTCTCGACCGCAAACGAGAAGGCCTGCCCGCGGAAGGCGAGCGGGACGGGCGAGAGGTCGACGGCCGTGACGAGCACGGGGAAGGTCTGGGCGAAGGCGACCTTGGCCTCCGGGACGTCGAGGACGGGCGGGAGGGAGAGGACGGGGTCCTGGAAGACCGCACGCACGTCGAGGAGGAAGGGTATGAAGGAGACGCTGCGCGCCACGTCGCCACTCGGCCCGGTGTCCTCGCCGCGGATGAACACGCGGAAGAGCCCGTCGCGGAACGGCGCGAGGTCGAACGTGAGGTTCCCTGCCGAGGGCAGCGGCTCGCGCGTCGCCGGGTCGCGCCAGTCGAGCGTGAGCGTCGTCAGGAGTCCCGCGGGGTCCCACTCGGAGTCGACCGCCTCGGCGTACGCGAACGAGAAGGTCACGTTCTGTGACGCGTCCTCGAGCAGCGAGCCCGCGGTGATGTTGCTCGCGAACCCGCCGACAGTGTATGGGCCCTCGCCCTCCGTCACGTGCACCACCTCCGGCACGACGAGAAACGACGGCGGCTGGTTCGTCCCGCGCACCGTCAGCACAAACGTCTGCTGCTCCGAGCGGCTCGCGTGGCCTACCGGCTCGCCTAGGAGCTCGCCCGTTTCTGCGTCGACGGCGTCGACGGCGCCGTCGTCGAGCAGCGTGACGTTGAACATCACTGCGCCCTCCGACTCCGCCGCGAGCCGGAAGCGGGCTACGCCGTACATGCGCCCCTCGAGGACGAGCACGGAGAGCAGCGGGCCCTCCGCGAAGAAGCCCGGCGGCGCGTCGTGCATCACCTCCCAGAAGAGGTTCTGCGTCGTCTCGTGCGGCCCGCCGGGCGTCACGTCGCCCGCAAACAGCACGCGCTCCCAGCCGTTGTTCTGGTTCACAAACACGTCGTGTGCAACGAACGACGGCGCGAGGTTCACCGGGAGCACGCGCAGCGTGAGGAAGCGCGGCGTGCCGGTGTCGACGCCCCACGTGCGCCCGTCATTGGCAATGATACCGCCCGAGTCGCGCACGTCGACGCGCAGCCGCGCCTCGCCCACCTGTAGCGGCGCGGCCTCGAACGAGAGCGTGCCGTCCCAGCGGATCGCAGGCGCCTCGCGGAAGAGCTCAGCGTTACTGCTCGACAGCACCGACACCGTGAACGACACCGCCTGGCACACCGGCGGGCCGCGCGCGTCGTGCGCCGGCGGCGACGCGCCGGCGTGGCAGAGCGTCTCGTCGCGGAGCGGACCCCCGAAGACCGCAACGTCGCACGTCGCGTTCACGTTCAGCCCCTCGAGCCAGAAGAGGTCGCGCGCCTCGCGCGGCGGCGGCGCGAGCGCGCGTGGCACCTCGCGGCACACCACGCGCTCCGTTCGGTTGACCGCCTCGCCCGAGACCAGGTCCACGTACGTCACGTTCTCCAGGGCGCACACGGTGTCGTTGACGTACTGCTGCGGCGGGATCGGGCATCGCACCGTCAGCTTCCGCGCGCCCGCCAGCCCTTCCACCACCGGCTTCGAGGGCGGCGCGCGCCCCGAGGGCGTGCGGCCGTCCTCGGTCGCGGCGCGGAAGTTGAGGCAGGGCGCGTCGCCGGCGCAGAGGAGGCGCCCGAGGCCGTCGCGCAGCTCGCCGCGGTCGAGCAGCACCAGCGCGCGGTCCACGTCCGACACCGCAAACACCGCGGAGTCGTTGAAGTCCGACGCCACCGACACCGCACCCTTGAGCCCCTCCACGCGCTCGAACGCCCAGCGGTACATGAGCATCCCGCGCGTGCCCGAGGCCACGAGCAGGAACGGCTGCCCCCCGACCTCCACAAACTCCCAGTCGGACGCGCGCCCCGCGTCGAGCCGCAGCGCGAACGCGTGCACCAGGCGCTCCTCTGGTGGCGCGGGAGCCCCGCGCCGCGCCACGCTGTCCACGTCCTCGGTCGCCAACAGCTCGCCAAACGCCTCCGTCGCGCGGTTCCACTGCAGGACCGCCGACTTGGGCTGCGCGTGCTGCACGCACTGCGCGCGACCCCAGCCGCGCTCGCACACGCTCTGCGCCACAGCCAGGTAGTACTCGCCTCGGTGCGCGAAGAAGCGCAGCGCCGTGGCGCCGCGCAGCCCCGGGACCGTGAGTGTGCCGTCCCCCGCCTGAGAGCAGTTGGCCGCGCCGCAGAAGCGCTGCTGCGCGGCCGCCACGTACCGCGCCTCCAGCTCGGCCTGCGTCGCGTTCTCGTCCGCGGGAGCCCGCGGCCACGCGCGGCGGTGGCCGATGTCGAAGGGCGCCATCGCCGAGGCGAGGTCGGGGCCGAGCAGCTGGTGCAGCGCAAAGGCGCCGCCACCGGGCGCCGCGGGGTCCGCGCGCCACACGTAGAGCGCCGAGTCCTGGTCGTAGGCCGCGCTGTCGGTGAATGGCACGTCGGCCTGGCGCGCGGCGACCGCGAGGAACTCGCCGTAGCCGGGGATCGCAAACGACTCGAGCCCCGCTGGTCCCATGGCCGGGAGCGACTGCACGCGGAAGAACTCGCCCGCCTGGCCGCCGATCACGTCGTTGAAGATGGCGCCGCCGAACACGTACACGTCGACGGTCGCATTGTGCCGCAGAGCGCCCTGCTGCGCCTCAGCCCGCGGGTTGAGGAAGTTGGCGAAGACGATGACAGGGTCGCCGCCGTGCGTCACGTCCACGGCTTCGACAAACGAGGCGCTGGAGGTGGGCACGAGCTGGAAGGGCTCGAATCCGAGGCCCCACGAGAGAAATTCGGTGCCGTTGAGGAGGATCACGCGCGACCCGCCGGGGTTCCAGCGGTAGAGGTACGATGCCACGTCCGCCGAGCCCTGCACATCGCCCGAGTAGGCCACCGCGAGGTAGTGCGACCCGCGCATCGCAAAGTAGGCCGTGCGCGCGGAGAGCGAGGGCGGTACGGGGAGCGGGTCCGGCGGGGGGCCGTCGCCCGCGGCCTCGACGGCGAGCGCGTCCACGACCGCGCCGCCGACCAGCGCGAGCGGGGTGTGCAGCACGTGGTGCAGCAGGAAGCGCTGCACCTCAGCGACCCAGCGGTAGACCGCGACACTGCCGTCGCGCCCCGCGGGGAGGCGCGAGCTCGCAACAACGAGGTAATGCACGAGCTCAACGTTGCGGTCGAGGATCGCGAGGTGCTCCACCGAGGCCGCCCCGGTCTCCTCCGCAAGCTCCTGGTGCACCACAAACTCCCCCGCCGCGGCATCCCACACGTACACCACCGCTGCGCCTTCCTCCGCCGCGCTCGGCGCCTCGACCCAGTCCGCGTGCGCCACCGCGAGCCACGTTCTGTCTTCCATCTCGAACGGCGCGGCGTCGCGCGCGGTGCGCGAGTAGTTGCTCCGCAGGCCGCCCACGCGCCCGGGGAACTCCCCGGGTTCGTACCCCGCCGCAGCGTCGGGCACCGGGAGGTCGAGGTCGTCGCGCGGGTCAGTGCCGGGCCCCGCGGTTGGGAGCCTTCCGAGCAGCCGCTCGCCGGAGCGCACGCGGTCGACATAGCGCAGGCCTGTCTCGTTGGCCACGCGCGCGAACACCGACACCGCCTGGTCGCGCCACCCCGCCACGTACACGCTCTCCCCGCTCACTGACACGCGCACGCCGATGGCGCCCGCGAGCGAGTCAACGAGCCGCCCACCGAGGCGCGCGCCGTCGGCGATCACCTGCACGAGCGCGAGCGCGCCGCTGGTCTGGTTGATAGTGAAGACGGCGAGCGCGTCGCTCGCAAACGACGTGGCGTAGAGGTGCAGCTGGTCCGGCGACACCGCGATGCTTTGCACCGCGCGCAGCGGCGCGCCGAGTTGCTCGGGCGTCGCGCGCCGCCCCGTGATGTTGTTGGCGTCGGGCGGGCCCGAGTCCGGCGGGTACGCGTCGGTGACTGGCGCAAAGGTCCAGGGCGTGACGTGCGAGGCGGCGGGATCATAGAGGAGCTCGCCCGACACGGGATCGCGATGCAGCACCGCGATCGCGCGCGAGTAGAGCGCCGCCACAAACACGAACCGCCCGTCAAGCGGCGCCACCGCCACAGCCGTCGGGCCAGACATGCCCTCCAGCCGGTCGCGCCGCCCGCGGTAGAGCGCCATGCCGACGCGCGCCGTTTCGTTGCCGCCGGCCGTGAGCCCCCGGAAGTTGCCCGCGAGCAGGAAGTCAACCACGTCGCCGTGCGCGCGCGCGTCCGAGTTGGCGACGGTGAGGTGCTCCACGTCCTGCGCCGTGGACACGGGGACGGCCTGGCCGCCCGCGGTGTCGCCCGGGGGCGAGTCGGCGGTGTTGATGCCCAGGAAGCGCGTCCCGTTCCACCGCAGCAGCAGCGCGGCCTCGCTCTGCGCCATCAGCAGGTACGGCGCGCCCGCCGCGAAGGCCCGCACGCCCATGGCGCGGCGCGTCGGGAGCGCCTGGTACAGCTCGAAGCGCGGGGCGCCGGCGGCGGGGGAGCGGAAGAGGAGCGACGGCGCGTCCTCATCGCCGAACACAGAGAGGGCGAGGAAGCGCGCGCCGCCGATCAGGAAGTGTGCCACGTCGTAGGCCGCGCCCGCGGGGAGCCGCTGCTGCACAACCGCCACCACGTCCCCCCGCTGCTCCGCGCCGGCGCCGTGCGCCTCGAGTGCCCCGCCGGGCGCAAACACGGCGTGCGTCGCGTTCTCAGAGAGCCCGAGGCGAAGGATGAGCGAGTCCGGCGAGGGACCGCCAGGGCCGCCGCCGCGGAACACCGCGAGGGCGAGGTACGCCGTGCCGTCGTCGGCCTCGAAGGAGACGCCTGACGACGCCCACACCGTGGCGATCGTCGAGGCCCCCTCCGTGAGCAGCTCCGGGTCTGCGCCGCTCTCGTCGAGAACCATCGCCTGCGTGGGCCCCGCGTACGACACCGCCACCACCACAGACCTGCCGCCCACGCGCACACGCACCCATCGGCGCGCGGCGCGGACGAGCACCGTCTGGACCACGTCCCAGGTCCCGAAGCGGAGCAGCTGGGACTCCACCCATCCGGTGGCCCCGTCCCAGTAGTTGGCCACCAGCACGTGCCCCTGCCCGCCCGCGCTGGGGAGATGCGTCGCCGACGCGAGCCCCTTCACCCCGAAACGCTCGCGCGGCGGCGCCGTGCACTGCGGCGTGGCGCTCTGCTCTCCGCACTCGTAGCCGAGATCGCAGAAGCGCGGAGTGCCAAAGAAATCCTCGAGGGGCAAGACCACCGGCGCGTCGCCCGCTGATCCGCACGTCCGCCGCTCGTACGCGCCGAGTGAGAGCTGATACGACGCGCTCTCGTTCCCGAAGCCGTCCCACGTGCGCGTGTACACCACCGTCACGTTGGTCTTTGCGGGAGAGAATTCGTGCACGGCCTCGAGCTGCTCCGATGGATGGTCGAATCGCCAGACGGTCGCTGGGACGGTAAAGCGAAACGGGGTGCGCGACCCCTCAAGACCGGACCAGGACAGATTCTTCATCCTGAAATGGTCCTCGGTAGTTTCAGGCCGGTACCAAAAGAGCTGGCGCCGCTGCTCTTCAGTCGTGACCCTTGACGCTGCGCGTGTAAGCCAGCCGCACTTCTCATGAAGGCATTTGCGCTGCCAGAGATATGTAGGTTCTTCAGCCGAGTCGTCAGGCAAGAGCACGACGGCAAGCGCGGTCTCTTTGTATCCGAAATCAAAAAGCGGCGTGGTGCAGAAGAGCGTGTCGCAGAAGCCCGTGTCCGCCGAGCAGCGCGCGAGTGTGGCGTCTGGCGAGGCCGCAAGAACGGTGAAATTGGGCATGTTGCCGTCGACAAAGTGGCAGCGGTAGCGCGCCTCCAGCGCGAAACGCCCTCGCAGCATCAGGCCAGCAGGCGTGTCTGCGCGAGCATGGTCGGCCGAGGGAGACACGGGCGCCTCAGCCTCCGGCGCGGTGCCCTTGACCCAGTACTGCGAGAGCTCGACGGCCGAGCGCTTGAGCACCGGCGCGTACGTCCCGTACAGGTAGGCCACCTCGCGCGGCAGGAGCGAGCGCTTCATGATACGCACGTGCTTGATCATGCCGTAGTGCGGCGAGCGTGTACCCGTCTGCCGGTTGTCGTTGGTCCCGATCGTCAGCGGCACGTTGCCCTGGTAGCAGCGACTCTGTGGATGGTAGCTGGCAGGGTAAATGATGCGCCCGCACGGCGGGTTTGTGCATGCAGGTTTTTCCATCACCATCTCGCCGTCGAGATAGAGACGCGACATGCTGCCGTCGTACTCGGCAACTGCGTGATACCACGCGCCAGGTTTGAGTCCTGGGGAGACCGAATAGGTGACCAATTGAGTGCCGAAGCCACCGAACTTGGCAAAATCGTTCTCCTCCACAGCAATTAGCCAGGAGATATCCGTCACAGCTCCACCCTTCATCGTGTAAGTCAGCTGAAAGCCTTTTTGGCACGTGCCGAATGATCCCCCATCGAGCATGACCGAAACCAGACCGCTTCTCGTCGTTACCAGCCTGTCGACTGTGAACCACACTGAGACCGCGACGGTCCGGAGCGGCAACAGCGACCTCGCCGGGTCGCCATTCACCAGGGGCTCAATCGCCTCTGCAACGTACAAGCCAGGATTCAAGTCACCGAATTGTGTCGCCTCGGTGCGGCCGTCATTGGCCATGAATGTCAGCGCAGAGAGCGAGGTGGCCACGCTCCTTCTGTCCCACTCGCCGAGGTCACCAGACTTGCACTGCAATCCAGCGCCGCGGAGAACCGCGGCACCAGAGTTGCCTGACAGGTCGCGGAATGTTGCTGGGCCGAACGACGTGGTGTAGCTCTCGCTGCAGCCCTCCTCTATGTTGCGCGGGCGCGAGTACGTGCAGTACGCATCCGTGCAGGTCACGCTCTGCCCACCCTCACGGAAAGGCAGCACGCGATGGCGCCCGAAGAGTGAAGGAGTTGAGAGGTCCCAGGCGCCAATCGCCGACAGGAGGAACTCGTTGCAGCACAGGCGGTCGCACTCCGGCGTGAGCATTTCCTCTGCGCACGAGTCGTTGTAGAGGTGCATTGTGCTCTCCGACAGAAGCTGGCAGCCGGACGAGGCAAACACATAGTCCGCGCCGCCGACGGCCATGCGCTCGACGCCGCAGACCGAGCCCGTGTCGTAGACGCGCGCTGGCGCCTGGAACGCGGGGTAGGGCGCGAAGCCGCCGAAGCGGAGGCGGTCCTCGTCGTTGGAGCGTCGGTCGGCGAAGGCGAGGCGCTCGACGTCGCCGCCCTGGATCGCGAGCACCGAGAGCGAGTCCGTCTCGCGCTCAACCGAGTAGACGTGCGTCGTCTCGGGCGAAACCGCGTAGTCCCACACCCGCATCGACACCCCGCTCGACGCTTTCACCGCCGCAAGCGGGTCGCGCTCCAGCCCCACGTAGCGTAGCCCGTCCGCGCCCGCGCCCCCCGGCGCCCCGAGGCCCGCGGCGTCGAACGAGAAATGCGCGAAGGCGTCTGGCTGGAAGCCGTCCGCGGCCGTCACGTGCGTCGCAAAGTGCCGCAGCTCC
>ENA-UOXV01006171-UOXV01006171.1-marine-metagenome-genome-assembly--contig:-NODE-6171-length-12735-cov-4.882808_pt1 | contig 12735 bp, 5 predicted proteins | sample MGYA00238165_ERZ766961 | MGnify/ENA primary metagenome ERZ766961 (study PRJEB28924, sample SAMN03173240) | marine metagenome | biome: Marine; feature: Water; material: Subsurface seawater | place: North... | reverse complement strand
CCACGTCGTCGTAGCCGGCGCTCAGGATAGCCGCGTTGGCAGTGCTGAGCGCCACGAGGGTGACGAGAAGTGCCAGGAACTTAGAGGCTGCGGAGGGGGAGGGAAGGGCGTGGAAGGTGAGCGTCGATGCGCCGTTATCGCCAATCGCCAAAAAGCACAAACGTCGTTCCGTGACTCCGTCGCGTCGCGACCGGAGACGCGCGACGGCGCTCGAGTGCATGGGCGCCTGGGACACCACGTGTGGTGGACGTACCGTTCATCTCGATCGTTCCGATATTGGTGTTGCGCCCCTCGGCAGCAACAGTGAGGAGGCGTCGCATGAGGACCAAAAAGAAGAAGTCGGCGCTGGTTCGCTTGTGTTGTGCGTGTGCTGGTTCGGGTGTCCGGCCGAAATTGATTCAAGAACAGGGGTTACATTTCGCCCATACAAGTTTGTGCAACCGACCTCAAATTACCAGCCAATCGGAGTTCGCCACATCGGATTGAGCAACCAATCACAGATCGTTAATTTTTCATAAAGTAATAAGACTGTTTACTCGATTGGATTCACGAAGACGACTTCAACAACAGCTCTCCTCTGTACAACGCAAGAGCTGTTGGGCTACAGCCAAAATCGACTACTTCTTCAACGCCGGTGGCGTCTCCCACGGCGCCCCCGTCCCACCCGGCGCCGCCGCCCCGCGCGCCTTCCCCCGCGGCTCAACCTCCGCAGCCTCCCACGGCGCCGGCGACGTCTTGGGCGCCTCCCTCGTCTTCTCCCTGAACCGCCACTGGAAAACAGCGCGATCTTTGCCACCCACCGAAACCACCCAATCGTCGTCGGGGGAGAACCGGACGTTCATCACGTGCGACGAGTGCCCGCGCCCCACCACGCACGGCGCATCCTCGACGACGCACGGGTAGTTGAGCAGGGAGACGCCGCCAAAGTCATCCGCGCACGCCACGTGCCGGCGCGACTTACTGACGTCGCACGCGTTGACGTCGGTGCCGTCGCTCCCGTCGCGCCAGATGCCCATGACGTCGAAACCCAGCACTGACGTCCACGTCGCCCACTTGGTATCCCTCTGGTTCGCGGTCACCGGCCGGCCGGTGCGTCCGTCAAAGTATAAAATCTCGTACGCGCCGCAAACCGTTCTTAAGATTTTGGATTGCGCGCACCAGTCGACGTGCCTGACGGTGGCGCTGTGCCCGCGGCAGGTGGCGATCTTCTTGTACCCGCTCTTGCGCTCGTACACGTCGATGCGTTGGTCCGCGGACGCCGCCGCGAGCAGCGTACCGTCCGGGGAGAACTTGACGTCCGTGACGTACTCGTTAAGCGTCTTCATCCACTTGACGCGGATCAGCGACTTGGCGTCGAGCACGTGGACGCCGCCGTTCTTGCAACCGACCGCGATCTCACCGCCGTCGGGGGAATACCCCACGCACCGAGCCTTACTCCCGATGTTGACCGTGCGCTGCAGCTTACGCGAGGCCGCGCACCACACGTACACGTTCTCACCCTCGGACGCTGTTGTATACTCTGTGGGCACCGCGGGGTTCCAAGCCACTCCGTATAGATCGGCAGAGTGACCGTGGACGAGCACCCTGGGTGTCTCGTCCACCTCCCACACCTCGGACCTGTGCGTCCCTGCGACGAAGACGTCACTGCCCGGCATGCAGTCGAGCCCGCGGAACACCGGCGGGTGAGGGCTGTTATTTCCCGACTGCCGCTTCACCGGCGTGGCGTCCACCACGGAGCCCTCCTTGAGGTCACCCGAGGAGACGTCCCAGGCGATGACGTGGCCGTCGGCGCCCGCGGAGAGGAGCGTCTTGTTATCCGCGCGGAGCCGGAGGCAGCGCACGCCGTGGTGCGTGGGCGGGCCGTCCTCGCGAGTCACCGACGGGCCAGCCGCGTGAGCCCTGACCACTCGAACGCACTTCCGTTCCGCCGAGTCCCAAACCGCGATTGCGCCGTCGGGGGTACCCGTGAGGCACCGGCCGGACGGCAGCCACACCGCCGACATCACCGCGTGCTTCTTCGCGGCGGGCGCGAACTTACCGGACTCCTCGCTGTACGTCTTGGCACCCGTCGGTTTGCTCCACCACTTGATGTGGTTAACTCCGTAGGACATAAACGCGGTTGCATCGGGGCCGAATGGGTCAAACGCGATTCCGTACACTTTGGGGGGAACGTCGGTGTGCCCCTTGACCTCGTGCATGCACTTACCCGCGCGCCAGTCCCACACGAATATCGTGTGGTTGTTGTCCATGCCGACGGACGCGAGGAGCTTCGCGTCGCGGCAGAAACCAACCGCGGCGACGCCCCTGACGGCGGGGTGCTTCAGCCGCTTCTTCTCCTCACACGTCGCCGGGTCCCAGACGCACACGTACGGGTATTTACCAACCTGGCCACTCGCGCACAGGTTCCGGCCGGTGGACATCGTCAAACACTTGACGTCGTCGTCGTGCCCGGTGAAGAATCGCTGCGAGTGCGCCTCTTTATCGTACACGACGCCCAACGCCGCGGTGAAGTAAACAATCGTCCCGTCGGCGGCGTAAAAGAGGTTGTTCGCCAGGCAGTCCCGCGCGTACCCGTGGACCCACGTCAGCTCCATGTCCGCGTCCGGGGGCTTGCACGAGCGCCTCGCGGCCGCGCCGTCCCAGCCGCTCGGCGTGAACACACCCTTGCGGCACTGCGGGTACAGGATCTTTCCGTGGAATTGGTACTCCTCCGCCGGTCGGTTCAGGGGAAACGCCCCGCGCCTAACCTCCGAGGACATCCCCACGAGCCTCGCCTTGCCCACCAGGAGCGCCTCGGTGAACACCGGGTACGGCAGTGACCCGTCGCGGGTCTGGCCGTACTTGTTAAACGCGGCTCTGGCTTCCCGGTCGGTGACTTCCACGCCGAAGGATTTCCAAACTTGGACGAAACGCTCCACGTCGACGACGCGGGTCTTATCCGGGTCCGTTCGCCTGAACGCGTTCGTCAACAGCTCGCGCTCGGCGCAGTGCAACTGGCGCCTAGCCTTGAGCGCGGCGCGCATCTGTTCCTCGAGTTCCTGGAGCCGGTTACCGACGGCGAGGTTATGTCGATACGCGGCATCCACGGCTTCCTCTTCTTTGATGCTCAGGCGTCCGGTCTTCTTGGCGAGCGCGGCGACTGGTGCGACCGCGGCGCCGCCCGCCTTGCCGGTGGAGAGCTTACCACTGGCGCGCAGAGTCGCGTTGTCGCGGAGCACGGGCCGGCCCTTCAGGTCGGTCGTGGGCATCCCCGCCACTGGCTTGGCGACCACGACGACGGGTTTGGGCTTGGCCACGCGATTGAAGTCGCCGTACGGCTCGCCGAATTTCTTGGACTCCCAGAACGGGGGACGGTAGGGTTTGTGACGCTCCATCGCGGGGAGTTCGGGCGCGTGCGCGCGCTCCCTTCGGGCCTGAGATACGGGGCGGACGTGGGGCGGAGTCAGGGGTACGCCCATCGGGATTGTCGAGATTCTCGGAATAAAACGGATGCAAATTCGGCAGGGGCTGCGAGGGGCTTTGCGGGTATCGCGGGCCACTCACCGCGTTCGAGGGCTTGGACTTTGCCCTGGCGGCGTCGTTCACAGCCTTTTGGGCCGCATCGCCGTAGTCGGCCCTGAGTACGTCCTCCATGGCTGCCACAGGGCGCTCTGCAATGGAGCCAGGCATGCGCTCCGGCACCGAGTCAACGGCAGCAACGGTTCGATTTTGCTGAACTGCTGAAATTCTATGATGCGAATTTAACACGCTGAACGAAGCTATCGTCGCCCGCCTCCCCGGCCGCCCCTGTCCCCTTCGAACTCCTCCCTCAGCCTGCGATAGTGCGCCAGGTCCCCGTCCGTCAGCGACGGCGTCAGCTCCGACAGCGCATCGCCAAAGTCGGACCAACGCACGACGACAACCGCCGAGTCCGAACCCCCTTCTCCGCCGACTTCATCATTCGCGTCCCGCTCCTTCTCTCGAACCGTTCGCTTCGCCGCCCTCGTCCACGCGTCCGCACACAGCGCGTACATGTCCGCGCCCGTGAATCGCCTCGGAACCTTCCTCGCCAGCGCATCCAGCGAACCCAGGGTTTTGGAGTTATTCGCGGCGGACGGCGGCTCAAGCGCGAACTTTTTGGTCAGCGCCGCCAAAACCTTCGACCGTCCCTCCGCCGTCTCGTCCACCCCGACGTACAAGAGTCGGTCGAACCGTCCGGGGCGGAGCAGCGCGGGGTCCACCAGGTCCGGGCGGTTCGTCGCGCCGATCACGAACAGCATCCCGGACGCGGCGTCAGCGCCGGACGATGACCGTCCGGCGACGGCGTTGGCCCCGTCGAGCTCAGCCAGGAGCTGAGATACGACCCTGTCCATGACCCCGCCGCTATCCGCGCCGGCGCCGCGCGCGGGCGCGAGGGCGTCGAGCTCGTCGAAGAAAACCACGCACGGCGCCGCGTGCCTCGCTCGTTCGAACACGTCACGCACGTTCTTCTCGGACTCGCCCACGTACATGTTCACCAGTTCGGGGCCCTTGACGCTGAGGAACCGCAGCGCGCACTCGGTGGCAACCGCCTTCGCCAACAAAGTCTTTCCCGTGCCCGGTGGGCCGTAGAGGAGCGCGCCGCTCCTCGCGCTGCCCCTGACCAAGTCACGCCGGCGCAGCGGGAGCTCCACGACGTCGCGTATCGCAGCCTTGACGTCGTCCAGGCCGCCCACGTCGTCCCACTTGACCGTCGGCACGGATGGGGTCCCGATGGCCGTCGCCGCGCGCTTCTCGGACCACTTCACAGCCACCTTTAGGTCATCCGCGGTGATGACTGAAGGGTCCGTCGCATGTGCGGCGGCCTGGGCGGCGAGCGCGCGTGTATCGCGCGCCATCGCGCCCGACGTAGCAGCCGCCGCGTCCTTCAAGTCACCCTCGGTGATTAAACCTCCCCCGGCCCCGCCGTTCGCCACGTGGCTGCCGAGGCACGCCCTCAGCGTGCCCAGCCTATCCGCCTCCGTCGGCGGTTTCGCCTCGATCTCGTGCGTGAAGCACTGCCGCAGGGACTCGGGTACCGCGGAGATATCCTCGCATCCGGCGACCAAAATAACAACCCTCTCATTCGGCGCCTTCCGTCCGACTTCGCCGCCGTTCTCGTCGTCGTCGTCGTTCCCACGCGCGAGTGATTCCACCCGCGACGCCGCTCCTTCCCCGCACGCGGAGTGCGCGATGATCGCGCGACGGAGCGCCTGCGCCACCGCGGATGTCGCCGCACCTCCCACCCCCGCGACCTCGCCTCCCCCTCCTCCACCGCCGGATGAATGCACGCCGACGGCGGACGCGAGAGCCCCGAACCTTCGCAGGTACAACACCGCGGGGCCGTGCGCCGCCGCCGCGTCGAACGCGGCGGCGAGGGCGCTCGCGAGCCGTCGATCGCCACCCTCGGCGACGAGCTCGTGGCACGATACGCACACGAACGCTGCGCCCAGCGAAGCCGCGGCGGTTTTAACCGCGGATCGTTTCCCCACCCCCGCCGCGCCGGTCACCAACGCCGCCGTCTTCAACCGGAACTTGGCCGACAGCTGCGGGTGCATCGCGGGCGCGAGGACATCCCGGACCTGTCGCGTGAGTGAACCTCCCGGGCCAATCGCGTCGTCGAGTCTGTCCTCGACGTCGGCTCCCGCGAAGGCGGCGGCGAACGGCGGCGCCGCGCCCGCCGCCGCCGACGACAGCAGCGTACACCGCGTCCACTCCGCGCCGACCAAAAACGACCCGCACGTCCCTTCTCCCCCACACGCATCTCCCCTCACGCCGCGGACGGTGAAGTGGAACGCAGTGCGTCGTCTGCCGGTCGCTGACGCTTCGTCCGCGACATCCGCCGTCGCGATGAACGCGTCGCCGGTTGCGAGTAGCCTCGGTGTTAGGAAGTACGTTCCGAGGGCGTACTCGGCGATACCCCCGTTGGCCCACGGGTCCACCGCGTGGGGTGGAGACGGTACGAGCGGCGCGGGGATGCGTGCGGGGGAGACCTCGACGTGCGTCGCGCGTGGGACGCGAACGAGCCTCGACACGGTCACCTCCGAAGGCGCATTCACGTCAGAATCTGCATCAATCACGTCAGAATCTGCCCCGTCGCCCATCGGGAGCGTCGGCAGGAGGCCGAGGTTGGCCGCCATGCACGGCGACACGCGCACGCTATCGCTCGTGAATGCATCGCCGGATGCGACGATGCGCGCGGCGCGGATCTTCCCGCTCGGCGGCGAGCACACGGCGACCAGATCCCCGGTGAGCATTCCCAGCCGTCTGAGCGCGTCGGGCGATGCCGCCACCTCCGCGTCTACGTCCCGCGATGCCGACGTGGACGCCTCGCCGGACGCATCAGAGCGCGTCACCGGGGCGTGGAGGATCGCGACCGGGACCCTGACGCCGGCATCGGTACCCGCCACCTCACCGGGGTACGGGACCGCCGACGCCGATCCCGAATCGTCGAATCGCGCGCCCCGATGCGTCCGCCACGGAGAGGAGACGTGGTCGGGGAAGCCAGCCTCGGAGAGGACGATGAGCGGCTGACGCGGGGAGTCCGCGCGCGCCATCCTTCGTCCCTTTCACCTCCAGCCACACCACCACCCGGCGCCCAATTCTGTGACGGTCCTCGAGGTTTCGGGATTGTTTTCCTTGGACGTTACTCGTTGTATTTTCCGTTGGGTTCAGCGCGCAGCCTCGCCACTCAGCGTGGCGTCATGCCGGGTCACGGGGTGTGGGCGTCGATCCACACCGCGCCCGCGCTCCTCCTCGCGGACACCCACGGCTTCAACCGCCCCGCCGCCCGGCTGGAGAACGGCGACGGCGGGGACAAGAAGGACGACGCGCCCGCCCCGACGTCAAAGTTCAGGAAGAAATGGCAGCGCGCCAAGTTCACGCTCGCGTTTCGCGCGAGGGAGGACGCGGTGGCGCGCGAGGCGAAGGACCTCGCGGCGACGTGGGACGGCGCGTCCACCTCCGAGGACGAGGGATCCATAGCCAACTCGGATGACGACGACGATGACGATGTTAACGACGAGAACGAAAAAGATGCGTCGCTCGCGGAGCTACGGGCGAACGCGCGGAAGGAGCTGCTCGCGAAGGAGAAGGCTCTCGTGGACGCGGTCCCAGCGCCGGACCCGTCGGATCCGAACGCGCCGGTCATCACAACGATCGTCTGGTCCTTCCAGAACCTCAAGCGCGTCCCGCCGGGGTTCCTACGACTTCCCGGCATGCGAGAGCGACTGGAGAGCCTCGACCTCTCGCGGAACATCCTCGCCAAGGTACCCAGCAACCTCGCGCGCTGCGAACGCCTCGTGGAGCTGGACCTCAGCCACAACCGCCTGACCAAACTCCCGCCCGCGCTGGCGCGGTGCAAGCGGCTGCACTCGCTCGCGGTGAACGGCAACGAGATTAAAAAACTAGGGACGTGGATCGTGGACCTGCCCGACCTGCGAGTGGTCCGGCTTCACGATAACCCGATGAGCGACCCGCCAGCGGAGGTGAGCGCTTTGGGCGTGGACCGCATACGCGAGTACCTCCGCGCGATGAAAAGCGTCAAGGGATGGGACCCCGAGCGCGTGGTGGGGTTTCACAGGGGCGGGTGCGACTACGCGGCGGCGGAGCTGTCGCTGCATTTTCGCGAGGAGTACGAGCTCGCCGAGGAGGCGGAGCGCGTGCGTGTTAACGCCCTGGCGCGGAGCGTTACGTCCGACGGCGTGGAGCTGAGGCATGCGGTGTTCAAGCCCGCGTTCTTTCAGAGGTTCTCGCGGCTCACGGTCGTGGACGTGAACGGCGCGAGGCTCGGCAGTCTGCCGGGCTCGTTGGCGACGTGCGTTTTTTTAACATCGCTCGAAGCCGACGGAAATCGGCTGGGCGGCGACGGATCTCTCCCGGACCTCTGTGGTTTGAAACGGCTGAAACGGCTGTCGCTTCGCAGGTGCGAGCTCAAGGCGCTTCCGGAGTGGATCGCGAGGTGCGGTGCGCTGGAGGAGCTCTTCGTCGCCGAGAACGCGATCGTCTCGCCGATGCCGTCGCTCGACGCCTGCGTGTCCTTGCAAACTCTAGACGTCAGCGATAACTCGCTGAGAACGCTGCCGAACCTGCCGAAATCCATGAAGCACCTGTTCGCGTCCGGGAACAAAATCGACGAGATCCCAACCGTCACCAAGTGCTGCGCGGTCCTCGAGACCCTCGACGTCGAACGCAACAAGATCACGGCGCTGCCGAACGACCTGGCGGGTCTCGCTCGGCTGGTTAAAATCAACGTGCGTAAAAATTTGCTCCGCGACGTCGATCCGCCGTGCATGAACCGCCGCGCGAGTTCGCTTCGATCGTTCAGGTTCTCGGGTAACCCGCTCGGCGCTGTGCCGTGGTGGCTCCCCGACGTAGCGGACGATGCGCTCGAGGACGTGTTCGTCAACGAACGGCGCGCGGTGCTCGACCTTCTCGAGATTCCCGGGTACCACACCGCCGTGGACCTCGGTAACCGCGGCTTGCTCCATGTTCCCGCGCTGCTGCCGCACTTACCCAACCTCACGCAGCTGACGCTGTCGCACAACTCCCTCGGGTTCCTGCCGTCGCACCTGTCGGACTTGGTACACATGCGCGGGCTCAGGCTGGACCACAACTTCCTCACGTTTCTCCCCGATTTATCAAAGATGAAACGGCTCAAGGAGCTTCGCGTGGATAACAACCGGCTCCAGGTGCTCTCCCCGTGGGTGTGCAAACTCACCGAGCTCGAGTCCCTTTACATCGGCCGTAACCCGATCGACAAGCTCCCGGAGGCTATCGTAAATTGCGTGAAGCTTCGGACGCTGTGGATGGCGGAGTGCCGGTTCGTGATGCTTCCGCTGACGCTGGCGGATGTACCGAAACTCGAAAACTTTTACGCGGAGGGTAACCCTTTGAAGTTTCCGGAACCGAGCGTCTACGAGGAGGGAGGGAACAACGCGGTGCTCGGGTACATCCGGTCCATCGCGCAGAACGAGCGCGAGCAGCGCGAGATGGAGAAGGCGAGGAAGGAGAAGGCTGAACGCGCGGCGGCGAGGAAGGCGGCCAAGGCGAAGGCTCGATGGGGAGTCATCGCTTTGTCCCGGGGCATCGCCAAGGTTGACGACGTCTCCGACGATTCCTCGGACGAGGACGACGCCGGGTCCAAGAGCGGCCGGCGGAAGAGCCGAAAGAAGAAGGCGAAGGAAGATACCGGGTCGGCGATGGGCCGGCTGCTCTGGCGACGCGTCCGAGCCGTCGTCCTCGACGACGGCAAACGGAGAGAGGAGGTCGAACACGGCGCCGCCGTGAACCACGACATGTTGCTCCGAGCGAGGGCGGTGACGCGGTCCATCAAGGTCACAAACGCGGAGGAGGAGATGGCCGAGATCGTCACCGGGCTGGAGATCGCCAAGGTGGAGAGAGACAGGGCCGACGCTCACCTGACGTCCTGCGTGGACGACGTCAAGGGTAAGCGCAAAAAATGCGAGGACCAGCGGGAGCTCATGCGCAAGTACGTCTCGATCAACGGCGACGTGCTGAAGGAGATGCAGTTCAAGCTGAGGGACAGTAAAGCTGTTCTGGTGGATGCGGTGGCGTGGAAGGAGCGCGTGGATGCTGACGTGGCGGCTCGCGAGCGGGCGCTGAGGGCGGTGGAGAAGGAACTCGACGAGGCCCACGCCGCTAAGCTCGTGGTCAAGGAGGAGCAGGCCAAGCGCGCTCAGGCTAAGCTCGAGGCCAAGATGCTGCGTAAGGCGGAGGAGGCGGGCGTGGTCCGGCGGCAGGCGTCGCAGGGCTCGGAGCTCCGTAAGCAGGTCGAGGCTGAGGTCTCGGGCGGCGGGCTCAGTCTCTTGGGGGGGAACAAGGGCGGCAGGGCTGACAAGCGCGACGAGGCTAAGCGCGCCGCCGAGATGGCCAAAGCAGGATCCGGAAAAGGCGCGGCGCTGACCTACATGAACGAGATGGGCATGGAGAAAGGCGACGAGGCGACGGCGAAAGCGGCGAGCAAAGCATGGGCCAAGATGCAGATGCTCAACCGCCTCGGCGTCTTCAGCAATCAGAACAAGGGCGAGGGCGATAAGTAGAGAGTTTGGAATATAATTTCGCGTCGCATCGTCGTGGGTTCAATTTCAAACGTCGTCGTCGTGCTCGGTTCAGTGCCACCCGTTCGCGCTCCCGTTACCGTTCGTCCCGTTCGTCCCGTTCGTCCCGTTGGTACCGTTCCACATCCCGCCGGTCCCACCGCCGGTCCCGCCGAGATCCCCAAACAAACCCCCTCCGCCGAACAGACTCCCGCCTCCAAACAAACTCGAAGAACCGGCACCGTACCCGCCGCCGCCGTTCTTCCCTCCGTCGTCCGCCGACGCCGACGCGCCGGTGTTGAAAAACCTGCTCTCGCTCCGGCCGCTCCCGCCACCGCCGAACAAACTCCCGCCGCCGCCCGCCGCCGCCGCCGCGAACGGGTCCAAGTCCGCGTCGGACCCGGTTCCCGACCCCGACAAATCGCCGCCCCACGAATCGTGCCTCGAGCCGGGCACGCCGGGGGGCGTCGTCGGGCCCGCGTCTTGGTGGTGATGGTGACCGTTGAGCCGCGAGTTCGTATGTCCGTTGGGCTGCGCGTGGTGCTGGTGCGACGCCGACGCCGCCGGTGTGAACCCCGCGCCGCTGGGAACCCCGAACGTTTGCTGCTGGAACAAAGACGCGACGGCGAGGTGTAAATCACCCTTGCACGTCGCCACCGCCTCGTCAACCGCGTTGACGTCGAAGCCGAGGTGATACACCTCGCGCAAGCCGGATAGCTCGCGATCGATGTCGAGGTTCGACGCACCTTCCAGCTGGCACTCCCGCGCGTCCTCCTCCGTCGAGCCGTCCTCCGCGGGGCCGTTGTTGAGGAGCCACATGCTGCCGCCGTCGGCGTCGTCACCGTACCGCATCACAGCGAGCCGACACTGCCACTCGTCGAAACCCATCTCGCTCAGCTTCTCCACGTGAGCCTTGGCGGCCCGGCGGAGCAAGGCGCGGACGCACGCCATGCGTTGGTGCGTCACCGGGCCGACGTCGCCGAGCACGGGTGACGCCGCCGCGCGCTCCACGCCGGGGGGGAATTGTGTCCCCCCCGCGTTTTCGTGGGGGTCCCCTTGGCTGGACACCATCGTGACGCTCGACGGTGTCCGCGTCATGCCGTACGACGACGACGGCGCGCTCGGCGGCTGTTGATGGTACGGCTGTTGATGGAGCGACCGGCCGTTGAAATTCTGCGGTTGGTCGGGCGACGTCCTCGCGGGCGGCCGCGGGGGTCGATCGGAAGACCCCCCAGCGCCCAGCGAAGGAAACGCGGGTGTCCGCTGCGCACCCTGCTGCTGCTGTTGTTGTTGTTGTTGTTGTTGTTGTTGTTGCCGCACGCCCCACGCGGTGGACGCGTCGTTCATGGACGGCCAGTCGTCGCCGCCCGCGTGGCTGTCCGCCCGTTCCGACCCGCCCCACCGATCCGACCCGCCCCCGTTGACGCTGCCGGGTCGCGACGCGCCGACGTCGGAATTGACGTCCACCTCGCCGAAGAGGTCGGCGATGGAGATGGTGCTGCTCCTCGGCGGCGGCGCGAATGCATCGCGCGCGTCCCACGACGGGTCCGTGCCGCGAACCGAGCCGGGCTTCGTGCCCCTCCCCGCGGCGGCGGCGGCGGCTCCGGGCCCGCGGTCCAAAGAATTTCTTTTAAGATCTGCGCCGCCGCCCCTCGCCAGCTGTAGCTCACGCTTCGCCGCGGCTGCGCGCTCGCGCGTTTCCGCGAGTTTCCGCGCCTCCTCGGCAGCCTTTTGCTCGCGCTTGCTCGCGTCCTTGTCCGCCTGCCGTTGTCTCGCGGCTGTCGCCATCTTCTCCTCGTCCTTTCTTCGCTTCTCGGCGTCCCTAGCGATCTTGAACTCCTTCTCGCGCCTCAATTGCTCCGCCGCGGCCGCCTTCGCAGCCTTCGCGGCGGGCCCGAACTTTGGCGTCTGGTCCCCCGCGTGCGCCACTTGCGCAGCCTTGCGTCGTTTCTTGCCTTCCTCGTTGACGACGTGGATCGGGTGCGACTTGAGGACGCGGCCCGGACATGGCTTGTCGTAGCAGGTCTTGGCGCCGCAGCCGCGCGGGCACGCGAAGCCGGTCTTGCGCCCCCTGCAGTATCGCGGTGCGGAGATGGGGTGGGAACGCGTCAGTGATCACGGCGAAGAGATTAAGCGGGTGCACGGTGGTTCATATCGCGCCTCGCGACGATGCCGGCGGGGGATCTGGGCGGTCGGGTGCCTAGGGCAACGAACGCTCGGGACGAAATTATTATCGAGCGGGACGACGCACTTGTCCAGCTTGATGCTCTTGAGGTACTTCTCCAGGCAGGTCTGGTGGTAGGACATGGACGTCTCCGGGCACTCGGTGAACGAGCACGTGAGCGCGTTCAGCTCCTGCACCGCCGGGTCGCATATGCCCTGGCACCAGTCGCACACGTTGCCCGCCACCTCCTCGCTGAGCGTCTCGCTCGCCATTTTACTCTATTGTTCCGGGTCTCGGCGGGGTTCCTCGGCGCCCGCCTGGATGTGCCGGAACGCGTCTACGTTCACGCTCGCTGGCCGATGGACGCTCCGGGTGATCGACGTGGCATGCACGGACGCGCAGTCCGCGATCGATCGATGTCGGAGGTCGTGGCCTGGACCAATGATTCGCTGTCCACTCGTCTTCCCGCTTCCGAAAATTAGATTCGACACGCGATCCGAGTCAGATTTTATTTTT
>ENA-UOXV01006169-UOXV01006169.1-marine-metagenome-genome-assembly--contig:-NODE-6169-length-12738-cov-5.763226_pt1 | contig 12738 bp, 6 predicted proteins | sample MGYA00238165_ERZ766961 | MGnify/ENA primary metagenome ERZ766961 (study PRJEB28924, sample SAMN03173240) | marine metagenome | biome: Marine; feature: Water; material: Subsurface seawater | place: North... | reverse complement strand
AGGAGGGTGACGCTGTCGGACTCCAACGGTAAATGGCTCCAACGCCTCGTGCGTTAGGGGCAGAGCGCTGCCTGTTCGCGGAGGAACGAGTCGAGCCCGCCGAGCCGCGCGACGATGCCGCCGATCGACGCGCCTCCTGCGGCGCCTCCCGCGCGCGCGAGTGCCATGGCCTGGCCCTGCGCCGCGGCGGACCCGCGCAAGTGCGCGTTCTCGTGCCGCAGCCGCTTGATCTCGCGCTGTAGCGCCTCCATTTCGCGCCGCGCGTCGCCCCCGCGAGCCCCCTCCGAATCTGCAGGGCCTTTCCCTTTCCCCGCCCACTCGGCAGCAGGAGCAGAGTGCATTTCAACCTCGGGGGGCAGGTCGCCGTGCATCACCACTGCAGCCATGGAAGCAAGGTTCTGCATCCGTAGCGCTCGCATCTCTTCCAGTGACACGCCGCCATCTGGTGCGGGGCCACGTGCAGCCGATCCCATCGTGTTGTGCTTTGCCGGCGAGAAGATCTGCGCCGCGCTCGTCCTCAGGCGGCGAGCCCCGGGCGGCCGTATGAATTTGATCATGCAAGCGCAATCGAGGGAGCACCCAAATGAGGACGGCACATGCGTTTCAAATGGCGCTATCCTTATACCAAGAAACCCAGCGGGTCGAGACCTGGGCAAAGTTGAACACTGGAGCGGTCGGCTGTGCGCCGGCAGCCAACAGGGCAGACAGGAGCAGCTGTGCAGCGCCAGGCCTCGACGTTTTCCGCCGACACTGCTGAACCGCCGCATGTTTTTGCACTGTGCGGCCTATCTCCCGCCTGCAACGCCAGCTCAGCTTGCTGAGGGGCGGGGAAAGACGTAGCACAGCAAAACAGGAATTCAAGTTGCAGTCGCAAGGCATGGTTGCGTAAGGGAAAGTGCCTGCGACCGCCTTTCAGTACAGCTGCTGGACCTCGGACAGAGAAGCCAGATCCTGGCTTCCAGCCGTCTGAGGAAGTGCGCCACGTTCCCATGGCGCCCTTCGCTGCCGCCGCCCCGAGAGGGGGGTGCTCCGAGCTTTTTCAAGTGAAAGTAAAAAGTAAAGCGAACGAGGAGGAACGGCGAAGGAGGAACGGCGAACGAGGAACAAGAGAGACAGTCGCAAGGGGCGTTCGCGTCGAGACAGACTCAGCAGGCATGCGAGTGGGCGACAGATGGGAAGCACATGTGCTTGTTGATGACATGAAGGTCGAGGAGTTCAACCAGGACGGCCAGGTTGGCGCCTAAAGTGAAGAATCTGTCAGAACCTGCTTCGTTTGCCTTTTCTCCCTGTAACAGTGCCGTCTTGCCCCGGGCCCAGATCTACATTGAGTCCACGTTCTCTGCTCGATCGACCGAAGAACGAGTTGTTCATGAGCTTGACCCACACGGTGAGCCCTACGATCAAGTCAAGCCGTTTACCCCGTTCAAGGTTCGAGTCTCAGTCAGGTCGTTTCACGACCATGGAGAGTCTTTCTTCGTGTTGCTGTACCTGGACGGTGAATTGGCACAACGCAAGATCTTGGACTCGAATCATTTCTGCCATGACTTCCCTGGATTTGCTGCAAGAATGGGTTACACGGGTGGGGAGCGTGCATTCGAGTTTTGCATCCCACCACCAGCACGATTCCTGTCCAAGGAGGAGAAGGAACGACGAGGCCCGCGGGACCCAGCCAATATGGTAGAACTTGAGTCGATCCGCGTCGATATCCACCGCGCAAGATTTTTGTATAGGCAAGAACGTGAAGGGTACGGTGCCGGTGGGCGGCAGGCTAGCGTATCCAAAGACGATGCAAATGTGTCTGTCCAAGGCGGCGAAACGCTCGGCTACATGCATGAGGGCCGTTTTTCAGATTACTACGAGTCACCCAGTATATCCAACAAAGTCGCATCAGCGCGGTTCAAGTACAGGACCAGGCCAATGCTCGTGCACATGGGCCTTGTCGCACCGCCGGTTGGCGCGGCAAACCCCGGGGCAGAACCGCGTCCCGCCGCCTCGCGTTTTTTTTGTGCGGAGAACCTAGCAAAGGATATTGGTGACGTTTTCGGTCTCGTAGTCACGCAGGTACTGAATCAATTTTTCACGCCCTCTCCATTGCTCCGCCTTCTCTCGCGACAGCAAATCGACTGAAAAACCCTCTCACCGACCTTCCGCGCTTGAACAGGCAGTGAAGTCCGAGCTTCAAAAAGAAGAGCGCATGGCGTCAGCATTTCTGCCGACGGTCCGCGCCCCCGTGCTGCTGAAGCCGGAGGAAATATGCACGGACGCAGGTCGGGTTGCTCAAGGCCCGTCCCGGATTGCCGAAAGCCGGAGCATGGAGCAGATCAAGGCTGCTCTCGCTGAGCAGAGTGGCCTAGTTCCCGAGGACCCCCCCCTAGGAGCGAATGGTTTGGGGTCGCTCTTGCGCGCGCTGTCGCACCAGGTTCCGATCCATGCCACCAGAGCCTTGGCGCAGAAAACGCTGATACACGCAGGGCTAGTTCTGACTATTGCCTTTCACAGATCTTCTGCAAGCACAGCATGAGCGATGTACTTCAAGCCATCATCGGCAACTTTTCTCCATCTTCCGCGACTGACGTGTTGCGGCAGACCTGTACAACTCTTGGGTGCAGCATCGCAGTTCACATACTTGATCATCACACACCAGCTCTCTTCTGCCCCAGCCAAGACAGGTGCATTCCGGAGCCACCATCCGTCGCTTCGAATCCCGGAATCGTTATCCTAGCTTCATCTCTCTCGTGCATGGCAGGTTCGCAGGACGATGTTTCATGCTGGGTCTGGCCCCCGCTGGTGCAGAAAAGACCCTCTGGATCAGCCTCATCAATCAGGTGCGGCTGTCTTTCCCTACCGGAGACGAGCAGGTATTGCAGAACATTGTTTCGGGAATGAGTCAGCTGAATACGCCGCTCGAATTTCAGGACCAGGTCCTCGACGAACGCAAGGTGCGGCGCGACGCAAGAGAGCAAAAGAAGAGGCAACGCCTCACGTAGAATGCAGGAAATGCTGTTCCTTGTGTAGAATGCCTTCAACAGTAACAGTCACAGGCGGGAGACAGCTCTAGAAAGCCGCATACAGCATCACACACATCGGGATTGCGCGGGAATGAAATGGCGAGAATGGCAGCAGTCTGTGAAGGAGATTCACTATACACCATCAGCACCCCTAGGTGGCTTCCGCACCTGGTTTGGCTCGGTTGTTTGGTCTGTACCCTCGTACAGACCGGTCTGTATGAGGTTATTCAGCTCTAAAACTGTTTTTCGCTCTGCGATCTTCGACTGTTTGAGGAAATGAAATCCCCTCCCGTAAATTATGAAGCCCGCCTGCGGCCGCATCAGCTGTGGCAAAAGCAATGAGGAAGATCAGTAAGGATGCAAACACGTGTAGCCACACGTGTTTGCCCGCCAATTTTGTCTCTTGGCTCCAGTGATCGAAGGCGCTGAAGACGAAGGGAAGCAAGGAAGATAAAAGGGGCGCAATGGGCTGTGGTGTGTCGAAAACTTCGCTCCTCGCCGCCGTGGATCCAGCATCGCGCAGGCTGCAGGGTCCTGTCATCAAGGTCACCCCGGGAGACGGCGACATATCGGACGTTGGTGTTCACAGGGGCATTTTCGCTCCAGAGATTATGTCATCAGTGATATCAAGCGGCACCTCAGTTTTCTCTGGCGTGGCGGGGCGAAACGGTGACGCCACTGTTGACTCATCAGGCCGTTGCATCCGCCTAATGCTTGCGCTCCCGTTCCTCCCATCTTCGAGGAAGGCTGCCGACACTCTCCTCCGGAGCATTATTCCCGATTTTCGAGAGCATCTTCGCCGACAGGGATGGCAGCTCGTCGTGATCGACGTCTCTTCGGAGCTGGACCCCATCAACGGCCAGCCGCGTGTCGACACGCTTGCCGTCTGCTTGCAGGAATTCTTGTTGTGCCTGCAGTTGTCTGCCGGTCCTGCGCTGCTCTGCATGCTCGATGAGACCTATGCGCTGCTGCCTCCGCTACCCCCACCGCGCATCCCAGCGGATGAGTTTGACGCGCTGCTGACTCACCTCTCGAGGATGCCGACAATGCCCCCCCGTCCGGGCGCGCCGGCCGTAGCTGCGACACTGCTCAGCCCATTTGCAGCGTTGCCACTGCGTCCAAATGCATTCAGCCCCGCAGCGGCCGCAAACGGCCACACGGCGGTGGCCGCGCCTGAAAGCGATCCCGCATCCCGCGCCGCGCTACTGCGGCGTTGGTACCGCCCTGAGCCAAGAGGCGGCGTCGGGCGGCTGGGTGACAAGGCGTTTGTTCTCGCGACCCCGGTCGATCTCAACGAGAATTCCACTCTAAGAGATTCAGGTGGGCGCACGGCACGGGGCGCGCAGGCGGCGGCGGAGCTCGCGGCGCTCGGTGCAGCGCTCGCAGACTGCGCGCATCTTGCGCTGACAAAAGGGAGACACGGTCGGGGCGCGCTGTTGGACAGCCGTTGGAACAGCGGTGGTAGAACGGAAGGTGATGACAAAGGCGGCGTCGCGCTTGACGAGGGGGGCGCTGAGGAGATTGGGAGAGAGAGTGGAGCGGAGGAGCCGGCGGTGGTGGTGCAAGAGAAGGATGCGCACACGGCAGCCGGCGACCAGGGTGAGTTCGAGGAGGCGGAAGGGGAGGAGCGCCGGGCGGAATTTTGGGACAGATTGCCCTCAGGCGGGCCCGCCGTTCTCAGGCGGGCCCGTGAGGTTGACCTGCGGGCGGGGGAGGCGGGTGAGGCGGCGGCGGGCGAGGCTGGGGGCTCGCTGGTCTTGGGAGCTGCGGCAGACGAGCGCGCTAATTGCGACTTGTCGCCGGCGCCGCGCTGGATGCAGCAGATGTCGGGCGCTCTCGCGTGTGCGGATCAGCCTCTTCTCTACGATTCTGCACCGCCCATTCCGTCATGCGGTTTCGACGCTGCACTGGGGCCACCTGCGGCGCTGCTCGCGTTGGTGCGGAGCGTGTCGTTGCCCGAGCCCGCGGCCGCACCGGTCGCTGCGGGGCGGGGCGCGCTGTCGCATAGCGTCGCCCCACCGTCTGAGCTATCGCCGAAAGTGGCGTGTCTGATGCGGCTCAGTCTCGCGCCACGGGCACCCAGATTCGGTGGATCCTCGTCGCGCACGGCTCGCCGTGCGCCTGACAGCGCAGATCGAATGCTATCAGAGGTCGAAGCATGGGCATCGCAACGCGCCGCGTACGCCGACACGGTAGAGCGCGCGGTGCTGCACAAATTTGAAGCAAACTTCTACGAACTCGCGCTTGCGCTCGCCAATGGACGCACTCCAAGGCGCGCTTTCCTCTCGCCGAACGTGCTGCTGCCCAGCGCCGCGAGTCAGTCGCCCGACGGTAGGAAGGTGTTTCTTTTGCGACCCACGGGAGGTGTGCGCGGCCCAGAGCCGCCACTTGCATTCCCAGAACACGTCAAACGCCGCGACGAGGTCATCGAGCACGTGTGCTGGCGCCAGGTGGTGCATGAGGTCCAGCCGCAGGCACGAGCGCAGGCACGAGGGCTCGTGCCTGGCGGTGCAGCCGCAGGCATCGGCGCGGGGGATGTGCGTGGCTGGAAGCTTGTGATCGAGAGCATTGAGCTGCGCGATGTCCTGGGCCCCAGCGGCGGTATCGTCCACCTGCAGCTTACGATTTTGGACGGCCCACGAGGCGTTGCGACAGGCGCGTGCGACGCCGCATGCGAAGCCGCGTTTGGGGACGTGACCAAGCGGGCACGGCGGCAGTGGCGGTGTGCCACCACAAAGCAGGAACCGGGCACGGAAGCTCGGGTGCGGTGGGAGCGGCTGACACCGCTTGAGCTGGCGGTGGACGCGCTTGCGTGTGGCACGCTACGCGTGACAGCGGTCGAGACGACGCTTCTTACGCCCACGTCGCATACGTTTGCGCACGGATCCATTCCGCTGTGCCACCTGGCGCTGCACGAAGACGAGGTAGCGCGCAACGGCGGCGAGAATGCGGACAGGGTGGCGGGTGACAGTGGATGGGTTCAGATGGAGGCTATTGACACACCAGAGTCGCGCGCACACGACGACAAGGCCGACGAAGGGCTGACAGGTGGCTCGGCTCAGGCATTTCCATGCGCTGTGAGGGTGCGCGCGCGACTGTGTAACGCACGGAGCGGGTGCGCGCTGCTGGCGCGCGCGGCCGCTGCAGCAGCGCGTCGCGAGCTTGCGCGTGCGGACGCGCTGCTGGCGCGCGGTGCGGACGCGCTGATGGCCCGGCAGAACGTGGCACTTGGCATGGCCGCGCTCGCGCAGCGCGACGAGCTTCACGCGCGCGCCGCGCGTGGCGGGTCAGACCCAGTGTCGCTGCGGCGGCTTGCAGAGTTGGCAGTCGCACGCGGCGGCATGGGGCGCTGGGGTGGGACCATCGACGTAGACGTGCATGCGCTCGCAAACGCGCCGCGCGACGGCGGTGCGCAGGCCGCGGCAGTCGCAGACGCGCTTGGCGCGGTCGCAGATGCTGCCGTGACTGCAAGCTCGGGCGCGCCACAGCCGGTGGGCTTCGTTGCAGAGGCTGGAGCGCACGCAAGTGCGGTGCAGACGCTCGTGCGGCGCGTGAGAGCTGCGGTCGGCGCACCCGCTAGAGATTCGTGGGGTGCGCTGGTTGCTGAGCTGAGCGACGCCTTGGCTAGCAGCCTAACGCACTCGGCACCGGTAGTGATGGTTGAGTGCCACGGTCACGGCGCGGGGTGCAGCTCACTCCTTGCAACGGTCGCTGAAAACGCCGCCGCGCGGCTTCCGTCGCGCGCGCGCGTGCTCACGCGGCTTGTGGGCGTGACGGTTGCAAGCGAGGGGTTGGAGCCTCTTTTGCACGGGCTGCTGCTTGAGCTATTTGCTTACGCGGATCTCGATGAGGCGGAGGACGCAGGGGGCCGAGCTGCGGGTAACTTGCGCGCCGAGCGCGGGCGCAGCAGGGCGCAGCTGGCCGCGGCAGGGCCGCAGTGGGCCGAGCGAGTGCGGCGGCGCGCGGAGTTCGCGGGGGGTTTACCGGAGCTATGCCGGCGCTTCCGCGACGTGGTGGCGCGCGCGTCAGCTGCGGCGCCGATTATTATTGTGCTCGATGGCTTGGACCAGCTTCGGGAGGTGGCGCTATCTGTCGAGGCTGCTGGCGTGCGAGAGGCGGGCGGAGCCACGGTGACCGCGGAAGAATATGTGACTGGGGGTGTGGGGGAGCGGTGGGGCGATGAAGACCACTGCGGACTACTCAGCTTTCTGCCGATGGAAATCATTCGCGACCAGCAGCCGCTGCTCCCGCCGCACGTGCGCGTGCTCATCTCCTGTAATACCGAGTGCCGCGCCCCACTTGCGTATCTCCGCGCCGCGGCAGGGCGAGTAGTGCCACTGCTGGGCGTTCCCGCGCATGGTGGGGAGCCGCTCCAGCTGCTCACGCGGCTAAACTTCGCCCTAGGTTCAGTGCTGCCAGCAGAAGCGCTTCCTGCGCTGGTCCCCGCGCCCCGTGTGTCGCACAGCGCTGCGCCATCCCACAACGGGGGCGTGGGGAAGGCTGCTTTTGTGGAGCCGCTGGCACTCTCACTCAACTTCGCAATTGAGGTCGCGCGCCGCACAGTGCTCCGCGTCATGCACTGCGACATGGACGATGCAGTACCCGAAGTACACCCGCCGGCCTCGTCGAAGGAGGCGGCGGCACAGCTGCTGGAGCGTCTGGCGGCAGGCCCGCTCGGGCGCGCACCCGTCCAGGCTGTCGCGGCGCTACTGCTCGCATCTACTGCAGGGCTCTCTGAGGCCGAGCTGCTCGACCTCGTGTGCGCCCCGCGCCGCGCGAAGGTTCCCGCGCCCGCCCCCGCGCGCGTATTCGCGCTCCCCGCCGCAGGCCGTGTCTCACCACTTGAGGCGCTGCGGGTGCTACGCGCGCTCGCACCACTGCTTCGCTCTCAAGCGGCGGATGGTGAACCTGCACTCTTGTCCTTCGCGCACTGTTCGGTCGCGGCTGCCGTGCGCAGTTTCGTATCCGCTACGTCCGCTGCTGCGGCTACTAGCTCCATCATTGCAGCGCGCACTGATGACACGGCGCTCCGTGCCGCCCATACGCTGCTCGCGGCTTATTTCGCAGGGCGCGGGGCGACAGAGGGCTGGTGTCGCACGCCTCGATGGTCGCCAGGGCCACCTGTGGTGGGCGGCGCGGAGGAAAAAGCGGCGCACACCCACCGCATACTCATGAAGGATCCGCTTTTCCCTTGCCAGCCCTGGTTCTGGGACGCTCCAGCGGACGCGAGCGGTTTCGTACACGAAGCGCGTGTCTTGAACTGGCGCAAGATGCGCGAGCTGCTTCCGGCGCTTGTTGGGGCGGGACTCTTCGGTGCGGCTGAGGCCCTGCTGACTGATCTGGCGTACTGTAAGCTCAAGTGTGACGGCAACCAGATGCACGATCTGCTTCATCAAACTCAGCTGTTCCGCGTGCGAGCCGCGGCGGAGCTGCACTCCTCGGGCGGTGGCTGCTCTGGCCACATGTTGGGCACCGTCTGTGAGATGCGCCGCTTCCTCGGCGCGCATCGCATGCGCGTGTCGCGTGCCCCAGCGTTCCTCTTCCAGGCCGCAGCCAACGCGCGTGAGGCTGCACTCGCCACCGCTGTGCGGCGCGCACTGCGCGCAAGGGGCAGCGGTTTCCCGCCATGGCTTGCGCTCGCGCGCTCGACGCACCACAGCGCCGACACCGCTTCGGTATGTGCGTGGACGCTGCAAGCTCATGCCGTGCCCCTCACGAGTGTAGCGCTCTCCGCGGACAGCGCGCTACTTGCGACCGCGTGCTCCGCGGGACGCGTGTGCGCGTGGGATCTTCCAGCTGGTGTGCTCCGCGCGGAGCTCTCGCACATGCAGGCCGAGTCGATTGCGTGCGTGGCGGTATCTTCTGCGGGTGACTTCGTTGGAATTGGCGACGCAGCGGGCTGTATCAAGGTTTGGGCGGTGCCGCGCAGCGCCAAGCCGTGCCTAAACCAGGGAGGCGCGGTAGGGGCTCTTGAGGCGAAGTTTGGCGCGCAGGCGCACCAGGGCCGGGTGCAGGTGCTCGCACTGCTCCCTGTCGAGGGGCTCGTGGTGTCGGGTGGAGCGGACGGGGCGGTCAAGGTGTGGCGCCTTGCGACTTCAGCGGTGCTGCGGGTGCTGGCGGGGCACGAGGGGGGCGTCCATGCCATGCAACTGCTGCCTGCATCGGAGAGCAGCTACGCGCGGCGGGCGCACGCTGTGCGGAGCGAGGCTACGGCGGCGGGCAGCGGGGCGCACGTCTTGACGTGCGGCGAGGACAAACAGCTCCGTTACTGGAACATCTCCAACGGACGTTGTGCCATGACTTTCGCCGGGCACGCGGTGGGAGTGCTGAGCTGTGCGGCGTGCACTGCGCTCGATATGGTGGCAGGCGGAGCACGGGATGGTGCTGTGCGCACCTGGCGTCTTTCAGACGGCGCGCAGCTCGCGTTGGTTCAACACGATGTGCCAATAGTATTTGTGGTGCTCGTCGCGCGCGCCGACGCACTCGCGACGATCACGGCGTCGGGCGTTCTGCGCGTATGGGACGTCCACTCCCACGTACGCGTGGCATCTGTGGACGCGTTGGGACTGCAGAACGCTGCGCCTGGCGAGAGAGCCGCGACTGTGCCGTGCACAGCACCCGCCGGCGAGGGGTTGGTGGTGGTCGGCTGCCCTGACGGTGACGTGCACGCGTTTCTAGTCGGTTTTGCGTCCTTCCTCGCGCATACGCCGTGCAGGCGCTTCGGGTTTGCACATCCACAGGAGATGAGGGCTGGCGAGGTGGCCATGGTGCCGAAGGCGCTGTTGAATAGCGGCGGAAATGGGGCGGCGGAACAGGAGGGGGGCACGTGGGGTGAGGGCGTGTTGCCACCGCAATTGCTGTCAGAAGCTCATGAGCACGGCCAGTGGAGACGAGGGGCTGGTGAAGACAGAGACGGCGGTACTAGGTCGAGCGTGCGAGATATCGGGGTGGTTGCACTCGCGGCCGTGGGCGGCGCGCTTGTGTCCGCTGGGAGCGGCGGAGAGGTGGCGGTGTGGGACGAGTCAAGCGGGGAGTGTCTGCGGCGCTTCGGCACTCGGCAGCGGCCCTTGACTGCGCTGGCCCTCGAGCCAACGCACGGATGGCTGCTTGCGTGCGGGTTTCCTTCGGGGGATGTGCTCTTTCACGACGTCAGAGACCGTGTGCCAAACTTGCTGCCGCTCGCGCTGCTCGCTGCTCATGCTCACGCCGTTTCTGCGCTCGCCTTCAGCCCTATGAGCGACGGCGCGGCACGAAGGGACAGCACGCTCCTCGTCGCATCTGCCGTGGGCGACATCCGCGTATTTTCGCTTGTGCTTCTTGCAGGGGACCGCGACTCGCGCTCACCGAATCTTGCAGTCTTTCCACCGAGGGCTGCAGCCCCTTCCGATCCTCTCTTGACTGAGCCTGACGTTAGGGGCGCCAGATCAGGGCGCGCTTTCTTGCTGCGTCCTCTGCTCAAGCTTGCTGGGCACATGGGTGGGGTGCGCTCCGCAGCGTTCTCGGCGCAACCTGCAGCATTCTCGCCGTCGGCTGGCCACATCGCCTCGGCATCGTGGGACGGAACTATGCGGATCTGGTCGTTTGGATCGAGTGCGGAGAAGGTGAGAGTGCAGGTCAGCGGGCCGATGAGCTCCGCACAGGGCTGCGTGGCGTGGGCGCCCAACGGTTTGCATGTCGCCTCGGGCGGCGACGACGGAACCGTGAGATTGTTCGACGCGCGCACGGGGGGGCAGATGGCCGCGCTGCAGGCGTGGTGCTCGCTCGGATTGCTGCAAAGGCTTAGCGCTGACTCACTTGCCGACGGCTCCGCGGAGTGGGATCTGCGAACGATCGATGGCCACCGCCGGCCAGTCGTGGCCGTGGCCTTCACGCTTGATGGATGCGCGCTCGTCTCGGTATCTGCGGACGGGACGGTGAAGGCATGGGACCCCGCAGAGAAAGTGCTGCTGCGCACAATCCTGCGCTGCCCCTCCGCCGTACTCGTTGCCGACCTTGTGTTCGGCACCGAGGACGGCAAGGTGCTCACGGGCAGCTCAGATGGCGTCGTGCGCGCAGTGCGCGTCCCTGAAGTCAATGCTAAGGAACTGGCGGGCGTGGTCGCGGAGGGCAGCAGAAGCAGCGAGAGCAGCGCCGATACGAAATCGGGAGTCACGCGCACGCATTTCAGCACGGCGGCGCGGATAGAGCGGGTAGCGCATGCCGGCGGGGCCGCGCCCGTGGTAACGGTTGCTGCAGGTTCTTCAGCGGTGCAGCTGCGGCACCCACGGACGCTCGCCGTGCTGCGCTCGCTTGCTGGTCACACTGCGCCTGTCACCGACCTCGCTGCCGGCTCGGAGGGAACGCTTGTAGCGTCCGCGTCTGAGGACGGGCACGTAAGGATCTGGGATGCTTCGAGCGGCACGGCGCGCTTCGCGCACCCATGCTTCCGTGAGGGCGCGAGCGCGGTCGCTCTGGAGTCCCTGCTGTCCAATTTCGCGGTCGGCTCTACGCTTGGGGGCGTGCAAGTGCTCGACCTTTCCACTGGAAAAGTCGTTGCGCGCCTCGCGTGGGCCGACGGCGAGTCGCGTGTCGTCTCACTTGCGTTCGCGACCGAGGGGCGCTTGCTTGCCTACTCGCACGCGCGTGGAGAGTTCGGTGTGCGCGACTTGCGCGACCCGCGCGGTGGCGTCAAGCTGGCTGGTGTGGGCGCGGCCGACAGTGGGCTTGGTGCGAAACTGCGGCGCTGGACGGGGCTCCACACCGACGAGCCGCGCGTGAGCGCAGAAATCGCCTCCATGAGCTGCTCGCCCGACGGCTCAATGCTTGCGCTCGCGACCGGGGAAGTGGTTGAGGTATGGGACGCGCGCTTGCCTGGGGGCATTCTCTACACAGATCGTGGCCATTATGGTACCGTACACACGCTGCGAATGCTAGACGGTGGGCGGCGCCTGGCGACAGGTGGCACAGACGGTGCCGTCCGACTGTTGACGCTTTCCGCTGCGCCCGGTTGCAAGCCCATCACGGTTTCCAATGGAGCCCAGCACGTCCCTCTCAGCTGGAAGTACCTCTGCCACGAGCTCTCGAGCGTGCCCGAGAATGGCATGCTCATACAGTGGCCGACCGTCGAGCTGCGCGCCGCCACACTGCAGGTCTTTCCATGCGATGATGCAGTCGTAAGTATCGGTGGCGAGGCGAGCGACGCTCTGTTCGCGGGCGATGCTGGTGGTCGGCTTTATAGCCTTGCCCTCCAATTGGGACGTGAGCCATTCTGAGGGGCTGTAGCCATCATCTGAATCCGTTCGCAGGCGGCAGACATCCCTTACCCCCGAAGCAGACGAGACAAAAGAGGGCGGGGGCTCGCAACGCCAGGGGCTGGTCCGTCAGGTCTCGAAGGCGCACGACCTCGTGCAGGGATGGGTGCGGCGGCAGGCGCGCGGCGCGGGACTCACGGTCACGGTGACCGGGAATCCAGGGTTTCCCGCCGAGATGGATCCGGCTGGCGGGGTACACCGTCGCCCCGACATCGCGCTCCAACATGATGCCTTCAACCCGATCCCTGGGATGCGGGTGCCCTTCTACAGGGTCGGACGACGGGGGCTGGCGCTCGACGTATCGCTGGTGTCGTCGGCCTCGGTCGACGACCCCCGGTCGCCGCCACGCCTGCGACCCGACGCGCTGAGACGTCGGCACGCGGAGAAGATGGGGAAGCACGGGCTCTGGGGTTCCCGTCAGGGCTGGGGGTTCGCGCCCC
>ENA-UOXV01006161-UOXV01006161.1-marine-metagenome-genome-assembly--contig:-NODE-6161-length-12746-cov-4.505792_pt1 | contig 12746 bp, 7 predicted proteins | sample MGYA00238165_ERZ766961 | MGnify/ENA primary metagenome ERZ766961 (study PRJEB28924, sample SAMN03173240) | marine metagenome | biome: Marine; feature: Water; material: Subsurface seawater | place: North... | reverse complement strand
ACGACAAGGCGATACTCAACGAGAGCGCTAAGCGCTAGCTCACGACCACTTAAACGCCCAGATCATGCTTCCTTCACTCGTGCCACTCATTGGTTGGTTGATCCCTGGCCTCTATCTCACCTTTTCGACAGCGTTGGGCTTGAGCAATGTTTTCATGCTTTTGATTCTCATTGCATTCGTGCTGACCTTCAGCAAAGACGTCCTGGCGTCAGAGCGCTGGCCTCTGCCAGCCGTTTGGTTGTTAGCGCTATACGCCATGGTTTTGCTCGGCATGCTGTATACGCCCGCACCTTGGGAGTGGTCTGCCATCAATTGGGGTAAGTACACCAAGTTCATTTATGCCATCGTTCTCATGCTGCTTTTGTACCGGAGGCCAGATTGGCAGCGGCGATCGTTACTGGCTTTCGAAATTGGGATGCTTTTCATTTTGGTATCCACCTGGCTCAACATCTGGTTTATCTTGCCTTGGTCGCACACTAAACACACGGGCTGGGGTATCTCACACCATGTGATGTACGACTACATCGTGCAGAACGTCATGATGGGTTTCTTTGTCACTTACGCACTCAGCAAGCTGAGCCGCTCAGCCGGTCGCAGTTGGAACGCGTTTTATATGGTCGTTGCCCTGTTGGCGCTCGTGAGTGTGACGCATCTATCTACCGGTCGAACTGGTCTCATCGTGGTTGCTGGTGCGGTTGGCGGGTTTATGCTCGCCAAGATTGGCATCCGCAAGGCGCTGCTGGCACTTCCTGTCGCCTTGATAGGCCTTGGAGCGCTATTGATGACCTCAGAGCTCATGTTGAATCGCTTTCAACAAGCGACAAGCGAGCTCCAAAATATGGACCAAGATCGCTATTCATCAATCGGTCAACGCGCATACAACTACAAGACTACACTGCGATTGATCGCAGAGAAGCCAGTATTTGGCCATGGCACTGGCGCCTACCACACGGAAATTTGCCGTGTTTTGGATGATCCGAATGAATGTCAAATTTATGGCTGGCACAGCCACAACCAGTTCTTATTTTTTGGCGCTGATTACGGGCTTGTTGGCATCGCGATCTACATGGCGTTGATTTGGTCAGCCGCCCGCATCGCGTGGTACGCACCAATTGGGGCGCACAGGTTGATGCTGTTGAGTCTCGTTGGCGCGTTGGTTGCGGATAGCCTGATTAATTCACCGCTTTACAGCTCCAGGGAAAGTCATTTCTTTTTATACATGCTCGCTTTGTTGGTTGTGATGTGTCGCGACGCTGGGCTTAATCAGCCCCCTGATAGACTTTCCAATATTGAATTCAATCGAGCAGCACACCGAAAGTAAAAACCTGGACACAGGCACACGCCCAAGCCTGTCACCCGTCGAAGACGATGAGATTAGCCTGCTTGACCTGGCGCGCACCACACTGAGGCTTGCCGTGTTCTAGACGACCCTGACGATTGCGAGACATACCGGTGGCATAGCCACAATCAATTTTATTTTTCGCCGTAGACCACGGGTGCGATAGGAGTCTTGATTTACGTCGCCCTGCCTTGGTCCGCGGGTGTGGTTGCCTGGCGAACCGAGCCTGGGCCGCACAAGCTAGTGTTAGCCAGCTTACTGGACGCGCTCATTGCGGAAAGCTTTGCAAATTCGCCTTTATTTAGCGCACGGGAGAGTCATTTCTTTTTGTACATGCTCGCGTTACTTCTGGTCATCTCACGAGATCGAACGCGATAATATAAAAGTTTTGGCTCTTGCTTGTTTACAAGTAAGGAGTTGTGGGGGGTAGCGCGGGAGGGGCCTCATTAAGATATGTTTGAAACTCAACGTTATACTTAAACAACGTTACTTTGAACTTCAAAAAAGTTGTTAAAACTAATTAAGAGAGCTTAATTCTTTATCGGGTTAGCCGATTAAAAATATGAAAATCGTATCAGTTGTCCTTTCTGGCGGTGCAGGCACGCGTCTTTGGCCAGTTTCCAGACAGGCGCGCCCAAAACCGTTCATGCAGCTTGGTGGTAAAAGCCTTTTGGAGCAGGCGGTGACGCGTGGGCAGGCGACTGGCGCGGATGAGGTGCTGGTCGTGACGAACCAAGACCACCTTTTCATGACACAAAACGTGATTGGGGAAATGGCTGACCCCCCAGCCACCCGCTACTTATTAGAGCCTAATGGTCGCAACACTGCACCCGCGATAGTACTCGCGGCACTGGAGATTAGTGAAGTACACGGACCCGACACAGTGATGTTGGTTCTACCCGCAGACCACCTGATACCGGACACGTCTGCATTTGTTGCAAACGCACTTGAAGCCAGTCGTTACGCATCAGACGGCAAGTTGGTTGTCTTTGGTATCCAGCCGACGGCTCCCGAGGTTGGGTTTGGGTATTTAGAAGTTGCAAAACCAGGGAACCAAACTCAGCCGGTACTCAACTTTGTCGAGAAGCCTGATTTATCACTCGCAATAAGCTATCTAGAGACCGGCCGCTATTACTGGAACAGCGGCATGTTTTGCTTCACCGCGGAAACGTTGATTCGAGCCATGGAAGCGTGCGCCCCAAACGTGCTCGCAGCGGCCAAGGCGGTTAATTCAACAGCAAACCATAAAGCGGGGCATGGTTGTACGCAGCGCATAACGACATTTGACCCCCATCTTTTCGGCCTACAGCCAGACATTAGTCTCGACTACGCAGTCATGGAGCGCGCGAAAAATGTGGTGCTTGTGCCGGCCAAATTCGGTTGGAGCGACGTTGGCGCTTGGCCTGCCGTTGCAGACGCACATGTCCGTGACTCCAACGGAAACACAATGTCGGCCTCGGAGCATATTGATTGGATTGCGTTGGCGACCCGTAACACGCACATTCATATCGAGTCCCAAGGGCAAAAGCGCGTTGTTGCGACGCTGGGAATAGAGAATGCGATCGTTGTCCACACGCCTGATGCGCTACTAATCGCAGACAAGGCGCATTCACAGGACGTTAGGGCTGTTGTCGATGCCCTCAAGCAACGCCATATCAGCAGCGATCAGCACCAATCGACAATCATGCCTCACAGGGTCGAGCGGCCGTGGGGAACGTACACAACGATCCAGGAAGGCAGTGGGTACAAGGTCAAGTGCATTGCCGTGAGACCCGGGCAAAGCTTGAGTTTGCAGTATCACAATCGCCGATCTGAGCATTGGATTGTTGTACGCGGGCGAGGTACTGTTCAAATTGGTGAAAAAGAATACCCTGCGACCTACGGCTCGTACTATCACATTCAGGTGGCTGAAACGCACCGTCTCACCAACACAGGCGAGGAGGAGCTGGCCCTGATCGAGGTTCAAATCGGTGACTATCTTGGCGAGGACGACATCGTGCGACTCCAAGATAGCTATGGGCGTATTTAAGTCCGAGACGCGCTGTTATGCAGATCCTGCGCACCTTATGGGCTTACCGCGGCTTCATCCTCGGTAGTGTCCAGCGAGAATTTCAAAGTAAATATCAGCGATCAATGTTGGGTGCGACTTGGACAGTCCTTAACCCGCTTGCCATGATCGTGGTTTACACGGTGATTTTTTCACAGGTCATGCGTGCCAAATTACCTGGTGTTGACAGCACTTTTGGCTACAGCATTTATCTTTGTGCAGGAATTCTGACCTGGGGACTCTTTGCCGAAATCACGACGCGCGGGCAAAACATCTTCCTCGAGAACGCCAATCTCATAAAAAAATTGAGTTTTCCTCGTCTTTGTTTACCGCTCGCGTTGCTCGGCACGGCGCTGTTGAACTTCGCAATCGTTTTCTTCCTCTTTACGGGCTTCTTGCTTCTGAGTGGAAGCTTTCCCGGCTGGGTATTTGTTGGGCTCTTTCCTGTAATCGCCATCGTGGTCGTCTTTGCGATTGGTCTGGGGATGATCCTCGGCGTCTTGAATGTGTTTTTTCGTGATGTGGGGCAATTCTTTGGCATCGCGATCACGTTTTGGTTTTGGCTAACCCCGATCGTTTATCCCCTCAATATCGTTCCAGAAATTGGACAAAAACTTCTTGGCATCAACCCCCTGGTGCCGTTGCTCAGCAGTATTCAAGGCATCGTAGTTTCGGAAGTTTGGCCGCAGTGGTCCACCTTAATTTACCCCACAGCGGTTGCGTTGGGTCTATGCGTCATAGCTTGGCGATTGTTTAAGAAGCGATCGGGCGAAATGGTCGACGAATTGTGAATGTTATGGGAACAATCACCGTTACAGACCTTGGCAAAGCCTACAAGCAATACCCCACACGCTGGGCACGTTTGGCAGAGTGGTTAGATCCCCGCAGTCGTAACCGGCATACGCTCACCTGGGTGCTAAAGAACATCAGTTTTCAAATTAGGTCTGGTGAGGCTTTAGGAATCATTGGCCTCAACGGTGCCGGTAAGAGCACCCTTTTGAAAATGATCGTTGGCACTACCCAGCCTACGACCGGAAGCGTACATTTCACAGGACGCGTTGCCGCTTTGTTGGAGCTCGGTATGGGTTTTCATCCTGAGTTTACTGGGCGACAAAACGCCTTTATGGCGGGCCAATTGTTGGGCCACACCATTGAGGAAATGCAGCGCTTGATGCCCGAAATCGAGGCATTTGCGGAGATCGGCGACTACATTGACCACCCTGTGCGGGTCTATAGCAGCGGGATGCAAGTGCGACTTGCCTTCAGCGTTGCGACGGCCATACGGCCTGACGTTCTGATAATCGATGAAGCGCTTTCGGTGGGCGACACCTACTTCCAACACAAAAGTTTCGAGCGAATCAGGTCGTTTCGTGGGGCAGGAACGACCTTGTTAATCGTCAGTCACGACAAACAGGCGATACAAAGCATTTGTGATCGCGCCATTTTGCTCAGCGACGGTGGGCTCGCCATGCAGGGAGAGCCTGAGGCGGTAATGGATTACTACAATGCTCTCCTGGCTCGTCACCAGAGTCAGGTCGTGCAGCAGTCACCCCTCACGAGTGGCCGAGTACAAACAACCTCTGGGACAGGTGAGGCAATCGTAACGAGCATTGAAATGCAAGACCTGTCGGGTGCCGCTCTGCGCCTCGTTGGTGTCGGTCAGTTGGTTTGCCTGCGTGTGAGCGTCGCCGTACACAAGCCACTGAGCGAACTGGTGCTTGGCTACGGAATCAAAGACCGGCTGGGGCAAGTGATTTACGGGACGAATACGCATTTTAAAAATCAGGCGCTTCACAACGTAAGTGCAGGCGCTGTCTATGACTTTCAAATCAACTTCGCAGCAAACTTAGGGCCGGGCACTTATTCGATTCAAACCGCGTTGGTAGGTGGCGAAAATCACCTCAATAAGAACTATGAGTGGCGCGACTTGGCGTTGATTTTCAACGTCATAAGCGGCGATGAGTCCTCCTTCATCGGCAGCTCGTGGATTGACCCTACAATTGAAATCGACCTAAAATGACCTTTATCTCTTACGCACAAAATGCTGAAGATGTCATGCTTTGGCGGGCCTTAAAAGCTGTCAAAAATGGCTTCTACATTGACGTAGGCGCAAACGACCCAGAGTACGACTCCGTAACAAAAGTTTTTTATGATGCGGGCTGGAGCGGCATAAATATTGAGCCACTTCGCGATCATTACGACGACCTAGTGAGGCGACGGCCGCGTGACATCAACCTTCAATGCGCTGCTGGCGCGGAGGTGGGCGTTACCGAGTTATGGGAGTGCGACATACGCGGCTGGGCTTCGGCATCCAGCGCAGTCATATCGCAGCACCAAGCAAAGGGCTATGAAGGGATTTTTCGCACGGTCCAAGTGCGAACCTTGATGGACATTTGTGCAGAACATGCCCCTGGTGAGATTCATTTCATAAAGATCGATGTCGAAGGCTTTGAGGCTGATGTCGTCGCTGGATTGGACCTTCACCAGGTCCGACCCTGGGTGCTTGTGATTGAGGCGGTCGAGCCTTCTACCGGCGCAAATGTCTACGAATCGTGGGAGCCAAGCATTTTGTTAGCCAACTACTCGCTGGCCTATGCCGACGGTTTGAATCGTTTTTACGTGTCGCACGAGCACGCCGAGCTCCTAGTCCATTTTCGCTACCCTCCCAGCGTCTTAGATAATTACATCCGGCTGCGCCAGTACAACCTAGAGCGGCAGCTCAAACAAGCTGAATTAGCGGTCCAGCAAGCCGAATTGAGGACGCAACAAGCAAACCTAAATGCGGAGTCTTTGCAGCAGACCTTAGACGCTCTTGTCTCAAGTCGTTCTTGGCGTATTACAGCGCCATTGCGATCAACCCTAACAAGCCTGCGCCGCTTACGCGCATTGTTTCGACAGGAACCGTAAGTCCGCTGCGCATTCCCCCCCCCGGCTCACAGTACCGCTTCACGAAACACCAATGACGTGGCCGAAACCACTCGACACCTTTGCTGAGATGCACACCACTCAAAAAGACAATGACGGTAGATCACCGTCCGCCCTTGGCGGCGCCGTAGCGCCGACGCCGCCAGAGGCATCATTTCTGCCAAACCCATCGGACTTCAAAGCCCCGAATCCATGGGTACGTTTGACCGGGCATCTCGAGGGTAGTTATAGCCTCGCGATCGTCAACCGTGGTTTGAGTTCAGGCCTCCTAAGCGTCAACCCGGACAAGTTGAGCCTGATCCCGTTCCATGCACGCCGCCTCATCGAACCGCTTAACCTACCAGGCGCTTACGCCGATTTACTCGCCACGAGTCTGTCGCAAACCGTGCCCGAACACGCGCAGGGCGACGCTATCAGCGTGGTTAGCCATTACCCATTCATTTCCGATGAAGAGACGGGTGGTCAGCGTGGGATCTTATTTTTCTGGGAGGAGACAGCCGTACCCGGCGAAACCGTTGAACACCTGAACGCCCAATTTGACCTCATCTGGGTCGCAGCGCAAACCGTTAAGCTAGCGTTAATAAATTCAGGCTGCCATGTGCCAATATTTGTAATCCCGATTGGTGTGGATCACTTGATCCTAGCGTCGACACCACCAATCGAAAACCTACATGTGGCGCCAGGGCAGCGTTTCCGTTTTTTGCACATCTCATCTGTCTTCCCCCGCAAGGGCCCAGATGCATTGCTTGCCGCCTATCTAGCAGCTTTCACGGGTAACGACGCGGTAGAGCTCTACATCAAAACGTTCCCGAACCCACACAATCAGATACACGCCCTGCTGCAGACCCTGTCAGCGGGTCTCAGCAACCCTCCTCGCGTCGTGATCGATGAAGAGGTGGTGGACGATGACGCCCTCATTGCGCTCTATCGATCAGCGCACGCTATGGTGCTGCCCACTCGCGGTGAGGGGTTCAACCTCCCAGCAGCTGAGGCCATGGCAATGGGGCTACCCGTTATCACCACGCGGCATAGCGCCCAGGCAGACTATTGCTGTGTTGATACAGCGTCGCTCGTTAATGCGACGTACGAACGTTCGGAAAGCCACGTGCGTTCAGATGGTGCCTGTTGGCTATCACCTGCAGTTGACGACCTCATCGAAAAAATGAAAGCCGTCAGGAGCCAGGTACTCGCGAAAGATAAATCGCTTGAAAAACAGCTAGAAAATGGTCGCCGACACGTTCGGCAGACATACCGCTGGGAGGACTGCGCTCAAGCCCTACTCAATACCGCTGCATGGGTGAAGCAGAAAAAAGATGAACTGGCACCGCAACGGACGCTCCGCCTGGCCGTATTGAGCCCGTGGGGCGCCGCGTGCGGTATCGCCGAATACACCCAGAGCCTGATGGCCGCTTTCCGAGGCAACGCAGACGTCGAAATGCGCATCTTTGCGGACACCCGCACAACCGATACCGCATTTGCAGACAATAAGGCTCAAATCTGTTGGTCCGTTGGAGATACCAGCAGCGTTTGCCAAGTCTTATCGCAGATTCAGGATACAGATTCACAGGTCCTGCTCATACAGCACCAGCCTAGTTTATTTGAGCTGTCTGAGACCGTATGCGATCACCTGCGAGTGCTGGAGATGCAGGGGCGGACCGTCATCCTCGAGCTGCATTCCACCGAATACCTCTTAGAAAATTTTCGACTCTCGCTCAATTCAACAAAGAGCCTAATGGCATTGAGCCGTATCGTCGTACACAAGCCCGAGGACATCAATAACCTGATGTCGCTGGGGCTTGCCGATAACGTCATGCTGTTGCCGCTGGGCGTAATGAGCCCAGTTGCATCCGAGCGCCCATTTAATGTGCGTCAGCAGTTGGAAATCCCAAGTGATGCCCTCGTCATCGGCTCATTTGGTATGGCTCTCCCGCACAAGGGTATTGACACGTTGGTAGAGGCAATAAAACCGCTCACTGCAGCCACTGGGCGCGATGTCTACTTCGTCTCCCTGAATGCAGCGATCAATGCATCCAGCAAAGTACTCGTAGGGGACTACAAGCGCCTTGCCGAAAGGCTCGGCGTCAACTCGAAGGTGCGTTGGGTAAACGACTACCTCGCGATTGACAAATCTCAAACCCTGCTCACTGCGGCGGATTACATCGTCTATCCGTATGCTAAAACCAGGGAGAGCGTCAGCGGTGCAGTCACCATCGGTATCTCGGCATTGCGCCCCGTCTTGGTAAGTCCCAACCCTATTTTCTCGGATACACGAGACGCCACCAAAGTCATGTCGGGGAGTGACGTTGAGGATATCGTCAATGGCATCCAACAGCTCGAAACCAATCCCGGCTTGACTTCCGAGTTGGTTGCCCGTCAGCGCCAGTGGTTAGCCACGCGTGACTGGGGCAGCCTATCCAGCCAGCTTTTGTCCACAGTGCGTGCGCTAGTAAAAAATCGCGAACTGGCCAACGCCATCGCACCTGCACAACAACAATGGCGAGAGAAATGGAACGCCAATCGCCGTAAAAAACTAGTGGTTGACATCACCGCGCTCCACGCACGTGATGAAGGTACAGGAATTCAAAGGGTGGTCCGTGACCTCCTCGCTGAGTTTTACAAAGCTGACCTCTCAGACTTCGACATCTGTACCGTTTACGGCGTAAAAGGAGAAGGTTTCCGAGAGACGACCAAGCGCCTGCTTGGTGACTCAACCGGCTCAACTGGTTCAGACGGCCAGCAGGTTCATCTTGGACTTGGTGACGTGTTCTTGGGGCTCGATCTCTCCGCGCACCTTTTCCCTGAGGCCGAGCAGCACCTGCGAACCTTCAGGCTAAGCGGTGCCAGCGTGCATTACGTTATTTACGACCTCATACCCCTGCGACACCCCGCGTTTTGTACCCCCGGCATCGCGATCGCATTTGACCAATGGTTGCAATCGCTCGCTCGTTGTGCAGACAGCCTAATTTGCATCTCCAAAACAGTCGCGCGTGATCTCACTGACTGGTTGGATCACAACGCGCCCGAGTCCAAGCATCCCTTACAGCCCAAAATCAAGTACTTCCACCTCGGCGCAGATTTCAGACATCACTCACTCCCATGGCGAGAGGCGTTACCGCACCGCGCCCTTTTGCCTGATACGTCGGATGGCGAGCGCTTTCTCATGGTTGGCACCATCGAGCCTCGAAAAGGGCACGCGTTTGTCCTAGACGCCTTTGAGAACCTGTGGGCCCAAGGCAGCAACGCAAACCTCGTGATCGTGGGCAAGCAGGGGTGGCGGGTCGCCGACCTGGTGGACCGCATACAAGCCCACCCCCAATTGGGTAAACGCTTAATTTGGCTCAGTAAGCTGAACGATGCAGACCTGGAGCGGGCCTATAACGAGGTCGATTGCTTGGTCGCCGCCTCAGAGGTCGAGGGGTTTGGGCTACCCCTGATCGAGGCCGCTCAGCGCAAGCTCCCGGTCATCGCGCGGTACATTCCTGTGTTTCGTGAAATTGCAGGAAGTGCTGTGCACTATTTTGAGAGCGATGCCCCGAGCAACCTGAGCGCAGAAATCTTAGAATGGACGCGGCATTACAAAGCCGGCACCCACCCCCGATCCAGTGACATGCGTTGGCAGACCTGGGCCGAGAGCGCGGCTTGTTTGCTCAAAATGATAATCGACAAGCCTTGATAAACGGCAAATCGATACCACTCACATTCAGTTCGCTCACGTAGCGCGCAAGCAACTTAACACTACACTATGAAAACCGCATTAGTTACCGGCATCACGGGCCAAGACGGCGCCTACCTCGCGCAACTACTATTAGATAAGGGGTACGTCGTTTACGGCACCTACCGACGCACGAGCTCCGTCAATTTCTGGCGAATCAAAGAGCTGGGAGTTCAAGCAGCTCCCAACTTGCATTTGGTCGAATACGACCTCACTGACCTCGGCGCCACGATTGCCTTGCTGCAGAAAGTTCGCCCAGAAGAGATCTACAACCTCGCAGCACAGAGCTTTGTGGGCGTCTCTTTCGAACAGCCAAGCACCACCGCGCAGATAACGGGGCTGGGGGCCCTCAATCTATTAGAGGCCATCAGGCTCACTGATCGGGGCATCCGCTTCTATCAAGCCAGCACCTCCGAGATGTTCGGCAAAGTGCAGGCAATCCCGCAGCGCGAAGATACGCCCTTTTACCCCCGTAGCCCGTATGGCGTCGCAAAGCTCTATGCGCACTGGATGACCGTCAACTACCGCGAGAGTTACAACATTTTCGGAGCGAGCGGTATCCTGTTTAACCATGAGAGCCCGCTTCGTGGGTTGGAGTTTGTCACACGCAAAATTACCGATGGGGTCGCAAAGATCAAGCTCGGCCAGCTTGATTGCCTGCGCCTTGGCAACCTAGATGCCAAGCGGGACTGGGGCTACGCCCAAGAGTATGTAGAAGGTATGTGGCGCATGTTGCAAGCAGCCGAGCCCGACACCTACGTGTTGGCCACCAACCGGACCGAAACGGTCAGGGACTTCGTGCGGCTGGCCTTTAAGAGCGCCGGCATCAATACCGCCTTCAGCGGCAAAGGAGAGGGCGAAACGGCGGTTGACACCGGCAGCGGCAAAACCGTCATGCGCGTCGACCCGGCCTTCTATAGGCCGGCTGAAGTCGAGCTGTTGATCGGCGATCCAGAGAAAGCGAAAACCCAGCTCGGATGGGCTCCGGCTACAACTTTGGAGCAACTGTGTCAAATGATGGTCGACGCGGACATACGTCGTAACGAGCTGGGCATCTCTTTTTGATCACTAAACTGCGCGCCGTCGCTTTGTTAAGCCAAACGGTGTTGTACAGCAACAAACTAAAATGTTGGCTTGTAACCACAAAACAGGCGCAAATTGGTCGCGGGTGCCTGCTTTCGCTGGTTGACATAAAGGTAAATTCCGGTATATTCCCCCCAACACGCGTAGAACCGTTGGTTTCACGCATGTGTTGCAAAAAACACACGCCGCAAAGGCCTTTTCGACAAATTAGTACGCGAGTCGGCAGGGTCTATGAAGTGTGTGATAATGTGCACAGAACTACAGCGATAGCACTTCAAAGTTTGGGGTAAACCCATCGAGGGTGTGTTCGAGTAGTCCTGTAGCTTCGAAGCTATCAGTCCACTCAAACTTTTGGAGAAAAACCAATGGCTCTTACCGCAAGAGAAATTCAAGACGCATACGTCACGTTCTTTAACCGTGCTGCCGACTCAGAAGGCTTCACATACTGGAGCTCATACACCGGCTCTATCTCCGACTTGTATGCCACTTTTGCTCAGCAGACCGAGTACACGTCTATGTACGCAGGTAAGACAGCTGCAGAACAAGTCACCCTGATCTACCAGAATTTATTCGGCCGAGACCCAGAAGAAGCTGGTCTCAACTATTGGGCTGCACTCGTTTCCGATGGTTCAATTACTCTGGCGAATATGGCGCGCGCCGTCAACCTTGGGGCCCAGGGCTCGGACGTGGCTGCTTTAAGTGCGAAAACTGATACTGCGATTACTACGACTGATAACGTAATGAATCCTGGTTCGGTTTTCACTTTGACCACGGGCGTCGACGGCGTTTCGGGTAGCGCCGGAAACGATGTTATCTCCGGCTTGGTGGGAGCCTCGGGAACCTATACCGTGGGTGACAATGTTAATGGCGGAAGCGGAAATGACACATTGAATTTAATATTCGCGTCGGGCGACTCCGCCGGCGGGATCGTCAGCTTGAATGGCGTGGAAACAGTGAACGCGAGATTACTTGGCACTGCTGCCACCGCGGTTACGCTGAATGCGGTGGACTGGGACGGTGTGGTTAATTTGACCAACGCAAGTTCACTTGCCGCTTCTATTTTGCAAGTAACTGGCTTGGCGACGACCTCGAAAGTCACTTTGATGGGTGACACTGACATCAACGTTGGTTATAGCAACACAACTACCGCAGCCTCCGCAGTTACCATCGCGTTGAGCGACGCGGGTAATTTTGGAACCGGCGCCCACACACTTGCGGGTACGGGATTGGCAACGGCGAACATCGATATCGACCAAGCGAATGCAGGCCTAATAACGGGCGTAAATATTGAGATCACTGGTACGGCAAACGCTGCTCGTATTGAGGCTGGTTCAAATGTAACTACATACACCTTGTCTGGTGCCGGTAGCGCTGTGTTGGTTACTGACGACACAATCACAAGCTTCAACGCGGCTGCAATGACCAATGGCGTCGATGTAAGTTTCTCTGGTGCATCGGATGTCGTCGCCATCGGTGGTGCTGGTAATGACACATTCCGTTTCGGCTCAACGTACAGCAACGACGACAGCGTCGATGGGGGCGCTGGTGATGACACGATTGCTCTGACTGTGGCTGGCTTCAATCGCAACTTTAACGCGTCCAACGTTGAGTCTGCGACGATTACTTTCAGCGAAGCTGCT
>ENA-UOXV01006160-UOXV01006160.1-marine-metagenome-genome-assembly--contig:-NODE-6160-length-12747-cov-6.832493_pt1 | contig 12747 bp, 11 predicted proteins | sample MGYA00238165_ERZ766961 | MGnify/ENA primary metagenome ERZ766961 (study PRJEB28924, sample SAMN03173240) | marine metagenome | biome: Marine; feature: Water; material: Subsurface seawater | place: North... | reverse complement strand
TTCTAAATCAAACCCAAATGTTGGATTATATTCAAGCACAACAATTTTACTAAAAAATTTTGGTAATTTATCAAGAATCCAATAATCAACACCATCTATATCAAGGCTAAATAAATCTAAATTATTCATCATATTATGCTTATTTAACAATTGTAGAGCGTTTTTTGAATTTATTTCTTTGTTAATAATTTTTAAATCACCTTTCCACACTTTTACCTTTTTTTTAATTTTTTTTTCTAAATCATTGATGCAGTCAATCACCATTCCTTTTGCTGATGTTCTTTCAAAAATAAATCTTGTGTTTGACTCTGAATAGTCTCCCACTCCAATTTCTAAAAATTTTGGCTTTTTAATCCTTAATTGGTTTGTTAGATAATCAATAATACCATCTTCACCATTTTGAGAAAAAATTTTTAGCTCTACGTCATTTAGTTTGGTTACATTTTTATAATAATTTCTCATCAAATTTAATTGACTACATCCATTCTGAAATTTTAGACTTTCAATTGAGTTTTTAGCAACTCTGTTTATAAAATTTTCAATCTTTTGCTTGATCATTAAAACTTCAATTAATGTTTTCGATTAACATAATTTTTTGTATAATAATATGTTTTTGTGTTTTATAATCATATATTAATTAGTTTATATAAAATTATTTTCAATATGGTAATAAACAAACGGTATAATTTGTAATGTTGAATTCTGTTATATTTTTTGGTCGTAAAAATTGCATATTTTCTAAAAAATTACATATTCTATTAAAAAAAAACTCCAAAAAACTATTATATGTAGAAAACTTAAACAAAAATAAAAAAAATAATTTAAATAAAATAAATAATTTTGACTATTTATTTTCTTTTAGAAGTTATCAAATCTTAAAAAGACAAACCTTAAAAAAAATTAACAATCTGGCAATTAATTTTCATCCTGGATCTCCAAAATATAGAGGTATTGGATGTACTAATTTTGCAATTTACAATAATGAAAAAATTTATGGAGCTACAGCTCATTTGATAGATGATAAGATTGATCATGGAAAAATTATTGATGTTGTAGAATTCAAAATTAAAGAAAAAGATAGTTTAGAAAAATTACTAAATAAAACTCATAAACAAATGTTTATTCTTGCAACAAAAGTAATTAAAAATATTATAAAGGATAGAAATTACTACTCCAATACTAGATTGAAATATAAATGGTCCAAAAAATTATGGAAAAGGAAAGATTTGGAAAGACTCTGTAAAATTAATATTAATGATAGCAGTCAATTAGTAAAAAAAAAGATAAGATCAACAAATTATAAATCGTATAAACCATATATTTTATTTAAAAATTACAAATTTAAATTATGTTGAATTTTGTGACTTAGTATAAAAATTAATCACATTTTTTAGTTTATTTTCTATTAAATAAATACCTAATTTAATCTTGAAAATGATTCAGTTGCCAATTGTGTTTCTAAATAACTATAAACATCTTTACCATCTTCAAACTCTCTAATTTCTTTGAATATGATATTCATCTTTTTTAAATACTTATCAATTATTAATTTTGAGTGTGCCGTAGATAAATAAACAACATTGGTTGCCAAAAATCCATATTTTAGCATTTCTTGGGTAATATAAGTTTTATAAGCATTATTATTTTTGCTTTCAAAATAAAATGAGCAAAGAGCTGGAATGCCCTTAATAATTATTTTTAAATTATTTTTTTTTGCAATTTTTTTCCAATTATTAATTATATATTTGCCTCTAGAGGTAATAATTTTCCAAGATTTTTTTTTCTCCATTATCTCAATGGTTTTAAGAGCAGCTACTGGCCCTATTCTTTCTGTCCAAAATGTACTACTTACAAAAGTATTTTTAATATTATTCATAATCTTATCTTTTCCTAAAACAGAAGTTATCGCATAACCATTTCCCATTGCTTTTCCTAAAACTAAAAGATCTGGATTAACTTTATATTTCTTGTGTAAACCACCTAATGTTTCTCTAAAACCTGTAGTACATTCATCAAAAATTAAAATTATTTTATTTTGATCAGCAAGTTTCCTAATTTTTTTTAAAAAATTATTTTTCGGATTATCGCTTCTAATTACTTCCATCTTAATAATACCTATATTTTGGTCTTTAACAATTTTTTTTAATTGATCGAATTCATTGTACATAAATGGAAAAATTGTTTTCTTTAAATTTGAAGGAACTCCGTCAACATTCAAACCTTTAATTAAATGTTGAGTAAGATTATTTTTTGATTTTAAATTTGCTGCAAGATACCAATCATGCCATCCATGGTATCCACAAAAAGCAATATTTTTTTTTGGGGTGCTTGCTCTTGCAAGTCTTACTGCTAAAGCATTTGCTTCACCACCAGTTCTTGCAAATCTTACTTTACCTGCCCAAGGATGAAGGCTTAATAATTTTTTTGCTAACAATACTTCTTCTGGACAATTTAAAGTTGACATATTTCCATTTTTAACCACTTTTGCCACTTCTCTGTCAACTTCTGGATGTGAATATCCTAATGAGTTAGTTCCTACTGACATTTGACATAAGTCATAATAAGTATTATCGTCAAGATCTTTAACCTTACATCCGTTGGTACTTTTAAAGTAAGAAGGCCACTTCTCAGGTAAAAAACAATCAGGTCTTTTTGAGAAAAGCATATTTCCACCAGCAATTATTTTTTTTGCCTCTAGCCATAATTTTTGTCCTTTTGTAATTTTATTAACCTGTGTATTTCTAAAATTATTATAATTTTTATTAAAAGTTTTTTTATTCTTTTTATAAAGCATACAAATATCAGTGTATGTAAAATTTTTTTTATGATTAAACTTTTTTAAAATAAATTTAATTAAATTCAAATCATTTTTATAATCTAGAGTAATTCTCAAAAATGAATAATCTTTTATTGATGTCATATTGTATTTTTTAAAATTATTATTTTTTAGAATGTATTTAGTAACATGCTCTCTATCATCTTTTAATTTTGCTTTTAAATGAGATCTTTCTAAAGTTTTAAAGTTAAAAATCTCATAATCTAGTCCATCAGGAAATGTGGGAGGATTTATATTGCTTATATAATCAAAATTAGATTTTAAAAATTTTTTTAATCCAGCATCTATTAATTGGCTATCAATTAATGGACAGTCCCCAGTTACCCTAACAACTATATCAGCTTTATTTTTTTTAGCTGCTAGATAATATCTTTCAAGAACATCAAACTCATCTCCTTCAAAAATATTATATTTATCTTTTAATAAATTTTTTAAAATTTTATCTTTTTTTGGTATAGCAACAATAAGTTTGGTAATTAACTCAGATTTTTTTAACCTATTTAATAAAATTTCTATAAGCGTCTTATCTTTAAACTTTTTAATTATCTTATTTTTAAATCTTTTTGAGTCTAGTCTTGCTTGAACAATACAAATAATATATTTTTTTTTACCCATTTTTTTTGTTTTTTAAGATTATATATTTGAGAGTATTTACAACTTTTTTTTGATCTTTTAATGTTAAATCATTATATATTGGAAGGCTTATAGCCTCTTTACTATAGTCTTCAGAATTTTTTAAATAATTTTTTTTGAATCCTAATTTTTTGAAATATGGTTGTAAGTGGATTGGCAAATAATGTAGATTTATTCCAATTCCACTTTTTCTAATTTTATTAAAAAATTTATCGTATGAATATTCTTTTATTAAATTTGATTTCAACCTAACTACAAATAAGTGAAAAGTAGAGTAATTATATTTCTTAATAGTAGGTAATTGTAAAGGCAAATTTTTTAAAAGTTTCATATATCTTTTTGCAATTAAATTTCTTTTTTTAATAAATTTCTTTATTCTTTTAAGCTGTGTAATTCCAAGAGATGCTTCCAATTCATTCATTCGGTAGTTAAAGCCAAGAGAATGTTGTTCATAATACCAAATCGACTTTATTTTTTTTTTATACTCTAAATAATTTTTAGTAATTCCATTGTTTCTTAATTTGAGAAGTTTTTTATAAACACTTATATCATTTGTTACGGCTATTCCTCCTTCTGCTGTAGTAATAGTTTTTACAGGGTGAAAACTGAAGACCGTTATGTCAGACCATTTACAACTTCCAATTTTTTCCCCTTTATAAATCCCACCAAGCGAGTGAGATGCATCTTCTATTATCTTAAAGTTGTATTTCTTAGACAATTTTTTAATTTTTTCTTGTTCAGTAGATTGCCCTGAAAAATGAACAGGAATTAAAATCTTAGGAATTTTTTTTTTATCTTTTATCTTTAATAATTTATTTTTTAATAGTTCTGGCGAAATGTTCCACGTGTTTTTATCTATATCAACAAAGTCAACCTTTGCGCCACAATGCAATCCACAATTAGCTGAAGCCACGAAAGAGTTTGAAACTGTCCAAAAATATTGATTAGACTTAAGACCTATTGCTAAACACGATATATGTAGCGCACTTGAAGCACTATTTGTAGCTACTGCGTATTTAGCCCCAACAAATTTACATATTTTTTTTTCAAATTTTTCTACTAATGGACCTTGAGTAAGCCAATTTGATTTCAAGACTTGTTTGATATTTTTTATATCTTCTCTACTAATACTGTGGCGCCCATAAGGAATCATATTAAAAGTTAAAATTTTTTATGATTTTTTTTAACTGTTTAATATTTAGATAATCATGGTTTTCTTCACTGTTATATGAAAAATTCACTTTTACTTTTTTCCCACCAAATTTTTTAATATACTGATCGCGCGTATACCGACAAAAACTTGGTAAAATTGAATAGTAATTCCCAATATCAATGGTATTCATGCCCTCAGAAGAAGAAATCATTTCTTCATGTATTTTTTCACCAGGTCTAATTCCTACAATCTTAATTTTGCAAGTTGGCCTTATGGCCCTAGCCAAATCCACAATCTTGAAGCTTGGTATTTTTGGCACAAAAATTTCTCCTCCCCTTGCATTTTTTAGACTCCAAAGAACTAATTCAACACCTTCCTCTAATAATATATTAAATCTTGTCATGTCAGAATTGGTAATCTTAAATAAATTATTTTTACTTTGTTTCATAAATTCAGGTAATACAGAGCCTCTACTTCCCATAACATTACCATATCTAACTACACATGCAGTATAATCTATTTTACCTTTTGTGTTTTGAGATGAGGATACCAATTTATCCGCACAAAGTTTAGTTGCTCCATATAAATTTATAGGTGAGCTTGCTTTATCCGTTGAAAGGGAAACCAACTTTTTAACTTTATTGTCAATGCAGGCGTCTACAATATTTTGAGTTCCAAGAACATTAGTTTTAATTGTCTCAAATGGATTATACTCACTTGTGGTAACTTGTTTTAACGCAGCGGCATGAATAACATAATCAACGTCCTTTAAAGCTTTATAAACTCTTTCCCTGTCTCTAATATCACCTATAAAAAACCTTATATAAGGATGTTTTTTTTCATCAAAAATTTTTGACATTTCATATTGTTTCAGCTCATCTCTTGAAAAAATAATTAGTTTTTTAATTTGATTGCCATATTTTTTTGATAATGTTTTAATAAATTCTTTCCCAAAAGAACCCGTTCCTCCTGTTACTAAAATAGTTTTATTTTTAAACATATATTATTTTTTTATTCCTTTTGAATTATAAGTAATTTTTTTTGATAAAGCTAACTCAAGTTTATTATTTGGTGTATAAAATCTATCACCAGGGTTAAGTTCACTTATTATATTTTTTCCTTTAGAGTTTAAAATATTTTCAATTAAAAGCATATTTTCATCTATGGTACTTACAACTATCCATTTTTTATCATGTCTTGAAATTAAACCAGTCATAAAGGGATGGTTGCAAGTTTCACCACTATGTAAATGTGCTTTTTTAATATACACATCTTGATTATTAATAGTAGTTCTTGCACCTAAATACGGTTCATCAAAAGCGTTAATAAATCTATATAATTTTAAGGACTCATTATGCCAATTTATCCAGCCAGAAATTTTATCGTTTAACCTTGGATTATATCTTCCAATATAATCTAACTGATGTTTAAGTAAAAATTTAATACCTCTACTTAAATTGATAATAAAAGATTTATAAAAAGGAATTAATTTAGAAATATAAAAATTCTCATAATCTATAGGTACTTTACAATATGATGGAAAAATATGTTTTTCATTAATTATTATTCTTCCTTTATCAATGCCAGGTTCAATAATGTGTGCTACTAGATTATTAATTTTATCATTTCTTAATATATTCCAAGAATACGATCCACCACCAGCATCATATGGTAATCTAGTGCCATGGAAATTTATTAAATTATATTGAAAAAAGTCCTTAATTGTATTTTCTTTAAATATCCATCTGCATCCAATGCTGATAAATAAAGTTTCAGTTATCTTGAATTTATCTGAAATAAAATTTTTACAGTTTTTATCAAACTTATCAAAAATAAATATTCTTTTTTCGTTATTAAAGTTTTTTTTTTGGTCACTACTTGTAATTATTATATCTTTAATATTTAATTTATTGTTAATTTCTTGCATTTTAGAAAATGCTTTTGAATAACCTAAAAAAACAATATTTTTAAAATTAGAAATTCCAAATTTATTTTTTGCATCTATCATTTTTTAAAAAATTTACTCTCAATTATATCTATATTTTTTTATACTTCGACCAATTTCTAGGATCAATAAGATTTTTATTTTTGATATTTAAATCAATTTTTTTTGACAAAACGTTGTTTTTACAATTAACAATCTCTATTAGCTCTTCAACATTATTAACTCCAATAACTATTTTTTCATAATCAATATTCTTAAGAACAGATAAACAAGCAACCAATTTTGTTAAATTATTTTTTAAAATCAAATTATTAAAATTAATGAGATCTTTATTTTTTACAAATTTACTTGGAAGGTTTTTTATTTCTTTTAATAATAAACCTTGTAAAAAAATTGATCTTATGTGTAACTTTATTTTATTTAATTTTAATTTTTTTAAAAGACCAGATGTAATAAGTCTTTTATCTAAAATATTAAACGGGCACTGAATAACGTCAATATTATAGTTATCTATAATTTTACTTATTTTGTAAGGATCATAAATTGATATACCAATTCGATCTATCAAATTTTTCTTTTTTAGATTGTTAAGTGCTTCAAAAATTTTTTTTCCTTTTGATGTATCCAGCACATCATTTTCACTGTGTATTAATATAGTGTTAATTTTATTTATCTTTAATGATTTTAATGATGCAAAAAAAATTTTGTCCACGTAAGACTCAATATTTTTTGTTCTTTTCGGCACTGAGGATATTTTTGTAATAATTTTCCAATTATTCATCTTATTTTGTGATAATTTTTTTTGTGCATTATTATATCCCGGTGCTGTATCTATGGTGTCAATACCGACTTTTTTTGCATATTTTAAGATTTTTTTTATCTGAGCAATAGATGTTTTTTTTTTTTCTATCCCATAACTCATCCCAAAATTTGCAGTGCCTATTATAATTTTTTTATAATTCAATTTTTTTAGAATTTTGCTATTAATTTTTATACATTATAAATATTAGATTTTTTTAATTGATCTTTATTATTTTTGTACCAATCTATAGTTTCTCTAAGCGCAACTTTAATATTACTTTTTGAATGAAATTTTGGTTTCCATTTTAATAATTTTTTTGCCTTTAGGTTTGATGAGCACAATCTTTTAATTTCGCTTTTATCTGCTCTTCTTCTTTTTTTTTCATTAATTAATTTTTTGTTAATTTTTGTTATTTCACAAACGTTTTGAAAAATTTTCTTTATTGAAATTTCTCTTCCTGTGCCAAGATTTATAACTTCTCCAAAAATCTCTTTATTGTTAATAGCTTTTATAAATCCATTAACAGTATCCTTGATGTAATTAAAATCTCTAGTTGTATTTGTATTCCCTAATTTAACACTTTTAATTTTGTCATTTAAAATTTGAGTAATGATTGTTGGAATTATTGCTCTTAATGATTGTCTTGGTCCAAAAGTATTAAATGGTCTAATTATTGATACCGGCAAATTGAAGGCATTATAGTAAGATAATGCCAATTGATCTGCACCTACTTTACTCGCCGCATATGGGGATTGAGAAAATAATCTATGTGTTTCTTTTATTGGAGTACTTAATGGTGTGCCATAAACTTCACTAGTTGATGTATGAATAACTTTGATTTGTGATTTTAAAGACGCATTTAGGATATTTAATGTCCCGGTAACATTTGTATCAATATATGATTGTGGAGCAATATAAGAGTAAGGTATTCCTATCAAGGCTGCTAAATGAAATATTTGCTCTACATCTTTTGTAATTTTACATATGAAATCACCATCTCTTACATCGCCGCTTATAATTTCTATTTCACTTAAAATTTTACCATGTATCTTGTCAAGCCACCCCCAACTATTAAAAGAATTATACATAACTAAAGCTTTAACTTTGTAACCCTCTAAAACTAGTTTTTCAGCTAAATGTGATCCTATGAAACCATCTGCACCCGTAACAAGTATTTTTTTCATTACAAAATATATATTTTAATTATTATTACTGTTCATAAATTGAACTAACATGGACAATAAATTAATTATAGGCTATTGTAAACATATTGTTCAATAATTGAACAAGCAATTCTGAATACATAATGGCTATTTAATAATGAAAAAAAATGATGAAAATTTAAGGATCTTAAGAGAGATAAACAACAATCCACATATTTCTCAAAGAAACTTAGCTAATAAAGTAGATTTCAGTCTTGGAAAGTTAAATTATTGTCTTAATGCACTTAAGGCTAATGGGCTAATTAAAATTGATAATTTTAAAAAAAATAAAAATAAATTTAATGTGTCTTCAAAAAATAATTATTTATACATACTTACACCCAAAGGGATAGCCCATAAAACTAAACTAGCAATAAAGTTTTTAAAAACAAAATCACATGAGTATGATGAAATAAAGAAAGAACTAAAAAAAGATAGCATTAAAATTTGAAAATGAAAAAAAAAAAAATAGTTATCTTTACAGGCTCAAGAGCTGATTATGGTATTTTGCAAAATTTAATAGTTAAATTTAAAAAAGAAAAAAAAGTAATAACTAGTACATTGGTTGGTAGTCATCATTTTTCAAATTTTTATGGAAACACGTATAAAGAAATTATAAATGACAAAATTAAAATAGATTATTTTATTAAACTTTCAACTAACAACATTCTAAAACAGGATTTAATAAACTATTTAAGTAAATCAATATTATTGTATAAAAAAATTTTAACAAAATTAAATCCAAATATAATTTTAATTTTAGGTGACAGATATGAAGCATTTTCATTAGCTTTATGTAGTTTTTATCTTGGAATTCCAATTGGGCATATTCATGGAGGCGAAGTGACAAGTGGTTCGTTGGATGATGCTCATAGACACATGATTTCAAAGCTATCAGCAATTCATTTTCCATCGCATGAAGTTTACAAGAATAGATTGATTCAATTAGGTGAAAATAGAAAAAATATATTTCTTTCTGGCTCATTAGGAGTGGAAAATATTATTAATTTGAAGTTTAGAGATAAAAATAAACTTTATGAAAATTTAAAATTAGATATTCAAAAAGAAACACTATTAATAACTTTTCATCCCGAAACTATCTCAAATATTACGCACAAAGATCAAATACGAATATTTTTAGATTCCCTTACTGAACTAAAAAATTTAAACTTAGTTTTTACGTTTAGCAACTCAGATCCATTTAGTTTTTTATTCATAAAATGTATAAATAAATTTAAAAGGAAAAGTTCCTCAAAAGTATATATATTTAAATCACTTGGTAAAGAAATATACTTGAATCTAATGAAGTACTCAAAAATTATAGTTGGAAATTCTTCAAGTGGTATAATTGAAGCTCCAGCTTTCAACGTTACAACTCTAAATGTTGGAGAACGACAATCTGGTAGATATAGATATAAATCAATTATTGATTGTGAATTAAATTCAAAAAAAATTTACATTAAAATCAAAAAAATTCTAAAACAAAAAAAAAATTTTCAAAATAAAATTATAAAGAAAAATAGTGCAAATATAATTATAAAGAAAATAACAGAAAAGATTTTGAAAGATAATTTTCAACCCAAAAAATTTTATGACATTAAATTTTAATTCAAAAAAAATATTTTTTATTGCTGAAATTGGTGTAAATCATAATGGTAAATTAGAGATAGCAAAAAAACTAATAAAACAGGCAAAATTAAGTGGTGCTGATGCTGTAAAATTTCAACTATTTAAGAGCAAAGATCTAGTAACTCAAGATTGTAAAAAAGCTAATTATCAAATTAAAAATACTAAAGGAAATAACAAGCAGCTTGATATGCTTAGAAAACTTGAGCTGAGTCATAAAAATTATTTTAAAATAATTAAATATTGCAAAAAAATTAACATAAAATGTTTTACCTCAGTATTTGATGAAAAAAGTTATAGTTATGTGGCAGATGAATTACAACAAAAAATTGTTAAAATACCATCTGGTGAAATAACTAATTATTTTTTATTAAAAAAAGTAGATATTAAAAAAACTAAAGTTTTACTATCTACGGGGATGAGTAAAATAAATGAAATAATAAATGCTATAAATCTTATTTCAAATTTAAAAGTTTATAAGATAGATAAAAATAAAATTATCATAAATTATAAAAATTTAAGATTAATTAAAAATAAAATTTTAGTTATGCAATGTACAACTGACTATCCTTTAAGTGACCAATATGTTAATTTAAATTCACTAGATTATTTTAGAAATATATTAAAATTGGAAGTTGGTTTTTCTGATCATACTCCTGATCAAATATCTTCAATTATTGCTGCATCAAAAAATTGTAAAATATTTGAAAAGCATTTTACTTTAAGTAAAAAGATGAGTGGTCCAGATCATTCTGCATCTATTGATCCAATAACATTAAAAAATCTTATATCAAACTTAAAACGTGTTCCAAAAATATTGGGTACTTATGGGAAGAAAATAGAAAAATGTGAAATTAAAAATATTAATCTTGTAAGAAAAAAAATTGTTGCCAAAACCTTTATTAAAAAAGGTGATATTTTTTCAATTAAAAATATAACTTTAAAAAGACCTGGAAATAATACTAACCCATTTAAAGTAAAAAAAATATTTGGGAAAAAAGCAAAAAAGAATTACAGAATTGATCAAGATTTAATTATATGAATTTTAAAATAAAAATGAAAATAGAAAACTTCAAAATACTAGAAAAGAGTTCAATAGAAAAAGCTCTCCAAAAACTAGAACAAAGTAGCATGAAAGCTTTAATGGTTGTAAATAAACAAAACAAATTGCTAGGAATTCTAAATGATGCAAATATTAGAAGAGCCCTACTTGTGGGAGCAAACATAAATTCTAAAATAGAAAATTTTTATATTAAAAAAAAAGACATTTATTATGTTTATGATGGTGAATATAATTTTAATCTTACAATAAAAAAATTAATACAAAATAATTTTTTTATTGTGCCTGTTATAGATAACAAAAACAATCTTATTGATTTTATATCTTTCAAGCACAAAAATAAAAAAAATAACTTTTTTCATAAATTTCAAATTATAATTATGGCAGGAGGAGAAGGTTCAAGAATGAAGCCTTTTACAAATATTTTACCAAAACCTTTAATTCCAATTAATGAAAAATCGGTTCTTGAACATATTGTAGAAAATTTTTTAAACCAAAGTATTAATAAATTTTATGTATCAATAAATTTTAAATCAGAAATTATCAAAGCTTTTATTCAAGAATTAAATAAAAAACTTAAAATTGATATAAAAGTAATTAAGGAAAATATGCCATTAGGTACCTGTGGATCTTTAAAATTATTAGAAAATGAAATTAAAGGTGATTTTTTTGTTTCAAATTGCGATACTTTATTAGATATTAATTTCAATGACGCAATGAAATTCCACAAAAAAAATAGAAATTATTTAACTATAATTGGATGTAAAAAAAAATTTCAAATACCATTTGGTGTTTTAAAGACTGAAAAAAATAACAATCTAATGACTATGAACGAAAAACCCGTCAAAAGATTTTTTGCTAATACTGGACTTTATATTTTTAATTCAAAAATCCTAAAAAAAATTAAGAAAAATAAAAAAACTGATATTAATGAGATCATAGAATTGCTTAAAAAAGATAAACAAAAAATAGGGGTTTATAAAATTGATGAGGGCAAATGGAATGATGTGGGCCAGTGGAGTGAATATAAAAAAACTTTAAGCATAATTAATGAAAATAATTAAAAAAAAATATAATCTAAAAAAAAAAAAAATATTTGTCTTGGGCGGTTCTGGACTTATTGGTAGTGAGGTTTGTAAAGAGTTTTCAGAATTTGAGGCCAATATAACAAATTTAGACGTTATAGAGAAAAAAACTAAATATAAAAATTATAGATTTGTTTATTTCGATATATCAGATTTTAAGAACTTAGATTTAAATATATTAAAGATTATTAAAAAATATGGTTGTCCTGATGTATTTATTAATTGCAGCTATCCAAAAACTAATGACTGGCAAAAAAATAATTTTTTAAATATTAAACTTGAATCTTTTAATAGAAATATAAATTTGCAACTTACTTCATCATCCTGGATATTAAAAATATTTGCAGATAAGATGAAAAAAAATAAAAAATCAGGTTCAATAATACAATTATCTTCAATTTATGG